>Ga0255099_1000282_pt1 | contig 20505 bp, 21 predicted proteins | sample Colum_Colum_RepA_2_FD_188451 | JGI IMG/M metagenome (GOLD analysis project Ga0255099, IMG submission 188451) | Freshwater microbial communities from Columbia River, Oregon, United States - Colum_Colum_RepA_8d | ecosystem: Environmental > Aquatic > Freshwater > River | place: USA: Oregon...
CACCAGCACGCCCTCCAGCCCGAGATTGATGCGCCCGGACTTCTCGGTGATGCACTCGCCCAGACTCACGAACAGAAACGGGGTGCCCACACGAATGGCGCCACCCAGAACGGCGACCACCACGGCGCCCCAGGCATCCGGCGACAGGGCTTCGAGGCTCATGCGCCCTCCCGAGCAGGCACGGGCAACGCCGCCCGCGCGCTCAACCACCGCGGCAGTCGCAATCGCCCACGCCAGCATTCCGCAGCGAGCACGAGCACAAAGGCAAATCCCAGCAGGACATGGACGGAGGCATCAGGCAGGCCCATGCGCCGCTGCAGCATGCTGCCGGCCGCACCGAATCCACCCAACAGAATGGCGACCGGGATGATGGCGAGCGGATGATGGCGCGCCACAAAGCTCACCAGGATCCCGGTGTAGCCCAGCCCGACAATCACCGATGCATTGGCTGCGGTATGAACCGCCGCCACCTCAATCCCACCCGCGAGGCCTGCCGCAGCCCCGCCCAGGGCGCAGGCTGTGAGGATCAGCGCGGTGGAGGGCAGGCCAATGAGACCTGCCGCACGGCGGTTGCCGCCCACGATGCGGGTGGCCAGACCGTGGGTGGTGAAGGACAACCAGATGAAGGCAGCCACGCAGGCGGCCAGACCCCAGACCAGCCCCCAGTGAACATCCATCGTGCCCATGCTGCCGATGCGAATGCTTTCGTCCAGGGGCAGGGTGGAGGGTTTGTTCAGGCTGGCCGGATCGCGCATGGGCCCCTCGACCACATGCTTGAAGAGATTGATGGCGAGATACGCGAGCAACAGGCTGCTGATCGTTTCGTTCACACCGCGCCACTGCCGCAGCCAGCCCGCCAGTGCAATCCAGCCCGCACCGGCCAGAGCCGAAGCGACAAGCACCAGCAGGGTGCCGCCTGCGCCCTGCGGCAGGGGCATCAGGTAAGGCAGGGCGGCACAGGCCAAGGCGCCGGCCACCAGGGCGCCCTCACCACCAATGACGGTCAGTCCTGCGCGAGCGGGCAGCGCCACACACAGGGCCGTCAACATGAGGGGTGCAGCGCGCTGCAGGGTGTTCTGAATGGAAAACGCATCACCAAAGGCGCCCAAAAACAGCAGCCCCCAGGCCTGCACCGGATCTCTCCCCGTGCCCACCACGAACAGGCCGAAGGCCAGCAGTGCGCCGGTCAGGGCAAGCACCGGCAGCACAAGGGCTTCAACAAACTGCATCGAGCGGGACATGGGGCAACAGGCTCCAGACGAAGGGGCGTGCGGCCCGGCGCAAGGCACCGGGCCTTCTGAACCAGGATCGGACCTTGCCGACGAGGATCAGACCTTGCCGATCACCCCTTCGACCAGGTAGTTCATCGACTCGAGCTCCACCGCGGTCTGCTTGAGCGCCGTGCCCTTGGCGATCACGACCTTGCCGGTGTTGTCCTTGAGTTCACCCGCGAAGATGTCGAAGCTGCCGTTCATCATGCGGGCCTTGATGTCGTCGGCCTGCTTGCGCGCGCCAGCCGGCACCATGGATCCGTAGGCCGAGGTCTTGATGAAGCCATCCTTGAGACCGCCGCGCACGAAATTGGGATGCGGCTTGCCGGTGCGAGCGGCATCGACCATGGTGGTCACGGCCGTAATCCAGTTCCATTCGGCCCCCGTGAGGTAGGCCTGGGGCGCGAGCTTGGACTGATCGGCGTGATAACCGCAGACAAACTTGCCGCGGCGGGCGGCGGTCTCGACCACCACCTTGGGCGAGTCCACATGCATGGTGAAGACATCCACACCCTGATCGGCCAGGCTGTTGGTGGCTTCGGCTTCCTTCACCGGCAGCGCCCAGTCACCGGTGAAGATGACGGTGGTGGTGATCTTGGGATCGACCGAACGGGCGCCCATGGTGAAGGCATTGATGTTGCGCAGCACCTGCGGGATCGGCTTGGCCGCAATGAAGCCGAGCTTCTTGCTCTTGCTCATATGGCCGGCGATCACGCCGTTGAGGTACTGGCCCTCGTCGATGTAGCCGAAGTAGCTGGCCGCGTTGGCCGGATGCTTGCCGGCCGTCCAGAGACCTCCGCAATGCGCAAAGCGCACCTTGGCGTTCTTGGGTGCCACCGACAGGATGTGCGGATCGAAGTAACCGAACGAGGTCGGAAAAAGCAGCGTGGCGCCGTCCTGCGAAATCATGCCCTGCATGCTCTTTTGCACGGCCTGGGTCTCGGGAACGTTCTCTTCCTCAAGCACCTTCACGCCGGCCATCTTCTTCAGGGCCGCCGCCGACTCGGCGTGCGCCTGGTTGTAGCCGAAGTCATCCCGCGGGCCCACGTAGATGAAACCGACGGTGATGGGGGATTGGGCCTGGGTCAGCCCCGGGACACCTGCCACCAGAGCTGATGCGCCCAGCGCAGCCGAACCCCGGACAAACTGACGACGATCGATAGCAACCTGCTTCATGTTGAGCCTCGCGGTGAAGTAGACAACCCCGGCTGGGGGGAGGAGCATCTCTGTGGATACGATGTTGTATCCAAGACGATGTCCTACTCTTGCAAAGGCTGTGCCATGAGAGGCGCGCAGGGCTTTCCCGCGCCCCGGAGGCGAGATGCGACGGGGGAAGCGGCGTTTTCAGAGACGCCGGGATGAACAGCGCACCGGCCTTGTGCGATCGCACAGGCCGTAATGCACTATGGCGGTGCTGGCCTTCGAAACAGGCTCAAGAGGTGGAGCACAAAGCCCCTTGATAAAGGTCAGGCATGGCGATCCAGACCCCAGGCATAAGACTCCATCGAGAGCATGCCAAATCGCACCTCAGTCTCGAGTACCTCAAAAGGCTCGGCCTGCGTTGTGGCACCAAAGGCGACCTGAAGCGGCAGCAGATGCTCATCGGTGGGGTGGGCCCGCTCGGCCCACGGGGCCTGTGCGCGGTAATCGGCCAGGGCCTGCGCATCGCGCGCGGTCACACGCTCGCGCATCCACTGGGCAAACACGGGCACATAGGGCTGATCGGGGCCGCCCGGGCCACGAAACTCGCGCAGGTTGTGGGTGAGGCTGCCCGATCCGATCAGAGCCACGCCCGCCTCGCGCAACGGCGCGAGTGCACGGCCCAGCGCAATCGCTGCCGCCGCATCCAGACTGAAGGGCAGGGCCAGCTGCAGCACCGGCAGGTCAGCCTGAGGTCTCAGATGCATCATGGGCACCCAGGCGCCATGATCCAGACCGCGCTGGGGATCCAGTGCTACCGAAAGGCCGGAGCGACCCATCAGGGCGGCAATGTCATGGGCCACCGGAGGAGCGCCCGGGGCGGGGTACTGAAGCGAATACAGCGGCTCAGGAAACCCGCCGAAATCATGAATCGTTTCGGGCCGGGCAGCGGCTGTCACGGCCAGCCCGTGGGTCTGCCAGTGCGGCGACACCACGAGCACCGCTCGCACCCCATCCAGCATCGGGTCCAGGGCCCGCAGGCGAGCCCCGAGCAGACCCGGCTCCAGCGCAAAGGTCGGTGCGCCGTGGGAGATGAAGAGGACAGGGGCAAGCGGGTTCATGCGCGACGGGCGTCCAGGCTCCAGGCACCGGGCGCAGCCGCGGCCAGCGCCAGCAGGCCACCGATCACACCCACGTTCTTGAAGAACATCAACTGCTGCACAAAGGCCTGATCAGCCGGCACAGACCACCACGCATGGAAGATGACCGTGGCCACCAGTGTAAATGCGGCCAGCATGAGGGCCGTGATCCGGGTGCGAAAACCCGCGATCAGCGCCAGACCTCCGATCACCTCCACCACGATGGCGATCACCGCGCCGAGCGTGGCCAACGGCAAACCGGCCGAGGCGATGTAGCCCACCGTGCCTTCAAATCCGCTGATCTTGTTCAGACCGGCCGGCAGAAACAGCGCAGCCAGGGCCAGACGACCGGCCAGATTGAGCGATGCGTTGAGGGCGTCAGCGGGCTGCGCGGCAGCCGTTGCGGCACGAGAGACAGAGGACAGGGTAGACATGGCGGTTCCTTGAGGAAAGAAGTCAGGAGGAGGGGGCAATCCGTCCGGCGGTTCGATCACCGGCATGGACGCGAAGTCTATTGAATACTTTGATGACAATAAATTGCTATATATTCGACAGACTGTTGTTATAAATAGAACAATTTTCTTTCTCCTCCTTTCTCCTCTCAAGCCTCTGCTCTTTTCCACCCCCCTCACTGCCGGCACAGCCAAGCGCCCCACGCCCGTCAGGATCTTTCGATTCCCCCATGGACCGCTTTCAGGAAATGTCGATCTTTCGTGCCGTGGTCGATGCCGGCAGCTTCACGCAGGCCGCGGAGCGTCTAGGGCTTTCAAAGGCTGCAGTCTCCAGAAGCGTCTCGCAGCTTGAGGCGCGCCTGGGCGTGCGCCTGCTCAACCGCACCACACGGCGACTCTCGGCAACCCAGGAAGGCAAGACCTTCCATGCCCGATGCGGCAGTCTGCTCGCAGAACTTGATGAGGCTGAGGCCGAAATCACCGCGGGCAGCGGGCAGGCGCGCGGCCTGCTGCGCGTGGCGGCGCCACTGAGTTTTGGCGTGGCCCATCTGGCGCCGCTGTGGGGCGAGTTCATGGCCCGCCACCCCCAGGTGCAGCTGGACATCAGCCTGAATGACCGGCTCGTCGATCTGGTTGATGAGGGCTTCGATCTGGCCATCCGCATCGGCCGCCTCGCCGACTCATCCCTGATCAGCAGACCACTCGCCCGTACCCGGCTGATCCTGTGCGCCTCGCCCCGGTATTTGCGCCGGGCCGGTACGCCCCGTGCGCCGCAGGATCTCGCCCGCCACGCGGTGCTCGCCTACAGCCTGTTTTCCAGCGGCAACCTCTGGACCTTGCATCGCGCCACGGAGCAGGTGCAGGTACGCATCACGCCTCGGCTGCTGACCAACAACGGCGACACCTGCGTTCAGGCAGCGCTCGGGCATGCCGGCATCGTGCTGCAACCCGATTTTCTGGTGGGGCCTGCACTCGCCGAGGGTCGGCTCGTTCAGATCCTCAAGGGCTGGGAGGCGGGCGAGCTCGGCATCCATGCGGTGTACCCGAGCCGTGAACATGTCAGCCCCAAGGTTCGCCTGCTCATCGACGACCTTGCGCGACGTCTGCCGGCCCGCCTTGAGCAGGGTTGACAACCGGTCTTTATTCGGTTGCTATTCGGTCCTGTGCCAAACCGGGGTTGCTCATGAAGTACTCAACCAACATCAAGCCCATCACCTGGCTGAAGGCTCACTCGGCCGATGTCCTCACCTGGGTCAACGAGCATCGGGAGCCCATCGTCATTACCCAGAATGGCGAAGCCCGGGCCGTGCTGCAGGATGTCAGCACCTATGAGCAAACCCAGGAGACTCTGGCGCTGCTCAAGATTCTGGCGCTGGGTCAACAGCAGATTGATGCAGGGCAGGTCACTCCTGCAGAAGAGGTCATCGCCCGGCTGAAAAGCGGGCCCAAGCCATCGCGGGCCTGAGCGTCTGCAGTGTCCAAATCGCAAACTGCAGCAGGCTCGCCAAGCCGCTTCGAGGTTCTGCTCACGCGCGACGCGCGGCTTGACCTGGAGGAGTTACACACTTGGCTCAGCGGGGCGGCAAGCGCTCCTGCCGCCGATCGCCTGCTGGCCGAGATGACTCAGGCCATGGAGCGTCTGGCCCGGTTTCCAAATCGCGGCAGCATCCCCCGAGAGCTGCTGGAGCTGGGGGTGCAGCAGTACCGACAGATTCTGGTGAAGCCCTGGCGGCTTGTGTATCAGGTGCAGGATCAGCGGGTGATCGTCATGCTGATCGCGGACACCCGACGTGATCTGGCCTCATTGCTCATGACCCGCCTGTTGAGAAGCTGAGGCTGGATGTAAATGGCAGCTGACCTGCCCCAGCGCATCGCGGCGCACTGCGGGCGGTGTGTGAGCACATTCCGGCCGAGCCTGCGCGCAGCGCGGATGAAACGCGCAGCCTGACGGCGGATTGAGCGGATCCGGAAAGGCCAGTCCCAGGCCGGTCTCCGGAATGCCCAGCCCAGGCTCGGGCGTGAGCACCGAAGCGAGCAGGGCCTGCGCATAGGGATGGCGGGGCGACTCAAAGAGCACGGGCGTGGCCGCCTCTTCCACCATCCGACCCAGATACATCACCGCCACGCGGGTGGCGATGTGCTCGACCACCGCGAGGTTGTGACTGATGAAAACATAGGTCAGGCCGAAATCCCGGCGCAACTCCAGCAGCAGATTGAGGATCTGGGCCTGCACCGAAACATCGAGCGCCGAGGTGGGCTCGTCGCACACCACAATCTGCGGGCGCATGACCAGGGCTCGTGCAATCGCCACCCGCTGACGCTGACCGCCCGAGAGCTGGCCCGGCGTGTTCTCGGCATAGCGAGCCGGAAGCCCCACGCGCTCGAGCATTTCCAGTGCCTTGCGTCGGCGCTCCGCAGGCGTACCCAGACCATGCACCTCAAGGGGCAACATCACGATCGATACGATGCTGCGGCGCGGATTGAGCGAGGAATAAGGATCCTGAAAGACCGGCTGGATGCGCCGCGACAGGGCCTTGCGATCCAGCGTGCTGATGTCCTGCCCTTCCAGCAGGATCTGGCCGCGCGAGGGCGGCGTGAGACCCAGCAGCATGCGTGCCAGCGTGGATTTGCCGCAGCCCGATTCACCGACAATGCCCAGCACCTCGCCGGCCTGCAGTTGCAGATCGATGCCATTGACAGCCTGCAACGTGCGCTTGGGCCTGAAAGCACCCGCACTGACGCTGAAGCTGCGGGCCACATCACGGGCCTCAAGAAGCAGGGTCATGACGATGACCCCACGGACGGGCCCTGTGCGCCCTGTGCGCCAGGGGGAAGCAGGGTGTCGACGGGCGCCTCGAGCACACAGCGCCAGCGGTGACCCTGATCATCGTGGCGCAGTTCGATCGGCTGGGCGCATTGCGCGCTTGCGTGCGCGCAGCGCGCCTTGAAGCCGCAGCCCTGCATGTCCCCGATCAGCGAAGGCACGGTGCCGGGAATATTGCCGAGCAGGGCGCCCCGTGCGGTTCGACCCGGCACCGGAATGCAATCGAGCAGGCCGCGGGTATAGGGATGACGGGGCGCTCCGAACACCTGTGCGGCCGTGCCCTCCTCCACACCCTCACCGGCGTACATCACCGCCACGCGATGCGCGATGCGGGCCACCACACCCAGATCGTGGGTGATGAGCACCATGGCAATACCCAGATCGCGCTGCAGATCGGCCAGCAAGCGCAGGATCTGCGCCTGGATGGTGACATCGAGCGCCGTGCTGGGCTCATCTGCAATGAGCAGATCCGGCCCGCACATCAGCGCCATGGCAATCATCACGCGCTGGCGCAATCCACCCGAGAGCTGATGCGGGTATTGCACCAGCCGCTCACTGGCGGAGGCGATGCCCACCTTGGCGAGCAGTTCCACCGCACGATCCCGGGCCTGCGCAGCGCTGGCCTTGCGGTGATGCCGATAGACCTCCGTGAGCTGCTCCCCAATCGTCCAGGCGGGGTTGAGCGCCGTCATGGGCTCCTGAAAGATCATGGCCATGCGATTGCCGCGCAAGGCATTGACCCGTCGCGACGATGCGCCGGCCAGATCCTCACCCAGGAGGCGAAGCGCGCCCACGCGACGGGTGGCCGCGCGGGGCAACAGGCCCATGATGGCCAGCGACGTCATCGACTTGCCGCAGCCCGACTCACCCACAATGCACAGGGTCTCGCCGCGATTCACCGTGAAGGACAAGTCGCGCACCGCATGGAGGGTGCCGCGCGGCGTGGCGATGTCCACGCTCAGGCGCTCCACCTCGAGCACGGGTTCAGCGACGTCCTGGCTCATGCTCGTCCCTCGAATGCGCGCGCGCAGTGCCAGATCATGCCCGTCCCTCCGGAGCCAGCGCATCGCGCAAGCCATCACCGGCCAGGTTGATCGCAAAGATCAGCAGCGCCAGCGCCGTGCCTGGAATGGCGATCAGCCAGAACGAAAAGAACATGTAGGACTTGGCTTCCGAAATCATGAGGCCCCAGGAGGGCAGGGGCGGCTGCACCCCCAGGCCGAGAAAGGACAGCGCCGCCTCCAGCAGGATGGCACTGGCGGCCTCGAGGGTGGCCACCACGATGAGCTGGGGCAGCACATTGGGCAGAATCTCGCCAAAGATCACCCGCGCCGTAGAGGCCCCATTGGCCTGAGCAGCCGCCACGTAGTCCAGCGAACGAACCTGCTGCGTGGCACTGCGCATGACCACCGCAAAGCGATCCCATTTGAGCAGGCCCAGCACCAGAATCACCACCCAGAGCGAGCCGCCAATCAGCGCCACGGTGGCCAGGGCCACCAGAATGACGGGCAGCGCCAGCCGGGTGGTGACCGCAAAGCTCACCAGCATGTCGATGCGCCCACCGAAGTAGCCTGCGAGCATGCCCATGGTGGTGCCGATCAGGCCGGACAGAAGCGCCACCGACACGCCGATCAGCAGCGAAATGCGCGCACCGTGCATCAGGCGCGAGAGGTAGTCGCGGCCCAGGGGATCAGTGCCCAGCGGATGGGCCCAGGTGCCGGCCTCATGCCAGATCGGCACGAGGGTTCGAGCCTGCAGGTTCTGCTGATACGGATCGTGGGGCGAGAGCCAGGGGGCGAGCAGCGCCACGGCCACAATCAGCAGCAGCAGACCCGCCCCCACCACGAAGGCCTTGTTGGCGAGCAGCCGCTTCAAGCGCACCCCCTCGAGCACCGTGGCCGATCCGTGCACCCCGCCAGGAAAACTTCACAGCCTGGGGCTTCAGACACAGGGACGCCAGATGCAGGGACTTGCGACACCAGGGATTGAGACGCGAGGAGTTCAGACACGGGCGCTCCAGGCTTCAGGCAATCCGGATGCGCGGATCGAGCCAGGCATTGGCGATGTCGGCCGCGAGCGTCAGCACCACATAGATCACCGACAGCAGCAGCACGATGTTCTGCATCACCGGAAAGTCCTTGGTGTTGATGCTCTGATAGGCGAGATAGCCCAGTCCATCGAGCGCAAAGAGGGTTTCGATCACCACCGAGCCGCCCAGCAGAAAGCCGAGCTGCACCGCAGCCAGCGCCACCACCGGCACCACCGCATTGCGAAGCGCATGCTTGAAGATCACGCTGCGCGCGGGCAACCCCTTGGCCCGCGCGGTGCGGATGTAGTCCGACTCCAGCACCTCGATCATGCCGGCCCGAATCAGGCGCATGAAGGCCGGTGCGATGTAGTAACCCAGTGCGATGGTGGGCATCACGAAATGCAGCCAGGTGCCACTGCCGGACACCGGCAGCCAGCGCAGACCGATCGCAAAGAGCATGATGAGCAGCAGCGCAAAGAAGAAGTTGGGCAGGGCCTGACCGATCACGGCCGTGGCCAGGCACAGCCGATCGATCAGGCTGTTGCGCCAGATCGCCGCCATCACGCCCAGCGGGATGGAAATGAGCAAGGCGAAAGCCAGTGAGGCAATCCCCAGGATGAGCGTGGTGCCGAGCTTGGAGACGATGAGCGGACCGGCGGCCGTCTTGAAGTAGATCGACTCACCCAGGTCGCCGCGCAAGGTGCGGCCCAGCCAGTCGACATACTGCACGGGCAGCGGCCGATCAAAGCCATAGGTCTTGCGCACGAGCTCGATGTCCTCCGAACTCGCCCCCTCGCCGGCAAGGGCAATGGCGGGATCCCCGGAGAGCCGCAGCAAACCGAAGGCAATGATGGACACGGCCAGCGCCACCAGGAGCGCCAGCCCGAGTCGTTTGAGAATGTAGGCCGCCATGGCTCAGAACGGTTCCAGCCGATCCCGATCAGATCACTTCCAGGACATTTCCCAGAAGCGGACCATCTCGTCGGGATAGGGCGTGAAGTTCAGGTCCTTGGACGCCACGTAGTACACCGGCAACGACCACAGCGGAATCGCATGCGCCCGCTCGGCGATCATTCGCAAGGCCGTGCGATACGCCGTCTTGCGGACATTGGGATCCACCGAATTGTCGCCGCGGTTGAGCGCATCACGCACCTCGGCATCCCGCGTGATGTCATCGGCCCCAAAGGCAAAGTACACGGGAGTGGAGGCCGAGACATCGTTGACCGAGAACGAACCCCAGGTCTGATGCGAGAGCGAGGACTTGTTGGCCCGCACCTGCTCGCGCATGGCGGCGTACTGCGAGAAATTGAGCTTGGCGCGAATGCCCACCGCCTGCAGGTTGCCGATGATGGCCTCGGTCTGATTGCGCTCGCGATAGGCATGGATCTCGGTCTCAAAGCCATTCGGAAAGCCCGCTTCGGCAAGCAGCTTTTTGGCCAGGCCCGGGTCGTAGGCATAGCGAGGCGCACCCTCATCCGTGCATCCAAACTGCGAGGGGAAGCACACCGTGTGCAAGACGCGCGAGCCCGCTCCCACGATGTTCTTGGTGATGGCTTCGCGATCGATCGCATGCAGGATGGCCTTGCGCACCCGGATGTCCTTGAACTGCGGAGCCGGTGCACCATCGAGGGTGTTCATCTGCAGGAACACGATGCGCATGGTCTCGCCGCTCACCACCTGCAGGTTGGGCACCTTGCCGGCCTGATCGGCCTGATCCTTGGCCACGTTCATGATGAGGTCCATCCCGCCCGAGAGCACCTCGGCCATCTGGGTCTGGCGGTCGGGAATGAAGCGAACCTCAAGCTTGCCGATCTTGGGAACCGACTTGGGCGAGTCCTTGAAGTAATCCGTGTTGCGCTCGAGCAGGATGGACTTGCCCGGATCGTGGCGCACGACCTTCCAGGGGCCGCTGCCCACGGGCTTGGCATTCATGCCCCGGGGGCCGGCTTCGGCGTAGTACTTGGCGGGGTGGATCACCACCGGGCCCGCCAGATATTCGATCGCGGCCGGGAACACCTTCTTGGTGGTGACCCGCACGCGGAACTTGTCGAGTTTTTCGGCCTTTTCGATCCAGCTCACATTCTGCTGGGTGACCACCTTGTTGGCCGGATTGGCCACGAAGTTGAGCGTATAGACCACCGAATCGGCGTCGAACTCCTCGCCGTTATGAAACTTCACGCCCTGACGCAGCTCGAACTCGATGGTGCGGTCGTTGATCTGTTTCCAGCTGCGGGCGAGGTTACCCACGTACTCATTGGTCTTGGGGTCGCGATAGATCAGGGTGTCCCAGATCTGAGCGCCCAGAATCACGCCAATGCGCACATTGTTGAAGTAGGGATCGACGCTCTCGGGCGCCTGATCGTTGGCAAATCGCAGGGTGTCATCGCGCTTGCCGGCCAGCGCGGGGGCGCCGAGCAGCATCGAGGTTGAAAGAAGTGCAGCGCCCAGCAGGCGAGCCAGGCCGGTTCGAGAGGTGAACATGGGGGGTCTCCGGTCGAAGGCGTGGGCCGGGGATGCGGCCGAATCACGCACGGCGCGAAGGTATCACGCTCGGCTGGCGGAGCTCGTCAGGGGGCGAAGCGATGAAAACGGACAACACAGTTGGGGTTTGACGGAACGCTGCGCCGGGCAGACCGGCCCGCTCGCGTTTGTTTGAGCCGCTTGCGATGCTAGTCTGCAGCAAACAATGAAGACGAACGTGCGAGGAGATACCCCATGAACCCCATCCGCCGCCAGATGATCGGCGCTGCTGCAGGCGCAGCGGGCCTGTCCACCCTGCCACGGGCCGCCTGGGCCCAGACCACAGGCTGGCCAAGCAAACCCGTGACGCTGGTCTCGCCCTACAACCCGGGCGGCACCAATGACGTGCCGGCCCGCCTCTTTGGCGATGGCTTTGAAAAGCTGCTGGGCCAGCGCTTCATCATCCGCAATCAGCCGGGCGCCGCCGCGATCGTGGGCAGCAAGGCCGTCATGGCGGCAGCGCCCGATGGCTACACCCTGCTGTCGACCAACATCGGGGGCATGGTGGTGCAGGCTGCGGCCAAGAATCCTGCGCCCTACCATCCGCTCAAGGACTTCACACCCATCGTGCAGTTCGTTCAGGGCGCCATCTTCATTGGTGTGAACTCGGAGCTGCCGGTCAGGGATGTGGGCGAACTGATCGCATTGGCCAAAAAAGAGCCTGGCAAGCTCACCTACAGCTCGGCGGGCAGCGGATCGTTTGGCAACCTGATGGGTGAGTACTTCAAGATGCTCACCGGCACCGACATCCTGCATGTGCCGGGCAAAGGCAGCGCCAGCGCGGCCCTCGAGATGAAGGCCGGGCGCATCAACCTGATGTTCGACCCCATCGTGCTGCCCCAGTCCACCGACGGCCGCATCCGGGTGCTGGCGGTGGCGGGCCGTGAGCGCACATCGAGCGTGCCCAACATTCCCACCGTGCGCGAGGCGGGCGGCCCCGACATGGACCTGCAAGGCTGGTTCGGACTGTTCGGTCCGGCGGGCCTGCCCGTGGAGGTGGTCAGCAAGCTCGAACAGGCCAGCCGCACCGTGATCGCCGACCCCGACATCCAGAAGAAATTTCTGGCGCTGGGCATCAGCCCGGTGATGCTCGATACCGCAGCGTTTCGCGCGCGCATCGACGCCGACTACAAGCTCATCACCGAAATCATCACCAAAGCCAAGCTCACCATCGATTGAAGCGCCTCCTGCGGTCGTTGAGCGCGATTGGCCAGTCCCGCCCTTCGCTGCTTTCGATCAACACTCTTGATCAGCTTTCTTGATCACCCCTTTCGTTCCCAACCTTTCATCGGCCCCGACCGGTGTTGGAGAGACTTGATGACCTCATCGCCCGAGCCTCTGATCCTGCGACGCAGGCTGCTCGCGGCTGCCGCTGCAGGCAGCGCGCTGACCGCCGCCCCGGGTTCGGCCTTTGCTGCCGATCCGTTTCCGACCAAACCCATTCGCATCATGTATCCCTTCCCGGCCGGGGGTGGCATGGAGGTGGTGCTCCGGGTGATGGTGGCCGAGATGCAAAAGAGCCTCGGGCAATCGGTGCTGATCGAAAACCGCACGGGAGGCACCGGACTGATTGCCATGCAGGCGGCGCTCGCAGCGCCCGCTGACGGTCACACGATTTTTGTGGGCCCGGTCGGCACGGTGTCCATCCTGCCGCATGTGCGCAAACTGGCCTTCAACCCCATGAAGGACCTCGTGCCGATCGCGCAGCTGGCGGATTTCAAGGGTGTGATGGTGGTGGGCTCGCATCTGCCGGTGAACACCCTGCCCGAGTTCATCGCCTATGCCAAGGCCAATCCAGGCAAGCTCACGCAGGGTATTTCGGGCATCGCAGCCCAGGGCCACCTGAGCGCCGAGATGCTGCAAAAGGAGTGGGGCATCAAGGTCACGATCGTGCCCTACAAGGGTGCGGCCGAAATGCTGTCCGATCTGGCCGGCGGGCGCCTGGACATCGTCAATGACCTGACCATGCTGCAACTCGTCAAGCAAGGCAAGGCCAAGCTGCTCACCGTATTCGACACCAAGCGGCTCCCCGACTTCCCGGACGTTCCCGCCCTGCCCGAAATCAAGGGTGTGCCGCTGGTCAACATGAGTGGCACCTGGTTCTCGGCCTTTGCACCCGCCGGCACGCCCCAGGCCGCGATTGAACGGCTGGCGGCCGAGTTCGAGAAGGTGCTCAAGCATCCGGATGTGCTGGCCAAAATGAAGCCCATCACCATCAACCCGGCATTTGCCGGCCCCGCGGCCACGCGCAAGATCTGGGAGGCCGACTACGCCGCCTACGGTCAGGTCGTGCGTGAAACCGGCATCAAGGCGGAGTGATCCCATGAGCCCCGTGAGTTACGAAGTCGACGGCCGCGTGGCCATCATCACCCTGCGCCGCCCGGAGCGACGCAATGCCATCAATGCCGAAGCCACGGCCTTGCTGCACGACGCCTGGCGCCGGTTTGCGTCCAGCGAAGAGCGGGTGGCGGTCATTACCGGCGAGGGCGATCATTTCTGCTCGGGGGTGGATGTCGGTGATGCCTCCAAGGAAGCCTGGAAGGGTGTCCCCAATGTGGGTGTGAGCCTGGAAAAACCCATGGTGGCTGCCGTCAATGGCACCGTGGCCGGTGCAGGCTTCACGCTCACCATGATGAGCGACCTGTGCATTGCCGACGAGACCGCGAAGTTTCTGTTTCCGGAGGCCAAGGTGGGTCTGTTTGGCGGCATCACGGCGAGCCTGGTGAGCCGCATTCCGCAAAAGATCGCCAACGAGTTTCTGATGCTCGGTGAACCCATGAGCGCGCAGCGCGCGTATGAGGTGGGCATGGTCAACCGAGTGGTGCCCAAGGGAGAGCACCAGCGGGCCGCCCTCGAGATGGCGCACCGGCTGGCCGCTCTCGCCCCGCTCGTGCTGCAGACCATCAAGCGCGACACGCTCGCCACCCTGCCCAAATCGCCCGCCGAAGTGGCCTATCCGGCCATGGGCCGCCTGCAGGCCCTCTCGCAGAGCGAAGATGCCAAGGAAGGCCCGCGCGCCTTCCGCGAAAAACGCACGCCCGACTTCAAGGGGCGCTGATTCATGTGAAGCCCAGACCAAGGCACTTCTCCACCGGGTCTGGGTCACAAGGGCCGATACCATCATGAACACGACACTCCCCACCGGTTCAGCCGGCATCCTCGACGGCATCAAGGTGCTTGATCTCACCCGGGTGCTTGCGGGCCCCTGGTGCACGCAGGCCCTGGCCGACATGGGTGCCACCGTCTGGAAGATCGAGCGGCCCGAGGGTGGCGACGAAATGCGCCTGAGTCCGCCTCACCTGAAGAATGCAGAGGGCAAGACCACCACGCTGGCCCACGGGTTTCTGGCCGCCAATCGCGGCAAGCACTCGATCACGCTCGATTTCACGCGCCCGGAAGGCCAGCGCATCGTGCAGCAGCTCGCCGCACAGGCCGATGTGGTGGTGGAGAACTTCAAGGTGGGTGATCTGGCGCGCTATGGACTTGATTACCGGAGCCTGCGCCGCGTAAGGCCCGACATCATCTACTGCTCCATCACCGGCTACGGCCAGGATGGGCCGCTGGCGAGCCAGCCCGGCTACGACCCGGTGTTTCAGGCCGTGACCGGCATCATGAGCGTGTCCGGCCATGCCGATGGCGAGCCCGGTGAAGGGCCGATGCGCTGTGCGGTGGCCTATATCGATGTCACGACCGGGATGGTGGCCACCTCGGGCATTCTGGGGGCCCTGTTCCATCGGAGCCGAACGGGTCAGGGTCAGTCCATTGACGTGGCCCTGCTCGATACCGCATTGGCTGCAACCACCTACATCGCGCAGAAGTACGTGTCGGCCGGGATCGAGCCCAGGCGGGCCGGCAATGGCAGCCTGCTGGTCTCGCCCTCGGGCACCTATCCCTGCGCCGATGGCCGCATCCTGATTCATGCGGGCAGCCCGGTGCAGTGGGAGCGGCTCTGCCAGTGTCTGGGCAAGCCCGAATGGGTCCAGGATCCGCGATTTGCCGATCGGGCAAACCGCCTGCAGAACTTCAAGGCGCTCGATGCCGCCATCGGTGAAGCCACGCGCGGCTGGAACAAGCAGGCGCTCTCCGACGCCCTGGGTGCAGTGGGCGTGCCGGCAGGCCCGGTGAACTCCATGGCCGAAGCCTTCCAGAACCCTCAGGTCAGGCACCGCAACATCGCTGTACCCGTGAGCCATCCGGGCATTGGGGAGGTACCCATGGTGCACAGCCCCTTCCGATTCTCCGAGACGCCCGTCAAGCATCGGCCAGTGCCCGAACTGGGCGCGGACACGGCGCGCGTCCTGGCCGATGAGCTGGGCCTGGATACCGCAGAGATCGAAAGGCTCAGGGCTTCGAAGATCTGCTGAAGCTCAGCAAGGATTTGAGGGAATCGAGCGCTGAATTGCGCAGACTCAGGAGTACGACCGTCTTCCATCGCTAGATTTTCGACAGCACCGGGAGACCTCGCCATGAGTTCTGCAGTGATTCGACCCGCTCAAGAGCGTTCGCATGCGCGTGCGCATGCACCGGGCTCCAGGTTCGAAGGGCAGGAGTTTGCCCAGGCGCCTGTTGCGATCAAGGCTCTGGCCGCCGCACGCGGTCTTCTGGCGCCGGCCGATGTGCACATCAATGGCGATCGCCCCTGGGACCTGCAGGTTCATCACCCGGACATGCTGGTGCGCGCCCTGGCCAAGGGGAGCATCGGTCTGGGCGAGGCCTACATGGATGGCTGGTGGGATTGCGAACAACTCGATGAATTCTTTCACCGCATCCTGCGGGCACGCATCGATGAACAGGTGGGCGGCGCCCAGTTGGCCTGGACAACGCTGCGGACGCGTCTGTTCAACCTGCAGACCGCGCGACGATCCTGGCAGGTCGGGCGTGAGCACTACGATCTGGGTAACGATCTCTTCGAGGGCATGCTCGATCCCACTCTGGCCTACAGTTGCGGCTACTGGGCACAAGCCGAAGATCTGGCGGGCGCCCAGCAGGCCAAGCTGGATCTGGTGTGCAGAAAGCTCGGGCTGCGCCCCGGCATGACCCTGCTCGACATCGGCTGCGGCTGGGGCAGCCTCATGCAGTTTGCGGCCCAGCATTACGGTGTTCACTGCACGGGCCTCACCATCTCCAAGGCTCAGGCCGACTGGGGCTCGGCCAGGATGCAGGGGCTGCCCGTGCGTTTCGAGCTGGCGGATTACCGCAGTTTCAATGCCGAAGGTGCCCGAAGGTTTGACCGAATCGCCTCGATCGGCATGTTCGAGCATGTGGGACACAAGAACTACGGCGCGTATTTCGAGACGGCCCGGCGCTGCCTGAACGCAGACGGCCTGTTTCTGCTTCACACCATCGGCAAGAATCGAAGCAACGCGCCCATCGATGCCTGGACGGAAAAATATATTTTCCCCAACGGGGCTCTGCCTTCAGCCGCGGAGCTGTCGGCCGCCTGCGAACCGTATTTCTTGATTGAAGACTGGCACAACTTCGGTGCCGACTATGACCGCACGCTGATGGCCTGGCATGAGCGTTTCGAGCAGGTGTGGCCGCAGCTGAAGCACCACTACGGCGAACGCTTTGGCCGCATGTGGCGCTATTACCTGCTCAGTTGCGCGGGCACCTTCCGAGCGCGCACCAACCAGCTGTGGCAGCTGGTGCTGTCACCCACCGGGCTGCCCGCAGGCTATCGCCGGGTGAGCTGATCGGTGCGTGCCATCTGCAGTTGATGCAGGGTGATCTTGCGCACTTCGATCTGGCTTGATTCGATATGGGAGCGAAGCATCATGCGTGCGGTGTCGGGCCGCCCCGACAGAATCGCCCGCAGGATCTTGCCGTGCTCATCATAGGTGGCTTCGATCCGCGGGCGCTGTGTGAAGTCCAGCCTGCGAATCACGCGGATACGCTCGGAAATGTCGCGATGCACCCGCAACATCTCCAGATTGCCCGTGGCCTCGATCAGCGTGGCATGAAAGGTCTCATCCAGACCCGCGACAACGTCGGCGTCCTGGGCACGGCGAGCCTTGGGTGCGAGCCAGGTCGCCTGCAGGGCCTGAAGCAACTCGGTACTGCGCTGGGCATCGCCCGCGATGCGCCCCTCGCACAGACGCTGCACGGCGTCAGCCTCGAGCAGAATGCGCAGATCGTAGAGCTGATCGAAGCGGTGGAAATCAAACGGCAGCACCCGCCAGCCGTTGCGAAAAAGCACCTCGACCTGGCCTTCCTGCTGCAGCCTGAAGAGTGCCTGCCGCACCGGCGTGCGCGACACCCCGAGCCGCTCGCACAGCTCAAGCTCCGAAAACCGGTCGCCCGGCACGAGTACGAATCCGTTCAGATCGGCCTTGATCTGTTCGTACACCTCGTCGGCCAGAGACACCCTGGGCGCCGACGCCCCGGTGGCTGTGGCTGCCTTCACTTGCGAACTTCCCTTTGAAAGATCTCGAGACTTTGCTTCTTGGTCTTCACGAACGTGGGTTCCGTCAGGGTCTGTACGGTTCTGGGTCGGGGGTCATCATAGACCAGCAGATCGGCCACGGAGGTGGGCCGCTTGGTGAGCAGCAGCACGTGATCGGCCAGATAGACCGCCTCCTCGAGGTCATGGGAGACCAACACCATGGTGGTGCCGGTCTGCATGAAGACCTCCTGGAGCTTTTCCCGGATGAACAGGGTCATCTCGAAGTCGAGCGCCGAGAAAGGCTCGTCCAGAAAGAGCACCTCGGGGCGAGGGGCCAGCGCACGCATGATGGAGGCGGTCTGCTGCTGGCCCCCCGAGAGTTCATAGGGATAGCGATTGAGATCGAACTTCACGTCGAAGGAGGCCACGAGTTCCTGCATGCGTCGATCGACCTCGGCCTTGCTGAAGCGGGCGAGCTTGAGCGGATAGGCGATGTTGTCGATGGTTCGCATCCAGGGAAAGAGTGCCTCCCGGTAGTTCTGGAAGACGTAGCCAATGCGGGTGTCCTTCAGCGATTTGCCATCAAAGAGGATTTCGCCCGAGTCGATGGGCACCAGCCCGGCGATCATGTTGATCAGGGTCGACTTGCCACAGCCGTTCGGACCGAAGACCGAGGTGATCTTGTGCTTGGGGATATCGAGGTCGAAATTCTCGTAGAGCGGCCAGCCCGCGAAGTATTTGGTCAGCCCGCGAATCGTGATGTGGGTGCCTGCCGGGCCGGGCCTGAACGGAGCCGGGGGCACCTCGGCAAACACCGGGGCATTGAGAATGCTGCTCATCGGCCGCTCCAGTGCACGATTCTTCGTTCAAGAAAGAGGAAGGCCACATTGAGGGCATAGCCCAGGATGCCTGCGGCCATGATGGCGGCATACATGACCTTCACATTCATCACCTGCTGTGCGTCAATGATCTTGTGGCCCAGTCCGTTTTCGGAGCCGATGAACATTTCGGCGACCACCACGATCACCAGTGCCATCGACACCGCCGAGCGCAATCCGACAAACGAGGGCTGCAGGCTTTCCCAGAACAGCACGTCCCGAAAGATCTGCCAGCGGGTGGCGCCCATGACGCGAGCCGCCATGACGCGCTGCTTGCGTGCATTGATGACGCCATAGGCGCTGTTGAACACCACGATCAGGAAAGCGCCGAACGCCGCAATCGCCACCTTGTTGACATCCGAAATGCCAAAGATCAGCAGAAAGAGCGGGATCAGAGCAGAAGCCGGGGTGGAGCGAAAGAAGTCCACCAGAAACTCCACGCTGCGGTAAGCCCGTTCGGCACTGCCCAGGACGATTCCGAGCGGCATGCCGACCCCGGCCGCGATGGCAAAAGCGAGCAGCGTGCGCTCCAGCGTGACCCAGAAATGCTGCAGCAGATTGCCGCCCAGCAGGCCTGACACCAGGGTGGCCAATGTGTCTCCGGGCAGCGGCAGCAAGATGGCCTTGATCAGGCCGAATCGCACCACGAGATCCCAGATCACCAGCAGCGCAATCGGTCCGACCAGGGGCAATGCCCGCCCCCAGTCCACCGGTTTTCGATCGCTGGCTGCAGCGGCCGCCGCCCCCGCGTTGAGCCAGGGCGCAGCAGCCCCCGGGCGCGACACAGGCTGCGCGGCTGCGGGAGAAACCGTCTTGTCGGTCATGACATCAGGGCCTGTAGAGCAGCGCGCTGACATCGATGCGCTTGCTGAAGATGCCCCGGTCCGAGAACAGGTCGAAGAACTTCTGGAAGTAATCGATGTCTGAGGCCTTGAAGTCGGTCGACATCAGGTAGTCCGACATCGGCACTTCAGCCGTAAGGGCGCCCTCGATCGCGGTATAGCCCTTGAGCGAGGAGCGAGCCTCGGCGGGATTGTTCTTGACCAGGTCCACACCCCGCTTGTAGGCCGCAATGTAGCGACGCGTGATGTCGGGATGCTTGCGGATGAACTCGGTGGTCAGACTGGCCGAGCCTCCGTGCCAGGGCGCCATTGGATCGCCCAGGATGTAGCGGGCAATGACGCCCACTTCCAGATTGCGCGTGGTGCCATTGAGGCGGCCCACCGTACCGGTAGGCTCCAGGGTGTAGCAGGCATCGATCTGACCGGCCGCAATGGCGGCCACATGCTGGGCAATGGGCAGCTCGACAATCGAAAAGCCCTTGGCGCCTGCCCGGTCGGCCACGGTGCGAGCCAGGGTCACGTTCTGAACGCCGGGTCCGCAGCCGATCTTCTTGCCTGAAAGTTCGGAGATCGCCTTGATCGGGCTGTCCTTGGCGACGATGAACTCATCGAGCACGAATTTCGCGTTGGTCGGGTTGGTGCAGATGATGCGCAATAGGCCCGGTTGAGCGAGTTCGGCAATGCCCAATGCGGCCGAAGCGGTGCCGTTGGAGCTGCCATCCGCACGACCCGCGATCATGGCCTCGGCCACTTGCTGAGGGCTGGCAAAGCGAAGCGGCTCCACCTCGAGCCCCGCATCCTTGAAGTAGCCCTTGTCGACCGCGGCAAAAAACGGCAGGCCGGAGGCCACGGGCCAGTAACCCACCCGGATCTTGACCGACTGGGCACGCACGATGGCGGGGGCGCCTGCGAGCGCGATGCCGGCCGCCGTGGCCTTGAGCAACGAGCGACGCGAGGAGGGGTCAGCCTTGAGCAACGGATTCGGATTTGGAGTCATGGGGATGTCCTTGGGGGAGGGAGGCGATTGC
>Ga0255099_1000290_pt1 | contig 20224 bp, 21 predicted proteins | sample Colum_Colum_RepA_2_FD_188451 | JGI IMG/M metagenome (GOLD analysis project Ga0255099, IMG submission 188451) | Freshwater microbial communities from Columbia River, Oregon, United States - Colum_Colum_RepA_8d | ecosystem: Environmental > Aquatic > Freshwater > River | place: USA: Oregon...
TCTCCAACCGGGACCCTGACTCCATGTCCACATTGTTCACCCTCGCACCGATGTTCGCCGCAGCAGCCGCAATGGCCGCCGCGCGTCGTCGTGCGCGTGCGCGACTCATGGCATCGGGAGAATCGGGTTGGAGAAATCGACAGCCGTAACGCTGTAAATCACCACCCAGCAGGTTTCAGAAAACCTCCGGATGCGAGAGCACCGGAGGTTTTTTTATGTCCGGAGTTCAGCGCTACCGCAGGAACGATGAGCACTGATGAGAGGTGTTTCCCGAACGCCGCAGGCGCTTTTGCCTGCTCAATTCCACCACCACGGAGACAGACCATGAGCACCATCGACATTGAAAACACACTGGGCATCACTTTCTGCGAACGGCTGCCGCTCGCCTTCACGCACGGCATGGGCACGCAGGTGTGGGACGAAGCGGGCAAGGCGTATCTGGATTTCACGTCAGGCTGGGGAGTTACCTGCCTGGGCCACAGTCATCCCGCGGTGGTGGCGGCGATTGCGGCACAGGCAGCACGACTGATGCAGAGCCCCAACGCCGGCTTCAGTTATTCACCGGAGCGTGCGGCGTTGTTGCAGCAGTTGCAGGCGGTGTTGCCAAAAGGTCTGACCAATACGTATTTCTGCAACAGCGGCCCGAGGCCAACGACGCTGCACTCAAGCTGGCTCGCAAAGTCACCGGCAAACACAAAGTGGTGAGTACACAAGGCAGCTTCCACGGGCGTTCGTTCAATACGCTGTCAGTGTCTCGCGGCACCGACAACACCAGCCGTTACCTGCCGCAGCTGGCCGACATCAGCTTCGTGCCACATGCCGATACGGCTGCGTTGGCCGCAGTGCTGGATCGTGAGACAGCCGCTGTTATCGTTGAACCGGTGCAAGGTGAAGGCGGTGTGCGTATTCCCTCCCTGGAATGGCTGAGTGAGGTAGAGGCGCTGTGCCGGCAACACGGCGCTATGTTGATTGTCGATGAAATCCAGACCGGCTTCTGCCGCACCGGCAAATTCTTCGCGCTCGAACACAGCCCGACTCCAATCCAGCCCGACTTCCTGACGATGGCGAAAGGCATTGCTGGCGGTTTTCCGTTTGCGCCATTTGCAGTGAATGAAGCGGTGAACGCCCGTATCCAAAAAGACGATCATGGCGGCACCTTCTGTGGCAATCCACTCGGCTGTGCGCTGTCGAACACCGTGATCGGCTACCTGCGCGAGCACGATATTGCCAGCAAGCGGAGTGAGTACGGGCCAGCGCGCAATCCATGTGCGCGCTGGCCGGTTTGCTCAGTGATGGAACAACACGTTGTAGGCGCCAACGCCGCCGCGATCCACCACAAGGTGCTGATAGCTGGACTGTGGGCCGCTGGTTTGCACGTACTCGCTGCCAAAGGATTTCACATCAGCACGGTAGCGGTCATGCAGGTACTGGCTCAGCTCAAGCGCTGTCACTTCGTTGTTCATGTCCTGATCGGCATAGTTGCCGCGAATGGCTTCATCGAAGAAGGCGGCCAGATAACCGCCAGCCTGGAACTTGAACGCCACCTGCGAGGTGACATCCTCCTCTGACGAGAACAATCCCATGCGACCAGGTGCCGATACGACGTCCTTGGCAAAGCCGCCGCTGAAGCAGGAATCGAATACCAGCAGGATGGTGCCGGCGTGCACATCGTCCAGCAGTGCAGCCAGTTCGTCGTCGAGCAGCGGACCGTCGTAGAGTTCAATGGATTCGTCACGGCCGTCAGGGTCGGTGTTGTTGGGGCCGTCGGCACGATCATAGAAACTGCCATGGCCGGAATAGAAAATCACCACGGTGTCATCAGCATCAGCTTGTGAGCCTATTGTTGCCAGCGCCGAACGGAAGTTGGCATTGGTGGCCTCGCCGTCGATCAGGGTGTAGGCGTCGTCTGCGTCCATGCCAGCCCCATTGATCAGCGCATCGCGTGCCCGCAGTGCATCCTGATCCGTCAGTTCGAGGTCGTTGTCTTCGCCGGGGTAATCCGCCATGCCGGCAAAGATGCCATAGATGTTGCCGCCACTGCTGTTGCGCACCGGTGGCGCCACACTGCCACTGCTGCCGCGGTTCAGCGCCAGTGCGTAGTTGCCTACCGCATCGCCGGAATAGGTGGAGGCGATAACGCGGTAGCGGCCGCCTTCCTGAAGCGTGAACTCCACTACCGAGCGGTCGGTACGGCCATCGAAATCGTCGTTGTCGATGCTCTGCCCGCTTGGTGTCACCACCGACAGATAGGTGTCAAATGCACCGGAACGCAAATCCACTTGCACAGTGTCGCCAACCTCGCCGGTGAAGGCGTAGTAGTCCTGGTAGTGGCCGTCGTCTGAACGCAAATCGCTTGTCTCCAGATTGCCCTGCTCCGAGTCGCCAAAATCGATCGGCACTGAATCACGGTTGGTGTAGTTGTTGCCGCTGCCGGCAGCACTGCCGTAGCTGATGCGCAACTGGTAATCACCGGTTTCGGCAGCGCCGTAGGAAGTGACGTGAACCGAATAAGTGCCTACATCCGATAGCTGTGTCACCAACTGGCTGTGGGTGGTGCTATCGCCGGCGTCGTCGTTGGCTTCGGTCTCGCCAGCCGGTGTTTCCAATACCAGATAAGTATCGAAAGCGCTTGAGTCCAGTGCGATGGTCACCGTCTGGCCCGGGCTGCCCTCGAAGGTGTAGGTGTCAAAGTATTCTCCGTCCTCGTAGGTGCTGTCGCCAGCGGCGAGCGTGCCGTTCTGCACTTGATCTTCACCACCCCCTGCAGGCACGGCATCGAGCATCTCCAGCGTGTAGCTGCCGGTGGCGTCGCTTTCGAAACTGGTCACCTGCACGGTGTAGGTGCCGGAATCGCTGAGCTCCAGCGCCAGCAGCGAGCGCGAATAGCTGCCTTCATAGTCGTCGTTGTTGAACTGTTCGCCATCCGGCCCTTCTATCACCAGATAGGTGTCGAAGTCGGCCGATTGCAGATCGATTACAGCAGTAGCTCCCGCTTCGCCCTCGAAGGTATAGGTATCGACATAGCCGAAGCCGTCGAGCTCGTCATCAGAGCTGTCGAGGCTGCCGCGCTGTAGCATGGCCGTTTCATCGCTGCTGCCGTCAACAGCACCGTCAACCAGGCTGACACGCCCCTGTTCAAACAATGACCGGCAATCGCTGGCATCGTGGTAACGGTCAGCGTCAATCAAAGTATCGGCCGCGCCATCACCGCTGAAACGGGGATCATCGCATTCGCCGTCGTTGGACCAATTGCTGAGATTGTCACCGAAATCAACGCTGCCGGCAGCAGCCACAGAGTTGCCACCCGCTGCAGCATTGGCTCCCCGCTGCATGCCGGTATCGATAGATGCCCACTGGCTGCCGTTCTGCTGCGTGACAACCAGCTTGCCGTTGCCGGATTCGCCGCTGTTGTAGGTGCCTACCCAGATGTCGTAGATGCCTGCCTTCGGCTTGCTGAACGAAAGGCCGGGATTGGAGTTGGCGAGATCGTCGGCATCGTCGTTGCAGTGCCAGTTGCCATCAGGATCGTTGATGACCAGTGTGGTGTCGACATCAGCATCGACAAAAATACCAAGCGGGCGGAAATCGCGGTCTATCGTCAGTTCCAGATCGGGGCTAGCAGCGTAGATGTAGCCGCTGCAGCCCGCTCCCATGTCACCTGTCTGGTCTTCGCCACCGGGAACGATGTCGACAATCTGGGCAGCTCCACCAGCCTGACCACTGAGATCAAGTGAATTGATCGCATCGCCGTCAACATCCTGCGCCAGCGCAGCGGCAGCACCCTGCAACGATAACCATAGTGCCAGCGGCCAATAGTGGCCCGGCGGCAGCGCCGACAAGAAAGCAACAGGACGGCGTGAGGACGAAAATGGGGCACGCATGCAGCGACTCCGGAAGGATTTGCGCCAGCATAGGCAGCAGGTTTGGCCACGTCCACCCCAAAGCGGGGGGCTGTGGCAAGGTTGCCGGCGCTGGCGCACAATGCCGGCGCCCGAATAACCGGAGAGTTGCCATGCCACTGACCAAACTCGAACACTACCTGGTGATGACCGACGACATCGACGCCACCCGCGACTTCTATCGCGATGTAATCGGGCTGGAAGTCGGCTTCCGCGCCGCGCTGGGATTCCCCGGGCATTGGCTTTATCTGGGCGACATTCCGGTAATCCATATCGCCGAATGGCTTACCTACACGGAGCATTCGCACAAGCTCGGCATCCCGGTAACGACGCGCGCCAACGGCAGCACTGGCGTGTTCGACCACATCGCCTTCAACGGCAACAACGTGCAGGAAATGATTGACCGACTGACACGTCTGAACATCCGCTTCCACCGCAACGACGTTCCACATGTCGGTCTCGTACAGCTGTTCGTGTTTGATCCGAACGGCCTCAAGATTGAATTGAACTATCGTGGCTGAAAGCCTGAGGTAAAACCCGGGGAACCCAGTCGTGAACGCATGCAGGCCGTTACGCTGACAAAATGATGCGACCCTTGCGGACCTGGAATTTCCAGCCAGCCGGGGTCAGTACGAATTCGTCGTAGTATTCACCGACCAGTTGCGGCGGTATCGCCTGCAGGCCGAACTTCTCCGCTGGTTTGTCGACATTCCCGCTGTACAGTAGCGCGTAACAGATACCGGTGGCCCGCTGTGGGCTGTGCACATCAATGATGATGTTGCTGATGATATGGCGCCCCTCCCGCTCTTTCGGACGTGCCTCGAAGGTGGCGCGGATGGCGGGCTTGCCTTCGATCAACGCGTCTGGCGCGATCGGCCTGGCATAGGCAGCGTTCTCCGTAAACAAATCAGCCAATTCACCAAAGCGTCCTTGGTCATTGAGCACGGCAAACTGGTTCATCAATTTGGCGCAGGCCTGTTCAATCACGAGTTGCTGCATGGCATCCATGGTCGGTCCCCTACAAGTTGGAAAAAAAACGTTGCATGTCAGTTGCTACCAGTACCGGCTCTTCCCATTCGAGAAAATGGCCACCGGTGGCGGTTACGGAAAATTGTACGACGTTATGGCTGCGGGCCGCCCACTCGCGTGGTGCCGGCGGTACCGGAGGTCCGTACGACACGATGATCTGTGTCAGGTGGGCGCCCAGCAATTGATGGGGGTAATGCCGCGCCATCTGGTCAACGGTAACGCCGCCGATGTCACTGCCGCGCACGGCGTACTTGTCATAGCCCAGCACAGCGTGCATCAGCTTCGCCATCACACCCGCCATCACTTCAAGGTTCATCCCGGGCTCAGTTGGCGCGTCTGAAAAGCCGAAACCGGGCAGCGACGCGATCACTACATGGAACGATGGTGCTTTCGCCAGCCCGTGTGCCACCGGGTTCGTCAGCAGCGGCAGCAGTTTCAGCATCTGCAGAAAGCTGCCGGGCCAGCCGTGCAACAGCAATAACGGAATTGCATCAGCATCAGCGCTGCGCTGGTGGATGTAGTGGATCGCAATCCCATCAATCGTTGAACGATAGTGGCTGAAGCTGTTGAGCCATTGCTCTTGCTGGCGCCAGTCGTAACCAGTGCCCCAGTAATCGATCAACTGCCGCAGATAGTCGACGTCGGTGCCGACCGCCCAGCCATCAGCAGCCACCGTCTGCGGCCATCGGGTGTGCTGCAGGCGGCAGTGCAGATCGTCCAACACCGGCGGTTCAACCTGCAGCAATATCTTGTCGGGGTTATTGCTTCGGCAATCGCGAACATACATGGCTCAGGCTCCTGTGGAGAAGCCGAACATGATCAACAGCACAGTACCCAGCAGCACCCGATACACCACAAACGGCATGAAACTGGTTTTGGCGATCAGCTTGAGGAAGTAATGAATGCAAAAATAGGCAGTAAGCGCCGCCACTGCCATGGCATACAGCAGCTCGTTCCAGTTGATCGCCGGGCTTTCCAGCATCTCGATGAATTTCAGCAATGCAGCGCCGCCGATGGTGGGAATAGACAGCAGGAACGAAAAGCGTGCGGCGACATCGCGCTTGAGTCCGCAGAACAGTGCCGCCGTCATCGTGACACCTGAGCGCGATGTACCGGGGATAATTGCCAGCATCTGCGCCAGTCCTATCATCAGCGCAGTCCGCCAGCTGATGTCGTGCATCTCGCGGTTCTGCCGCGCCTGCCAGTCGGCAATGCCGAGCAGCATTCCGTAGAACAGTGTAGTGGCGATGATCACATGCACGCTGCGCAAGCGGGTTTCAACCAGATCTTCCAGCAGCAATCCCGCAATCGTGACAGGGATGGTGGCGAGGATGATGTACCAGCCGAGTCTGCTGTCAGCAGTAGACGCCCCCTGCACAACTATCTGCTGCAGCATTGCAGCGGCAACTTTGAGCAGATCGCGGCGAAAATACACCAGTACTGCAAGCAGACTGCCGAAGTGCAGCGCCATGTCGAAATTGAGTCCCTGGTCTTGCCAGCCAAACAGTTCGGACGGCAGGATCAAATGGGCGGAACTCGAAATGGGCAGGAATTCGGTCAGGCCCTGGATCAACGCCAACAACGTGGCGCGAAAGACATCAAAATCCATTACGACCTCATGTCGGGAAATGGCAAAGGAGCTTTGTTGCTGTTCAGCCGTGAGTCACTTTGTCGCGCAAGTAGACCGGACTGGCGGCCTCCGGTGCAAGGGCGCCACCCTGCTGCCAGAGCGAAGCCGCAATACGAACGATATGGCTGCTGCGTGGTAGCAGATCAGGTTGGGCAGCCATGAAGGCGGCGGTCAAAGTCGTCGGCAGGCGCCCCCGGTAACACAGCCCATTGCCGGCCGCGCCTACATTGGAGTGAGTAATCGGCATTGCCACGGGTACCGCTTCCGGGCCGCACAGTTGTTCATCGCCCAGTAGCTGCGGTTGACCATCTTGCACCAGGTACCAGCCCCAGTAGACTTCATCAATACGCGCATCAAGACAGCTGAACACCAATGAAGAGCCAGTGGCACCACCGGCTGCTACCGCCACCGCAGCGAGCGTGGAAACCGGCAAGACCGGGACATCGGCAGCAAAAGCCAACCCTTGCGCCACACCGGCAGCAATGCGCAGGCCGGTAAACGAGCCAGGTCCCTTGCCGAAGGCAATGGCATCGAGCTCTCCAAAGCCTATACCGGCCGAGGCCATAAGCGCTTCGATCATCGGCAATATCATTTGCGTGTGCTGGCGGGGAACCAGCTCAAACCGCTCGCTCACCTCACCATTGTGCAGTACCGCGCAAGAACAGGCTTCAGTGGAAGCATCAAGGGCTAACAGCGTGGGCATAGGAAAAATCATGGAAAGAGTTCTGACAATTAAACCGCAAATGTGCGGCTACCGTCAGTGGTCAGCACTGCACCAATTGCTCATGGGGAACTTAAGAGCCAGACAAAAAAAAATCCCCCGAAGCTGCCCTCGGGGGATTATGAGCTTCCAGCACAGGTGCAACGTCGCATCCCTGCGAATGACCTGTCGAAGATACCGCGCAGCCCGAACTTCTACAGAAGGCTGCGTAGGTACTAGAAAACCTTACTTCTTGGCTTTGGCTTTCTTCTTTGCAACTTTTTTCTTGGCTGCTTTTTTGGCTGGTGCTTTTTTTACTGCTGCTTTCTTGGCTGCTTTCTTCTTCGCAGGCGCTTTCTTTTTTGCCACTGCTTTCGCGGCAGCGGCTGCTTTGGCTGCAGCTTTTTTCTTAACTGCTTTTTTGGCGGCTGCTTTTTTTGCCGGCGCTTTCTTCACTGCCTTTTTCTTGGCAGGGGCTTTTTTAGCGGCGACTTTTTTCTTGGCTACTTTCTTGGCTGGTTTTGCTGCTTTGGCTGCTTTCTTCATGGTAACTATGCTTCCTCCGGCTTGATTGATGACTAGTCATTTACTGCGGGTTTTACGCAAGACCTTTCTGGCTTTTACTGCTGTCAGTGGGGTCTTCCTTGCCTTACGAACAACCAGTTTGGCCTTGGCCTTGACTGCCAGTTTCCTGGCCTTGATCTTGGCTTTGACTGCTGCCTTGCTGGCTCTAGCTTTGGCGATGGCTTCTGCTCGTTGGAGAGACTCCTTCGCCTTGGCATTCGCTTTCCTGCTGGCGGCACGGGCTTTCATAGCCTCTCTCTTCATGCGCGCGCTCAGCTTGCGGGATATGATCTTGTTTCGCTTCTTTTTCCAGACACTGGCAAAACGCGCCATTGCCTTTTCGAGATCCTTGCCCAGCTTTGATTGCAGCTTGAGCTTGTAAATCGCCAGCGACCGTTCCTGTGCCATCGCACGCGATTTGGCCGCTTCTATCGCCAATATCCGCCGCAGTTCAGCGGCGACATTTTTCAGACTACTGCGCGCCGTCTTAAGCAGTGCAGCGGCAGCTTTGATGCCGGCTTTTGCCAGCGCCCTTTCCTTGCGAGTGGCAGCTACTGCCAACTCAAGCATCAGACTCCGAATACTTTTTTCGTGCGATGCAACTTCGCGTTGCATCTTGGCAAACTTGTTGCGGGCAACACGGACTGCCGGCATCGAGCGACGTCCACGACGTCCTTCCTTCACACCCGGCACTGCTGTCTGTGTACCGGTTCTTTCGTTGGTTACCGCAACGCTTGCTATCTGTTTGCGGGGTCGACCTGATTTGCGCTTCACTCAATGTTTCCTTTTGGAGTTTTCAGTTTCCAGTTTGCCGGCTCGTTCCTGATCCTTGCCGGGACTTCCTGATCTCCCTCCCGTCTTGCGCTGTGCGACTCATCGTCGATCAGTTTTACATCCTGTTTTGATTCGTCTTTTGTTGGTCCTTCTTTTCGGTTCCCTCCAGTCCTTCTTGCATCTTTCAGTCGTCAATCGGACATATGGAGGACATGTCCCTGATGTGTCACTGCTTGCTCAGGGCGAACATTACCACACTAAAAATATTTTTTTCAACAACATGTTGACAAGCCCCCTGCTTTCGGCCGTGCGCAAAGGGGGTCAGGTTGCTGTCTGGAGATGTCGGAAAATCGACACCGCTGCATCTGCATGCAACGATGAATGAGGATCACTGCAAAGAAATACCTCGGACAGTTGCGGTATTTCTTCGCAGTGAAAAAGAACTACCGGGAGCCCAGCAGGGCGTTCAAAGAGGCACGGGTGTCGGCAATACCTGCTACACCGCTCACTGTAAGGAAGCGCAACGATTTGTTTTGCGCGGCCACATTTTTGTAGAAATCGACCAGTGGTTTGGTTTGACGGTGGTAAACCTCCAGACGTTTGCGCACCGTCTCCTCACGATCGTCGTCACGCTGGATCAACGATTCACCGGTGACATCATCCTTGCCTTCCATACGCGGCGGCTTGTTCTCAATGTGATAGATGCGACCGGAGACTGCATGCACACGGCGCCCACTGAGACGACGAATGATCTCCGCGTCTGGCACATCGATTTCGAGCACAACATCAATGGCAATTCCGGCATTAACCAGCGCCTGTGCCTGCGGGATGGTGCGCGGAAAACCGTCGAACAGAAAGCCGTTGACGCAATCAGGTTGCGTGATGCGATCACGGATCAGCCCGATGATTATGTCGTCGGAAACGAGACCACCACTCTTCATGACTGATTCGGCCTGCTTGCCGAGTGGCGTACCTGCCTTCACAGCAGCTCGCAACATGTCCCCGGTAGAAATCTGCGGGATCCCGTAGTTCTCACGCAGATATTCGGCTTGCGTGCCTTTGCCGGCGCCAGGAGCGCCAAGAAGAATGATTTTCATCAGGTTGTCTCCGCCTGTTTTTACGGTATCGGTGTGACGTTCATACAGCAACGTTCTTGCTGCCGAGTGGGTAAATAACTGCAAAGCGGTGAACCTTACACGTTTGCCGAAGGGCTCTCAAGCCGACCTGTGGGCAGCCTCTTTAACCTGCTGCCAATACTGTTCAAGCTGGTCAGCATCAAGGTTTTCCATCGTCAATCCATCGGCAGCAATGCGTTGTTCAAGCAAACGGAAGCGCTGCTCGAATTTGCGGTTCGCCTGCCGCAAGGCCTGCTCCGGCTCTACTTTCAGATGGCGAGCGAGATTGACCATGGTGAACATCACGTCGCCCAACTCGTCCTGCACTGCTGCGGCATCATTGCTGTGCCGGGCCTCTTGCAGTTCGGCAATCTCTTCAGCGAGCTTATCGAAAACACCATCGACATGCGGCCAATCGAAACGCCGATTGGCGGCACGCTTTTGCAGCTTGGCCGCCCGCAGCATCGCCGGCAATGCCTGTGGCACGTCGTCGAGCGCGCTGGAAAATCCTGCCTGCTTGCCACTGCGCTCTTCCGCCTTGATCGCTTCCCAGTTTGCTGTCACCGCCTCAGCGTGGTCTGTTCGTACTTTTCCGAAACTGGCGAGGGTGGCAGCAGGGAACACATGCGGATGCCGACGCAACAACTTGCTCGTTATCACATCGACGATGGTGTCGAAATCAAACAAGCCGGCTTCCTTGCCCAACCGCGCATAGAACACCACCTGGAACATAAGATCGCCGAGCTCATCAGCCAGATGGCCATGGTCACCGCGCTCTATCGCATCGATTACTTCGTATACCTCTTCCAGCGTATGCGGCGCGATGCTGGCGAAATCCTGCTTCAGATCCCACGGACAGCCGTTGTATGGATCGCGCAGACAATCCATCAGCGTCAGCAGGTCCTGCAGACTATGGCGGCTCATTGTCGACGCCCGGCCACTGGCAGGAAGAGTGCGATGGCCTCTACGTGGCCGGTATGCGGGAACATATCCATTGCACCGGCTGCCTGCAGCTGAAAACCGAGCGTAGCCAGTACACCGGCATCACGCGCCAGCGTAGCCGGATTGCAGGACACATAGACGATGCGCTGCGGCTTCATCGCTACCAGCGCCGGAAGTACTTCCTGTGCACCGGAACGAGGCGGGTCGAGCAGTATCTTGTCGAAACCCCTGCGCAGGAATGCGTGTTGTTCAGGGAATTGCGTCAGATCTGCACAATGAAATTCGGCATTGGTGATGCCATTGAGGCCGGCATTCTCGCGCCCCCGCTCAACCATGGACTGTGCGCCTTCCACCCCGACCACAGCGCCTGCGTGCCGCGCTATCGGCAGGGTGAAATTGCCAAGCCCGCAAAAAAGATCCAGCACCCGATCAGTGGGCTGCAGTTCCAGCAACTGCAGCGCGCGCTGCAACATCAACCGGTTGATACTGGCGTTGACCTGGGTGAAATCGAGCGGATGGAAGGCCAGCGTGAGACTGTAGTCCGGCAATTGATACCAGAGACGCATAGGACCTTCCGGCGGGAAAAGTTTGTGCACGCTGTCCAAGCCCTGCGGCTGCAGATAAATGTCGATTGCATGCGTCTGGCCGAATTCAACAAACCGGTCACGATCCGCCGGAGTGAGCGGTTGCAGATGGCGGAACACAAGCGCGCAATCTCCACCAGTGCTGCCGGTCTGCGGCTGATCACCTATGGCGACTTCGATCTGGGGTAGTTGGTCGCGTGCATCCAGCGCGCTGACAAGAGCCGACAAGGCGGGAATCAGCACGCCCACACGCGGATCGAGTACGGCACAGCTATCCATATCAGTGATGAACGAACTACTCCGTTCCCGGAAACCGACCAGCGACTTGCCTTTTTTGCCAACCCAGCGCACTGCCAGACGCGCCTTGCGTCGATAACCGTAGACAGCGCCGCTGATGACAGGCAACCGCGTGTAGGAACCAGCTGCAACTGCGTGCTCCAATCGTTCGTGCAGCACCGCTTCCTTGAAGGCAAGTTGGGAGCTGCTGTCGAGATGCTGCAGGCTGCAGCCACCACACACACCAAAATGCGGGCAGGCTGGTGTGACCCGGTCTGCCGAGGCTACGCGTACCTCCAGTGTTTCGGCCTCGGCGTAGCTGCTGCGGTTACCGGTGAAACGTACCAGCACTTCTTCGCCCGCCAGCGCCCCATCAACAAACACCACCTTGCCTTCATGATGCGCGATGCCTCGCCCTTCATGGCTGAGCTTGGTGGTGGTGAGCAAAACCGGTTCCTTTTGTTGCACACGGGTACGTTGACGGGCAGCCATGTCAGTTTTCCCGCCTGCTGAATACGCCGGTCGACAGGTATCTGTCGCCACGATCGCAGATGATGGCAACGATCACGGCATTGGTGAGCTGTTGCGACAATTGCAGCGCAGCATAAACCGAACCACCGGATGACACTCCGCAGCAAATGCCTTCTTCACGGGCAAGTGCCTGCATCGTGCGCTCGGCATCCGTCTGGCTGATGTCGATTACGGTATCAACTCGCTCACGTTCAAAAATCTTCGGCAGGTAGGCGGTGGGCCAACGGCGGATGCCGGGAATCTTCGAACCTTCACGCGGCTGTAGCCCGACGATCTGTATCGCCGGATTCTGCTCCTTCAAATAACGCGAGACACCCATGATGGTACCGGTGGTGCCCATTGAGCAGACGAAGTGGGTTACGCTGCCACCGGTGTCGCGCCAGATTTCAGGGCCGGTGTGTTCGTAGTGGGCGGCGTAGTTGTCCGGATTGGCGAACTGATCGAGCACCCTGCCCTTGCCTTCGCTCTCCATTCTTTTGGCCAGGTCACGCGCACCTTCCATGCCTTCGGCCTCAGTTACTTCGATCAGGGTGGCGCCATAGGCCGTCATTGAGTCCTTGCGTTCCTGCGTCGAGTTGGCCGGCATGACAAGGATCATCCTGTAGCCCTTGATCGCTGCCACCATCGCCAGTGCTATGCCAGTGTTGCCACTGGTGGCTTCGATCAGGGTGTCGCCCGGACGAATGGTGCCACGCGCTTCTGCCTTGCTGATCATGCTGAGTGCCGGCCTGTCCTTTACCGAGCCGGCCGGATTGTTGCCCTCGAGCTTGGCGAGGATGGTATTGGTGGTATTGCCCGGCAACCGCTGCAGGCGCACCAGCGGGGTGTTGCCGACCTGGCTTTCAATGGTCGGGTAAGAGCGAGGCAGGGTGTGGCTCATCGTCGTCTATGTGGGCAGGAAAAGGAGCGGCATATTAGCCGGCGCGCTCATGGGGTGGAAGTTGGCAGCGCCGGTTTGGCAAACAATGCCCGACTGGCCAGTTCACGACTGCCCAGTTGCTGCTGCAGCGCGGTTCGCAAGAGGCGCTTGGCAGCTCTGCGGGTTTCCGCATTGGAGAAATCACGTCGCGCCATCGCCATCAGATCGTTGCCTGCATACAACACCAGGGTATCACTGACGCCGGGGGGCTGACGGATGAAGCCTCCTTCCCCTTGCAACTGGTACCAGGCATCCGCATGGATTATTTCGCCGGTAACAACTTCGTGCGTCAGCTGGAGTCCGTAACCGAGCACGTCCAGCAGTTGAAGCTCGAAACTGCGCAACAGCGGTTCCAGTCCCGCATTGCCTGCCAGCGCGTACAGCAGCCGGCTGTAATCCTCGAACACCTCTGCCTCTTTTTCATGCGCCGGCAACAACCTGACCAGCAGCTCATTCACGTACAGCGCCGACAGCAGCCGTTCACCCAACAACGGAACTCCGGCGCTGAGTGCTTCGGTCTGCCCCAGCGTGCGCAAGTCACCACGCCCGGATAGCGAAACCTGCAATGGCACAAACGGCTGCAGCAAAGAGCGCTTGCTGATCGCCTTGCCCTTGCCAACCGCACGCACCCCACGGGCAATGGCGCCCACCCTGCCTTCTTCCTGCGTGAACAGATCGAGCAAAAGACTGGTGTCACGGTAAGGACGGGCGTGCAGTAACCAGCAGCGGTGCAATTCGGCGGCTTTCATCGGCGCCGGCTCCCTTTCAGTCGAAGCCGAGGCTGCGCAATGCCCGCTCGTCGTCGGACCAGCCGGCCTTTACCTTGACCCACAGCTTGAGCATAACCTTGCTGTCGAACATGCGCTCCATTTCCTTGCGGGCTTCGGTACCAATCAGCTTGAGGCGTGAACCGGCATTGCCGATCAACATGGCCTTCTGGGTTTCCTTCTCCACCAGGATCACTGCGCTGATGTGGCAAATGGCGCCTTCCTGGCGGAACTCCTCGATTTCAACCGCGGTTTCGTACGGCAGTTCGTCGCCCATCTGCCGTGTGATCTTCTCACGCACGAATTCAGCGGCAAGAAAGCGGGCACTGCGATCGGTCAACTGATCATCCGGATAAAACCACGGCTGCTCCGGCAGGTAGCGCACCAACGTGGCTTCCAAGGCATCAGTGCCTTGCTGCTTGAGAGCGGACAGCGGCACGATCTCGGCAAACAGCGGGTGTTGCTGCCGGACACTGTCGATGAACGGCAACAGTGCCGTTATGTCATCGAGTTCATCGGTCTTGTTGATGATGAGGAACACAGGACGCGTCAGGTATCGCAGTTGTTGCAGCAGCGCGTCGTCTTCTTCACTGAAGCCAAGACGGTCAATGACGAACAACACGACATCGACGTCGAGCAGCGTCGCACTGATGGTACGGTTCATGTGGCGGTTGAGCGCCTTGCGATAACCCTGATGGAAGCCAGGCGTGTCGACGAAAATCAACTGTGCACCGCCTAGCGTCTTGATACCCAGTACGCGTTGGCGGGTGGTTTGCGGCTTGCGCGAGGTGATACTGACCTTCTGGCCAACAAGATGATTCAGCAGTGTGGACTTGCCGACATTCGGCCTCCCCACCAGTGCCACCAGACCGCAGCGGGTTTGTTCAGATTCAGCCACGGCGCGGCTCCAATTGTTGCAGCGCCAGCGCGGCGGCCTGCTGTTCGGCTTCCTTGCGGCTACTGCCGCTACCCTGTACTGCAATTGCCAACGGCGCCACCTGACAGCTCACAGTGAAATGCTGCGCATGATCACTACCGCTGATGTGAGCGACGGTATAAACCGGCAACGGTTTCCTGTGGGCCTGCAGCCATTCCTGCAAACGGGTCTTGGCATCCTTGGCAGGCTGCTCTTCGCTGCCGGTATCGTCCAGCAGGGGAGTCAGCCACGCTTCCAGCTTGCTGGTGCAAACAGCAAGGCCGCCGTCCAGGTACAGCGCGCACAGCAGCGCTTCCATCGCATCGGCCAGAATCGATTCACGCTGGGCGCCTCCGCTTTTCAACTCACCCTGCCCCAACCTCAAGTGGTCACCCAGCTTCAACTGGCGCGCTATGGCTGACAGCGTGGAGCGCTGTACCAGCTTTGCGCGCAAGCGGCTTAGTTCACCCTCAGAGGCAGCAGGATGCCGACGATAGAGCAGATCGGCGACGATGAAGCCCAGCACGGCATCACCGAGGAATTCGAGGCGTTCGTTGTCGGGTTTACCGGCACTGCGGTGGCATAACGCCAGTTGCAACAGTGCCGGATCACGGAATTGGTAAGCCAGTCTGGTTTGCAGGGTAATCAACGTGACTGCAGATCAGAACTTGTTGTAGCGGTAGTTGAAGGAGACGACAGCAGAGATGTTGGCCACCATCGGGACGCTGGTTTCATAGACGACGTCAATATAGTCCTTGCCAGCTTCACGCGTTAATTTCACGGCATCCGCAACGAAATTCTCGATATTGTTCACTTGCAGTGAACGCAAAACTTCCTTGCGTATGTCGGAAATGCTCATGGTCTTGTGTTCGGGTCGCGCGACAATGGATTCCACCGCCGCCTTGACGATATTGTTATCGTTGTAGGCAGGCACGATCTTGAGGGTGGCAGTTATTACGGCACCTACCAGCAAAAGCAGGGTGACAGCCGCATACAAGGCGCCGCGTTGACGTGCCGGTAGTTGGGTGTTGATGTGTCTCATGCATCCTCCGGGTGGTAGTTGGTACAGCAGCCGGTGTTTGGCAGTGGACTGCTTTGCGTTTGCTACTTTGCGTTTGCTACTTGGCGTTATTTACTTCGCGTTCTCTATCCAGCGATTCTGGCTGAAGGACGGCAACGACAGCCCAGGCTGCTTGTGCATCCAGACTGCGACAGCCTTGCCGACAATGCGGGCCCCGGATGCCGGACCCCAATAGCGGCTATCGCTGCTGTTGTCGCGATTGTCACCCATCATGAAGTACTCGCCTGCAGGAATAACCATACCTTCGGGTTGCAGCCAGTCATAGCTCCGGCTGAAACGCTGCGTCGCTGCAGTATAAATATCATGGGTAACCCCGCCAACTGTCTCGCGTGAATGCATGACACCCTTGTCTCGCAACACGCCTACCTGCTCTTGCGGCAGCGGTTCACCGTTGACATACACAATATTGTTTTCGTAACGGATATGGTCGCCTGGCAAGCCGATTACCCGCTTGATGAAGTAGTTGGGGTCATGCGGCGGGATGAACACCATCACATCGCCACGTTGCGGCTCTCCGAGGTCAACTATCCGGGTGCCGGTCACGGGCAGTCGCAAGCCGTAGGCGAACTTGTTGACGACGATGAAGTCACCGATGTTCAACGTCGGAATCATTGAGCCGGTCGGAATCTGGAAAGGTTCAAACAGGAATGAGCGTAGCACCAGCACAGCAAACAGGATCGGAAAGAAGGATCTTGCGTACTCCACCGGCGTCGAGAAGCGGGCCAATGTAGCAGCAGCAACCAGATGCTTCAGTTTGACCGGATCCTGCGCCGAACCTGTGGGTTTACCGATCGGCTTGCCGTCTTCGTCGAGCGTGGCGGCGTAAGCGTTGAAATCATCAAGACTGAGACCATGGCGGGCGAGATACTCCAGCACCTTTTGCTGCCGGGGGCGCGCAAAAGCAGCGATGTCTAGCAGCCAGACCAAGCCTGTCACTGCCGACAACACAACCAGCACCAGGGAAAAATCAATGTTCATCTTTTGCTCACTTTTCTCTTAGTCTGAACAATCACACCAATCGGACCCCACAGGCGCCGCCGCTGTCTACACCCGTCATTTATCGACACGCAGGATGGCCAGAAACGCTTCCTGCGGCACTTCCACCGTACCCACCTGCTTCATGCGCTTTTTGCCGGCTTTCTGTTTTTCCAGCAGTTTTTTCTTGCGGCTGACGTCTCCACCATAGCACTTGGCAATAACGTTCTTGCGCATTGCCTTCACCGTGGAGCGCGCAACAATCTGGCCACCGATTGCCGCCTGGATCGCCACATCGTACATCTGGCGTGGTATCAGCTCCTGCATTTTTTCCGTCAAAACACGGCCCTTTGTGTGCGCCTGGTCGCGGTGCACGATCAACGCAAGCGCATCTACCAGGTCGCCGTTGATCAGAATGTCGAGCTTGACCAGCTTGGCAGCCTGAAAGCGGACAAAGTGATAGTCAAGTGAAGCGTAACCGCGACTCACTGACTTCAGACGATCGAAGAAATCCAGCACTACTTCGTTCATCGGCAATTCGTACTTGATCGACACCTGGTTGCCGATGAACTGCATGTCCTGCTGCACACCGCGCTTTTCGACGCACAGCGCCAGCACGTTACCGACATAGTCCTGCGGCACCAGCATGTTGGCTACCACAATTGGTTCGCGCATTTCTTCGATATTGCCCATCGGCGGCAGCCGTGACGGACTGTCCACACGCGACACGACACCGTCACGCGTCAGCACTTCATAAACGACCGTGGGAGCCGAGGTGATCAGATCCAGGTTGTATTCGCGTTCCAGGCGTTCCTGCACGATCTCCATGTGCAGCATACCCAGAAAACCGCAGCGGAAACCGATGCCGAGTGCATCTGAGCTTTCCGGTTCGTATTGCAGCGCGGCGTCGTTGAGCGTGAGTTTTTCCAGCGCGTCACGGAATGCTTCATAGTCGTCGGCCGATACCGGGAACAAACCGGCGTAGACCTGCGCCTGGACTTTCTTGAAGCCGGGCAAGCTGTCCACTTCCGGCGTTTTCGCATGCGTGATGGTGTCACCAACAGGTGCGCCCTGGATTTCCTTGATGCCGGCTTCGATGAAGCCTACTTCACCGGCGTTCAGCACGTCGCGCACGTCGCGCTTGGGGTTGAATACGCCGACGCTGTCGACGGTATGTACGCGGCCGGTGGACTTGGCGATGATCTTGTCGCCCTTGCGAACACTTCCTTGCCGCACACGTACCAGCGATACCACACCGAGGTAGTTGTCGAACCACGAATCGATGATCAGTGCCTGCAGTTTGTCTTCAATGTTGCCTTGCGGCGGCGGAATATCCCGGATGATGGCTTCGAGCACATCTTCGACACCCATGCCGCTCTTCGCACTACACTGCACTGCATCGGTGGCATCGATGCCGATGATTTCCTCAATCTCCTTGCACACGCGCTCAGGCTCGGCCTGTGGCAGGTCCATCTTGTTGAGGATAGGTACCACCTCGAGGCCCTGCTCGATCGCCGTATAGCAGTTGGCGACTGACTGGGCTTCAACGCCCTGGGCTGCATCGACAATCAGCAAGGCGCCTTCGCAAGCGGCGAGAGAGCGTGACACTTCGTAACTGAAGTCGACGTGGCCGGGAGTATCAATGAAGTTGAGCTGGTAGATACGGCCGTCTTTGGCCGGATAGTTCAGTGTGACAGAGTGGGCCTTTATGGTGATTCCGCGCTCTTTTTCGAGGTCCATCGAATCGAGCACCTGGGCCGACATTTCGCGTTCGGTCAGGCCACCGCAGATCTGGATGAAACGGTCGGCCAACGTTGATTTTCCATGATCGATATGGGCAATGATGGAGAAGTTGCGGATATGACTGAGATCACTCACGGACTGCTGAAACCCTGACTGCCAAAAGCCGCGGAGTGTACCCGAAAGGCACAGGTGCCGCCACGAAGAAGGCACCTGTTTTCACAATAAAATCAGGTTGTTGCGAAATCAGTGTTCTCTTGAATCAAGGTTCAATACGGACGGTAAAGAAAGTCTGCCGCTCGTCGCGCACCACCAGTACTGGCAACGGCCGGTCGACTGGCAGCTTGGGCTCCAGAGCATCAAGCTCCTCCGGCGAGTTCAACTCGACACCGTTGAGCGACACGATGATGTCGCCGGGCTGTAAACGGGCTTGCTGCGCTGCACCGCGCACGCTTTCGACTACCACTCCAGCATCGAGTTCCAGTTGTTCACGTGTCATCGGATCCAGCGGCGACACTTCGAGTCCCAACCGGCTGCCACCGCCAGTGGCAGGGGTATTTTGGCCAAGAGCATTGGCATTTTCGAGATTACCGACTGTCATACGCAGGGTCAGCGGGCTGCCGCTGCGCACCACTTCAACAGGAACCTCGGTGCCAGGCTTCACCAGGCCGACGAAGTAAGGCAGGTCGTCACGCGTACGGACATCATGGCCATTGAAGCTGGTGATGACATCGCCAGTCGCAATGCCGGCCGCCTCGGCAGGTCCGCCCTTGATGACATCATTGACCAGCGCACCATGCGGACGATCAAGGTTGAATGCATCAGCCAGCTCCTGGTTGACATTATCGATACCAACACCCATCCAGCCACGCTGCACTGTGCCATTCTCGCGCAACTGTGCCACTACGTTCTTGGCCACATCCACCGGGATGGCAAAAGATAACCCGATCGAACCACCGGAGTTGGTGAATATCTGCGAATTGATACCGATCACTTCACCTGCCAGGTTGAACAGTGGGCCACCGGAATGGCCAGGGTTGATGGCAACATCTGTCTGGATGTAGGACACATAGTTGGAACCTTCTGTCGGCAGCGCACGCCCCATGTAACTGATGATGCCGGCTGCCACCGAGTACTGCAGCCCGAATGGCGAGCCTATTGCCAGCACCCACTCACCCACTTTGAGATTTTCTGATTCGCCCAGCTTCACAGCAGGCAGATTGGTGGCTTCGATCTTCAACACGGCAAGATCGGAACGTTCGTCGGAACCGACAACAGTGGCTTCGAATTCACGCTGGTCGTTCAACGTCACAGTAATGGTTTTTGCTTCGTCGATTACGTGATGATTGGTCACGATGTAGCCGCTGCTGTCGATGATGAAGCCTGAACCAGTGGCGCCGGCACCGTCCGGACCCTGCTCACCGCCCCCTTCTCCACCTTGTTCCGGATCAGGCAACCCTAACTGCGGAGCTCGATCACCATAGAAATAGCGCAGCAAATCTTCCAGTTCTGCCCGGTCCTGCGGATTGCCTCTGACGGCAGCATAGGTAGTGCTGACATTGACGATGGCCGGGGCATTACGCTCTACCAATACGGTGAAATCCGGCAAGCTCTGCGCCTCGCTCAATGACGACACAACAGCAAGGACCAGGCTGGTTGCCATCGTGCGGACCCATGTACGGCGGGTTAATGCTATCGAATACTGCTTATTCATCTGGCCACTCCAGTACGGGATTCAATGTTCGGTTTTGGTATTCAATTCGGTTTGGATCGGGACATTGT
>Ga0255099_1000296_pt1 | contig 20031 bp, 14 predicted proteins | sample Colum_Colum_RepA_2_FD_188451 | JGI IMG/M metagenome (GOLD analysis project Ga0255099, IMG submission 188451) | Freshwater microbial communities from Columbia River, Oregon, United States - Colum_Colum_RepA_8d | ecosystem: Environmental > Aquatic > Freshwater > River | place: USA: Oregon...
CGAGGGTGCGCGGGCGCGCGAGCTGATGGCGGCTGGCGATGTGCGTGGCGCGCTGGCGTTGTACGACCAGGCTGTGGAGCGCATGCCGCGCGACACGGAACTGCGGCTGGAGCGGGCCGAGGCGGCTTGGGTCTTGGCCGGCGTCGACAAGGATCTGGGGCTGTACGAAGCCACGCTGACCGAGTTCGAGACGGTGCTGATGGCCGGCCTCTCGACCCGCGCGGCCTTGGGTGCAGCGCGTTGTGCCCGCGCAGTGGGCAAGACCGAACGTGGTGTGGCGCACGCACGGGGCGCCTTGAACGAGGCGCTGCGCGCTGGCAACGACACGAGTCCGGCGCTGCTGCACAGCTGCAGGGTTGTGGCTGCGGACTTGCTGTTGTTGCAGCAGTCGGAAGCCGAGGCTGCGGGTGAAGGCACGCGCGCGTTGGAGTGCGCGGAAGAGGGTTTGGGGCTGTTGCGCGCGGCCCTGGAGGCGAAGCCGGACGATAGCTGGGCCTGGCGCGCCTTGGCGTCGCGTTTGCTTGTCATGCGTCGCACGGATCAAGCGACGCAAGCGGCCCGGGACGGGCTGGCGCGTTTGGGGCCGGATGCTGGGTTGCTGGGAGTGCTCGTCAGCGGAGCGCGCGAGTTGGGTGGCCGCGAACTCTTGGTGCGTGAGCTCCAGCAGTTGCAACAAGCACAGCCAGAGTGGGCGTATGTGCCGTACGAGCTCGGGCGTGCGGCCTATGAGAGCGGCTTGGAGCAGTTGGATCTGGCGCAAGACCGTGCCAGTGCGCGCGCGGAAGCGCAGGCTGCGTTCGTCGCAGCGGAGGCGTACTTTCGGGCAGCGACGCGCGCCAGCGAGTTGGAGCCGTCCTGCAACTCGTATCGAGCCGTTGCGCGCTCTGGCATGGGCTGGCTGGCATTGCAGGCCGGCGACTTGAACGCAGCGCGCGAACGCTTCCTCTCGACTCAAGATTTCGGTCGCGCGGCCTTGCGTTTGGAAGCGTTGCCGCTGATTCCTAGCGCGGTCGCCGGCTTGCACTCCTGCGGTGCGCGCTTTGCCGCGCTGGCGCAAGACCCGCTCGCCCCCGAAGCCTTGGATGCGTTGGAGTCGGCAGCACGCATCTACGCCTTCCTGTTCGAGACAGAGCCCGACGTGGTCGACTGGGCCAACAACGCGGGCTTCTTTCAGCGCGACTTGGCCGTGGCGTTGGAGATTCGCGCCCGTGAACTGGCGAGCACGCCGGAGGTCGGCCGTCAGGAGCGCGAGGCCGCCAATCGCTTGCTGACGCGCGCCGTGGAAACGATGGAAGCAAGCCTGCGCGCCTATCGCGCTGCAGCCGCGCTCGCACCGGACGATGTGCGCATCGTGAATGACACGGGCCTGATCCTGACGTACTACCTGCAGCGCGATGCAGTGCTGGCCAAGGAATACTTGCAACGCGCTGTCGTGGCTGGCGAGGCTCAAGTGCGCAGCTGGGAAGCCGCCGTAGCCGAACTGGACATCGCCGATGATGAGCGTGCGTTGCGACGCAAACGCTTGGAAGAAGTCGCGACGGCGCTCGGTGATGCCTATCAGAACTTGGGTGTGCTCGCACTGACCTTGGAAGGCGATGCGCGCACAGCGCAAGCATGGCTGGAACGCTCGCTCACGACCGGCGTCGATCCGCGCGAAGAAGTGCGCGGCAAAGGTGGCTACCTGGAGCGTTGCACCGCGGTGCTCGCGAGTGGTGCCGATCCGCGCGTACGCCCCGACCAACGCTGGGCGGCACCGATTGCGGTGCCTTCAGCGCAGACTGGTGTCTCGAAGAAGAAGACCTGACATGATGCACGCACTTTTACTCGCGCTCGGCGGCTCGGTCGCTGTGCCTACCTCGTCCCCTCTCGTCGTGACCGCACCGATGCGGGCCGAGCAAAGCGCGCAAGTGACAGAACTGGTGAGCAAGGGACGCGCCTTGCTGGTGGCGCGCAAGCCGGTCGAGGCACTGGCTGCCTTTAGCGAGGCGGATGCCTTGGGCGGAGGCAAGCTCCACACCAAGCAGTGGGTGCTACGTGCACGCTTGGATCTGGGTCAAGTGGACTCGGTCTTGGCTGATGTCGAGCGCATGGAAGCCGCAGGCGAGACGGGTGCGGCCATCGAGTACCTCTATGGCATGAGCTTCGCTGCGCGCGCGCAGAAGTCGATCGCCGAAGGTGGCAATGGCGGCATCATCGCGATGGCGTACACCGATGCCACCAACTACTTGCGCTCGGCGTTGAAGAAGGAACCCAAGCTCTATCCCGATGGTTGGCGCACCTTGGCCGAGTCGGCGTGGAACGCGCAAGAGCTACCGACCGCACGCGAAGCAGCCGAAACCGCGTGCGCTTTGCTGCCGGAGGATGATGCCGCCCAAGTGATGTTGGGCAAGGTGTGCTTCTCGCAGTACAGCGCCGCGAAAGGTGACGAAACCAAGGCCGCCGAAGCCGCCACCTATCTGGACTCGGCCAAGGTGGCCTTCGAGCGCGCCATCGCTCTGTGCGTCGCGCACAAGGAGTTCGAATGGCGCGCGCCCGAGTCGGCGGCACGCGTGGAGCTTGCGCGTGTGTGGGCTTGGAAGGGTGACAAGGCACAGTCGCTGCAGGAGTACGGCAAGGCCTACGGCTTGGCGCCGCAAGCAGTCGACATCAATGAGTTCCGCGGGCAATTGGATCCCGAGCAATTCGCACAAGCCTTGGAAGCAGCCCACAGCGCCTATGTGGCCGCCTACGGCACCGAAGGCAGCGGCGATGCGTTGGTGCTGTGGTGGTTGGGCTGGGCGTCCTACGCGACCAAGAAGTACGCGCGTGCCGAAGAGACCTTCACGCAAGCGCTCGCGAAGTGGCCCGACTATGTCAACAGCCACTACTACATCGCGCTCGCGCGGTACTTCCAACAGAACTACGACGGCGCGGTGGAGATGCTGCACAAGCACCACAGCACCAACCGTGCCGATTGCGTGGCTTCGCTCTCGGCGAACAAGGATGAGAACATCCGCATCCTCGATTACTTGATCAGCTTGATGGTGCCGAAGGGTAAGAACCTCGAGGCGGCGTGGCTGACGGAGATCGAGTGTTCGCTGGAACCGGCCAACTCGCTGTACTGGAACAACCTCGGGTTGTTCCGCCGCGATGCTGGCGAGCAGAAGAACCGCTCCAAGAAGGCCGAAGACAAGGCCGAGGCCAAGCAGTTGTGGGAAGACGCGTACACGGCCTACGCCAAGGCGTTGGAGCTGGCACCGCAGGATCCGAACTACTTGAACGACATTGCGGTGATGCTGCACTACTACCTCAACCGCGACTTGGAGCAAGCGCTGGCTTGGTACAAGGAGGCGGCCGTGCAAGCGGAGAAGGAGCTGGCGCGCACCGACCTGAGCAAGGAGCTGCGCGACATCCGTGCGATTGCCAAGCGCGATGCCAACAACAACATGAAGAAGCTGGAGGAGTTGTTGGAGCTGCGACGCAAGAAGGCAGAGAAGAAGGAAGGCGAGAAGCCTGGGGAATCGCAGGGCTGAGCGAGTGAAGCTCCCCATCCGATTTGTGACTCCGCCCTCTCACGCGGCCGCCATCAAGATCGATGGCGCGTGGGAGGGGCCTGGCCTAGATCTCTCGCATTGGCCGGGAAATCACACGCCTGAGCCGCTGCGGCATGACCTGTCGACGGGCTGTGCGCTGGCCTTCGCGCGCTTGCCGCAGGTCGAGCGGGAGCGGCTGGCGGCCGGCTGCACGACGCTGGCGGTCAATCACTACGACACGGACGGTGCACTGGCGGTGTACGCCACTCGCTATCCCGAAGCGGCACTGCGCCATGCGGAGTTCCTGCTGGAGGCCGCAGCCGCCGGTGACTGGTTCCGCCTGCCCTCCGAGCAAGCACTGCGCTTCGATCTGCTGGTGCAGGTGTTGGTCGATGAAGCGCGATCCCCATGGCGCGCGCTCTATGCAGGGCTTTCCGACGAAGGACGACGCGAACGCTGCCTGGAGGAGCTCGTCGAGCGCCTGACAAGCTGGCTTGACAGCGGTGTCTTCGAGTACGCGGAGCTAGTCGAGGATGACTTGCGGGCGATCATGGCCGATCAGGACCAGCTGCGTGACTGTCGCCTCGATGACTTGCTGCACTTGGATTTGGCGGTCTGGAATCGTGCCACCGTGGGGCCTGCACTGGATCCTGCGCGGCATGCGTTGTGCGGCTCCAGCGTGCGCGATCGCTTGCTGGCCTTGGCTCCGCTCGAGGGAGGCGGCACGAGCTGCCGGTTCGTCGTCAACACGACCTCGTGGTTCCCTCTCGCCCAGCCGCGCTTGGCGCGTCCGGATCTGCAGCGTCTTTGCGCGCGCCTCAACCAGTTGGAAGGCACTACCGGCGCTGCACTGCGTTGGCGTGCACAGCCATCGCAAAGCCCTTCACCTGAGCTATGGTTCGGCGCGGATGGTGTGCCTTTCTTTGCGGAACGCAACCGGCACCTGACCGGCAGTCGCTTGGATGTCGCCACGATCAAGCGTGAAGTGGTGGATGCAATTCGTGCCGCATGGGTCTTCCCTGACGACGAGTGAGCGAGTACGACTGTGCCGATGAGCCGCGAGAGTGCCACAGGGCTGTATGCCGCCGTCGACCTGGGGTCGAACTCGTTCCACATGGTGGTGGCGCGTTGGGCCGATGGCCATCTGGCGATCGTCGATCGCTTGCGCGAGCGCACGGCTTTGGCTGCAGGCCTCGGGCGTGACAAGACGCTGAGCACAACGACCATGGACAGTGCTGTGGCTTGTCTGCGGCGCTTTGGCGAACGCCTGCGCGGCATGGAAGCGAGCCGCGTGCGCGCCATCGGCACCTCGGCCTTGCGCATGGCGCGCAACTCGCGCGGCTTCTTGACGCGCGCTGAAGAGGCCCTTGGCCATGAGATCGAAATCGTCTCCGGCCTCGAAGAGGCACGCCTCATCTACCTAGGTGTGGCACACGACCTATCCGATGATGCCCAACGGAGGCTGGTCGTCGATGTAGGCGGTGGCAGCACCGAGATCATCTTGGGCGAACGCTTTGAGCCGCTGGTGGCCGACAGCTTGCACATGGGGTGTGTCAGCTGGACTTTACGCTGGTTCGGCGAGGGCGTCATCACGCGCGAAGCCCTGCGGCGTGCGCGTCTGGAGGCCGAGCTGGAACTCCAACCACTGCAACGCCCTTACCGTGCCTTGGGATGGGAAGAAGCGGTGGCCTCCTCTGGTACAGCCTTGTCGGTTGCGCAGGTCTTGCGGGTGAATGGCTGGGCCGATGGCAACATCACCGCCAAGGGCTTGCGCAAGTTGCGTCGTGCGATGACTGATGTAGGCCGCATCGACCAACTCCACACGATCCCTGGCTTGGATCCTGACCGCGCGCCCGTTGCCGTGGGCGGCGTGGCTATCTTGTCCGCTTTTCTTGACGTGATGGGCGTCGAGACCATGAGTGTCTCGCAGGGCGCGCTGCGCGAAGGCGCCATCTACGACCTCTTGGGGCGCCAGCGTCACGAGGACGTGCGCGACCGCACCATCCGACGCTTCTGCGAGCGCTTTGGCGTGGACCTAGAGCAAGCGTCCCGCGTGCAGCGCACAGCCTTGACCTTGTTCGAGCAGACGCGCAAGGACTGGGACATCGACAAGGAGTTCGGCAGTCGCTTCCTTGTGTGGGCTGCGCGCTTGCACGAACTGGGGCTTTCGATCTCGCATCAGTCGTACCACCGTCACGGCGCGTACATTGTCGAGAACTCCGACATGGCCGGCTTCTCGCGCGAAGACCAACTGGTGCTGGCGTGCCTGATCGAAGGACACCGTCGCAAGTTCCCGCCGCAACGCCTCGAGCAATTGGTACCGGCGCACCAAGACCCCGTGCGCAAGCTGTGCATTGTGATGCGCTTAGCTGTGCTGCTGGAGCGCAGTCGAGGTGTGCGAGCGACACCACCTGTGGAAGTGCGGGCGCGCAAAAACGGCTACGGCATCGCGCTTCCGGATGGCTGGCTATCGGAGCATCCGTTGACCCAACTTGATCTGGAGCAAGAGGCCGGACGGCTCGCCCCTGCCGGCTATGTAGTCGCGCTGCTGTAGTTAGCTCAGCCGCAATGCCGCGCCAACAAAGTTTGCTGCGCGGAACGACCCTCGCCTTCGGCCCGCGTGTAGGAACCATCGCTGGCCAAGAGCCAGGCTTGCTGGTCATCACGCAAGTACAGGTCTAGGCACTCTTCGCGCACACGGGCAGCCAAAGCGCGATCCTCCAACGGGAAGCAGGCTTCGATGCGTGCAAAGAAGTTGCGCTGCATCCAGTCGGCACTGCTGCACCACACGAGCTCGCGCCCCTGTGCGTGGAACGCAAAGATGCGCTCGTGCTCCAAGAAGCGACCGATGACCGAGCGCACGCGAATGCGCTCCGAAACACCCTCGACACCTGGGCGCAAGCAGCAGATGCCACGCACGATCAACTCGACGGATACACCTGCTTGCGAAGCGCGGTAGAGCGCTTGGATGATGCGCGGCTCGGTCAGCGAGTTCATCTTGGCCACAATGCTCGCCGGGCGACCAGCAGCAGCTTCGTCGGCCTCTTGATCGATGTACTCGATCAAACTGTCCTGCAGAGTGAACGGCGCTTGCTTGAGTTTGCCGAGCTCCATCACGCGTCCGAGACCGGTCATCTGCAAGAACATGCGGTGCACATCCTCGCCAATCATCTCGTCGCAAGTGAGGAAGCTGATGTCGGTATAGGCGCGCGCTGTGCGTGCGTGGTAGTTGCCCGTGCCCAAGTGGCAGTAGCGCACGAGCTTGGTCCCCTCGCGGCGCACGATCATCAACATCTTGGCGTGCGCCTTGTAGCCCACGATGCCGTAGACCACTTTGGCTCCGGCTTCTTGCAGCTTGGTCGCCAGGTTGATGTTGGCGGCCTCATCAAAGCGGGCGCGCAACTCCACCACAACGGTGACTTCCTTGCCTGCACGCGCAGCGGCCAGCAAAGCATCGACCATCGGTGAGTCAGCACCAGTACGGTAGAGCGTCTGCTTGATCGCCAACACTTGCGTGTCGCTGGCAGCGGAACGCAGCAGCTCCACCACGGGAGTGAACGACTCGTACGGATGGTGCAGGACCACATCACCGCGAGCGATCGCCTCGAACGGGTTCTCGGCCTGCTGCAAACGACGCGGCACTGCGGGCAAGAACGGTGCGTACTTCAAGTCGGTGCGTTCGACCAACTCGTGAATGGCGACCAAGCGATGCAAGTTCACGGGTCCCTTGACGCGATAAAGGTCCGACGACTGCAGATGGAACTTCTCCAACAGGAAGTTCGCCATCTCATCGGTCGTGTCCTGCGCCACTTCCAAGCGCACGGCATCACCATAGTTACGTGACGACAACTCGCCCTTCAGCGCGTGCATCAAGTCGTCGACTTCTTCTTCGTCCACCCACAAGTCGCTATTGCGGGTGACACGGAACTGGTGGCACGAGAGCACCTTCATGCCCGGGAAGATGTCTTCCACTTGGCTGTGCACAACGGAGGACAGCAACACGAAATCGTGCGCAGAGCCGGACAACTCCTTGGGCAAGGGAATCAAACGCGGCAAGGAGCGCGGCACTTGCACGATGGCCACACCTGCATCACGACCGAACGCATCAGCTCCTTCGAGCTTCAAGATGAAGTTGAGCGACTTGTTGAGGATGCGCGGGAACGGGTGCGCCGGATCGAGGCCCATCGGTGTCAAAACCGGCAGCACCTCTTGTTGGAAATAGCGCTTGATCCAACGCAGCTGACGGTTGGACCAGACTGCGCGCTTGAGCACACGGATGCCTTGCGCCTCCAACTCGGGCAACAGGACCTCGTTGAGCACGCGGTACTGCTCGCTCACCAACTCGTGGGCCACACGCGACACCTCGGCCAAGGTGCGGTGCGGCAACAGCCCGTCGGGACCAGTTTGCTGGGAGCGAAACGAAACTTGGTGCTTGAGACCAGAGACACGGATCTCAAAGAACTCATCTAGGTTCGTGGAGCAAATCGTTAGAAACCGCAAGCGCTCCAACAGCGGCGTGCGCGCATCCAACGCTTGTTGCAGCACACGACGGTTGAACTCCAAGAGCGACAGTTCGCGATTGATGTAGAGCGCGGGGTCCTTCAAGTCAGGTTCAGGACCTTTGACGAGCTCGGCGGGTTCTGTAGGGCTCATGGTGTAGGCACAGGCGGTAGGACAATGCGGCCGGAGATTCTCGCGCATGAGTCCTTCCAGTGCTAGTCAAGGTTCCGTAGTGCCTATCGAGAGACGGTCCAATCTTCTTTACAAAGAAACCAGAGGTCTGAGGACCAACTCGGTAGAGTGGTCGCATGTCGTGCTTTCCCGCTGCCACACGGCACCAGTTCGTCCACGATCTTCAGTCAGCAATGCGTGACGTTGTGAGTTGCGGATCCGCCGGTGAGGTGCATGCTCTGCGAAGTGCTGCGTTGCGCGCTTCGGTGGCGTTGGAGCTGTTGGGCTGGCGGGCGTTGCGCAACGACCTGCGGTGGCTGCGGCGTACGGCTGGACGACTCCGCGATTGGGATGTGAGCCATGGAGCGGCGGCACCTGCGCAACGCAGCGCGCTTGTGCAGGAGTTGCAAGCCCAGCTTCACGCAGCGCGGGCGCAATGCTTGCCGGAGGCGCTCATGCGGATGCTGCAGACGCGCTCGCCCAGCCACCATCTGGGACCGCAACGTCAGCTGCAGAGTCTTGCCCGGCGTGCGCTTGGCACACACGACCCGCATCGCTTGCGCCAGCGCCTGCGGAGGTTGCGCTTGGCTTTGGACATGCTGGGGTTGACGCACGATGCGGGCGCGATGCGCGAAGTGGTCGATCGGCTGGGGCGCTGGCACGATGAGTTGCAAGCACCTCAGAGCAGCACATTGGACCGCACCTACAAGAAAGCGCGGCGTTCATGGCGTCGAGCGGCCCCCATTGTGCGCCGCTATGCATCCTGAGCCAGCGCCCTTAGAGTAGGTGCATCTATGAGACTGTGGATCGTACGCCATGCCCCTGCTGTGGACCCAACGGCCGAGTTGCCAGATGCAGCGCGAGCCCTGACGCCCAAAGGCCGCGAGCGCTTTGCGACGGCCGTGCGCGGCTTGCGCAGACTCAACGCGCGCTTTGACTTGATCCTGCACAGTCCGCTGCTGCGCGCTGTCCAGACAGCCGAACTGCTCGCGCCGCTGGGCCAAGGCCGGCTGCAAGTTGCCCCCGAGCTGGCACTCGAGCCGAGTGAAGACCTGCTGGCCTTGTGTGAAGGACAGAGCGTCGCTCTCGTGGGCCACGAGCCGCATGTCTCAACAACGGTGGCGTGGTTGACTTGCGGTTGGGAGAGCCTCGGCCCCACTGGTGCGGTGCTATTCAAGAAGGGCGCTGTCGCTTGCTTAGAAGGCGAGCTGCGACCCGGGCGCATGCAACTGCGCGGACTGTGGCAACCGGGCGTGCTGCGCAAACTGGCGCGCTAAGCTGCACGCAGCGTGCGACGCATGCTCCACGCGCTGTACAGCAGCACAGCACCGGTCACAGCAAACACACCGCGAATGCCGATGTGAGCGCTCGCCCAACCGCCTGCAATGGAGGACACGGCAATCGACATGGTGCGCACGCCGAACACGATGCCGAAGGCACCACCGCGCCGCTCCACGGGTACTTCTGCGGCGGCTAGACCAAAGCTGCAAGGAGCACTGGCGGCCATCGTGATGCCAAAGACCAAGCGTGCCGCCACAAGGGCTAGGACGACTGGTGCGAGTGCATGCGCAAAGAGCGCCACAGCGCTCAACGCGGCGCACAACACCAGCGCTTGCGCGTGGCCGTGACGATCGCCCCACTTGCCCCACACCGGCATGGCCAACATGTGCAGCAACGCGCTGCCGCTGAACAACACGCTGGTCCAAAAAGGCCATTGCAACGGGTCGACAACCAGGTCACGCACATGCAGTTCCAAGATCGGATTGGTGGCCCCTAGACCAAACTGCACGAAGAAGACGATGGCCAGCGAGGCCCGCAACTTTGGGCTTTGCAGTGTGGCGGCCAGATCGACACGCAACGATTGCCACGCGGCCGTGGGGCCACGCCAAGGCTGAGGTTCGCCGCGGTGCGCCGCGTCTTCCTGCGCCCACAGCATGACAAGTACAGCTGACACGAGCGCCAGCCCCGCAACGACGAGGAAGATGTTGTCGTAGCCGATCCAGGGGCCTAACGCTGCGCCCAGTACCGGCCCCAGCACCGTACCAGCGGCCATTGCGGTTTGGAGCGAACCAGCGACACGACCTTGGTCTTCAGGCGGCACGCTGACAGACACGAGTGTCAGGCTCGGCGCAGCAAAGCCCGACAAGGAACCTTGCAAGATGCGCAGGATCAACAGCTCCCACGGGCTGGTGGTCCACTTCATCAAGCCCACGAAGAGCGTGATGGCCAACATCGAGCGCACGACCATGATCTTGCGCCCCATGCGATCCCCGAGCGCACCCCACAACGGCGAGGTCAGGGCCGCACTGAACGGTGCTGCGCCATAGCAGATGCCCGCCCACAACGCGATGTCGTTGCGGTCGGTCATGCCCAACGCCTCCAAGTGCGTGGGGAAGTAGGGCAGGAAGCTCATCATGCCGATGGCAGTGACGAGATTCGCTGTCCACACCGACCAGTAGGTGCGCCGCCAGCTCTTCAAGTGAGCCTAAGACGCTAGCAAGGGCGCACGCGTGAAGCGACGCCCTTGCGGCACAGACTCAGAAGATGGACGCGGTCTGGATCTCGATGGAACCCAGGTCGCTTGTGTCATCAGCCAAGCGCTGGCGCACCGTGTCGAACTGCTCGCGCTGCACGAGGAAGGCATTGACCACATCCGGGTCAAAGTGCGCACCGCTGCGGGCACGAATCCAATCGAGAGCCGCGGGGTGCGACCACGCGCTCTTGTAGGGCCGATTGGTGGTCAAGGCGTCGTACACATCCGCAAGCGCGAGAATGCGTGCAGCCAGCGGGATCTTGGCGCCCGCCAAACCGCGCGGATAACCGCTACCGTCCCACTTCTCGTGATGGTGCAAGGCAATGTCGCGGCCCATCTGCAGGAAGCCGGTATCACCGAACTGGCCGATCACACCGTCCAAGGTTTGAGCGCCAATGTCGGCATGAGTGCGCATCACTTGCCACTCTTCCGGAGTCAGACGGCCAGGCTTCAGCAGAATGGAATCAGGGATGCCAACCTTGCCGATGTCGTGCAACGCACTGCTGCGTTCCAGGTCGTCGATCCACGAGTCCGTGAGCAGCGCACGATGGCGCGGGTCATCACGCAGCTGCTGCGCCACGATGCGGCAATAGGCCGCCACGCGCTCGAGGTGCTTGCCGGTTTCGTTGTCGCGGCGCTCGGCGAGGCGCGCCAGAGCCAGAATCGTGGCCTGCTGCGCCTTGTCGCGTTCACGACGGCGGAACTCATGGTGTGCGGCAACGGCGGTCGCGGACGCGATGGAAGCCAGCAAGCCCGCATCAGCGTCGGCGAGCTTGTCGCCACTCTTCTTGTGCAGATCGACCACGATCTCGCCAATCGCGCCTTCGCGCGTGGCCAGCGGCATGGTGTGCATATGCGAGCTCATCTCGGGGCCCAGACCGCGCTCGACGAAGCCGCAAGGTTCCGAAGCATCCCACACTTGGACATGCACACCACGGCCACCCAACACATCGAAGGCTGCTTGGGCTGCGAGGTCGACCACATCCTTGAGCCCACGCGCCGAGCACAGATCCAACGAGAAGCGGTGCAAGCGACGCAGCGCATCGGTCTGGTGATCGAGACGCTCCTCGAGCAACATGGTGAAGCTCTCGAGTGAGTCCTTGCTGAACTTCAACTCCTCCTCGGCCATGTCGTGCGCGAGGAACTGCACATGGAAGGCGAGAGCCTCGTCCACGGCTTGGGACAACTGTTCCCATCCGCAGGGCTTGGCCAACATGCGGAAGATCTTCTGCTGCACGCACTCGGCGGCGATCTTCTGGTCTGCAACACCTGTCAAAAGAATGCTGACAGTCTCGGGTGCGTGCGCGCCAATCTCCTTGAGCAACGACAACCCATCCATGCCGGGCATCGAGTAGTCGGAGATGACGACCGGGAAGGGACCGTCTTGCTCGAAGCGCTTCATGGCTTCCTGAGCATCACGCGCAGTGGTTACTTGCCAGCGACGTCCCAGCATCTGGGCCATGGTCGTGCGGACATCGTCGGCGTCGTCGACGTAGAGGATCTTATTGTTCATCGCGCGTGCTGATGAGGGGAGTGCCATGAGATGCGAAGTGCATCTCGTGCGGCTCCTCCGTCATCGGGGGGCGCGAAGGTCCTTCTTGAGTGCTGAGTGGAAAAAGTGGAGCTACGGCCCGTGGAAGAATCTTCCTGGCTGCAGCCCCGCACTCAGTTCTTGTAGCCCTGCAACGGTGCGGGCACGCGGCCACCGCGACCATGCAAGATGCGGGCACCAAAACGGCCGGGATCCTGCACGATCGCCGTACCCAGCAGACCACCCCAATCGACGGTCTCGCCGACCTTGCGACCGGGGATGGGCAACAAGCGCACAGCAGTGGTCTTGTTGTTGATCATGCCGATCGCCATCTCGTCGGCGATGATGCCGGCGATGACATCCACCGGCGTGTCGCCCGGCACGGCCACCATGTCGAGCCCCACCGAGCACACGCTGGTCATGGCCTCGAGCTTGGCCAACGACAACGCGCCGGCTTGCACGGCGCGAATCATGCCGGCGTCTTCGGAGACAGGAATGAAGGCACCGGAGAGACCACCCACACTTGAGGACGCCATGGCGCCACCTTTCTTGACAGCATCGGTCAAGAGTGCGAGCGCCGCAGTGGTGCCGGGTGCGCCGGTGCGATCCACACCGATGAGCTCCAAGATGTCGGCCACGCTGTCACCAATGGCGGGTGTGGGCGCCAAGGACACATCAACGATGCCAAAGCTGGTGCCCAAACGACGCGCGGCCTCGCGACCGACCAACTCACCCATGCGGGTGATCTTGAACGCGGTGCGCTTGACTGTCTCGGCCACGGCTAACAAGTCGGCCTCAGGACCAAGACGCGCCAACGCGCTGCGCACGACGCCCGGGCCGGAAACACCGACATTGACCACCGTTTCGGCCTCGCCCACGCCGATGTGTGCGCCGGCTACGAACGGGTTGTCCTCGACGGCATTGCAGAAGCACACCAACTTGGCCGCACCTAGACCGCCTTGATCTGCCGTGGCATGCGCAGTATCGAGCACCACCTGAGCAAAGTGGTTCACTGCATCCATGTTGATGCCGGCGCGCGTTGAGGCCAAGGACACGGACGAGCACACGCGCTTGGTCGAGGCTAGGGCGCTCGGAATCGAATCGAAGAGCGCACGATCCGTGTTGGTGTAGCCCTTGTGCACATAGGAAGTGAACCCGCCGATGAAGTCGACTCCGCAGCGCTCGGCCGCAGCATCCATGGCCTTGGCGAACGGCGTGAGGTCCTTCGCGCCGCTAGCTGCGGCGACGAAGCTGATGGGCGTGGTGGCGATACGCTTGTTGACGATCGGAATGCCATAGTCCGACGAGATGGAGTTGCCCACCGCGACCACATCTTTGCCGTGGTGCACGATCTTGGCGTAGATCTTCTCGCACGACGCATCGATATCGGAGTCAGCACAGTCCCAGAGGCTGATGCCTAGCGTGATGGTGCGGATGTCGAGCGTCTCCAGCTCGATCATGCGCACCGTTTCGAGAATCTCTTGGTCGCTGAAGCTCATGAGGCTGCGCAGTCTAACGCTTGCCGTCAGTAGCGAGGAAGGCCAACAGGTTCGCCACCTCTTGGAGACTCAAGTCATCGATCAAGCCCTCCGGCATGACCGAGGTGTCGGCGCGCCGCATCCCAGCGATGTCGCTGCGCTCGATGCGGTGACGTGCACCATTGGCATCCAGCAGCTCGATCGAGCGCTCGGTCTCCTCCATCATGCGACCCGATACAAGCACCTCGTCCAGGGTCTCCACCAACCAGAGACGATAGTTCGCCTCCACCGACCGATTGGGGTCGACGATCTCGGCCAAGAGCTCTGCAGCCGGGTGCTTGCCCATGCCATCAAGTGCAGGTCCGACCTCGCCACCTTGGCCGCCAAAGCGATGACAGACCGCGCACTTGGAGTCGTACAGACTGCGCCCAAGGACCGCGTCCCCTCGCAAGGCAGCGGCCGGCAGCACTCGAGCGTAAACCTCGGCACGCGCGGCATTCGAAGCCCCCAACACGCGTTCGACGCGCGCACGTTGGGCTGCATCCGCGTTCGTCAACAAGCGTCGCCGGTCATCGGCACGCAGTTCGCTGCGCGGCAAGGCACCGGACTCCACAGCGGCTAAAAGGTTGCCATGCCAAGCATCACGACGCAGGAGCAGCTCGATGCACCGGCGTCGAGCACGATCGGGTGCGGAAGCAAGTTGGGCGGACAAGAGCTCCGCCACCTGAGCGTCCGCATTGGGCTCCAAGGCCGTGCTCAAGCCGCTGAGGAAGCTCTCGTCTGTGCTGCTGCCAAGCAACGGCACCAGCGTGCGCGCGGCAAGTCCTGGATCCAGCGTTTGCAAGCGGTGCGCAGCGGCCACACGCAGCTCCGCAGTCGCTTGCGCTTGGAGCACTCGAGCTGCATAGCGCTGCGCCAAGTCCGCGCGGACGGTGGACAAAGAGCTGTCCGCACCAGCGCGTTCCAGCCACACCACAAGTGCAGCCGCAGAATCATCATCAAGTGCAGCGATCTGTGCGCTGTCAACCAGATCACCTCCAGCCAGCAGCGCGCGACCCTTCGGCCAATCGCGCGCAAAGCTCTCGAGAATGCGCAAGCGCACAGCAGGATCCGCGCTCCACAGATGCGCAAGCAACTGACCGGCCGCTTCGGGCTCGCGTTCGAGCAGTGTGCTGACTGCGACATCCAAAGCGCGCGCTTGTGCCAGTGTCAGCGCACCTACCGCTGTAGTGTCGTCGACTTTGGTCAGGGAGACATCATCCCACCAAGCACGCCCCTTCGCTTGCCCCCAACCACCCAACAGCAGGTTGATGGACAACTGTCGCTGGCCCGGGAAGGTCTCCACCACCACCGACACACGCGTCCAATCCTCTGTACCCGTCACAGCCGTGGTGACACCATCGGGATGCACGTGTGCATTCAACAACGCGCCCATGGCGCCGTTGATGCCCTCCGTTTTGACCCAACCAGCCAGCTCGTAGCGTGAAGAAGGCTCTACAGCCACATCCACATACACCGAGGAATCCGCGCCGCTGGTACTCATGGCGTTCACACAACCGCCGCCATCGCGCCCCCCTGTAGCTTGGTGCTGCCATTGCGCAGTGCCGCTGTAGGTGCGCTCCGTCCATCCTTCGGGCAGGCCGGCGCGTGCCACATCCATGGCTGCGTTAGGCAAGAGATTGGGCTTCGCCTGCGGCTGTGAAGCGGCACCACCCGTTGTGGGAGCTTCATCCAAGGCCGCCGCAAGAAAGCCGGCAGCATGCACACCAGCCGCGACAAGGGCCGTCTCGGTCAGCCGACGATCCTGAGGAGTGTCGAGCAGCGTATACAGCTTGCGGCCGGCTGGTTCATAGCTGGGCAGCCCAGCCAGCGCAGCGCAAGCGGCGCGCCGCACCTGCGGCAAAGGATCGTCAAGCAAACCAGACGCGAGCAGGATGGCGGCACCGTCTGTGCTACCTGGCACACATGCGGCCGCAGCCATACGCACGCTAGGAACCTTGTGACGCAAGAGCGCGGCAAGCGTAGTCATACCGGCACTGCTTTGCGTGAACCAGTCGCGCTGCGCCAGCGCATGCAGCGCGTGCAACACCAACGGCGCATGGCCCAAGCCATCCACGGCCTCATCAGCCAATGCCAGCCGCAGCAGATCATTCGTCTGTGCATCGGCACTCACGACCAACAAGGCCTGCGCCAACAACCGACGATCCAGACTCGGTGAACCGAGCGCTGCCACTCGTTCGCCCGTGCTCAAGCGCGACAGCGGACGATCCCGCTCCAAACGAGCGCCGGTCGGCCGCAAGCGCCAGATGCGCGCGTGCGTCTTGTCGCGCAACGGAGTCTCGTAGGCATTGCCGGCACCATTCTCGAACCCTTGCGGCGTCGGATTGTGCTGGATGATGTAGTTGTACCAGTCAATCACATACACAGCGCCACTCGGTGCAACCTCAGCACAAATCGGCGCGAACCATTCATCGCGCGAGGCCAGCAGGGTGCCTCCATCCAGCGCTTTCCAAGCGGAACCATCGCGCTCCAGCAGCGAGGCATGCACCAACTTCCCGGTGGGCTCGCAGACCAGAGCCATGCGATTCCAATAGCGCTCGGGCCACAAGCGATGCGTGTACACACGCGCGCCCGCCGCGGCTGTGTATAGGCCGAACCAGTCGACTTGACGCACGGCAGAGGTAACAGGATGCATGCGCTCATAGGTGTAGATCGTCTCGACTGCGCGGGCACGCACACCCTTGACCTGTTCCTTGAGCGGATTCGGCAACGACAGGTGCATAAGCACATCGTGGTTGGCCGTGGAGAGAAACGCCTCCCCTTCCTCAGAGAGTCCAAAGCCCCAGGTGTTGTTGGTCGTCGAGCCGAGGAACTGCAGTTCGGAACCATCGCGACGGAAGCGATAGACACCTTGGCCGAACGACATAGGCTTGCCGCCTACCTCGCCGGCAAAGCCCGAATAGCCCACACAACCCCAGACCCAGCCATCAAAGCCCAACTGCAGGTTCGATGGCCCAGCATGCGTGTCGCCGGTGCCCCAACCGCTGAACAAGACGCGCCGTTCGTCACACACCAAGTCGCCATCGCGATCCACCAACAGGAGCGTGTGCGGTGCTTGCTGGACGATCACGCCCTCCGGCACGAAGCACACAGAAGTTGGAATCGACAGCTTGTCGGCGTACACCACATCCTTTTCATACGCGCCATCGCCATCTTCGTCGATCAGTACACGCAAGCGATCGCGCCCCTGGCCGGCCGGCTGTAGCTCGTTCGGATAGTCCAGCGTCTCACACAACCACAGCCGGCCATCACCGTCAAAACGCATGGACAACGGCTTGCCGATGCGCGGCTCGGACGCGACGAGGTCCACCTCCATGCCGCTGGCCACATGCATGAGCGCACGGCTTTCCTCAGGCGAGAGCGGTTTAGGCATGGTGCCTTGCACCTCTTTGCCGCCGGTTGGCTTGTAGAGCGGCACGCGCGCCGCCACCCGCTCGATCACTGGCTCTGCAGGCCGCGGCCGCATAAACCGATCGCCCGCCGCCCAGCGCACCCCGCGCTCGACGAGGTCATGAAAGCCAGGTTGCGTCCATGTCCGCGCATCGTGTCCCCAAGCCGTGTAGAAGACACGGCCACTCCCTTCCGAACGCGTCCATGTCCAAGGCTCATCACGATCACCCTCACGGCGCGTCTCCAGCAACACGCGATCCGCAGCGTGCCGATGGTGCACATATGTTTCGTCCTCGCAGGCAAACGGCAGGTAGCCCGCCATTGCGGGATGCGTGGCCCCTACGAGGTCCGTGGTGAAGTGCTCGAAGCCATGCCGCTCGAACTGCGCTCCTACCACGCGCACATACTCGTCGCTGTTACGAAAACAGAAGCTCGCACAATGCAGCGGCACAAAGCCCTTGCCACTTTGGATCCACGCGAGCAACGCGCGCTCGGACTCAGCCGGTAGCTCGTCAATGTTCGCGTAGACGATGAGCGCGTCCTTGTCCGACAAACCTGACAGCGACAAGCGCGCCACATCTTCGGTGTACTCCAAATCGACACCCGCGCGCTCGAGCGCGGGCTGCAGCTCTCCGAAGCGCACGCGCGGCTGATGATGCCCCTGATCACCCAAGAACAGCACCCGCACGCGCGCAGCCTGCGTTTCTGCGCCGTTCGCGAGCGTCAACAGCGACAGGACGACTAGAGCGTGCAGCAGCGTGCGGAGTCCTCTCATGGACTCCGATCCTAGTCGAGTCGCGCTCAGATGCGGTGCATGAAGCGGAACACCCGCTCATGCATCACGCGCACCACATAGTCCTCGGGCCCGCCCAAGCACTCCATGTGGCGCTTGACCGCGCCAAACATGGTGCCGGGAGGCAACTCCACCGTAACCACCATATGGAAGTACCCCTCGACCATCTTCTGCGAGATGTCGTGCACACTGCCTTGCGTAGCTGCAATGGCCGTCGTGATCTCAGCCAAGATACCGGGACGATTGCGCCCGACCGCCGTCACCACCACGCCGGTGACCACCTCATCGGGATCACCTTGCGGTTCCGGCAAGTGCGGCAAAGTGCGTTGCGCACGCTCGGCATCGGGGCCGCGATCCGGCGTGGGCTCTTTCCACGCACTCCCGCGGCCAGTCACGATCAGGATGCCGTGAGCGCGCGCCAGCTCTTGCGCAGCCGCAGTGACGATCGTCTCTTCATCGACGATCACCTCCTTGCCACCCGCGGCCAAGCGCCGCAGGTCTTCACTGGTGAGGAAGCGCCGTGCCATCACAGATGCCGGACGAGATCATGGTGCGGGCTGGGAATGACAACTTCACGCGCCAAAAGGCCGCGTTCTTGCGCCTGTTTCGCACCGGCGGCCACCGAGCTCTTCACATCGCTGACCTCACCGGTCAGCACAAAGTAGCTCTTGCCACCCAGACCATTCGCCAGGCGCACATCGATCAGATCCACCGTGGCCGTCTTCAAAGCCACATCCGCAGCGGCGATCGTCGAGGCCACCGTGTTGGTCTCGATCACGCCGATGGCATCCAAAGTGCCTTGCAAGCGGCCGGTGCGCTTGAGCATCGGCACGACTTGCGGATGCAGTTGCGGAATGACCAGTTGATCCACGAGATCACCACCGGCCAGTTGCGCGCCGCGCGCCGTGGCAGCGCGCACATCCTGCACCGAGCCGGTGTACAGCATCACGTACTTGCCCGGCTGCACGGGTGTGGCGAAGAGCAACTCGACTTGCGCTTCCTTCAAGACCGCATCAGCGACCTCGATACCACGCGCCACGCTCGAGGTTTCGAGCACACCGATGGCGACAGCCAGCGCCACATCGTCGCGCACCACGGGATTGAGGTCGTTGCGGTTCATGAGTAGCTCTGCTTCTAGTGAGGGCGGGCCTGATCAGATCGCTCTCGTGCGATCTTCGGAAGGTGTGGGTCCGACGAGCGTGCCGTCGGCGAGTTCCATGCGGTCGATGATGCCAGCCACCGCGGTTTGGAAGCCGATGTCGTGGCTGCGACCAATGCAGTGGCGTGCCGCTCGACCAAACACCACGAGCACGCGCTCGCCGATGCCTGCGCCGAGTGTGTCCACCGCCACCAAGGTCTCGGCCGAGGCTTTGCCATCGGTCGTGTACGGACGGATCACCAACAGGCGCAAGCCTGTCAGCGTGGGATCCTTCTTCGTGGCCCAGACATTGCCGACGACTGTGCCGATCAACATCTCACGCGCCCTCCACAGAGAGATCCGCGCGCCAACTCGCCGGCGCGCCGGGGATGTCGAAGTCGTCGACGATGCCGACGACAGCGGCTTCGAAGGCATAGTCGCCATCATGACCAAGCGTGGCCACGCGCGCCGCCTTGCCAAAGGCCACCACGACGCGCTCACCGAGCTTGGCACCCAAAGCATCGGCACACACCACAGGCGTGACCTTGGGCGCGCCAGGTTCGCGACGCTCATCCAAGGCCTCCACCACCAAAAGGCGCAGAGCCTTGAGGTCGTCGACCTTCTTGGTTGCCCAAACTTCGCCCACCACGCGGCCGAGGAACATTAGTCCACTCCCTCGTTGCTGCGGCCGGGCAACCCTTGCAAGGCGCGCTCCACAGCCTTCACGGCCTCGTCAATCTCGGCGTCCGTGCCGGCCAAACGCAAGCGCCCCACAGCACCTTCAGCACCGAGACCCACGATGCGAATCGGCGAGTGCTTCTCAGCCTCATTCGCAGCCAGAGTCACATACACCGCGGGGTTCACTTCCAAGGTGTAGAGCGTGTCACCGCCCAACACGAGCATCCCCGCGCGCGTGCGATTGATC
>Ga0255099_1000299_pt1 | contig 20008 bp, 16 predicted proteins | sample Colum_Colum_RepA_2_FD_188451 | JGI IMG/M metagenome (GOLD analysis project Ga0255099, IMG submission 188451) | Freshwater microbial communities from Columbia River, Oregon, United States - Colum_Colum_RepA_8d | ecosystem: Environmental > Aquatic > Freshwater > River | place: USA: Oregon...
CACTCAAACAGATCGACACCAGTAACGTGGCCGATCTCGAACTCGCGTGGGTCTGGCAAGCCAAGTCCCTCGAAAAATTCGAAGCCACACCTCTCGTAGTAGATGGCGTGCTCTACACGGTGCAGGCACCGAATGACGTTATCGCACTCGACGCCGCCAGCGGCCGCATCTTCTGGACCTATCACCACGAACCCGCGCCCAGCCGCACCTGCTGCGGCCGCGTGAATCGCGGGCTCGCCATCCTCGGCAACACAGTGTTCATGGGCACGGTGGATTCACACCTGCTCGCCATCGACGCCCGCAGTGGCAGCCTCCTGTGGGACACCGTAGTGGCCGACGCCGGCGCCAACTACTCCATCACCATGCCGCCCATGATCGTGCGCGACAAGGTCTACATCGGCACCGCCGGCGGCGACATCAACATCCGCGGCTTCGTCGCCGCTTACGACACCACCACCGGCAAGGAACTGTGGAAACGCCACGCCATCCCCGGCCCCGGCGAACCCGGCAACGAAAGCTGGAGCGGCGACAGCTGGCAAGTGGGCGGCGCCGCCATCTGGAACGCCGGCGCCTTCGATGAACAAGCCAACCTCGTCTACTGGGGCACCGGCAACCCCGCGCCCGACTGGGACGGCCGCTCGCGCCTGGGCGACAACCTGTGGAGCGACAGCGTCATAGCGCTCGACGCCGACACCGGCGCCATGAAGTGGGCCTACCAATTCACCCCGCACGACGAACTCGACTACGACAGCACCCAAGTGCCCGTGCTGTCCGACATCGAATGGAAAGGCGCACAACGCAAAGTAATGCTGTGGGCCAACCGCAACGGTCTCATGTATGTGCTCGACAGACTCACCGGCGAATTCCTGCTCGGCAAACCCTACGTGGAAGTGAACTGGATGACCGGCTTCACCCCCGAAGGCAAACCCATCCGCGCCCCCGGCATGCTGCCCTCGGCACAAGGCACGCTGATCAAACCGCACGTACACGGCGCCATCAACTGGGCACCACCGAGCTACAGCCCCACCACCGGTCTTTTCTATGTAGCCCACTGGGAAAACAGCGGCATCATCGCCATCGAAGGCCAGTTCCCGCAGGCCATCGCCACCAACAGAAGACAAACCACCATGGGCGACGTGGCACTGGAACCCTTCTTCAACAACGACGAAGAAGCGCGTGGCGTAATCCGCGCCTATGACCCGCAAACGCTGGAGCCGGTGTGGAGTTATGAGCTGGGGAATATCACGTGGGGTGGCGTGCTATCGACCGATGGCAACCTGGTGTTTGGAGGGAACAAGGATGGGTATTTTGTGGCGTTGGATGCGCGCTCTGGGGAACTGCTATGGAAGGCTTCACTCGGCGGACAGGTGAATAGTGGGCCCATGAGTTATTCGGTGGATGGGAAGCAGTTTATTGCGGTGGCGGCGGGGAGTGGGTTGTTTACGTTTGTACTATCAGACAACTGATTTTTCCCGTACTGGGTTGCGGTTTCCATTTGCCAGCAAGCCAGAGGTGATTAGCGTAGAGCAGGGCATTGTCTATTGCACCATCGCCACTCACTTGATTCACGCCGCTGGCTGCACGCACGACACTTCCCATACCGCTACCTGAACATTCATACAGCGCTTTGGTTCGGCGCTGAATCTCAACATCCATTTTCGCATGCTGCTTCTTGATGGGATTTACGTTAGCAACAAAGCGAACAAACTGTCTTTCAAACAAGTCAACACACCTACCAAAGACCAACTACAAACAGTGTGCAACGCATCAACGAACGCCTGACTAAGCTACTAACCCGCCGTGCTGCTTGATCGCTATCACGACGTCGCAAATCCATCAGCCAACTTTCTGGAAGATGTGGCCAATGATTTCAGACGGCGTGGGCTGCGTGAAAGGGCGATTGGGTTTTATCGGTGGGCGTTGGAGGTTGAGCCGGGTCTTGCGGCTTCGTCGAAGGCGTTGAGTGAGCTGTCGGAGTAGGTGCCGAAGCCACGTTTGGTTGAAAAGCCCTGATGTTTTCCAGCAAATCCCAGCATCCCCGAGGCCGGCGGCCGTTACCTGCGAGTAGTCTTGTTGCCCGACGGCGAGACGGTTCACAATGCATTTTTCGACAGGAGATTCAGTCCATGAAAATCCAGTACTTCCACGATACCGATACGCTCTATATCGAATTCAATGCTCAACGCATTACCGAAACACGCGATCTGGATGACAACACTGTGCTGGATCTGGATGCGGAAGGCAGGGTATGTGCCATTACTCTTGAGCATGCAAGTCTGCGGGCGAATCTGCCGCATGTTAAGATGAAGGGCTTGGCGGCTTGATCAAAGCTCGTCTACTCCCTGTAAGTGCGTCACGACATCGAGGTCGGCTTGGTTGAAGTCACCAACATCAGCGCTCACGGCATCTGTATGCTGTGCCGTGATGAAGAACTGTTCCTCTCGTTCCAGGATTTCCCGTGGTTTGCAGGCCGTGGCAAACAGCAGGTCGAGAACGTGCAGGAAGTATCACCTGATCATTTCCATTGGCCGGAGCTGGATGTAGATCTTTGTCTTGAGTCCATCCGGCATCCGGACAGATTTCCGCTGACTGTCAAGCTGTCTCCTACCTAATCCCATAACCCCATGTAGTACTTTCCAAACAAGATAAACCCTCGCTGCATGCGCTCACGATAAAGCTTCATGCCTTGGTGGTCTGCCACAGTTGGTCGATCTTTCCCTTTTCATATTTCTTTTCCCAGTCTTTGTTGACACTCTCGAAGGCGAAAATCATCTCGCTGAGAATCCAGTCCCAACGCTTGAAATGAAACTTGTCACACTCATGTTCCTTGCGTTGCTTCTTGTCGGCAGTTGACTTCAGGCGATCCGGCACATCGCTGTCGTCAGTGAACGGCGCGCCATGGGTTGTCTTTTTCAACTGCTTCAGCATGGGTACAACAATGTGGGCCAGCGTAGAGTCCATGCTCCAGGTGTCGTATTTATCAATGCGAACGCTGATCTTGCGGTCGATTGATTTTTTCGGATACGGGCCAATTGTCACTTTCATGGAAGCACCTGAATCGCTGTGGCAGCCAAATTTTCAACTTTGTCAGTCGCTACTGCGGCAGCGCAACCAACTTCACGCCCAACGCCTGGCAAACCCGATTCACTGTATCGAAGCGTGGTTGTGCATCTGCTCGCAGGGCTTTGTAGAGCGCTTCTCGCGTTAGTCCGGAAGCCTTTGCCACTTCAGCCATGCCTTTGGCACGGGCAACATCGCCCAATGCTACTGCCACCAGGGGTTAGTGGGTCAGTTTTGGGTGCAAATCAACAGGTGTCAGCACATAGTCTTTATAAGTGAGTCAAAGTCATCAAGCCTGACAAATCCGACCAACACGCAACCGACACGGAAAGGCTTTTTCAATGCCGATATTGCTGATCGCTACTGGAGCGATCCGATCGGTGAAGCTGCAGACCTTTCGTGCGTATTATTTGGTGTAAAAAAAAACCCCTGTCGGAGCCCGACAGGGGTTTTTTGAGTTGGATCGGCATCGGCTTTAGAGCCTTAAGCCCCTGAGCGCTCTGCACTCAGGTCTAAATAGATGCCTGACGATGTCCTACTCTCACATGGGGAGACCCCACACTACCATCGGCGCTGAGCGGTTTCACTTCTGAGTTCGAGATGGGATCAGGTGGTTCACGCTCGCTATCGTCGTCAGGCAAAACTGGCACAATATGATTGAGAGAAAGAATTCTGTATTGAAGTAGTTGTACAAGCACGCTGCGCTTATTGGTTGTTACGCTATTTCATCGGAGTCTTCAGCCTCTGACTGCCCTGCAGTCAGGCCTTGAAAGAATCTGCGATTATATGGTCAAGCCTCACGAGCAATTAGTACTGGTTAGCTCAAGGCCTCGCAGCCCTTACACACCCAGCCTATCAACGTCCTGGTCTTGAACGGCTCTTTAGGGGACTTAAAGTCCCAGGGAGATCTAGTCTTGAAGGGGGCTTCCCGCTTAGATGCTTTCAGCGGTTATCCCGTCCGAACATAGCTACCGGGCAATGCCTCTGGCGAGACAACCCGAACACCAGCGGTTCGTCCATTCCGGTCCTCTCGTACTAGGAACAGCTCTTCTCAAATCTCCAACGCCCACGGCAGATAGGGACCGAACTGTCTCACGACGTTCTAAACCCAGCTCGCGTACCACTTTAAATGGCGAACAGCCATACCCTTGGGACCGGCTTCAGCCCCAGGATGTGATGAGCCGACATCGAGGTGCCAAACACCGCCGTCGATGTGAACTCTTGGGCGGTATCAGCCTGTTATCCCCGGAGTACCTTTTATCCGTTGAGCGATGGCCCTTCCATACAGAACCACCGGATCACTTAGACCTGCTTTCGCACCTGCTCGACTTGTCAGTCTCGCAGTCAAGCACCCTTATGCCTATGCACAAACCTTGCGATTTCCGACCGCAATTAGGGTACCTTCGTGCTCCTCCGTTACTCTTTAGGAGGAGACCGCCCCAGTCAAACTACCCACCACACATTGTCCTCAATCCAGATAATGGACCTAAGTTAGAACCCCAACATCACCAGGCTGGTATTTCAAGGACGGCTCCACCACAACTGGCGTCATGGTTTCAAAGCCTCCCAGCTATCCTACACAAGTAATATCAAAGTCCAATGTGAAGCTATAGTAAAGGTTCACGGGGTCTTTCCGTCTAGCCGCGGGAACACTGCATCTTAACAGCGATTTCAATTTCACTGAGTCTTGGGTGGAGACAGTGTAGCCATCATTACGCCATTCGTGCAGGTCGGAACTTACCCGACAAGGAATTTCGCTACCTTAGGACCGTTATAGTTACGGCCGCCGTTTACCGGGGCTTCGATCAAGAGCTTCGCTTGCGCTGACCCCATCAATTAACCTTCCGGCACCGGGCAGGCGTCACACCCTATACGTCCACTTACGTGTTTGCAGAGTGCTGTGTTTTTAATAAACAGTTGCAGCTACCTGATTTCTTCGACTCCCCAACGCTTACGCCGCAAGGACTTCACGTCTGGGAGCGTACCTTCTCCCGAAGTTACGGTACTATTTTGCCTAGTTCCTTCACCCAAGTTCTCTCAAGCGCCTTGGTATTCTCTACCAGATCACCTGTGTCGGTTTACAGTACGGACGACAATTACCTGAAGCTTAGAAGATTTTCCTGGAAGCATGGCATCAGCTACTTCGTCAGCCACAAGGGCCAACTCGTCATCACGTCTCAGGGCAATGAGCATCCGGATTTACCTAGACACTCCCCCTACTCGCTTAAACAGGGACAACCAACGCCCTGCCAGCCTAGCCTTCTCCGTCTCTCCATCGCAGTAATTGCCGGTACCGGAATTTTAACCGGTTTTCCATCGACTACGCCTTTCAGCCTCGCCTTAGGGTCCGACTCACCCTGCCCCGATTAACGTTGGGCAGGAAACCTTGATCTTTCGGCGAGGGGGTCTTTCACCCCCTTTATCGTTACTCATGTCAGCATTCGCACTTCTGATACCTCCAGCAGGCTTTACAACCCACCTTCACAGGCTTACAGAACGCTCCTCTACCACGCATCTTGCGATGCATCCAAAGCTTCGGTTACCAGTTTGAGCCCCGTTATATCTTACGCGCAGGCCGACTCGACTAGTGAGCTATTACGCTTTCTTTAAAGGATGGCTGCTTCTAAGCCAACCTCCTAGCTGTCTATGCCTTCCCACATCGTTTCCCACTTAACTGGTATTGGGGACCTTAGCTGTTGGTCTGGGTTGTCGCCCTTTTCACGACGGACGTTAGCACCCGCCGTGTGTCTCCCGTGATTCATCTCACCGGTATTCGGAGTTTGCATGGGTTTGGTAAGTCGGGATGACCCCCTAGCCCAGACAGTGCTCTACCCCCAGTGGACACTCACGAGGCGCTACCTAAATAGCTTTCGAGGAGAACCAGCTATCTCCAGCCTTGATTAGCCTTTCACTCCGATCCACAAGTCATCCGAATCTTTTTCAACAGATCCCGGTTCGGTCCTCCAGTACCTGTTACGGCACCTTCAACCTGCTCATGGATAGATCGACTGGTTTCGGGTCTATTGCTACCAACTATCGCCCTATTAAGACTCGGTTTCCCTACGGCTCCCCTAAACGGTTAACCTCGCTAGCAACAATAACTCGCTGACCCATTATACAAAAGGTACGCAGTCACCCCACGAAGGGGCTCCTACTGCTTGTACGTACGCGGTTTCAGGATCTATTTCACTCCCCTCACCGGGGTTCTTTTCGCCTTTCCCTCACGGTACTCGTTCACTATCGGTCAGCCAGGAGTATTTAGCCTTGGAGGATGGTCCCCCCATCTTCAGTCAAGATATCTCGTGTCCCGACCTACTTAATGTGTGACAACTGCGGTTTCGTGTACGGGGCTATCACCCTCTCTCGCCAGGCTTTCCAGCCTGTTCCACTACCACAATCATCATCGGCTACTCCCCGTTCGCTCGCCGCTACTGGGGGAATCTCAATTGATTTCTTTTCCTGCAGGTACTTAGATGTTTCAGTTCCCTGCGTTTGCTTCGTACACCTATGTATTCAGTGCACGATACCCTATAAATAGAGTGGGTTTCCCCATTCGGAAATTCCCGGATCAAAGCCTGTTTGACGGCTCCCCGAGACTTATCGCAGTCTACAACGTCCTTCATCGCCTCTGGCTGCCAAGGCATCCACCACGTACGCTTATTCACTTGACCATATAACCTCAGACTCTCTCGTAATTGCCCCTTCAGGCAATCAACCAAGATCCTTCCGTCATATCGTAACAATGGTTGTCCTAGGCCCTTTTCTACCCAGGCAACCTCGCCAATAAACACACTTTATGCGCTTGTACAGTACTTCCGTTATCACCAAACTCAACCCGGCAAGCTGAAGGCATTCGCCCACAACACACCGAAATCAAATCGGTAACAACGCTTTCTCTCGTCATATTGTTAAAGAACTTTCCTTGAAACGATTTTCGCTCGAATTGGTGGAGCTAAGCGGGTTCGAACCGCTGGCCTCCTGCGTGCAAGGCAGGCGCTCTACCAGCTGAGCTATAGCCCCATTCAAGGGAACTCATTTCTTTTCCGCAGAGTTAGCTGCGGACAGGAATCAAGTAATAGAAGTGAACGCTTGGCAGGGATGTGTCTGTCGTTAAGGAGGTGATCCAGCCGCAGGTTCCCCTACGGCTACCTTGTTACGACTTCACCCCAGTCATGAATCACACCGTGGTAACCGTCCCCCTTGCGGTTAGACTAGCTACTTCTGGTGCAACCCACTCCCATGGTGTGACGGGCGGTGTGTACAAGGCCCGGGAACGTATTCACCGCGGCATTCTGATCCGCGATTACTAGCGATTCCGACTTCATGGAGTCGAGTTGCAGACTCCAATCCGGACTACGACGCGTTTTGTGGGATTTGCTCACCCTCGCGGGGTTGCGGCCCTCTGTGCGCGCCATTGTAGCACGTGTGTAGCCCAGGTCGTAAGGGCCATGATGACTTGACGTCATCCCCACCTTCCTCCGGTTTGTCACCGGCAGTCTCCTTAAAGTTCCCGACATTACTCGCTGGCAAATAAGGATAAGGGTTGCGCTCGTTACGGGACTTAACCCAACATCTCACGACACGAGCTGACGACAGCCATGCAGCACCTGTCTCAGAGTTCCCGAAGGCACGAAGCTATCTCTAGCGACTTCTCTGGATGTCAAGACCTGGTAAGGTTCTTCGCGTTGCGTCGAATTAAACCACATGCTCCACCGCTTGTGCGGGCCCCCGTCAATTCATTTGAGTTTTAATCTTGCGACCGTACTCCCCAGGCGGTCAACTTATCGCGTTAGCTACGCCACCAAAGGCACTAAGACCCCCGACGGCTAGTTGACATCGTTTACAGCGTGGACTACCAGGGTATCTAATCCTGTTTGCTCCCCACGCTTTCGCACCTCAGCGTCAGTATTAAGCCAGGAGGCCGCCTTCGCCACCGGTATTCCTCCACATATCTACGCATTTCACCGCTACACGTGGAATTCTACCTCCCTCTCTCATACTCTAGCTGCTCAGTATCGAATGCAGTTCCCAGGTTGAGCCCGGGGATTTCACATCCGACTTAAGCAGCCGCCTACGCGCGCTTTACGCCCAGTAATTCCGATTAACGCTTGCACCCTCTGTATTACCGCGGCTGCTGGCACAGAGTTAGCCGGTGCTTATTCTGCGGGTAGCATCAATCCCCTTGGATGTTAGCCAAGGAGCCTTTCTCCCCACTTAAAGTGCTTTACAACCCGAAGGCCTTCTTCACACACGCGGCATGGCTGGATCAGGGTTGCCCCCATTGTCCAATATTCCCCACTGCTGCCTCCCGTAGGAGTCCGGACCGTGTCTCAGTTCCGGTGTGGCTGATCATCCTCTCAGACCAGCTATGGATCGTCGCCTTGGTAGGCCTTTACCCTACCAACTAGCTAATCCAACGCAGGCTCTTCCAATAGTGCAAGGTCTTGCGATCCCCTGCTTTCCCCCTTAGGGCGTATGCGGTATTAATCCGAGTTTCCCCGGGCTATCCCCCGCTACTGGGTAGATTCCTACGCGTTACTCACCCGTTCGCCGCTCGCCGCCAGGTTGCCCCGCGCTGCCGCTCGACTTGCATGTGTTAGGCCTGCCGCCAGCGTTCAATCTGAGCCATGATCAAACTCTTCAGTTTAAAGTGTTTCGACTTCAACCAGCCTAAGCTGATCTCTGTCTGATTCATGTCCCAACTAAACAACTTACTTTTAAGCCAAGTACCAAGACTTTCGTCCCAGCACCGAATGAATTAACAGTGTTGCTTGATTGAGATTGTATCTATGACAATCCCACACCAAGCGCCCACTTCTATTACTTGATTTCATTTTTAAAGAACTGCTCGTCAGGACTGTTTGAACCATATCCCTTCGAACTTTCCCGCCGACCCTCGTCTGCGGGAGCGCGCATTATACGCACCAACTCACCCTTGGCAAGGCGCGATTTGAAAAAATTCACATGGCTTCCGCTTGAGCAAAAATTGCCATGTGAAACAACTTCTTACCTCGCCTCAGCACGAGGTATCGGCCAAACATGGCCAAAGAAGAATCAAAAACAGCAGTTGCATCTTCGAGGCACCGACCATTCACTGATACAGATCCGCTATTTATAAACTCACGAGCCATTTTGTTCGAAACCGCGAGACCGCTCTGAACCAGCAACTCAACCAAAGAAACTGAATGTGCCGCAACACTTGTTACTGGCAGACCGTCCTGCTCCAACTGTTGCAGATCAGATAACGCAAGATTGTCCAACTCACCACTGAACAGCGCATTGGTGATCCGCTCTGCCGCAGCCAGCCCATCATGTCCATGCACTAGCCGCGTCACCTCCCTAGCCAAAACGCCCTGTGCACTAGGCTTGCCCACAGCACGCTTGTCCGCCTCTTCAATTGCTTCCATTTCTTCCAAATCCAGAAAGGTGAAGTAGCGGAGGAACTTGTACACATCCGCATCGGCGGTGTTTATCCAGAACTGGTAGAACGCGTAGCAAGACGTTTTGTGTGAATCCAACCAGATGGTACCCTCCTCAGTCTTGCCGAACTTGCCGCCGTCTGCCTTGGTTACAAGGGGGAGCGTAAGTCCATAAACGTGCTGCTGATTCATTCTGCGCGCCAGATCTATACCAGCCGCAATATTGCCCCACTGATCACTTCCACCAATTTGCAGGGTGCAATTCATGTCGCGATTGAGAACAGCGAAATCGTAGGCCTGCAGGATCATGTAGGTGAACTCAGTGAATGAAATACCTTCACCTTCCCTTTCCAGACGCTGTTTGACACTCTCCTTCTGTACCATGGCATTGATAGAAAAATGCTTGCCGATATCACGAAGGAACGTCAGCACATCCAGTTTACCGACCCAGTCGAAGTTATTGACAACCACAGCTGCGTTCGCGCCGCCGCCAAACTCAATAAACTTTGATACCTGGTCTCTAATTCTTGCAGTCCACTCCCGCGTGGTATCCAGCGTATTGAGTTTGCGCTCATTACTCTTGAAGCTGGGATCTCCAATCATTCCAGTGGCCCCGCCAACCAGAGCAACTGGCTTATGGCCCGCCAGCTGCAGGCGGCGCAAAGCCAGTAATGGCACCAATGAGCCGATATGCAGACTGTCGGCAGTTGGATCAAATCCGCAGTATATTGTTCTGCTAGCTGAAGCAAGGTGCTGCTCCAGCTCGCTTTCCGCCGAAACGAATGCAACGAGCCCACGCGCTTTCAGTTCAGACACAACACCGGGCACTTTATTATTCATTAAATGATACCACCCGCGCTTTTGCGGGGTTCGCTGGAAAAGGGCGGCACTTTACAAACTCCTTGCAGGTTTGCAAACCCCGAAAAACACAAGGTTTTCGAATTCTAGTATGCAGCTCCAATCCACACGTGGCCATGACATGGCTTTTTGCTACAATCCAAGAAGTTAGCAATACGTCCTGAACGAAGCGTCAAATCCCTAATGACCGATAAAATCCAGTCTCCCAACAAGACTGCCCGGGAACTGCCAATACAGCACCAACAGGCCTTACTGGGGCTTCTGTTGCTCCTTTTAACGCTGCTTTGCGCGCCTTGGTTTTCATCCGTCTGGCAGCAATTTAATGAGCCAACACTCTCGTATCCAAGCAATCCAACAGAAATAATCGCAATAGCCCCGACCATGGGCATGCCAGAACCTACCGACAATCGCCTGTTTCTGGAGGTACGTGCCGGTGACACACTGTCGTCAATCTTCAAGACAGCGGGATTTGGTCCACAGCAGGTGGACGACATTGTAAGTAGTAGCGATGACACCAAGATTCTGAGCAACATCTACCCCGGTTATCGTTTGGCCTTTGAGATTGACACAAACCAATCTCTGGTTTCGCTGGAAATCATCAAATCACCGCTCGAGAGCTTCAAGTTCACACGCTTTACGGAAGAAGCGTTCGAATACCAGCATTTGAGGAAGGAGCCCGAAGTCAAACACGTTGTGAAGGAAGCGATAATCACAGAGTCGCTGTTTCTGGCTGCCCAGCAAGGCGGCATTCCTGCAGCGATGGCACAGGAGTTAGCCCGCATTTTCGGAGGCGTCATCGACTTTTACAACGACACTCGCGAGGGCGACAGTTTTCGCGTGCTGTATGAAGATCAGTACCTGAATGGGCAATGGATAGGCTATGGCAAGATTCTGGCTGCTGAATTTACCAACCAGGGTAATGTTTTTACCGCTCTTCGCTACGAAGACAAGGACGGCAAAGCCAATTTCTACAGCCCGGAAGGCGAGAGTATGCGTAAGGCCTTTCTGCAGAACCCTGTTGATTTCACTCGCATCAGCTCTGGCTTCAGCCTTTCTCGCAAACATCCCATCCTCAACACTATTCGGGCACACAAGGGAACTGATTACGCCGCTCCGCGTGGTACCCCGGTAGTTGCCACTTCTGATGGGCGGGTGACGTTTGCTGACAGCAACGGCTCGTTCGGCAAGCTCGTGATCATCCAGCATGGAGAACGCTTTGTTACCAAGTATGCGCACCTCAATGCCTACGAAAAAAACATCAAGACTGGAGTCAGGGTTCGCCAAGGTGACGTAATTGGATACGTCGGTTCGACCGGGAGTGCAACCGGCCCTCATCTTCATTACGAGTTCCTGATGGACGGGGCACATCGTGATTCACGCAGAGTTTTTGACCAGCTACCACGCGCCGAGTCAATCAGCAGCGCCGAACTGGAAGACTTCCGCAGTCAGACGCTTCCACTGGTGACGACACTGGAAATCCATCAGCGAAACATGGTCGTGGCTGCCAAAATGTCGCAAAGTGCTACAAATGTTGGACTGCTGAAAGAATGAAATCCTCAAAGTTCATAGGAATGCTGTCCGGCACCAGCATGGATGCGCTTGACTGTGTATTGGTGGAGTTCGATAAGAATCAGCCAAAGGTGCTCGATTTCATCTGTTCAGCGATAACGCCATCGTTAAAGCTGAAACTACAGTTACTCGCAGCCAATGCGTGTTCCGATTTGCGGGAGCTTGGCAATGCCGACATTGCTCTCGCAAAGTGCTTTGCACAAACCGCGCAGCAAATGATGGCAAAGCATGGGTTGTCTCCGGCAGACATCACTGCCATCGCAAGCCACGGCCAGACCGTTTGGCATCAGCCACTCTCCCAGCAAGGTGGCGAACGTTTCACGTTGCAGATCGGTGACCCCAATACGATTGCCCAACTGACAGGCATTGTCACAGTAGCCGACTTTCGCCGAATGGACATGGCCGCCGGCGGCCAAGGCGCGCCGCTGGTGCCCGCATTTCACCGCACAGTGTTGAGTAGTCCTACCATTCCACGCGCGGTGCTCAATCTTGGAGGCATTGCCAATATCACAATATTGCCAATCGATTCATCAGCCCCTTTCGGTTATGACACAGGTCCGGCCAGCATATTGCTCGACTGGTGGATTCGGAAAAACCTGGACCGAGCGTTCGATGACGATGGCCAATGGGCGGCCAGCGGCAATATCCATGGCCTACTGCTCGACTCTTTGCTGGAGGAACCCTATTTTAGAATGCCATACCCAAAAAGTACTGGCAGAGAACTGTTCAATCCGACTTGGCTGGGAAGCAAGTTACTACCCTTCGCTTCATTGGATGCTGCAGATGTACAGGCAACATTGATGGAACTGACAACTCAATCCGTTTGCTGCGCGATCAAAAGGCATTTGGTCAGCGGTGAAGTACTTGTGTGTGGCGGCGGAGCGCACAACGGCGCCTTACTACGCAGTCTACAAAAGCAACTACCAGCGTTTGTCGTACGCACTACAGCAGATTACGGAGTGGACCCTGACTCTCTTGAAGCCGTGGCATTTGCGTGGTTCGCGAGCCAGACTTTGGCCGGACAACCAATTGACTTTACTCCGTTCACCGGCGCCAGCAATGCCGTGGTTGCGGGCGGAATTTACCGGCCTTGAGCTGCTGTGGGCTATACCGAGAAGGACATACCACAACCACAAGTTGTAGAAGCCATCGGATTTTCGACAACAAAGCGTGATCCCTGCAGGCCCTCTAAATAATCAACCCTTGCTCCCAGCAGATATTGGATGCTCAGCGCATCTACCAACAAATGTGCACCTTCCTCGGCAATCACGGTATCGTCATCGTTCACAGCTTCGTCGAACGAAAAGCCATACTGGAATCCTGAGCAGCCACCGCCTGTCACATAGACGCGTAACTTCAGATTAGGATTGCCCTCTTCAGCAACCAACGACTTGACCTTGCGGGCAGCGCCAGCTGTTAACTGCATAGGGGTGGCATCGTGGGATTGGACTACGCTCATATGCTTACCGGATTTGTTAACGCGGACATTTCATCTGATATGACTGGTAGCGCAGGCGAAACTTTTCAATGCCTGTCTACGTTTGCAACCCTTGGGAAATCCTGGATCTCTCCCACTTCATGCAGTTTGTGCAGCTTGTTCAGCTGGGTGATTTCCCCAGAGCCTTTATGGGATAACTGGCCGTGTACGACACACCCGAGCACCATCTCCATCAGATGGTAGAAGATATTACCAGCAACTCTCGCCTTGGACGCCATCTCCAGATGATTACTACTGTAGATGTCACCTTCCACCAATCCATTGACGATAACAACTGGCGCACGGATCAATCCTTTGACTACACCACTCTCACGAATTCTTACTTCTGCTACCACTTCGTGATGCGCAACAATGTTGCCAACCACAAGTCCCTCAATTTCCAGAATGCCTGAAAACTGCAGATCACCATGGAACTCCATACCTCTAGCAATGAGGGAGGTATTGTTTGTTGCTTGCAAATTTTTTTTCATCTCAACTCCTGCCTGATGGCGACCTGCAGCATTGTGTTCGCCGTCAAAATGCCTCACATGCAGACCTCATCTGGCTATAACCTGCTGGCCGGATTCCACCAGCCAGCTAAAATTCTTCTGTAATGTTTTGCTATCCGGCTCCTCGGTAACCGCCAGGATTTCCACGCGGGACGGCTCGAACCCGTAAGGCAGTGTAATTTCCCCCTCGACTGCCTGGAACGAGCGAAATCTGAGTTTTATGTTCTCTCCTTGCATCGAATTGGACAATGTGACCAATGGCAAAGTCAGCTCCATATCGTCCTTGACGCCGCTCACAGCGATATTAGCGTAACCCTCGATCATATTATCGCCATCACCCATCTGTTCGAACTTGATCTTGTAGAGGAAATGATCAGCTTGTTCGGTCGCAATCAAATCCAATTGACTGACAGCCAAGCCTGTTTCACTCCTGCCAGAATCAGCGATCTGCTTGTAGAACAGTACATCCTCTTCCAGTTGCGAAATCTGCTCTCGCAGACGACCGATATTGACCCGTAGATCCTGCAGCGCAAGCCTGTCTACGCTACCAGCCTGTTCTTGCTTGACTACTTGCGCCTGCAATTCCTTTATCTGCACTTCTCTGGCACCGGAACGCACAGATGCCAGAAAGGCGCCGCCTCCTCCACCTGGTGTCCCAGACTGCATACGACCCAGCAGGAAGCAGACAGCAGCAGTAAGCACCAAGGCAGCCACTGATAGCATCTTGCCCAATGGTTCGTGCCAGAACCGCTTGGGCACAACGATCATTTTGTCCTGTCTGCTGCCTTTGACTGTGGCCATCGAGCCTACCGTACCCAATTCAATTGACAGCGACCTGAGTGCAAACACCAAATTAGCGTAGGCAGTCGCGTGCCGGTTTTCTATAATAAAGCCCGATTTTCAGCAGAGAAAGCCGAATTGCGGCACAACATGAGCCAACAGTCACATTCAAAATCCAACCTGCTCTTCCATCGCGCCCAACAGCACATTCCCGGGGGCGTTAATTCACCAGTACGCGCTTTCTGTGGCGTGGGCGGCAATCCGGTCTTTTTTACACGTGGTGAGGGCGCCTGGTTAACCGATGCCGATGGTAATCGCTATGTTGATTACATAGGCGCTTGGGGTCCACATATCCTGGGCCACAGCCATCCAGCCGTGCGCGCAGCATTGCACATCCAGCTCGACAAGGGCACTGCGTTTGGAGCCCCTACCGATCTGGAAGTTCAGTTGGCAGAGCGAATTTGTCAATTGATGCCGTCAATTGAATCAGTGCGACTCGTCAATTCCGGAACGGAAGCGACGATGAGCGCAATCCGGCTGGCACGCGGATTCACTGACCGCGAGAAGATTGTCAAGTTTGAAGGCTGCTATCACGGCCATGTCGATTCCTTATTGGTCAAAGCCGGATCTGGCGCACTCACTCTTGGTACGCCTGACTCCAAAGGTATTCCTGCCAGCACAGCCGCACAAACCTATGTAGTGCCATACAACGATACCGTTGCTCTCGAGCAATTGTTCGCTACTTCCGGGCATGAGATCGCGGCAGTCATAATTGAACCAGTGGCGGGCAACATGAATTGTGTACCCCCGGTTCCGGGTTATCTGGCAGCTGTGAGAGAAATAACCAAGCGTAATGGCGCTTTGCTGATATTCGACGAAGTAATGACAGGATTCCGGGTTGCTCTTGGCGGCGCCCAACAGCTCTATGGCATCAAGCCGGATCTCACCACACTGGGCAAAGTAATTGGTGGCGGATTACCTGTGGGCGCATTCGGTGGCAACAAGGAAATCATGGCCATGCTGGCACCTTCCGGCCCGGTGTATCAGGCAGGCACGTTGTCAGGCAATCCACTGGCCGTCACTGCGGGACTGGTAGTGCTCGACGAAATCAGTAAGCCGGGCTTCCATGATTCGCTTACGCGCACGACCGCATCTCTGCTGCAAGGACTGCAAAGCCTAGCCGATGACGCCCGAATTCCCTTTACTACTACGCAAGTAGGCGGGATGTTCGGTTGCTACTTTAATGAACACCGGGCAATCACCAGTTTCGCACAGGTGATGGAGAGCGATGTAGACCGCTTCCGCAAGTACTTCCATCATATGCTGAGTTGTGGAGTTTATCTTGCCCCCTCCGCCTTTGAAGCCGGCTTTGTCTCCAGCGCCCATGGTGTTGATGAACTCAGGTACACCCTGAACGCAGCAGAGTCTGCTTTTGCCAGTCTCAAAAGCTGAACACCGACCATCCCCCACACAACAACAAGGAAAACCGATGAGAACCTACAACGTTTATGGCTTGGGAAATGCGCTGGTCGATGCAGAATTCGAAGTAACCGATGAATTTCTCAAACACGAAAACATCCAGAAAGGCCTGATGACGTTGGTAGACGGTGAAGCACAGAAAATTCTTTACGATCGCCTGGTCGCAAAATTCGGCATAAAGAAGCGTGATGGTGGTGGCTCTGCGGCCAACTCGATGTATGCCGTTTCGCAGTTTGGTGGTTCAGCTTTCTACACTTGCAAGGTCGCTGGCGACGAGCCGGGTGATTTCTATGTAAGACAACTGGGCGATCACAATATCCGCACCAACCTGTCACTGAATCGCGAATACGGCGACACCGGCAAATGTCTGGTTATGGTCAGCCCCGATGCCGAGCGCACAATGCTGACTTTCCTGGGCATCTCAGCAGAGATCGCCAGTAAGGATTTGAACCTGGAGGCACTGAAAGACTCCCAATATCTCTACCTGGAAGGCTACCTATCGGCGTCGCCCAGCGGTAAACAGGCCTGCGTTGATGCACGCAAAGCAGCCGAAGCCAATGGGGTCGCCACCGCACTGTCACTGTCGGATGTATCGATGGTGCAATTCTGTCGAGGTGGACTGGAAGAGATGATCGGCAACGGCGTCGATCTCATCTTCGCCAATGAGAATGAAGCCAGGGCCTGGACCGGCAAAGACTCCATATCCGATGCCATGAACGAACTGAAGAAGATTGCACGCACCCTTGTACTGACACTAGGCTCCAAAGGCGCATTGCTGTTCGACGGTGAGCAAATTGTCTCCATCGAATCCTTCCCGACCAAAGCGATCGACACCAATGGCGCCGGCGACATGTTTGCAGGTGCCTTCCTCTATGCAATTACCAACGGCAAGGATTTCGCTACTGCCGGCAAACTTGCCAGCTATGCGGCATCACGCACCGTGAGCCATTTCGGCCCGCGGCTGCCTCCTGCTGCGCATCATGAGATCCTGCAGAAAATACTGATGTAAAACAGGTGATGGCGACTCGCCAGAGTTCACGGCGTTCGACTTGTTCCGTCGTAGTCCCCCGGCGAAGGTGGAAACCGACAAGCACCAACTCCGCTTTGGTCTTGAAAACAACACCAAAGCCCACCAATGAAAAAAGGCAGCCTAGGCTGCCTTTTTTCATTGCTTGATTATCAGGCTGTAGCCTTGTCGTCTTCGGAAACTTCTTTCATGCTGAGGCTGATCTTGCCTCGATCGTCAATCTTCAGCACTTTGACGAAGATTTCCTGGCCTTCGCTCAAGTAGCTGCTGACCTTGTCAACACGCTCATTGGATATCTGGGAAATATGTACCAGACCATCCTTGCCCGGAATGATGGTAACAAATGCACCAAAGTCCACGATCTTGGATACCTTGCCGCGATAGGTCTTGCCAATTTCGGCTTCAGCCGTGATGGCTTGCACACGCAGTATGGCGGCATCGCGCGAATCTGCATCTTCGCCATAAATCCTGACATTGCCGTCGTCGTCGATGTCGATAGACGCACCGGTTTCTTCAGTAATCGAGCGGATGGTAGCGCCACCCTTGCCGATCACTTCGCGGATCTTGTCGACATGGATTTTCAACGTCGCCATGCTCGGTGCATTTTCCGAAATAGTGTCACGCGGCAGTGCCAGTACTTTATTCATTTCACCAAGTATATGCAGACGGGCACTGTGTGCCTGCTGCAGCGCTTTTTCCATGATTTCTTCGGTAATGCCCTGAATCTTGATATCCATCTGCAGTGCAGTAACACCGTTGGCTGAACCGGCGACTTTGAAATCCATGTCGCCGAGATGATCTTCGTCGCCCAGGATGTCAGTCAGCACGGCGAAGCCGTTGTCTTCCTTGATAAGCCCCATTGCTACACCGGCAACCGGCGCCTTCAGCGGTACACCGGCATCCATCAGCGCCAGCGACGAGCCGCACACGCTGGCCATCGAGCTGGAACCGTTGGACTCGGTAATTTCCGAAACCACGCGGATCGCGTAGGGGAATTTTTCGTCGCCTGGCAGTACTGCAGACACACCACGGCGTGCCAGACGGCCGTGACCAACTTCGCGACGCTTGGGACCAGCCATGCGACCGGTTTCGCCGACGCTGAACGGAGGGAAGTTATAGTGGAACATGAAGCTGTCTTTCTTCACACCAGACAAGTCTTCGATCACCTGAGCATCGCGCAGCGCGCCGAGAGTGACCACTACAAGAGCCTGGGTTTCACCGCGCGTAAACAAGGCGGAGCCGTGGGTGCGACCAAGCACACCAACCTGCACATTTATCGGACGTACTGTGTGATTGTCGCGGCCATCAATGCGCGGCTTTCCTTCGATGATGCGGCCACGCACGAGCTTCTTCTCGAGCGAACCGAACACGTTTTGCACTTCGCCTGCGGCAACGGTATCGCTGCTGAGGCGGGCAACGGCTTCGGCTTGCAATTGCGCCACACGGTCCTGACGCGCCATCTTGTCGGAAATCTGATAAGCAGCCCCGAGATCGGCCTTGAAGGCATCGGCGACAGCAGCAATCAGTGCTTCGTTCTTCGCTGCTGAAGCCCAATCCCAAGCGGGCTTGCCGGCCATTGCCTTGAATTCATTGATGGCGTTGATTACCACCTGCATTTCCACATGGGCGAACAACACAGCGCCCAGCATCAGGTCTTCACTGAGTTCTTTCGCTTCTGATTCCACCATCAGCACTGCGCTTTGAGTACCACCCACCACCATGTCGAGATCGGAGGTAGCCAGCTTGCTGTTGCGTGGATTGAGGATATAACCATCAGTATCGTTGTAACCGACACGGGCGGCGCCCAACGGACCGGCGAATGGGATGCCAGAGATGGACAGAGCGGCGGAAGCGCCGATCATTGCCGCTATATCCGAGTCAACATCTTTGTCCGCGGACAATACAGTTGTAACCACCTGCACTTCATTGAGGAAGCCTTTCGGGAACAGCGGGCGGATCGGGCGGTCAATCAAGCGCGAGGTCAGGGTTTCTTTTTCGGTAGGACGGCCTTCGCGTTTGAAGAAGCCTCCGGGGATTTTGCCAATTGCGTACGTTTTTTCCTGGTAGTCCACGGTCAGCGGAAAGAACCCGGCGTCGGGAGCGGCCTTGCGTTTGCCGACCACTGTGGCCAGCACTTGGGTATTGCCGATGGTTACCAGAACGGCGCCAGTGGCCTGACGAGCGATACGACCCGTTTCCAGCACGACTGTATCGTTGCCGTAGACGAATTCTTTCCTGATGGGATTAAGCATGTGTCTTTTTCCTGAGCGTATGAGCCTGGCCAGCCCCATGCTGGCCAGGAGGGAGGGTATATTGCGATTAGCGACGCAGCCCGAGGCGCTGGATGAGTCCGTTGTAACGGACAGAATCTTTGCGTTTCAGGTAGTCCAGCAACTTGCGACGGGTGTTGACCATCCGAATCAGACCACGACGTGAGTGGTGATCATGCTCGTGGCTTTTGAAGTGGTCTTGCAGTTGATTGATGTTGCCGGTCAATAGGGCTACCTGCACTTCCGGTGAACCGGTATCACCTTCTGCGAGGGCGTATTCGCGAACGATTTCTGCTTTCTGATCAGCTGATAAGGCCATGATTTTTCTCCAAAAATATGCCGTTGAATGATAAAGTCCCTGTCCACCCAGTATGACCACGCATATTGATAGTCATCTGGTTTGTCCTTGCCCCCGCTAAACGGGCCGACTATGGTATCACAAGCCCCTGACGCGGCGAATCTTCAGAAACCGCCCACAACCAGTTGCACCGGTTGACCCTGCGAAGAACCTATGACCACCCTGCTGATTGTACTTTTCGTCATTACCTACCTGGCCATTG
>Ga0255099_1000300_pt1 | contig 19979 bp, 18 predicted proteins | sample Colum_Colum_RepA_2_FD_188451 | JGI IMG/M metagenome (GOLD analysis project Ga0255099, IMG submission 188451) | Freshwater microbial communities from Columbia River, Oregon, United States - Colum_Colum_RepA_8d | ecosystem: Environmental > Aquatic > Freshwater > River | place: USA: Oregon...
AAATCTAAACTTTTTATTTGATGGGTTAATGCCCCTATTGAAATACAATCAATACCGGTTTCGGCAATGGCTTTAATTGTTTTTAAATTAATGCCACCCGAAGCTTCCAGCGAAACCTTGCCCTTAGCCAATTGTACCGCCTTTTTTAACTGTGAAGTGGTAAAATTATCAAGTAAAATACGATGAACCCTTTTTAATTTAATAATATGGGCCACATCACGCAATGTTCTGGCCTCTACTACAACAGGTAATTTTAATTGTTTTTGTTTTAAATATTTAAATGTTTGATCAAGTGCTGCTTCAAGTCCACCGGCAGCATCAATATGATTATCTTTTATTAATATCATATCAAAAAGTCCAAAACGGTGATTTTGCCCGCCTCCAATTGCAACCGCCCATTTTTCAAATAGTCGAAAACCAGGGGTGGTTTTTCGGGTATCTAAAATTTGAGCAGATGTGTGTTGTATAATATTACAATATGTGCGCGTAGTAGTTGCAATTCCGCTCATACGCTGCATTATATTTAAAACTAAACGTTCAGCTTTTAAAAGATCTTTTGTGGGACCATACACCTCAAAAGCTATCATGCCCGGAGTAACAATCTGACCATCCCTAACAATGGATTTAAACTTGATATTAGCATTAAACCATTTGTATACCTGAGCGGCAGCGTTTATACCGGCTATAACTCCACGGTCTTTAATTCGTAAATGCATACGGCTTTTATGATGGTTGCTAAATATGGCATTACTGGTATGGTCGCCAGAACCAATATCTTCTTTAACAAATATAGAAATGCATGCGTTGGGTATACGAATTGTTTTTAGCATAATAAAATGCAAATGTACATCATTACCTTTACAGCCGTGAAATGCCTTATACTCGTTAGCGAAAAAACAAAAGAATCCTATATTGAAAACGGAATTCGTGATTATGTTAAGCGTTTGGAGCATTATTGTCCGGTTGAATGGTTAATTAAACCTGGAATAAAAAAACCGGGAACGCGTGATCAGCTTTTAAAATCTGAGGGACAATGGTTTATAGCACACATCCAGCAACAGGATTTTGTTATTGCACTAGATGATAAGGGTATGCAGTTTAGTTCTGAAGAATTGGCTCAGTGGATAATGCAAAAACAATTAAGTGGTAAAAAACGCTGGGTAATACTAATAGGAAGTGCGTATGGCTTTGATGCAGAAGTTTTAAAACGCTGTGATAGTCGTTTATCTTTATCAAGATTAACTTTTACACATCAAATGGTACGTTTAATTTTTATTGAACAATGGTACAGGGCGCATACAATAATTAAAGGTGAGTCCTATCATCATTAATAACATTAAAGCTATTTTGAAGTATTTTAAGTTTATGTCTATTTGTTTTTTTTGTAATACATTATAAGATTGATTTAGTGCGATACCTTTCTGGTTTGATGGTTTAATTTTATTTAGGCGTTTATTATGGAATGATTTTTTGTTGTGAATTTTTATTTGGGGGCGTTTCTTATGGTATAATTTTTTGTTGTGAATTTTTATTTGGGCGCGTTTATTATGGAATGATTTTTTGTTGTGAATTTTTATTTGGGGGCGTTTCTTATGGTATAATTTTTTGTTGTGAATTTTTATTTGGGCGATGCCTTCGGCCCTGGCTACTCCGGGCTCATTACATTCGGTTATTGCTACGCAATGAACCAAGCCCTGCGTATCCCTATCGCATATTTTATTACATGTTGTATCACAACCGCCTTAGCCGGCTGAAGGGGCGTAGCGTTCTTTTAACCGCAGGTTAAAAAACCAAACCTGTGAAGCCCGAAAGACGGCGACCGCGAAGCGGTAAGGCCCAAAAAAATTTTAATAATAATTAGGGCGCGTCCCTACGGGTCGGGCTTCTACGGATTTCGCTGCGCTTCAGAACATCCTACGGATGGTTCCCCTTCGGGTCCTGCGAATCCCTCGCGCAAACATTCTAAATGCAATTATTTTGGTATTGTAAAAAAAGCCTTAGCTGGCTGTAGGGGCGTTCTTTTAACCACAGGTTAAAAAACCGAACCTGTGAAGCCCGAAAGATGGCGACCGCAAAGCGGGACGGTCCAAAAAATAAATACAGAAATAATTTGGCGATGCCTTCGGCTGGGCTTATTACGTTTAAGCTAATCTAATAATGGTATATCATCAATTGCATTGCCTGCAATACCTTTTACCGAACCATAAAAGTGCATGGTTTGCTGCAACACGCGATCTAATGTCTTTTCACGCTCTTTCCAGTGCTTTTCCATTTGCATGCGTTCGCGGGTTATGCCTTCGCGAATATCTTTAAATCCCTCGGCAATAGCAGAAATACAAAGTTTAAATTCATTAGAGGTTAAATAGGCATAGAGCATTTGCATTTTATCGCCTCGGTTGTTTTGAGCAGTTTGTGCGGCGTGAATACGAAGCAGGCTATCACGCAATAAGGTTACCAGAGGTTTTACCTCCTGAAACGTGCAAACCCAAATACCATTGTAAATATTCATATGCTTGTATTCTTTAGGTAAGGCTTCTGTTACCAAAACTGCTATATCAGCATTTTTTAACCGCTGATCATCTTTTAATTTATCTATCCAATCGTTCGTAAATTGTTTGGTGCGTTTACTTTCAAAAATGATGGTGCCGCAGGGCTGTGCTAAGGCATTTCGTACATGTAACATGCAATCGGCACCCTTTACGCCCTTGGGTACTTCTTCAACCTGATCAAAAGGAAAAAATTTACGCAATAAAGCTTCTAAGGCTAACTCCATCACTTCGCCCTGTAGCTGCATACTACCCTGCTCCAATTTACGCTGCATTTCTTCTGCTAAACGCTTATAATCTTCTCGCTGCTTTTCTAGTTCCTTAAATTTTAATGCTGATTTTTCTTCTTCGGTTTTTTGAGCCTGTTCAATTATTTTTGAACGTTCGCTGTTAAGCGTTGTCTGAATTTGTACTTGCAATTGCTGTTCTTTTAATATAATATCCTGTTCTTTTTTTAAAATTTCTAATTCGCGCTGCTGAGCCGATTTTAAGCGCTCATTTTGAATGGTGTTGGTGTCTTTTAATAGTTTTATTTCATTTTCATATGTATAACTTAAACGTTGTGATATTTGTTGCGTTAGCAACTGCTCCTGTTCTTGCAGCGTTTTTTTAACATGCTGCTGCTGTTCTTCTTCACGCTTTTTAAATTCTTCTTCTTTACGGGCTTTCCATTCCTGAACCTCAAGCTTTAGTTGGTCGCGAATTTCTTGCTTTAACGATTCGTTAAGTTCAAAAAAATGCCCGCACTGTGGACATTTAGCATTTAAAAGCGATTTCATATGTATTAAGTTTATGTAATTTTATAAAATAACCGTTTAGCAATGATAAGCAAAACTGCAGCCTCAAGCAAAAACTTGTTTATAATTCGTCATGGCAAGGCTGAAGCGGAGGCAGAAACGGATTATAAGCGCAGGCTAAAACCACGTGCCTATAAGGATTTGCAATGTACAAGTATTGATTTGCGTAATTATGGTAAACCGGATTTGATTGTTTGCAGTTCCGCCCAAAGAACCCGAGAAACCCTGGCGTGTATTCAAAATATCCATCAATGCACATACACGCAGGTGAAATTTGCCGAATCCTTATATTTAGCAGATTTAAATCAATTGCTAAACACCCTTAGCCAAATACCGGAACGTTTTAAAACAGTTTGGATTATTGGGCACAATCCGGGCTTACTAGAATTATGTCAATTGTTTTTAACTCCCTTTGCTATTACGCAATTACCTACCAGTGCCATTGCCGGAATATCTTGGAATACCAATTCATGGAGCGCTGCATTGCAAACAAAAGGAACCTTATGTTACTGGAAAACATCTAAATAAATATGTCTAAAACCCATTATATTCCCTATATAAACCGTGAAATAAGCTGGTTGTCATTTAATGAACGTGTTTTACAAGAAGCTGCTGATCCCACTACGCCATTAATAGAACGTTTAAAATTTTTAGGCATTTTTAGCAATAACCGTGATGAATTTTACAGGGTACGGGTGGCAACTGTAAAACGATTAAGTAAACTGGGCAAAAAGGCCAAACTGATTTATGGCGAAGACCCATTGGCTTTGTTAAAAAATTTACAGCAACGTGTTATTCAGCAACAAAACCAATTTGAGACTATTTATAAACGTTTATTGCGCGAACTTGCGCATAGTGGCGTGTATATAATTAATGAAAAAAAATTATCGGCAACTCACAAACACTATATTTCAAGTTATTTTGAAAACGAACTGCAAACCCTATTGTTTCCAATATTAATAGAATCGCCCCGTGCGTTTCCCTATTTAAAAGACAAAGCAAGCTATTTGTTTTTAAAACTTAAAACCCTTACAGCAAGCAAAAACACATCCTATGCATTAATTGAAATTCCGGAATCTAGCCGCTTTGTACAATTACCCAGTATAGATAAAAAACAATACATTATTTTGGTTGATGATGTAATTCGGCATTGCGCCAACCGCATTTTTAATGTGTTTGGCTTACAGGTTATACATGCCTTTAATATTAAATTAACAAGGGATGCCGAGCTTGACGTGGATAATGACGTGAGCAAAAGTATGATTGAAAAAATTTCTAACAGTTTAAAAGCTCGTAAAAAAGGCCAACCTGTAAGATTTGTTTATGATTCAGCCATGCCTGCCGATATGCTTAAATTTATTTTTAAATGTTTAGGCATGACCAATACGGATAATGCTATACCCGGAGGCCGTTATCATAATTTTAAAAATTTTATAAACTTTCCCGATTTAGGTATTCCCGAATTATATTATCCTAAAATACAAGCCCTGCACCATCCTGCATTTAAATCAGCACTTGATAGTATGATTGATATTGTTACAAAACGCGATGTGTTGTTACATTACCCGTATCATCATTTTAACCACATTATTACATTATTACGTGAGGCGTCCATTGACCCCAGAGTTGAATCCATTAAAATAACACTTTACAGAATTGCAAATCAATCTAAAATTGCAAATGCACTAATTAATGCCATTAAAAATGGAAAAAAAGTTACTGTACTAATTGAATTACAGGCCCGGTTTGATGAAGAAAATAATTTGTACTGGGCCCGAAAACTACAAGAAGAAGGAGCTCGTGTAATTCATGGCGTGCCTGGTCTTAAAGTACACTCAAAGCTGATTTTAATTAAAACGCGCTCAAAAGCCTTGGCAAGCCGAATAGCTCATTTTGGAACCGGTAATTTTAATGAAAAAACATCGCGCATTTATACCGACTTTGCATTACTAACTGCAAACACACAACTATGCGAAGACCTTGAACGTTTATTTCATTTTTATGAAAATAACTTTGAAATTCAAAAATTTAAAAAACTTGTTGTGGCGCCGTTTTACATGCGGTCTGTGTTTTCAGGCCTCTTAGAAGACGAAATGCGTTATGCAAAACACGGTAAACCTGCCGAAATCATATTAAAAATGAATAGCTTGGTAGATCGCGACATGATACGACTGTTGTACAAAGCTCATCAAGCCGGTGTTAAAATTACTTTAATTATTCGGGGTGCATGCTCACTGGTTACAGAATTAAAAGGTTGGTCTGAACACATTCAGGCAGTAAGTATAGTTGATAAGTATCTTGAGCACACGCGTGTGTTTTACTTTTACCATAATGGTAAAGAAAAATTGTTTATTTCATCGGCCGACTGGATGAGCAGAAATTTAGATCATCGCAGCGAAGTTGCCGTTCCCATTACAGATCAAACTATAAAAACCCAAATATTAGAAATTTTAAAAATTCAATTGAGCGGCAACACCAAAGTGCGCATTCTCAATAGGCTTCAAAGCAATGTATACAAAACACGAAAGCCAAATGAAAAACCTGTTCGCGCGCAAGATGCGGTTTACAATTACCTAAAACAAAATTTACATACATGATTTTAGCTGCAATAGATATTGGGTCTAATGCCGTACGACTTCTTATTAGTCGGGTATACTTGGTAGACGGCAAACCCTATTTTTCAAAGGAGGAATTATTTAGAATGCCAGTACGGTTGGGTGAAGATGTTTTTAAAACCGGGCTAATTTCCGAAGTTAAAATTCAAAAACTAAAGGATACCCTTATGGGATTTAAAGCGCTGATGAAAGCATATGACGTAAGCCATTATAAGGCCGTAGCTACCAGCGCCATGCGAGATGCCGAAAATGGAAACCTTATAATACAAGAAATTTATAGGGATTTTGAAATTACTATTGAGATTATTGATGGCAAAAAAGAAGCGCGAATGGTATTTGAAAATCATATTGAGGAACAATTAAATCCCAAACAATCGTACATGTATATTGATGTTGGAGGAGGTAGCACGGAAATTACACTATATCATCAAAATGCAATTTTTGCATCAAACTCCTTTAATATTGGAACCGTTAGACTCTTGCTTGAAAAAGTACCCAAATCAAGTTGGGAACAAATGAAAGATTGGATTAAGGATGCCACAAAAACCATTGATAGCATTAGCGCTATTGGATCGGGAGGAAATATCAATAAAATATTTAAAATGTACGGCAAGCGCGAGGCACAGTATATCAGTTTTGAAAAACTAAAACATGCACATGAAAGTTTAAATACGCTTAGCATTCAGGAACGTATTGAACGCCTTCATCTGAAGCCAGACCGCGCGGATGTAATTGTGCATGCAGCTAAAATTTATTTAAGTATAATGAAGCAGGCACGTATCGAACGCATGTTTGTGCCCCAAGTTGGACTGTCTGACGGTTTAATTCATGAGTTATATTTAGAGCTTAAAAAATCTGTATGAGTTTTTTACATTTTGGCTTTAGTGATGCGCTGGATATCATACTGGTAGCTTTAGTTTTTTACTTTTCGTATACCTTTTTTAAAGGTTCGTCAGCATTAAGGATATTTATTGCGTTTGGTATTATTTACATTTTATATATTCTAAGCCGCACTTTTTCCTTACACTTATTTTCAAGTCTTTTAAACCGTTTTATTGACGTTGGTGTTATTGCGTGGATTGTTGTTTTTCAACAAGAAATTCGTCGGTTTTTAATTCATTTGGGTTCGCAAAACATTTGGGATAAAAATGCCTGGAAATCCATTTTAAAATGGAATACCCAAGAGCCCGTGCAGCGATTGCAACATACCATTTCTATAATTTCTGATGCATTAATACAATTATCAAATCAAAAAACCGGTGCTTTAATTGTTTTAAAACGACAAACCGATTTAGCCGAATTTGAAGAAACAGGTTTAGTATTTCAATGTACACTATCGCCCTTAATTTTAGAAACTGTATTTTATAAAAACGCACCCTTTCATGATGGTGCATTAATATTACATGGCATGCATTGCATTGCGGCGCGGTGTATTTTACCCATGACCGAGCGCACAGATCTTTCTGAACAAACCGGCACACGGCATCGGGCTGCAGCCGGAATTACCGAACGTACAGATGCCATTGCCCTGGTTGTAAGTGAACAAAACGGTGATATTAGCGCTTTTTTAGCTGGCAAGCGTGAGCTTTTTAATAGTGCGGTGGCTATATCTGAATTTTTAAAATTGCATTGGAAATAATTGTTTAATTTAACCTATGAAAATTACTACCGATTATGTTGTAAGTGTTGAATACACACTCAGCGCCAATACTTTAAATCAGCCTGAAACGCTTGTAGAACAAACCGATATTAAACATCCCTTTGTGTTTTTATACGGACATCATGGCGTGTTACCCGAATTTGAACTTCAGTTAAAAGATAAAGCTGTAAACGATCCTTTTGATTTTTATATAGAAGCTGAAAATGCTTATGGCCACTATGAAAATGAGTATCATGTTAATCTTGAAAAACAGATATTTCAGGTTGATGGCGTTTTTGATACCGATCGGGTTTTTGTTGGTAATCGCATTGAAATGAATGATGCCAATGGACAGCCCCTTGAAGGTGTTGTTACTGAAATTTCTGCATCACATGTAAAAATGGACTTTAATCACCCGTTAGCAGGCCAGCGTTTACATTTTGTAGGTCGGGTTCTTGATGTTCGCAAAGCAACAGATGAAGAATTAGCCCACGGACATGTGCATGGACCCCACGGACATCACCATTAATTATGAAAACCAACCCTAAACCATTGCATGGCATACGGGTTATTGAACTGGCATCCGTTTTGGCTGGACCTTCAGTGGGATTTTTTTTAGCTGAACTGGGTGCTGAAGTATTAAAAATAGAGTCTTTAAAAAACGGAGGCGATATAACCCGAAACTGGAAAACCAGTAAAGAAGACCCCAACGCAGAATTTAGTGACTATTACTGGTCGGTAAACCGATTTAAATCTCATTTAAAATTAAATTTAAAAAATGCTAAAGATTTTTCAAGCCTTAAAACCTATATCAAATCGGCAGATATCGTTTTGAGTAATTTAAGTCCAAAACAAGAGCAACAATTAAAACTAAGCTACAAGCATATTAAAGCTTTAAAGCCGCATTGTATTTTTGTTTCCGTTCGTGGTTTTTTAAATACACCCGAACGTCCGGCATTTGATGCTTTAATTCAGGCCGAAAGTGGTTGGATGTGGCTTAACCGAAAATCAGATAAACATCCTCAAAAACTACCCATTGCACTTATTGATATCATGTGCGGGCACCATTTAAAACAGGCAGTTTTATTGGCACTGTTACACCGGTATAAATACAAGCGGGGCTGTGAAATTAGAGCAAGTTTATTAGATTCAGCTATATCAAGTTTAAACCACAGCGCGTACAGCATTTTGCAACATCGAGGCGCTGAGCCTATTAATACCAATCAACATGCCTCCATAGCACCCTATGGCGGTTGTTATTTAAGCAAGGATTTAAAATGGTTTATACCGGCTATTGGAAACGATTTTCAGTTTATACATTTATGCAAACTATTAAAATGTGTATCCTTAACGAAGCAAGCACGTTTTAAAACCAATATACTGCGGGTTAAACACCGTAAATCCTTAGATAAAATTATTAAAGCCCGGTTTTTAAAATTTAAGGCGCCTTATATTACACAAAAAGCCTTAGAGCTATATGTACCCATTGGGCAAGTATATACGGTACAGGAAGCCTTGCAAAATCATCAACCATCATTAGCAATAGGATATGAATCAGTAAATAAAATTTCATACATAACCTCCCTGCCCTTTTCGATTCGGTATGAATAAACCCCGTTGGTATACTTTTAAAGGCAATACGAATGCTTCGTATAAACACCTAATTGAATTGCGGTATCAGGTTTTACGTTTACCTTGGAATCAACCCCTATCCAGTGCTATGGATGATACCGATGCTGATGCCATACATGCCGTTGCATATATTGATTCTATAATGGTGGCTTGTGGCCGATTACATATATGTGATATCCTTACAGGTCAAATACGTTATATGGCCGTAAGCCCTAAATTTCAAAAAACCGGTTTAGGCGCCGGATTAATTTTACAACTTGAGGCCGAAGCATTAAAACTAAAACTAAAGTTTTTACATCTTAATGCGCGCGATACTGCAGTAACGTTTTATGAACAGTTTGGATATAAAAATCAAGGATATATATTTACACTTTGGAATTGTATACAGCATTACAAAATGTCTAAAATAATTAATCCCACATAGTCCAATGTTGGGGCCAATACTGAATCTGTGAAATACGTAATTGTTTTAATGCATGCGTCTTAAAATTTTTATTCCAAAAATAAACTGATGCAGTAAGTGTATCACCCTTATAGGTTTGTATCCAAGGCCCAATATACAATTGCGTAAGGATTTTACCATTTATACCATTTGCGGAAGCGTAAGCAATGGTATTTGATTTTGCTTTAACCGCAATACATAATTCCAGAAACGTATCACTTGTAGTATCGGTTATAGCTTTTGCAAACAGCACATCGCCTTCCTTAAGTGAACGCGTATTATAATTGTATTGTATGGCAAGAGGAAATTCGGCATTAAAAGTGTTTTGTTGCTGCATTTGATTAGACGTAATAGTACCACTTGTAAATTGAGGCCAGTTTTCTGTAAATACGGTATTATATATATTGTGTTTTGAGTGTTGCGCCTGGCGTGACATTAAATACCAATTAACGGCAGCAGTTTCATGATGCGTTACAACGTAGGGATAGTATTGTTTTATACGTTCTAATTCAACTGGAAAAGGTGAAGCTACTAAGATGTATGGTGTTTTTTGTTGTGCCAGCCAAATTTCTTTTGCTCGCATATCAGCATTTTGCGCTACCGGAAAAAAATGTTGGTTTTTTAAATTATATTTTGAAATGAATAAAGTATGTATAAAAGGTTCAGAATTACAAAATAAAGCCGAAACTCCTTTTGTATGGTTTTGCTTTAAAATACTATAGGGTTCTTCATATGCTGATTTTAAATGTTGCGGATAGATGGCCTTTACATAAAACGTTTGTATTGCTAAAATACCAAGTACCAACAAACCCATTATAACTAATGAATTCTCGCTAAATCCTTTGGTACATGCCGCCCATATCATTAAAAATCCAATGCCGCTAAATACTAATACTGAAAATTGCATTATGGGCGCTAACCATATGGAATATAAATAAATTACCAAAACATTTATAACTGCTAAAACAAAACCCAGCAGGACAATAAACATCGAAATATGATGGCGGCTTTTCCAAAACATCCAAAGGGCTAACGCACCCAAAAACCAAGCCGCATAACCCGTGCCTAAAAATACCAGTATCCATTTTATTATCATACTCCAATGTGGTGGGTCTAGCCAGCCACCTTGCGCTGGGCCTATGCCCGCATGATGTAATTGCACCCAGGTAACTGGTAATTGTGGCGCATACAATAAAAGTGTTATAGCAAGCATGAGGCCAAATGTCTTTCGGTTAGATTTTGAAATTTTAAAAGCCAGCATTGGAATTAATGTTATTAATAACAGAATGCCCATATGGTGGGTACTTACCAGTGCCCAAGCACTAAAAATCCATAACAAACCGGTTTTCCAATGAATAGGCTCTTGTTTAATACAATTTAAACTGGTTAAAATGAGTATTAACGTAAAACTTAAGCCCGGCGTGTACATTCGGGCAATAGGGGCATAATAAACAATTATAAAAGAGGCTGTAAAAAATGCCGACAATATATAACCACTGCCGGTATATATACGTTCACCCAATTTAAATGCTAAAAACACATTTAAAATGCTTAGCAAAAGTATAGGCAATTTGAGTGCCGCTGCAGAATAGCCAAAGAGGTTAACTATAAAAACAGTATATGCCTGTAATAAAAAGGGATGCGCGTCTGGTTTAACAGCATTATTCCAAAACGAATGCCATGTATTAAATACGCTGCGTTCTAAAGCGCTGCATTCATCATAGGTGAGTTGGTAGGCATTTAATAAACCTAAGCGCAGGCCCAGAATACCAATTGTTATAATCCAAAATAAATATTTAAAATAAACTATGCGGTGGCTTTCCCACATTTGATTTAAACCGGTAACATCCAATCAAAGGGATCGGGCATTAGTCCTTTGCGGATTTTTCGAAGCGTTTCATCAACTTTAGTAGAAAACGTACGCTCTGCAACAGGTTTTAATTCATAATAATCCGTTTTGTAGCCAATTCCAATTATTTGAGCAATTGTTGCTGCTGTTCCACAGCCAAAAACTTCTGTTAAGGTTCCTTTTGAAATGGCCTCTAAAACTTCCTGTATACTTACTTTACGTTCCTCAACGGGCATGTTCCAATGCCTGGCCAATTGTAATACACTTTTACGGGTAATACCATCTAAAATGGTATCGCTTAATGCCGGGGTAATTAATTTTCCATCTATTACAAACATGACATTCATTGTACCACTTTCCTCAAAATAACTATGGGTTTCACTGTCTGTCCATAACACTTGTTTATACCCTCGGGCTTCTGCTAGCTTGGTGGGATATAAACTGCGGCCGTAATTTCCTGCGGCTTTTACAAAGCCTACGCCACCATGCACGGCTCTAAAATAGCTTGTTTCAATCCATACTTTTATGGGATCTGCATAGTATTTACCGGCAGGACATGTTAAAATTATAAATTTATATGTATCACTAATTTTAACTCCAATGGCTTCATCGGTTGCAATTAGAAACGGGCGGATATATAAACTTCCAAATTCAGAATCTGGCACCCACTGCTGATCTAAGCGAATCAGTTCGCAAAGGCCCTCCATAAATAAATCTTCTGGCACTTCTGGCATTGCCATACGAACTGCTCCAGTATTAAGACGTTTTAAATTTTCTAAAGGACGAAACAGAGACACTTGACCTGAAGCGTTTTTATATGCTTTCATGCCTTCAAAAATGGCCTGTCCATAATGCAAAGCACTAATGGCATAACTCAAAGGTTGATCTTGATAAGGTAAAATCTGGGCCTTTTGCCATGCACCATTAACATACTCAGCTACTAACATATGATCTGAAAAACACTTACCAAAGGGCACATGCGTTAAATCGTATTCTGAAACTCTGCTTTTTGCAACAGGTTGTATTTCTATAGGAATGGATCGAACCATAATTAAATTCTGGATGGCAAATAAGCATATTATTTTTTAATTGACCAATTAATTTTAATAAATAACTTTTATTTAACATGTTGATTATCATGTTATTATATTTATTTTTACAAGCTAGGGGTCTATTGTTTGCAATATAAATGAAATTTAAAATTATATGCCTTAAAATTTTGCTTTTGTTAAATGCTGTTTTGTGGGCGCAACAAAAACCATTGGAAGTTGAAAGTTATCAGGAAGTATATGGCAGCAGCAATTTTACCCGACAAAAAGAATTACCACCATTTTTTTATAATCATAAAATTTTAAACCGTCCTTCGGTAAATATCATTTTAATACAAGCCCGTTACCATTACCATTATACTATTTTTAATATAGGCTTAATGGGGGGCGATTATACGCAATATAACTTGGCGCACGAACCCGAATGGGCAAAACCAATTTATACGATGTATGCCACCAGACATCTGAATTTAAAAACGCGTATAGAAGCTGGCGTATTTGCATCACATTTGGGTTTAGAAAGTGTGATTTCATCTGAAAGCCCTACTTTAAGCCGAAGTTTAATTGCAGAGAATTCTCCGTATTATGAATCAGGTATTCGGGTATTACATAAAGCGTCCCATTACGATTATGGATGTTATATATTAAACGGATGGCAACGTATTTCGTGGAATCCTCTTTACAAGCTGCCTGCATTGGGTGCACATTTTCAATATCAATTCCCTTCCGGATTACACATACAGTATAGTTCCTTTTTTGGAAGCTCAAAGCCCGATTCCTTAAAACGTCTGCGTTTTTACAACCATTTTAACAGCGGATACACTATGGGTGCCTATGAATGGTATGCTTCCTATGACATTGGTTTTGAATCGGGAGCCTTTTGGATGAGCCCTCAGTGGCTGGGGATATTTCACTATTCACAAAACGCAAACATTGCATGCCGCTTTGAATGGTTTTATGATCCCAAAAATATACAAATTACCAGCGAACACCCTTTACCCTTTAATACCTTTGGATGGGCCATATGCCACACTATTGAACCCCAAAAAGGATTAATGATACGATTTGAACCGAAATATTATTGGTCTAAAAATGGATTTTTTAATGTTTCAAGTCAGAGGTTTTACCTGAGTGCTGGCGTAAGCTATCGTTTAAAAATTTATTGAAATGCGCTTACGCTATAACCCGATTGTGACCACTCTAAAAAATAACGTTCTTTTATCCATTCCCCTAAATTAATGTAGCGTCCGCCCAATGGTAATTCCATGTCCAAATGTAAATGGCGATGGCCAAAAATAAAATACTTTGCCCATTTTTGAGCTTCTTTGTTTTTAGCATATAGATACAACCATTCCGCTTCATTTCCTTTAAATACCTCATCATTATGTGCAGTTTGTATTCTGCTGCGTCGACTGCTAAGTTGTGCAATATAAAATGCCAAATTGGGATGCAAACGGCTAAAAATCCATTGACAGGTTTTATTTGTAAAAACCGATTTTAAAAATTTATACCGATAGTCGCCGGGTCCTAAACCATCCCCGTGCCCTACCATAACGCGTTCATTATTAATTTCAATAATAATTGGAGCTCGGTAAATACTAACACCAATTTCATTAATCAAATAATCTTTCATCCATAAATCGTGATTTCCGGTAAAAAGATACACCGGAATGCCGGAATCAGTTAACTGTGCCAGTTTTGCTAAAAACCTTATATACCCTTTAGGAACTGTATATTTATATTCGTACCAAAAATCAAATACATCCCCTAAAATAAAAACAGCCTGTGCATTTGGCATAATACCATCCAGCCAGCGGCAAATAGCATCTTCACGAATGCGGCTTAACTCGGCATTAGGTGCTCCTAAATGAAAATCTGAAGCAAAAAATACTTTTTTAGCATCTAATGAAAATTTAAGTTCGGGTTGCACGTCTGCTAAATTAAGTAAATTATAAAGTTGTGGCGAAATGCACTAATAATTGAATTAAACTTTTTAAACGCAATTGGGTTTATAGATTATGACATTTACCTTAATTACCGGAGCATCGACAGGAATTGGTTACGAAGTAGCAAAACGTTTTTATTTTCATGGACATTCATTACTGCTAGTGGCTCGTAATGCCGAACGACTCGAGGCCCTAAAACGGGAATTGCCTGAAACACAAAATCAAAAAATTAAAACCATAGCAATGGATTTAAGCAGCCCAAACGCAGCACGACTGTTGTTTGAGCAAACTCAACATAATGGATGGCATGTGGATACGCTAATTAATAATGCAGGATTTGGAACATTTGGACTTTTTGATGAAACCAATTTAGAAACGCTTGAAAATATGATGCATTTAAACATGGTAACCTTAACCGCACTAATGCACTTTTTTATAAAACCGATGCGTGCGGCCAAACATGGACAGGTTATTAATATTGCCTCTACTGCAGCTTTTCAGGGTATACCAAAATTTAGTGTTTATGCGGCTTCAAAGGCATTTGTATTACATTTAAGCGAGGCTTTACATGTTGAATATAAAAATTATGGAATTTGCGTTTCGGCAATTTGCCCCGGTGCTACAGCTACACAATTTGCTTCACGAGCACAAATGCAAAACAGTAAAATTTTTAAACCCGAAGTGTCTGCAACACCAGAAGCCGTTGCAGCATTATGTTATAGCACATGGAAAAACCGAAAAGCAATTGCTGTGCACGGAATTGCAAATCGCCTGTTGGTTTTCTTAAGCCGTTTTATGCCCCGAACACTCAACACAAAACTGGCAGGAAAATTTGTAGATGTATAAAATGAATTAGTTCGTTTGTATTTTGCTTTTCTAAAACTTCTGACGTAATTTATAATTTCAATAATTAAAAAATATAAAGTATTGCTAACTAATTATTAAGTATTTTTTTTAGGGTATCCTGTAAAGCAGTTCCTCTTAAGTTTTTATAACGAATGATGCCTTGGGGATCTATTAATACCGTAAAGGGAATTGACTGTATTCCATAAAGGGGCACAACGGTACTTTCCCAAAATTGCAAATCACTTAGTTGCGGCCAGGTCATATGATACTCATCTATGGCGTTCATCCACGCAGATTTATCTTTATCTAATGAAACACCAATAATTTCAAAGGTGCTGGATTTGTATTGTGCATAAAGTTTTACCAATCTAGGAAGCTCCGCCTTACAGGGACCACACCAACTTGCCCAAAAATCAATCAATACCCATTTTCCACGGTATTCGGTTAATTTATGAGAAACTCCAGCAGGATCTGATAAAACAAAGTTTGGAGATTCTTGACCAATGGCAAGCTTTTTTAGCTGTTTACAAGACTCGTGAAAAGCTAAAACATTGCGGTCATTTGGAAATTTTGAAAATAAACCTTTGTCCAAAGCGATATAAGCATTTAAATGGGTTTCGGGATCTAAAGGCTGTATAAATGCCAAACAGGCATAATGGTTTGAATATGTTACAATGGCCTGTGCCATTTGATTTTGCACCGGGTTAACAATGGCATAATAAGGCAATTCAAATTCTTTACTAACAGCCATCATTTTTATGGAATCCATTCCGGGTTGCTGAATACGGCTTTGAAATGCTGTATTTAGTGAATCTAATCGCAAACTCAGTTGAGCCGCCATCGCATTAAATTTTAAAAATACATCCGTTTCAACAGAACCTTTTATTTTAGAGGTTCGCTCAGGAGCATTAAAATCAGCTTCTATTTCAATATTATCATGTTCATTAACAACAAGGGTAATAAACCGCTGTTCATCAATTTTAACACGATAAAATCCAAGTGTAGGTTTATAGCTTTTAAATTCAAATACACCTTTATCGTCAATTACTGCACTATCAACAACAATGGGTTTGGGATTAACTAATTTTTCAAGATACAGGGTTTGGATTTTAAAATTTTTAAAAGTGCCTTTTATACCGGCGTGTTGTTGTTCTGAACTTGTACACGAAACACAACAAAACACAACAATACAAAATAAACTATTATACACTAGATTCATGATTTATGGATTTTCATTTAACAGACGGATAATGATGGACTGTAAAAGTTTTGGATCGGCTTTACCTTTACTACGCTTCATGGCTTCACCGGTAAAAAGACCTAATAAGCCCGTTTTACCCGATTTATAAGCCATTACTTTATCTTGAAAAGTTTCCAGTACACCTCGGGCAATATCTTCTAAAGCATGCGCATCTGAATTTTTAATTAAATCAAGCTCTTGGGCCAATGCCGCTGGTGAACGATGCGGTTCTTGAATCAATTTTGGAAACAATTGCTGTGCTGCTGCATGACTCAGTTGCCCCTGATCAACAAGCTGAATAAGATCTGATAAAATTTCAGGACTTAAAGGAAATTGATTAAACTCAAGTGCATGTTCATTTAAATAAGAACGTACCGGACCCAGAATCCAATTAGCTGCTGCCTTATAAGGTGTTTTTAAAGCCACTAGTGCATTATAATACGAAGAGGTTTCTTTTCGTTCAATCAATTGCAGCGCATCGTATTCACTCAGCAAATAGGTTTGCGTATAAACGGTAAATAGTTGTTGGGGCAGCATGGGTACCTGCAATTTTTGGGCTTGTATGTAGTCTGTAGTTAATACCAGCGGTTGCAAATCGGGTTCGGGAAAATAACGGTAATCATTTGCCTGTTCTTTACTACGTAATGAAAACGTGATGTTTTGCTGTGCGTCAAAACTGCGGGTTTCTACTTTAACCTCAGTATTCGTTTCAATACATTGAATTTGACGCTGAATTTCAAAATCAATGGCCCGTTGCACATTGCGAATTGAATTCATATTTTTTACTTCAACTTTTTTTCCAAATTCACGGGCACCTTTTTTACGAACGGAAATATTAGCATCGCATCGAAGTGAACCTTCTTCCATATTTCCATCACAAATATTTAAATACCTAACAAGTTTGCGTATTTCGGTTAAATACGCATAGGCTTCTTCACCGGATCTAAAATCGGGCTCTGTAACTATTTCCAGTAATGGGGTTCCGGCACGATTTAAATCAACCAGTGAAAAATGAGGATCCAAGTCGTGAATGCTTTTTCCGGAATCTTCTTCCATATGTATGCGGGTTAGATGTATGCGCTTCACCTCTGAAGCCAGCTGAATATCAATAAACCCCCCCTTGCATATGGGTGTTTTATCTTGTGTTATTTGATACCCTTTTGGCAAATCGGCATAAAAATAATTTTTTCGTGCAAAAACGGTATGCGGCGCAATAGTACAATTCATGGCAATTCCAAGACGCACGGCAAATGCCACCGCCGCTGCATTTAATTGTGGCAAGGTGCCTGGATGTCCCAGTGCAATGGGGCTTACCAAAGAATTGGGCAAAGCACCATATGCAGCTTGTTCAGAACTGTACATTTTGGTATGCGTAAGCAATTGAACATGACATTCTAAACCAATAACGGGCTCATACATAGCATCCATACGCTTAACAAAAGTAGTAAAATAGCCTTGTAATCGGTTCAAAATATTTACATTTAAAGATGTTAAGTATTGCAGCCTGTACTTTAAAACATATTTTTAAAGAGTTTACAAATTCACTCAAGGCTCTGTATACACCTGAAGAATGTCAAATACTTTTTTTTGAATTTTTGCATGTTCGCGCAGGAATTTCTAAATCTGTGTTTTACACACAACCCGACTATGCCCTGAACACCCAAATCTGCATTATTTTGGGGCAAGATATTAAACGGTTAATTGCCGGTGAACCATTTCAATATGTTTTAGGTCTGGTTGAATTTTGCAATGTAACCATTCGCATAGACTCCAGGGCATTAATTCCCCGTCCTGAAACCGAAGAGTTGTGTTTTGAAATACAAAAACGCTTTACATCCAATGGTCCCATATTGGATTTATGTACCGGAAGTGGCTGCATTGCAATTGCTTTAAAACATTTTTTTAAATTAAATGATATATATGCCGGTGACTGCTCGGATGCCGCTTTAAATTTATGCAATGAAAATGCACAACGGCTTGGCCTCAGTGTTAACAGTTTTTTATTTAATTTGTATGAGCTCCCTGTTTCGTTTCCGCATTCGTTTTTTGATCTCATAGTGTCAAATCCTCCCTATATTACGCCCGCAGAAAAATCAGGACTTCATGCACGCGTATTAAACTTTGAACCGCATCTGGCCTTGTTTACTCCCGACCCGGAGGGATTAGAACCCTATCGCCAAATTCTAAAAATTGCCGAATTTCACCTTAACAAAAATGGGATTTTAGCATTGGAATTGCATTCGCAAACAGCCGCGGCAGTATTCAAATTAATACAGGATTCACGTATATTTACATCTACAGAGTTAATGCACGACCTTTCGGGCAATATCCGTTTTTTATTTGCACATAAAATATGAATTATTGTTTGCGGATAATCACCTTCATGCTTTTTTATAGTGTTTTAAATGCACAAGATACTGATGTTAAACGCCAGTGGTCTGAATTTACATTAGGACAATGCTATGAAATAAAAACCCGCATGGGCACCACGCATAAAGGCCAGGTACTGTACGAAAATCAAAATTCAATTATCCTTGAAAATAAGCCCCTATACGATAGTTTAATCATACCCAAAATGGATTTGGTGTCGTATACTAACTGTGGTGGTAAAACGCAAACAAATTCTTCAAATTTAATAAAACCGGATGCCTTTAATGCACATAGTGCACATCTGCTTTTTGGCAGAAGTGCCAGAACTGAAAAAAACGGTTCTGCATACTACACCTCACATTACTTTTTGTCAGACAATTTTGGTTTTACACCCAGTCCCTATTTTTCAGCAGATGTAGATTGTTTTTTATTTGTACCCTACGGTTTAACAGGCACAGGACATTATCCCATAAATTCTGAATTGCATCTGTCCGGAGGCGCTTCTGTATATGGGAATATATTTCAGGGACTTTCTCAAAATGGCATTGAATTGTTTTTAGTTACTGTACAAAGTAAAATCACAATTGGTAATCAAAACAACCATATAACGTTTGGCTTGTATGGTGGAGGGTTAAACTTAGAAGCATTAGATTCCAGCGCATCGCGCACATTATTTTGGTTTCCCTTTGGCTATATGGGTTATTACAAAAAAATGCATGAACGCTTTTCAATATGTGCAGAAGCCTGGTATCTGCCAGCACTTCAGGTTGGAATGGGTGGAGTTGGTTTTCGCTACCATTCCGGTAAATATAAAGACTGGACCTTTGGATTTTTAAATCCATTTGAATTAGAGAATGTAGCACAATTAAAGTTTAAAACATCTGTAGTTATACCTTATATTGGGTATAAATACATTTTAAACTAACGCTAAGAAAATTAAATTTCTTTTAAGCCTTTTCCACTTTTATGAATTTGGTTATTTGATTTTAACTCATTAACCAATTTATC
>Ga0255099_1000307_pt1 | contig 19789 bp, 13 predicted proteins | sample Colum_Colum_RepA_2_FD_188451 | JGI IMG/M metagenome (GOLD analysis project Ga0255099, IMG submission 188451) | Freshwater microbial communities from Columbia River, Oregon, United States - Colum_Colum_RepA_8d | ecosystem: Environmental > Aquatic > Freshwater > River | place: USA: Oregon...
CATTCGGATTGGCGCCGCTATCCAGCAGCAGTTTGATGAATTCCATAGAGTCCAAATCGGCCATGCGGGTCGGGTAGTCACCGCCTTCGATATTGCGGTTGTCGGTTGCCAGGTACAACGGGGTCCAACCGCCCTTGTTGGCCAGATTCACATCAGCACCATGTTCGATCAGGAATTTGGCCATCAGATAGTTCTGGTTCTGGGTGGCAGCCAACAGCGGGCTCCAGCCATAACGGGATGTTTGGTTTACCTCGGCGCCGGCTTCGATCAACGTGAGTGCAGCATCGATTGAGCCCGAACGTGCGGCATAGATCAGTGCAGTCAGCTCACCACCATCGGGTTCGCGTTGCTGTCTCCCAGAACCGTTGAAGCCATCTTGCCCACTGCCAGCCACAACAGCGAAACCTATGCCGCCGCGTTCAAACTTGCTGCAAATCACTTCGCTGGTTAGCTCAACACCGGATTTGACGAGCTCCTCCAGCACCGAGTCCCTGCTCGCCTTGTCTACACTGCCAGCGACTGCCAGCTTGCGGAGAATGTTCAGGTCAGGAGTCGGCTGTTCACAATGGGAGACGATGGTCTGCCGTCTGACATTGATCCTGGGATCTTCGGAGTTACCCAAGGCCGCCGTACGGCCATCGCGCATCACTGCTTTGGCGACCGCTGCAACGTTGGCACCGTTTTCGATCAAGAGTTTGAGTACTTCAGCGTGCCCCTGATCCGCCGCCTGCATCAACGCCGTGGTACCGCGCTCGGTTTCACTGGCATTGGGATTCGCACCGTGCTCCAGCAAGACGCGAACTGCGTCTACAACACCTGAGCGAGCGGCGAGCATCAGAGGCTTGCGACCCAGCGGCAACTCTTCGTTGGCGTTGGCGCCGCCGGCCAGCAGAGCTTCAATTACAGCCGCATCACCCTGGTTGGCGGCCAACCACATCGGCGTCGAACCATTACGGTTCGCTGCCGCGGGATTGGCACCTGCTTTGAGCAACTGCTCCGCCAATTGCGCATTCCCGTGGTAGGCAGCCCACTGTAACGCATTAGCACCGTCTGCCTGTGCACCATTCACATCCACACCGCCCTTCAGCAGGCGCTGCACTTCCACAGTGTTTTGCCGCATGGCAGCATCAGCCAAGTCAGATTGCGCCAACACCGGATTTGCGGAGGCAACAAGGCATGCCAGCACTACTGCTTTGATTCCAAACTTGATCATACGTCGTCGACTTCTTGAACTTGCGCCAATTCCGATCTGCAACTGCGAGCTACACCAATTTATCCAGACGTCCGGTACTGTCACCGAAACTTTCCCGCGGAATGTCGAACTGGTCGAGGATACTCAGCAGCAAGTTGCCGGTAGGCACCGTCTTGGTGGGATAGGCCAGATGGCGGCCGCCCTTCAGTTTGCCGTTGTTGCCGCCTATCAGAATATGCGGCACGTCGTAATGCAGATGCTGGTTCGGATTGCCCATGTTGCTGCCGAACAGCAACAATGAATGGTCGAGCAATGAGCCATCGCCGTCTTCGGTTTTGGCCAACTTGTCGACAAAATATGCCAGCATCTTCACGTGGTACTGGTTGATCTTGGAGAACTCGTCAATACGTGCAGGATCTTCCCCGTGATGGGATCCGCCGTGGAAACCCAGGGTTGGAGCATCGCTCTCAGGATAAACACGGCCGGTAAGATCGCGTGCCAGCAGCATGGTGCCAACACGAGTGATGTCGGCCTGGTAGGCCAAGGCCTGCAGGTCAAACATCAGCTTGATGTGTTCGTCGAAAGACTGAGGGATACCCGGTGGCACATCAAAATTCTCAGGCGCTGCCGAAGTTGCTCCTGCAGCGATCTGCAGACGACGTTCGATCTCCCGGACGTTCTCGGTGAACGCGTCCAGACGTGAACGGTCAGTTGCGCTGATCTCTTTGCGCATGCCGGAAATTTTGCCGGTGATCGAGTCAAGGATGCTCTGGTTGCGCTCACGACGTTCTGTGCGTTGTTCTGGCGTGCTACCGCTGCCAAACATGCGCTCAAACACGACCTGTGGATTCAGTTCCATCGGTAACGGCGTGGTAGGCGAAGTCCAGGCAATCGTATTGGTATACACGCAACTGTAGCCTTCGCCGCAATTGCTTGAGCCTGAGCCCGGATCTTCTACCGAAATCTCCATCGACGGCAGCAGGGTTTCCTGCCCGTACTTGGCGGCGATGATCTGATCAATCGTCTGGCCGGCAAACACGTCAGCTCCAGCAGTTTTCTTCGGCTTTTCGGCACACAGGAACGCAGCGGCAACCCAATGGTCGGCACCGGTTTCGCCCGGAGGCGGCTCTGCAGAAGTGGAGTGCAAGCCGGTAAGGATGTTCAAGTGATCGCGAAACGGCTCCAAGTGCTTCCAGACGAAGGGCAATTCTGCACCCAAGGCACCTTCTGTTTTCGGCACCCAGTAACCAGGCGCCGCACCATGAGGAACAAATCCACCCCAGAAACGCGGCGGCGGAACTGCAGCCGTTTGCGCCAACGCGGTCGCGGCCGGAATCATGGCATCAAGCAGTGGCAGGCCGATGGCGACACCGGCGCCGCGCAGCATGCTGCGACGGGAAATGTGTTTCTTGGTAATAAACATGCGTTTACTCCTCTCTCATTGCCACGGTGTCGGTTTTCAGGTTCATCGTGAAGGCCGGACTTTCCACGACTTGCATAATCACTGACGAGAATTTGTAGTTGTCTTCAGCTGCTTTGTGCGTGATAGAACGAACCAGCGGCATGTCTTCAAACTCCACGCCACGACCCATTGCATAAGTCATCAGGTTTTCAATCACCACTTCCGCGAACATGTCACCTTTACGTACGGTGAGATCGCGCAGACTTTGCAGACCTTCCAGCTCGGTACCGTCAGTGATCATGCCCTTGGTATCGATCGGATTGCCGGCATCCTGGGTACGCCATTGACCCACGGCGTCGAAGTTTTCCATCGCAAACCCCAGTGGTTCAAACATCTTGTGACAGGTAGAACAGGTCGGGTTCGTATGATGCGCTTCCAGCCTTGCGCGCAGAGTCTTCGGCGCTTCACCTTCTTTTTGGCTCAGGTTGACTTCCACACCAGGCGGAGGATCAGGCGGACTGACACCCAGGAACGTCTGCAGGAACCACTTGCCGCGCTTCACAGGCGAAGTACGGGCAGCCTCGGATGTAATGGTCAGCAAGGCACCTTTGCCCAAGAGGCCATGACGGACATCCTGGTCTGGTCCCAAGTCCACACGTCGGAACTGCGGGCCATAAATGTTTGGAATGCCATAGTGTTTGGCCAACCGCTCATTGACGAATGTGTAATCTGCTGTGAGCAGGTCCAGCACACTGCGGTCTTCCTGGATGATGCTTGCGAAGAACAATTCAATCTCTTTTTGGAAGGCATCGCGAAGAGTGCTGTCGAAATCCGGGAACATTTCAACCACCGGTTCCTTGGCCTGGATACCACGCACGTTCAACCACTGACCGGTGAAGTTCTCAACCAAAGCCTGCGAACGCGGATCAGCGATCATGCGTTCGACTTGCTGCTGCAAGACATCGGATTCATGCAGTCGGTTCTCGGAAGCCAGCTTGATCAACTCTTCATCAGGAATGCTGCTCCAGATAAAGAACGACAAACGTGAGGCCAGTTCGAGATCGCTGATGCGATAGGCTGTGCCGGGCGCGACTTCAGCCGGCTCGATTTCGGAACGGTAAATGAATTCAGGATCGGCCAGGATACGCTGCAGCGCCGCTTCGATACCGGCGTCGAAATTACCGCCCTCTTCGCGACCATCGCGGAAGAAGCTCATCATCACGTCAAGATCGGCACCGGCCACCGGACGACGGAAGGCCTTGCTGGTCAGAGTGGTAATGATCTGGCGTGCGCAATTGGTTTCTTCGCCGACATTTTGCGGATAGCACTCGAATACTTTGTCGCGGCTCTGGGTAGTTGATGCAGGGATACCTTTGAATGGCCCCTCAATGAATACCTGACCCACATGCGGGTAGAAGGTGTAACCCGAAATGGAGCCGGGCGAGTTCATGGTACGCACGAACGACTTGTTGAGGCCGGTGTCGGGCAAGTCACTGGTAGCAATGAAGGTTACGCCAACCTTGTGGAAGCCGGCTTTGATCGCAATCGCCGGGGTCTTGCCGCCATTGCCTTCGGTATTTCCGATCTGGGTATCCCAGTCGTACAGGTACACACGTTCGCCGTCGATTGTGACTTCCAGCTTTTCGCCCTGCACGTTACCGAGCACCCGGGTGAAGTAGCCGGTCATACCCTTGACCGTAAAAATGTATTCACCATCGGCAGGAAACTCATGCTCAATCAGCATGCCGCCGCGGGTGCCAAACGGCAGACCCTCCACATAGGTGTTTTGTGAAGTGTCATGCGGCGCATCAAATACTGCCAGCGTAGGAGCTGTCTCGGTACCGATTGCCAAGCGGCTGATGTCGCCGGCAGCCGACAGATAAGCTTCCATAAGGGCAGGAGATGTCGTCAGCGTACCTGCCATGTTGTCAAATCCGTGGCTGGAGTCGTCCGACGGCAGGAACTTGGTGGCATCAATATTGAGCGCCAGCATGTCACGGATTGTATTGGTGTATTCGGTGCGGTTCAGGCGGTGCAGGCCTGGAGGCGGCAGATAAATTGCCTTGGACGCCGCGTGGGAATCGATACCCTGCTCCAGACTGGCAGCCAGACTAGCGACAACCGCTGCCTCCGGGCGCTCCTCCCCAACTGGAGGCATCATGCCCGCGCGCAGACGCTTGATCACTTTTTCGCCAACTTCCGGATTTTCAGCGACAGTGTCGGCACTGAAATCCTCCAGGCTGATACCCCCGGCGAAGTCATCGAAGTTGTGACATTTGGCACAGTACTGATCAATGAGAGCAGCGCTGTCGACGTTTGCCCCGTCATGCTGGGCAAATGTATGCGGAGTGAACACGGCAACGCCCCCGAGCAGGGCGAAAATGCGTGGTAAAGCTTTGAATTTGATAGTCAGACCCATAACGTTCCTGCCTTGTACCTGTGATGGCTTTCAGAGCTGCCCGAAATGCTAGTCCCATGAGTATTGCGGGTAAAGCAAGTGGGAGCGCCAGACTGACTGTTCCACTGTTTTTACTATTTTCGAACCGACCGGTCTCGCAAAGCCCCCACTTTCCGTAAGTCCCGCGATCCTGCTCACTGCAGTAGCTGTGCTATCGTCAGGCACCACACCACCAAAGGGGAAACACGCCATGTCACACAAAGAACGCCGCACAGTGCCCGCAGAGGCAATTGAACTCTACAACCAATACGTCCACGGCGAGATCAGCCGCCGCGCCTTCCTGAGCCGTGCGCAACAATTTGCGGTGGCAGGCTTTACCGCCACCACTCTCGTACAGGCACTGATGCCGGATTACGCGATGGGCCAGCAGATCGATCGTGATGATGAACGCATCCGCGCCGAGTACGTTACGCTGCCGTCGCCGCAGGGCCATGGTTTCATCAAAGGTTATCTGGTACGTCCATTCAGCGCCGACAGCCGCTCGGCCGAGCCGGCCAAGCTGCCGGGCATCATCGTGGTACACGAGAACCGCGGCCTCAACCCGCATACTGAAGACGTGGCGCGCCGACTGGCACTGGCCAACTTCATGGCGTTCGCGCCCGATGTGCTCACATCCGTCGGCGGTTATCCGGGCGACGATTATCAGGGTGGCCAGTTGTTCAACGGCCTCGACGCTGGCAAGCGCTTTGAAGACATCATCGCAAGCGCCCTGTGGCTGAAAAACCGCGCCGATTGCACCGGCAAGATCGGTGTTACCGGTTTCTGCTACGGCGGTGGAGTGTCAAACCAATTGGCGGTGCGGCTCGGTGCCGATCTGGCGGCAGCGGTGCCGTTCTACGGCGGTGCAGTGCCGGAAGCGGACGTCGCGAAAATCAAGGCCGCGATACTCGTGCAGCATGGCGGGCTCGACACCCGACTGGTCGAAGCATGGCCTGCCTATGACGCTGCAATGACGGCTGCCGGAGTCACCCACGAAGGCCGCATCTACGAAGGAGCCGTGCATGGTTTCTTCAACGACGCCACGCCGGAACGCTACAACGAAGCGGCAGCCAACGAAGCGTGGACACGCATGGTGGATTGGTTCAACACCCACGTACGTGGCTGATCACCTGCGATTGCAAAAACAGTCTGACGGGTACACGGCGAGCACTATTGCCCGCCGGTTCCCGCACTGGCCCATAGCGTTTCACCTGTATCAGTACGGGTCACAGACGAGCCGTTGGCGGTGTTGGTGCCATTGCGGGCGCCATAACCAGTAACCGTGAGCTTGTCGCCGGGCTTGACGTTCTTGGGCGACAACCCTGTACGCACCAAGGCGTTTACGCCGAGGAACTCAACTGCCCACTCTGCCTTGTTGCCCTGCGCGTCCGTCACTTCCATATGCAACCACGCATGCGGATTGGTCCACTCGAATTCCTTCACCGTGCCTTGCAGTGTCACCGGCTTGCCTACATCGAACTCCGCCGAGAACGAGTGATGCGAGAACGCATGGGGTGCAGCAAAAAGTGCCGAAAGTGAAAAAAGTCCGGCAGCGAATGACAAACCTTTGCGCATGGGAGTTCTCCTCATAGTTGGGGACTGGGAAAGGGGATTGGGTATCCGGATTGGCGTATTATTGTTCTTATGTAGGCAGTGGGCCTTATAGTACGCTACCTGCAGCTACACCGCCTACCATCATAAAAACACTTAAAAAGCAGAGGGAAGCATGACCTTGCGATTCACCACTTTCATATTGTTGCTGGCCAGCACTGCCTCGCAGGCGCAATGGTTTGACTGGGTTTCGACCACCGTCCCGCGCACTGCCCAGGGCCGCACTGATCTCACCGCTGCCGCACCCCGCACTGCCGATGGCGGCATCGACATGTCAGGCGTTTGGGTTCCCACTGCCGCCAGTGGCTCGCTGTTCGACAGCAGCAAGATCCAGGGCTGGGCACTGGATGCCATGCTTGCCCACGAACAGAATTTCTACACCAACGATCCGCGTTTCCACTGCCTTCCCTCCGGTCCCGGTTCGTACCCCGCTGGTGCTTCGGTCAGCGGGCAACGCCGCATGGTGCAGCACGCCGATTACATCGCCATCCTCAATCCTGATATGACCTATCGCCAGGTATTCATGGATGGCCGCCCACTCGAAGCTGAACCCCTGCTGCCCAGCTGGATGGGTTACTCCACCGGCCGCTTTGAGGGCGACGTGCTGGTTATCGAAAGCAACGGCTACAACGACAAGACCTGGCTGACGCGCGAAGGTCTGCCGCACACCGACAAACTTCACATCACCGAACGCTACACCCGCACTGACTATGGCCACATCACACTGGAAGTGACCTATGAAGACGCCGGCACCTTCACCGAACCGGTTCAGGCCACCATTGAACTGGAAAACCTGGGCGACAACGGCATGCTGGAAACCATCTGCAACGAATCCGCAACCGGCCAGCAACACTACAGTGGCGAAATTTCGCAAGCCGACAACGAAGTGGTGCAAGTGCCGCTCGAAACGCTGCAGCAATATGTGGGCAGCTACAAGGGCGTTTGGCTCGGCCGACAGATCACGACGGTGTTCACCGTGAAAGACGGCGCTCTGGTGCTCACCCGCACGCCGCGCTATTCCGATACCGGCGGCAACACCGATTCAGCCGAGTACCGACTGGTGGCCCAGTCCGCAACCGCTTTCGATTGCACCTGCGGCCTTGGTTTCATCTTCAGTGTCGGTGCTGATGGCGTTGCAACTGAAGTGTCGGAAGTACACGTATCCGGGGCCTGGCCGTTCAAGCGGGTACCGTGAAAGCAGAACGGCGACCAAAGTGGTCGCCGTTCTGCTTCTCAATGCTTCACTGCCAACAATCAGCGCTGATCGAAGCGATCCAGTTCCATCACCTTGTTCCATGCCGACACAAAGTCGGACATGAACGCTTGCTGCGCATCGGCAGCCGCGTAGTACTCGGCCACTGCTCGCAGCTCTGAGTTGGAACCGAAGATCAAATCCACTGGCGTGCCAGTCCACTTCAGCTCGCCGCTGGCCATGTCACGACCTTCGTACACAGAGGCGTCGGTGGCTGACGGAGTCCACTGCACCGACAGATCGAGCAGGTTGACGAAGAAGTCATTGCTCAAGATGCCGGGGCGTGCCGTGAATACACCGTGGCTGGCGTTGCCCACGTTGGCATCGAGCGCACGCAAGCCGCCTACCAGCACTGTCATCTCCGGTGCGCTCAGGCTCAACTGGTCGGCTTTGTCGACCAGCGCGTCAACTGGCGAATGCAGGGCGCCTTCGCTGTAGAAGTTGCGAAAGCCATCAGCCTTGGGTTCAAGCACGGCGAACGACGTCAGGTCAGTCTGCTCTTGTGAAGCATCGGTGCGACCCGGCGTAAACGGCACTGCAACGGTGACGCCAGCTGCTTTGGCGGCCTGTTCAATCGCGGCGGCGCCGCCGAGCACGATCAAGTCGGCCAGCGAGACCTGCTTGCCGTCGCGCTGGGCGCGGTTGAAGTCCTGTTGAACGTCTTCCAGTGCTTCAATCACTTCATCAAGTTCTTCGGGTTCGTTCACAGCCCAGTCTTTCTGTGGAGCCAAGCGCAGGCGGGCACCGTTGGCACCCCCACGCATGTCGGTACCGCGATAGGTGGAAGCCGCGGCCCAGGCTGTTTGCACCAGATCGGACGTTTCCAGACCGGCTTCGAGGATATCGGCCTTCAAGGCAGCGACGTCAGCTGCGTTGATCAATGGATGGGTTACTGCCGGAACCGGGTCCTGCCACACCAGCTGCTCGGAAGGAGCCAGCTTGCCGAGGTAGCGGCTGCTTGGACCCAGGTCGCGATGGGTGAGTTTGAACCAGGCGCGACCAAAGGCATCAGCAAACTCTTCCGGGTTTTCCAGCCAGCGCATGGTGATCTCGCGATAGGCAGGGTCCATCTTCAAGGCCAGATCGGTGGTGAACATGATGGGCGCGTGGCGTATGGACGGATCATGCGCATCCGGTGCCAGATTGGCCGCTGCCGGATCGGACGGTATCCATTGAGTAGCGCCGGCCGGGCTCTTGCTCTGTACCCATTCGTATCCGTACAGGTTTTGGAGGTAGTTGTGGGTCCACGCGACCGGATTGACGGTCCAGGAGCCTTCGAGACCGCTGGTGATGGTGTCGGCACCTTTGCCGGTGCCACAGGTATTCTTCCAGCCGAGACCCTGCTGTTCAGTGGCTGAGCCTTCGGGATCAGCACCGACACAGCCTTGCGGACTGCGGGCACCGTGTGCCTTGCCAAAGGTGTGGCCGCCGGCGATCAAGGCGACTGTCTCTTCGTCATTCATTGCCATGCGGGCAAAGGTATCGCGGATCGCCTGGGCGGCAGCGAGCGGATCGGGCACGCCGCCGGGGCCTTCAGGGTTCACGTAGATCAGACCCATCTGCGAAGCTGCAAGCGGGTTGGCCAGCTGACCCTCAGCATTGGTGCGTTGCGACGCCGACAGCCACTCTTGTTCGGAACCCCAGTTCACCAGCTCGGGGGTCCAGTCATCTTTGCGGCCGCCAGCGAAACCGAAGGTCTCAAAGCCCATCGATTCCATTGCCACAGTACCGGCCAGCACCATGAGGTCGGCCCAGGTGATGCTGTTGCCGTATTTCTGCTTGATTGGCCACAGCAGGCGACGCGCCTTGTCCAGGTTGGCGTTATCCGGCCAGCTGTTCAGCGGTGCGAAGCGGATCTGGCCGCCATCTGAGCCACCACGACCATCGAGCGTGCGGTAGGTACCGGCGCTGTGCCAGGCCATACGGATGAAGAAAGGACCATAGTGGCCATAGTCGGCTGGCCACCAATCCTGCGAGGTGGTCATCAATGTGGTCAGGTCCTGCTTGAGAGCGTCGAGGTCGACGGCTTCGAACGCAGCAGCGTAGTCAAAGGCTGCGCCTTGCGGGTTGGCATTCGGCACATGCTGGCGCAGCGGTGCAAGGTTCAGTTGTTCTGGCCACCAGAAGGTATTGGTGGTGGGTTTCTGCTGGGCATTGGCTGCTGAGCAAGCCAGCGCCAGAATTGTCAGCGCAGGCAAGGTGTAACGCTTCATGGGGCTTTCCTCTATCGTGGTTTAAGGACCGGACTACGGACCGCAGCCTATTACTCTGCTTGCCTGTAGTCCGATACTTATACTCTGTGGCTACGATAGAGACTGCCTATTGCCCAACTTACAAAGCGTCAAATCCGTGATAGGCCAGACATTACTCGGTAGCGAAGCAATACAACAAGCCGGCGCCACCGACACTGATGAGGTTTTCCGGTGTGCAACCAGGAGTTCCGTGCCCGGAATTCCACGGCGAACCAGGAACCGCGAACGAGTAGCGGTCAGCGTGACCAACCACGGCGCTGCCGGTGGTGCTGCTGGTCCAGTTGTTACAGGTTTTGTCATCACCAGCCGGGAAGGCGGTGCCATCAAGCTGGGTGCCGGTCAGCACATCGTGTTCGGTAGTGTCATAGGTGCCGTCAATGCGCGATGAGAAGTGATTGCCGTTCTCGTCGAGAATGTGTTCGTAGTTGAAGTTGGAGTTGTCGTACATAAGGCTATCGAGATTGGTAGCCATGATGACGCCCTTGGCATTGGCCCAAGGGCCCTTGCCAATACGATCACGTGCGTTGACTGCACCTGGACCCTGCGTACTCAGGTAGGCGTGCCAGGTGCGATTGCCTTTGCCGACGGCAGCAGCCAACGACTGGCAATGCGCATCAGCGCCAGCAATGCCACCAAGGTCACCGCCTTTGCCCAGGCCCTTGCTGGTAATGAAAAAGCCCATTTCCGGTGGTGGTGCGTTGGCATCCGCTGCGGCGGCGAATGCCTGACCAGCGAGTGTCATGGCGCCGAATGTCAGTGCTGCTGCGATGATGGTTTTTCTGGTTTTCATGGTGTTACCCCCTCAGGTTGGATGGATTTTTATGGTCGTTGATACCGGATTTGCATTCCTGCCTGTAACGGAACTGCAGCCGACAGGATACACGCCGCGCGGACATATTCAGTTGACTGAACGCACTCAGCTGCCAGATTGCGCGCCGCGCCGCACTGCTGGGCGATTCAATGCAAGCCGGGCTCTCGGTATTCTCGCCACGCCGTCAGTACACCGCCACCAACAGCCTCGCCAATGGCAACGGCGGCGCTTTCACCATCGCCCCTGGCAAGGTTGAAAGTGGCAGTGAGTATTTTCCCATCCCGTATTTCGCCAAAACCTGGGCGCGCGCCAACGATGCTGCACTCGGCGTCGCGGTCTATGGCCGTGGCGGCATGAATACCGATTACACCAGCGGTGCCGCCTTGTTCGATCCTGATGGTCCCGGCCCCGCCCCAGTCATGCGCTCGCCGGGCAGCCTGGGGGCTGGCGATGCAGGAGTCGATCTGAACCAGCTGTTCGCTGAAATTGCCTGGGCGGATCGCCTGAGTGACACCCTGACCTGGGGCGTGAGCGGAATTTTCACCGCCCAGAGCTTTGAGGCCACCGGCACCCTCAGCCTGGCGCCGTACACGCAGACCTTTGCACGCAGTGGCGGCAGGTCAATGCCGGCCAACATGAGCAACAATGGTCACGATCTCTCCACCGGCTATGGTGCCAAAGCCGGCCTGCATTGGCAGCCAAGTGCACGCCTGCGTGCCAGCCTCAGCTACCAGAGCCGCATCACCATGTCGGAGTTCGACGATTACAGCGATCTGTTTGCCGCCGGTGGCAACTTCGATATTCCACAGAACATCCGGTTCGGCGTGAGCTGGGATTATTCCGATCGCGTGACGCTGACTACGACACGGACCACACCAACTACCGGGATATAGACTCGGTAGGCAACCCGATCGCGAACATCTTCGGCTGCCCGACTGCAGGTATGGGCGGCACTGACCTCAGCTACTGCCTCGGCGGCGATCGCGGAGCGGGCTTTGGTTGGAACGACATGACGGTGCATAAGTTCGGCCTTTCGTGGCAACCCGCCAGCTTGCCTGCGTGGACGCTGCGCGCCGGCGTCAGTCACGGTCAGCAGCCGATCGAGCAAACCGAGGTGCTGTTCAACATACTCGCGCCGGGCGTGATCGAACGCCACTTCACTGTGGGGGCTACCCGCCGTCTTGCAGATGGCAAAGCCTGGAGCGTGATGCTGATGGTGGCACCAGAAGGCAAAGTCAGCGGCCACAACACCTTTGATCCGACCCAGCGCCTCGAACTCAAGATGCACCAGTTCGAACTGGAATTCGGCTTCTCCTGGTAAATAAGCAGGGAGTGTCCACACCATGGCGGGCTACAATGAGGGATGATCGAACCCCTCCTGCTCGCTTGCGTCCAGATCACCACTTTCAGACAACACTCCCGGTTGACCAACGCCAGCGGGTTTTTCTTTGAGCGCGGGGAGCATCTGTACCTGGTAACCAGCCGCCATGTGCTGCGGGATGCTCCCAGCCGCCACTTTCCCGACTGGCTGGAGATCGAGATCCACACCGACGCCGACAACATGGCGCATTCCGCCCACTACGCCATTCCGTTGTACCAGGACGGGCGCAGCCTCTGGCGTCAGGGCAACGATACTGCCGGCGATATTGATGTGGCGGTGATTGAAATTGACCGCAGTCGGCTGCCAGACAACGCCGTCTGGTTTGCCTTCACCCCCGCCCACATCGACACTGCACTGGAACGGGTTGAGGTGGGTACGCCCCTGCTGATCGTGGGTTTTCCGCTCGGGTTTCACGATACCCTGCACCATTTGCCCATCGCGCGGCAGGCCATCAACGCGTCGTCATTCGGCCTGCGCTTCCAGGGCAAGGGCTATTTCCTGACAGATGCACGTACCCATTGCGGCATCAGCGGGGCGCCGGTGGTGATGAAATCATCCACTAACGCCCTGGAAGGAGAAGCGGTGTCATGGCTGCTGTTGGGTATCCATGCCGCCCGACTGGACATCGGTCCGCGCGACCGGTCAGTGGATGAAAAACTCGGACTCAACAGCGCCTGGTTCGCCGACATACTGCTGACGCTCACCCGCTAGACCAGACAGGAACAGCCCGGGGCGCCACCGACTCAGTGAGCCAGCGGCAGGTCGAACAACAGGAATTCGCTGTCGGCGCCGGCTTCAATGCCTATGACGACCTGCGCGCTCGCAGATTGGTGACCGTTTTGCAGGACTTTCGTGCCCCCCGCATCTATCTGTCGCTGGTCTATGCACCGAGTCGCAACATGTCGGTCAAAATCCGGCTTTTTGTGAAGTTCATCCAGCAATGGGGCGCGCTGAGCGAATTCTGAGACTTTCCGGCTATAATGCCCCGCCCGCAAGTTGCCGGCGCAGTTCCAGCAACCGAGACCAGGGCAGCCAGCAATTCCCTTCTTGCAGTCCATGACAAGCAGTCCATAACAAGAGTTTGATGAAAACACCGCCACGCTTGCTGCCGTTGCTTGAAGACGGCCTGATCGACGAAGTCATCTGTCAGCTCATGAGCGGGAAAGAAGCCCAGGTTTACATCGTGGAATGCAGCGGTATTCGTCGCTGCGCCAAGGTGTTCAAGGAAGCCAACCAGCGCAGCTTCAAGCAGGCCGTGCAGTACCAGGAAGGGCGCACGGTGCGTAACAGCCGCCGCGCGAGGGCGATGTCGAAAAAGACCCGCTACGGCCAACAGGAACAGGAAAGTGCCTGGCTCAACGCCGAAGTGGATGCATTGCGCAAACTGGCAGCCGCCGGTGTGCGGGTTCCAGAGCCTTACACCTTCGTTGATGGTGTGCTGTTGATGGAATTGATCATCGGTGCCGACGGCCTCACAGCCCCGCGCCTGGGTGATCTCGAACTGACCGCCGATGTGGCGCGCTCGTACCACGAGCAGATCATCGGTGAAGTAGTACGCATGTTGTGTGCAGGACTGGTCCACGGCGACTTGTCCCCTTTCAACGTGCTGGTCGATGCCCACGGTCCTGTCATCATCGATCTGCCACAGGCGGTAAGCGCCTCCGGCAACAACAGTGCGCACATGATGCTCGACCGCGATGTCGGCAACATGCGTGAATTTTTCGGGCGCTTTGCACCCGAATTACTGGAGACGGACTACAGCAATGAAATCTGGAGCCTGTACGAATCCGGCGACCTGCGAGAGGACAGCAGACTCACCGGCAGCTTCCAGCAGAACGACACCATTGCTGACCTGGCCCAACTGTTGGCGGTGATCGAAGCCGCCAAAAAAGAAGAGGAAGAGCGCCTGGCCAGGGCCGCTCTAGCACTCGAATAGCCAGGTGTTCACAACCCCGTCCTCGGTTGTGACGCCGCCCATCCATAACGAAGGAAATTGAATGTCTTTCAACGATCTTGGTCTCAGCCCTACGCTGCTGCAGGCCGTGCATGACACTGGTTACACCACTCCAACCCCAATCCAACTGCTCGCAATCCCTGCCATTCTCACTGGCAAGGACGTGATGGGCGCTGCCCAGACCGGCACCGGCAAAACCGCTGGATTCACGCTGCCACTGCTGCAACTGTTGAGCGGCGGCCAGCCCGCTGCCAGCAACCAGGTGCGCGCGCTGGTGCTGACACCCACCCGTGAACTCGCCGCCCAGGTGCAGGAAAGCATCGAAACCTACGGCAAACACGAAAAACTGCGCTCGGCAGTGGTGTTCGGCGGCGTCAACATCAACCCGCAGCAGATGGCACTGCGCAAGGGCGTCGATATTCTGGTAGCCACGCCAGGCCGCCTGCTCGATCTGTATCAGCAGAACGCCGTGAAGTTCAACCAGCTGGAAATCCTGGTGCTCGATGAAGCCGACCGCATGCTCGACATGGGCTTCATCCGCGACATCCGCAAGATTCTGCAATTGCTGCCGAAAAAGCGGCAGAACCTGATGTTCTCTGCCACCTTCTCCGACGAGATCCGCACGCTGGCAAAAACCATTTGCCACCAGCCGCAGGAAATCGACGTGGCACCGCGCAACTCTACTGTCGATGCGGTGGAACAGCAGGTGTACGAAGTCAGCAAGGACAAGAAACTCGGCCTGCTCGGCAAACTGCTGCAGGACACCCGCGACCAGGTGCTGGTCTTCAGCCGCACCAAACACGGCGCCAATGCGCTGGTGAAAAAACTCGCTGGTTACGGCATCAACTCTGCGGCGATCCACGGAAACAAAAGCCAGAGCCAACGCACCAAGGCGCTGGCCGATTTCAAAGCGAACAAGACCCAGGTGCTGGTGGCGACCGACATCGCAGCCCGCGGTATCGATATCGACCTGCTGGCCATGGTGATCAACTTCGACATGCCACAGGTGCCGGAAGACTACGTCCACCGTATTGGCCGCACAGGCCGCGCCGGCGCAAGCGGCCTTGCCGTGTCGTTGGTGTGTGAAGACGATCGTGATCAATTGCGCGCCATTGAACGCCTGATCAAGCGCAGGATCACCCGCATGGAGTTCGATCCCGGCAGCCTGCCAGTGGCTCAAGCCGTCGCTGGCAAGCCAGCCGATGATGATGACGAGCGCAAGCCGCAGCAACGGCGCCAACCACAGCGCCGCGCCTCGGGGGACAGAAGCAGTCAACCTCAGACCGGAAACCGCCAGCCCCGCGACGGCAACCGTCAGCCGCGCCAGGACGGTGCCCAGGCATCGCCCCGCGGTCGCTCACAGCAGCCACGCCGCCCGCAGGCCGATGGAATTGGCAACACCCGTTCCCCGCAAGGTCAGCAAACTCGCGCCGCCGGCAACCCGCACAACCGTCAGCAGCAGTCGCCATCAAGCCACAACCGTTCCGCACAACGACAGGATCCCAACCGGCCGCGGCAACCGGGCCAGAACAAGCCGGCGCCACCCCCAAAAGACGGCAACTTCAACCGTGAAGGCGCCAGCTTTGCCGAAAAGGCCAACAAGAAGGGTGACAGCGGTTTCTGGCAGAAACTGCGCAACGGCAAACTATTCAACCGCAGCTGATCTTCTTCAGGTATTCGCAAGCGGGAACTCTGCCGTGTGCTGCCTGTCAAACCCGATGGCAATACACGCAGCTGTTTCGGCGCAGTTGCCCCTGACTGGAGTCGATGCATGAAACGCAAATCCTTGCTGATAGGCAGCGGCATTGCCGGCGTGGTAATCGCGGTACTGGCATCCATTGTCATCTACGTCACCACGCTGGACCCGAATGATCACAAGGAGTTGATCGCAGGGAAATTCCGTGAAACCACCGGCCGCGAACTCACACTTGCGGGAGAACTCGGTCTCACGGTGTTTCCGTGGTTTGGTCTCACACTGAACGACATCAGCATTGCCAATGCCGCAGGCTTCAGTGCAACTCCTTTACTGCAGGTAGGCCATGCGGAAGTGCGCATCAAGTTGCTGCCGCTGCTCAGCGATGAGTACGAGATCGACACCGTGCGTCTCGATGGCATCAAACTCTCGCTCGAAGTTGCCGACAACGGCAACAACAACTGGACTTTTGCCGTCAGTACCGATGGCACTGACGCGGCAGCAGCCACTGCCGACAGCAACAGTGCTGGTCCCGCCAAACTGATACTCGGTGGTGTGGATATCCGCGACACCTCGATCGTTTACGACGATCGCAACGCCAATACCCACTACGAAATCAACAACCTCGGCATGCAGATCGGCACGCTGATGTACGGCGAGCCATTGGATGTCACGCTGAATCTGCAAGCGCTGTCGCAGCGCCCGCAGTTGGGCGCTGATCTCGCGCTGCAAGGCACCGTGCTGTACGACATCGACAACGGCGTGTACCAGCTTGATCCTCTGCAACTGACATCGACGCTGCGCGGCCCGACTGTGCCGGGCGGCTCCACACAAATAACGCTGCAGAGCGCCTTCAGCATGAACACCAATGCCGATACGCTGACAGTGCCCGCGCTGCAACTGTCAGCGCTCGACTCCACTTTCACCGGCAATCTCGAATTGCGCGGACTCTTTGCCGAGCGGCCGTCGTTCAAAGCCAGCCTTGATGCCAACGGTGCTGACCTGGCAACGCTGTTCCGCATTCTTGACCAAAGCGCACTCGCTGCACGAATCCAGCAGCTTGACAGCCGCTTCAGCATAAATGCCAGTGTTGATGCCGACATGGACACCGGCATCGTGACCGTGCCGACACTCAGTGCCAGTCTGCTGGGCGCCACGATCAACGGCATGTTGAACGCCACCAACGCCAATACCGATGAGCCGGTGATTACTGGCCAATTACAGGCACTCGGTCCGGATCTGCCAATGCTGATCGAAGTACTCGGCATACTGCAGACCGGTACCAATTCACCACTGGCGCAGACAGGCCGTGACCTCGCCAGCGTCAGCGACAAGGATTTCTCGCTGCAGACAGAATTCACCGCCGATCTCGCTGCCGGCAACATCCAGCTGCCAGCGCTCACCGCCAGCCTGCTCGGATTTCGCCTCAACGGAGCGCTCAATGCCGAAGCCATCAATGATGGCGGCAGTATCGCCGGCAACCTGACGATGCAAAGCGGCAACCTGCGTGAGCTGCTGCGTGCACTCAAACAGGATGGCCTCGCTGAGATTGCTCAATCGCTGACGCTCGACGTACAAATCGGTGGCACCGGCGACAATGTGCGCATCAGCCCGTTAAACCTCAGCCTGACAGTGGCGGGTGGCCAGCTGGGCCCCACACCGCAAACACTGGCACTGAATGCAGACACAGCGCTCAACCTGACGAACGACAGCCTCGCAGTGGATTCATTCACGCTGAATGGTCTCGGCCTCAATCTTGGCGGCTCGTTGCAGGCCACGCAGTTGAGTACTGATATGCGTTATCAGGGGCGCATAACGCTGCCGGCATTCAACGCGCGCGATTTCATGCGCAAGCTGAATCTGACGGCGCCACAAACCGCCGATGCGACCGTGCTGCAACAGGTGACCCTCGCCACTGACTTCAACGGCGGCAGTAATGCCTTCGCCCTGCAATCACTCAATGTCGGCCTTGATGACGCCCGTATCACCGGCAGCCTCAACCTGACCAATCTGGCCACCATGGCCGGCAGCTTCGATTTGAACATCGACACCATCGATGCCGATCGTTATCTGGCACCGCCAAGCGACAGCCCGGCCGCTGCAGCAAGCGAGTCCTCACCACTGCCAACCGACGAACTGCGCTCACTCAACGTGCAAGGCCAGCTCGCGATCGGCCAGCTGACGATCAGCGGTCTCAAGCTGAGCGACATCAAGGTGCCGCTGTCGGCGCAAGCCGGCGTGATTGCACTGGCACCGGTGCAGGCGAACCTTTATGAAGGCAGCTTCAACGGCAATATCGGCCTCGACTTAAGCGGGCCGGAAGCAGTTGCCAGCGTTGCCACCACGCTGAGTACGATCAACCTGGCGCCGCTGTTGCAGGATTTCATGGATGCCAGCTACCTGACTGGCCACGGCAATATCGAGCTGAGCCTGGAAGGTCGCGGCAATGACAGCGCAATGATCAAGCAGAACCTGAACGGTGCCGGCAAGCTGGCGCTGAGCGACGGCGTGCTCAGCGGTGTTGATGTTGGCGCCACCCTGAATGTCATAGAAACCATGATCCGCAGCAAACGACTGGTGGATTTACCGCAGGGCGGCCAGACCACATTCGACAATTTTTCGGCCACCCTCGCCATCGACAACGGCGTGGTAGCCAGCAACGACCTGCTGATCAAAGCGCCGGGCTGGCAACTGGCAGGAGCCGGCACGCTTGCCGACCTGCGCCGTGACACCATCAACTTCAACCTTGTCGCCTCGACTGACGCCAGCACTGCCACCGTGGCCGAGCAGCAATACGACATCGGTGGCCAGCAGCTGCCCATCGCCTGCAGCGGCGCCCTCAGCAGCCCGCGCTGCCTGCCGGATGCCAAGGCCATCATCGCCTCGGCGGCAAGCAACGCACTACAGGACCGCATCGGCGGTTTCCTGCAGCAGCGCCTTGGCGGCGGCGAACAGCCAGCCAGCCCCGATCAGGCCGCACCGGCCGAGCCTGCCGCCGGACAACCGGCGACCGAACAACCAGCAACCGGACAACCAGCCGCCGAACCGGCGACCTCGCCCGAGCAGGAGTTGCTGAACCGGGCACTGAACCGGCTGCTGCGTTGACAATCAGGAATGGGTTCAGAGCAAGTCGGGCTCGACTTACTCTGAACCCGTTCTCTTATATACTCGCCAGCCTCCGGACCGCGGCAATAAATTGCTGACAACCCGGTCTGGAACCCTGCATCACCTCATTCGTAGCAGCAAAAACAGCCACTTTCATCAGAGGAAGTCCCCATGAAGAAAATCATTGCCCTCGCCCTGGGCCTGACACTGGGCGCGGTAGCCTGCGCCCAGGAGCCGTACCCGTTCATCAGCACGCCGGTTGCTGAATTCAACGAGCCATGGGCGCTCGAATTCCTGCCAGACGGCCGTCTGCTTGTTACCGAAAAAAGCGGCAGCATCCAACTGGTGACGCAGGACGGCAAAAAGACCGAAGTTGCCGGCGCTCCCGAAGTGGCCTACGCCGGCCAGGGCGGCCTTGGCGACATCAAGCTGCACCCAGACTTCGCCACCAACAAAGTCGTCTACATCAGCTACGTTGAAGCCGGTGACAACGACACCAGCGGCGCCGTGGTTGCCAAAGGCACCCTCGACCTCGCCAAACCAGCGGTGGAAGGCCTTGAAGTCATCTGGCGCGCGCTGCCGAAAGTAACCGGTGGCATCCACTTCAGCCATCGCATCCTGTTCGACGCCGAAGGCCACATGTTTGTCTCCGCCGGCGAACGCAACAACAACGCCGAAAACCCCGACATGGCCCCCGGC
>Ga0255099_1000308_pt1 | contig 19789 bp, 17 predicted proteins | sample Colum_Colum_RepA_2_FD_188451 | JGI IMG/M metagenome (GOLD analysis project Ga0255099, IMG submission 188451) | Freshwater microbial communities from Columbia River, Oregon, United States - Colum_Colum_RepA_8d | ecosystem: Environmental > Aquatic > Freshwater > River | place: USA: Oregon...
GAATTAATGTTGTAAAATACTTATGAATTCATTTTAATATACTGTATTTATAGCTTTATAAACTTATGGGATATACGGCCCGTATTATTTAAAATAAAATATACACCAGGCTTAAAAGCATGTATATCTATATACGTAGTATTAGCTTTAGATTCATGTTGCATTATTATTTTACCATGAACATCCAAAATTATAAGCATTTCTTGTGAATTCGATACTACATGTAAGCCATCCGAAACCGGATTAGGAAATAACTGAAATACATCTGAATCATGTTGTATAATATCAGAACAGGGGTTAACAACTAATCCCAGTGTTTTAGTATCGGTACATGAATTACTGGCGGTACCAACCACCGTATAAATAGCGGTAACGGAGGGAGTAATAAATACCGTAGAAGTACTACTACCTAGTCCGGTCCAATTAAATTGTGCTGCTCCTGTAACACTTAAAACTACCGATTCCCCTTTACAAATTGGATTTTTAGAAGCCGTTACCATTATACTGGGTGAAGCTAAAACAGCTAATTGAATCATACTACGTGCTGAGGATACTCCGCATGAAACATCTTCAACGTAATACGCGGTATTTGATGTTAACACCGGTGTAGTAAATTGTGCTGCACTAGACATTAAACTTCCACCCGTAGCAGCATCGTACCATCGCAAACCACAATTTTGAGCAGCTGTTAAAACCGCCCGTGTGGCCGAACAAACAACCGTTTGTGCAATTACAGCCGGAGTTTGTGCCTGACAAGGTGGAAATTTTACTATAAATCCATCCCATGCCGTACTGTTTAAATTATTATTACTAGCATAAAAGGGTTGTTGACTGCCAGGACTAGCAATTACTGTACCAGTAGGTGTGGTTGATGACCCGGTTAAATACAAATTTAAATTTGAATCTACTGCGATACAGGGCCATACTCCCTCTGCTCCGGTACCGCCATAATACGATGACCATAGTTGTGCGCCGTTTAAATTCCACTTTGAAAAAAACATATCGCGCGTGCCACCGCCAAATTGTTCTTGATACGAACACGATGTGCTTAAACCCACACTGGATGCGGTTGCCCCCGTTAAATATAAATTTGATTGCGCATCTATGGCCACAAAGGGCCAATCTTCTAAAAGTGGACCCCCAACATATGTGCCCCAACTGCGTTGTCCATTGCTAGTAAATTTGGCCATAAAAGCATCGTAATTACCGCCTCCGTACTGAGCCTGAAAGGCGTTTGTAGAAGTCATGACGACCGATGTTGTACTGCTTGTGATGCCGGTAACTACTATATTACCCTGATTGTCGTACAGGCCACTACTGGCATATTCATCATCTGCTGCACCATAATACGTAGACCATAAACGCTGGCCATTTCCATTAAATTGTGCCAATAATATATCGCCGAAATTTGTACCGCCTCCATACTGTGGTTGGTAGGCTCCTGCACTTGCAATAATGGCGGTTTCTGTTGAAGATGTGGCACCTAAAATAGTAAGCCGATCTTGCGCATCCACAATACAATAGTGTGCATTATCATAACCACTGGCGCCAAAATACGTACTCCAAATACGCTGACCATTGGCTGTAAATTTTGAAATATAAGCATCGGCATTATTACTGGTACCGTAATGCTGCGGCTGATACGAGCCAACACTTCCAAAAAATCCCGAATTTACAGACCACGCACCACCACATACATACAACTGATTAAAAGTATTTATACAGGCACCTATCATCCAATCATCACCCGAATCACCATAATAGGTTCCCCAAATACGTTGTCCGGCCGAATTAAATTTTACAATAAATCCATCACCATTATTTGATCCACCCGCATAATTTTGCTGATACGCACCAGGCGTAGCTATTACAGCAGTGTTAGTAGTACTGGTACCACCCACCATATAAATATTACCGAGCGTATCAGCGCAAACCATATTTGAAAATTCATTTCCAGATCCGCCGTAATATGTACCCCAAAGGCGTTGACCTTGTGAATTTAATTTAACTAAAAACGCATCACCCGGATAATTAGATGCACCAGCACCACCATAGGTGGATTGATGTGCTCCGCTACTAGCTAAATTTAAAGTTGTTGGAGACTCGGTATAACCGGATGCAATCACATTATTAAATTTATCGGTACAAGTGTATGACATATAATCCGTAAAACTGCCGCCATAATATGTACCCCAGCTGCGTACCAAAGGATCAATAATTAAAGGGTATTTTGGATTCCAAAATGGAATATAAAATGAAATCCCTAAAGGTGTTAAAATCCACTCAGCCTTTAACTTACTTCCGTTTTGAAACACAATGGGTTTTTCATCAATCATCAAACCAAAAGGTGTTTTAATTACCAATTGGCCCTGAGTATTGATGTAGATGGTATCAGCGCCTTTACACTGAAATACAATATTGGTGTAAGTTTGCGGCGTTTTAACCTCAAACTGGTATTTTAAATTTTGATTTTGAAAATCAAATACCAAATCAATATCGGCGTATACATTGGCATATTTTAAAGTGGCATATCGGTAAACCGGACCTGTTCCCAGGGGGCATGTTTCATTATAATACACATCATAATCAGGTGATTTTATATAGGCTTTAGGATTAACCATATTACTGTTTACTAATGTCCAGTCGGTACGGTATACCTCCAATTGATGCCGGGCTGGTGATTTAACAGCGGCATGCAGCATATTAGCTGTATTGGATTTAGTATTGGAAAATAGAAACTGTTGAATGGACCAGGCAGATGTTTTAAAGGCATATTGTAAATCTGAAGCCTGAGCAACATAAAATACATCCGGCCGTAATTTAAAGTATTGATCACTAACTTGACCTACATTTGGAACTATAGGAAATGTATTTAAAGCAGCGCTCTTAACTATACCAAAGGATACAAGTAAAATAAAAATTTGAAAAAGAAATTTCATATTAAGCATGTTATATTTAAAAATACAATTTTTGATACACTTGCAGAAATATTTAAATAAACAGAAACCAATAGTTACGAATTAATTAAAATTTAAAAACCTTTTGATATCCTGATTCTTTTAAACATTAAAATGTAAATTTAATCGTGCATCTGTCGCGGTATACTTATAGCCTGTTGTGCTGCTTGTTAATCCTTGCAAGTTTTTATTATGGTTTATTTGATCATCTTAACGATGCACCGCAAAGCATACACTTATGGCGGCAAAGCGATTGCTTATCTATGACATTAAATTATTATCAATACAATTATCCACTATGGGAACCGCATATACATAATTTAGGATTTGACGGTACGGGTAAAACCTGTAGTGAATTTCCACTACTCTATTATTTTATGGCTAAAATATGGCATGTAACAGGTACCTACATGTTTGTTTACCGGGGCTTGATGTTAGTTATATTTTGGACTGGTTTGGTATATGTAGCTAAAACTGTAAAATTGATAACATCAAATACATTTCTTGCCATTTTTACTGCAATGTTATTATTCAGCGCACCTACCCTGGTATATTATGCCCACAATGTATTAAGTGATATACCTGCACTTTCGCTTTCTTTTATAGGATTATACCATACCATACAATATCTTAAAACAGAACGTATAACGTCGTTGTTGAGCCTTTTATTATTTTTTTGTTTAGCCGGATTACTCAAACTATCTTCTCAATTACTAGCTATTTCTGTTTTGGTTACAATTTTATTTCAATACTGCTTTTATATTAAACCACACTACCCCTATGTAATTAAACATTTAAAGCTATGCCTTGGATTGATTTTTATTTTTATCCTACAAGGCATTTGGTATAGATATGCTATAACCTATAATGCCAAGTTTAATGCGGGTATGTTTTTAACTGGCATTTTACCCATTTGGGATTTACATTATTTTGAAATAAAAAATGTTATACGGGCCATTTACGACCATTTTACATGGGATTATTTTAGAGGCATTACAACCTTTTGTATTGCAATTGCCTACATCTATGTATTAAAAAATCGAAAATCCATTACAGATACTTTTTTATTTTATTTGTGTGTATGTACACTGGTAGGATTAATTATATATGTACTGTTATTTTTTGAAGCCTTAAAAGATCATGATTATTATTGTATAAATCTGTACATTATAATTCCAGTAATTTTAATGGTGTTTTTTTTAATTTTAAAACAAAATCAGGTTAACTTACATTCAAAATACGTGCTTATAGCTTTATGCATTGGATTGTTGCATAACATTGATTTTACAAAACGACGAATGGAACAGCGATATCAATTTACAAGCTGGCATAACAGCGCGTATGCATTAACTTATATAAAATTTGAAACTTTAAAAAAACAACTTTTAACAATTGGCATTTCCGCTAATGATAAAATTATCTCTATTTCTGATAACAGCATAAATACCTCATTATACTTTTTAAATCGTAAAGGATGGACCAATTATAATATTCAAAACAAAGCCGAAAACATGACGACCTGTATTCACTTAGGTGCACGGTACCTGGTTGTTTTAAACTCAACACTTGAAAAACACAATGCCATTATATCTTCATACACCAAAGGAATAATTGCAAAAACTAAAGACTTTTCAATTTATAAACTTACTTAACAGGATGTAAGTGCGAGTGTTTTCTGCTATATAAAAAATAAACCAGTACACCTAAACTTCCCCAAATTATAAATGCATACCAGGTATTTATTCTTACCTGAGACATTAAAAATAAATTAAACCCGGCACCAAGTGGCGCAACTAAGTAAATCCAAGGTGTTTTGTAGGGTCGATCTAAATTGGGCTGCTTAATGCGTAAAATTAGTACAGCTATGCACACCATGGCAAATGCCAATAATGTACCCATTGAACACATTTCAGAAATTCGGTCAATGGGCGTTAAGGCTGAAACAATTGAAATAATAAATCCAACTAATAATGTAGACTTATAAGGTGTTTTAAATCGGGGGTGTAAACTACCAAACAAACCTTTAGGTAATAAACCGTCTTTTGACATTCCTAAAAAAATACGGGTTTGCCCTAACATCATAACCAACATAACCGACATTAAACCAGCTGTAGCTGCAATTGTAATTAAATAAACAGCCCAGGTTATGCCGGCACCTGAAAATGCAGAGGCCACAGGTGCTTTTAAATCAAGTTGATTATAGGGAACCATACCGGTTAATACGAGTGAAACTGCTATATATAAAAGTGTACATAAAATTAAGGATGCAATAATTGCAAATGGAACATCTTTTTTGGGATTTATAGCTTCGCCGGCCTGTGTTGAAACGGCATCAAAGCCTATATATGCAAAAAATACAATGGTTGCAGCTGTTAACACGCCGCCAAAACCAAAATGTATTGTACCATCAGCACCCTTAACTTCATTGGGAATAAAGGGTGTCCAATTACTTGGCTCCACGTAAAACGCACCTGCAAAAATTACAAACAAAACTACAGCCACTTTTAATACCACAATGATGTTATTGGTTGATGCAGCTTCTTTAATTCCTTTTATTAAAATGGCGGTAATAACCCAAGTTATTAAAAAAGCTAAAATATTAAACGATTGGCCACCATAGGTAATGGGATCATTTACAAGCCACTCCGGTATATGTATGCCAAACAGATGCAATAATTTATTAAAATATCCGCTCCATGCAACTGCAACAGTAGTAGCACCCATCATGTATTCTAAAATTAAATTCCATCCTATAAACCAAGCAAACAATTCACCAACTGTACCATACGCATAGGCGTAAGCGGATCCTTCAACAGGTAACACACTTGCAAATTCCGCATAACACAATGAAGCAAACAAGCAGCCTATTCCGGCAATAATAAATGATAATGCTAAGGCAGGACCGGCATGATCATGCGCAGCAATACCCGTAAGCGTAAAAATACCACCACCTATAATGGCCCCAATTCCTAAAGAGGTTAAACCCCAACGATTGAGTACGCGTTTAAGTTCACTTTTTTGCATATCGGCATGATACGCTGCTATTGGCTTTTTTCTCCAAATGGACATAATGTTATTTTTTACGAATATAAAACTAAAGACGCACATTTTATAGAAATATTACCTTTCATAAGGTTATCTTTATGCCATGCAAAAAACGTATCCTCGTGTTGTTTTACATTTGGGTAAAGAACATTCGGTACTACGCCGCCATCCCTGGATTTTTTCGGGTGCTTTAAAATTACGTGAATCGGGATTACAATCAGGTGATGTGGTTTGGGTAGCAAATTCTAATGGTGATATTTTGGGAACAGGATTTTACAGTGATGGGAGTATTGCGGTGCGCCTTGTTGAATTTAACAAAACTGAACTTAATGCAACCTTTTGGCATCATAAATTACAAGAGGCCGTTGAATTGCGCAAGCAATTACAACTAATTGGCGAACAAACAAATGTATGTCGTTTGTTTTTTGGCGAAGGGGATGGTGTTCCGGGTTTAATTTTAGATTATTATAATGGACATGTGGTAATGCAATTACACCATAAAGGTTTGTATACATTTACTGAAATTATAAGTTTAACCCTACAATCCCTTTTTGGAGCCGCATTAAAGTCTATTTATTTAAAACTTGAGTCGCTTCAAAAACATGGTCACCTTGGTAATGTGCCTGCCGACGGACTTATTTTTGGAACAGACACTGCACCCGTTTGGGTTAATGAAAACGGCCATTCGTTTTTAGTAGATCGCATCACAGGGCAAAAAACAGGTTTTTTTATTGATCAACGGGATAATCGCGCTTTGGTAAAAAATCATTCTAAAGCACGTCATGTGCTAAATGCGTTTGCATACACCGGTGGGTTTTCAGTATATGCAGCTGCAGGACAGGCAGGTTCTGTAACATCGGTTGATGTCAGTAAACCGGCAATGGAAGCCTGTAAACATAATTTTGAACGTAATGCGTTACAAGCAGGATCGTATATTACAGCAGATGTTTTTGACGTATTACGCGAACAGGCAGCGCTTCACAATCTGATAATTTTAGATCCACCCGCTTTTGCAAAACACCGTAGCAGTAAACATCAGGCTGTAACAGCATACAAACGCTTAAATACCATTGCCATGAAACATGCTCCTAAAAACAGTTTGTTATTTACATTTAGCTGTAGCGGCGTAGTTGACCGTAATTTGTTTTATAATACCATTATTTCGGCGGCATTGGAATCTCATCGCAGCATACAAATTATGCAACATCTTATGCAGGGCGCCGATCATCCTGTACTACCACAATTTCCAGAAGGTGATTATTTAAAGGGCCTTATGATATGGATTAAAGATTAATACTTTATTACCTTTACATATGAGTTTTACGCGCCTACTAAACCACGAACATGATAGCGAACTTATTCGCATAGCAAAAGACTGCGATGCCGGAAAACGTATCAGTAACCGTGACGGATTATATTTATACGAAAAGGCCAGTTTGGGTTTTGTTGGAGCATTAGCCAATCTACTTAATGAACGACGGCATCAGAAAAACGTTTTTTTTAACCGCAATTTTCATATTGAGCCCACCAATTTATGCGTTTATACTTGTTCGTTTTGCTCGTATTCAAGACTTTTAAAACAACAGGATGAAGGCTGGGCTTTAGAAATAGATCAAATTATATCAAAATTGGAGGCTTATGATGGAATTCCGGTTACAGAGGTTCATATTACCGGAGGTGTAATTCCAAAACAAGATTTTATTTTTTACGAAACCCTGTTTAATCGCATTCGCCAACACAGACCCGATATACACATTAAAGCACTTACACCGGTTGAACTGTTTTATATTTTTAAAAAGGCCAAACTAAGTACCGCCGAAGGCTTACAACGTTTAGCTGATGCCGGTTTAGGCAGTATGCCCGGCGGCGGTGCCGAAATTTTTGATGAAACCTTAAGAACCGAAATTGCCGGAGGCAAATGCAGTTCGGCATATTGGCTGGAAACACATGAAACCTGGCACCGGATGGGCAAACATTCAAATGCCACGATGTTATATGGACATATTGAAACATTTGAGCAACGTATTGATCATATGGACCGTTTACGGCAACTTCAAGATAAAACCGGAGGCTTTCAGGCTTTTATTCCTTTAAAGTTTAGAAATAAAGATAATGCAATGGCGCATGTAGCCGAGGTGTCTGTAATTGAAGATTTACGAAACTATGCCATCAGTCGTATTTATTTAGATAATATTCCGCATATAAAGGCCTATTGGGCTATGATTGGACGAAAAACAGCACAATTGGCTTTGCAATTTGGAGCCAATGATATCGATGGTACTATTGACGATACTACCAAAATATACAGTATGGCAGGTGCCGAAGAACAGCACCCCAAAATGAGTACTGATGAACTGGTAAACCTTATTAAAGCACTTGGCCGAACACCTGTTGAACGCGACACCCTATACGGTATTGTTAAAACCTATGCATAAACAAATGCGCTTGGCTATTATTATTTTATGTTTATGCTTTAACACTTGTTGTATTTGGGCACAATCAAAGCGCTTTTACATTCAACCCGAACTCGCCCTGCAGGGCTGCCAAATTCATGGCGATTCATATTCTGGATATAATAAACCAGGGCTTAGCCTTGGCATGAACTGGATTTTTAAAACGCAATCAAAACTGCATTACCGTTCGGGACTATTAATTTCAGAACGCGGCGCACAACATAATGCCAATGAAACTAATCCTGAACAGTATGTGGTACGTTTAGCTTATGTGGATATTCCATTTTTTGCCATGTACAAATTAAAAAAGAACTATACTGCCCTGTGTGGGCTTACGGGATCTGTACTTTGGTTTAGCACTGAAATTTACAACTACCAAAATTTAAACGAAAAAAACAGCTTTAAACCCTTTGATCTTATGCTAAGTATTGCACTTCAAAAACAGTTTTCAAAATGGACTGTTGAATTACGAAATTCAAATTCTGTAATTCCTATACGTGATTTTATTAATCCTGCCCCATATGTTAATTTTGGAAATCCCATTGCCAACTTTTTTAATCGCGGTCTTTACAACAATATTATGTGTTTAGCTGTTTTATATACCCTATCACATTAATATGAAAACACCTTCACTAACCCTTGCTATAACAGGAGCCAGTGGCAGTATTTACGCACGATTGCTTATGGATGCTTTAAAAACCCACCATATGCTCATTAATCCTGTTTACGTGCTACAAAGCCCTAATGCGGCAACGGTGTGGAACATTGAACAACCCCAACAGGATTTAAAAGCATATCCGTTTACGTATGTAAAAAATAATGATTTTTTTAGTCCGGTAGCTTCCGGCTCAGCAGCTCCGGATACAATGGTAATTTGTCCCTGCAGTATGGGTACACTGGGTCGTATTGCCGCCGGGTTAAGCAATGACCTTATTGGACGTGCAGCCGATGTGTGTTTAAAAGAACGAAAAAAACTAATTTTAGTATTGCGCGAAACCCCTTATAATACTATTCATATAGAAAATATGCAGCGTGTTGCACAAGCCGGCGCTATACTTATACCAGCCACCCCTTCTTTTTACAGCAATCCGCAAACCATTGAAGACTTATGTTTTACAGTGGTACACCGTATTTTAGATCACATTAATATACCACATAATGGCTACCGCTGGGGGCAAAATAAATCGTAATTTTTTTACAATTTTACTATGGCTTATTTCAGTATTGCCATCTTATTCTCAAGAACGTTATATACAACGTGAACCAGGAACCCGCAGAGATTATGCAAATGTATTTTACAATCCGCAGTATACCCTGTTTGATTTTTGGAACGATGAACCCATTTTTCCGGATAATGATGGTTTATATACTATATATACTGCTACAGAAGAACGAAAAGTACCTGTTTTGCTAATAGGAAATGCGTATACCATTTCCAAAGAACTGGCCTATAAATTTAAAAACCGTTTAAACTGTTTAAACTGGTGTAACAACAAGATTTACAATTCAAATACAATTGAAGTTCCTGATCGTAATTTAAAATCTGATAATGCAAAAGATACCGCCATTTTTTTGTCGCAGGTTCAAATTGAAAATTCTCAATCTGAATCATACTCAAATACGGCGTTACATCCAGATGAAAATGAAAACCTTAAAACACAACACGCTATACAAATACCAGAAGTTTCAACAGAGGATTTAGCCCGCATGGATAAAATTGCAGAAAATACACCTGCCATAGAAGATGCCACCATAGAATCTTTAGCAACCTATTTTTTAAAGCACACGCAAAACCCCATTTTACTGGCACGTTTAATCTATACATGGATGGCTATCCATATAAATTATGATGATAATGGCTATAATACCGGAAATTATAAAGCTACTGATGCTGCATCTGTATTTCAAAATAAAAAAGCGGTTTGTGCTGGTTATAGCAACCTTTTTAAATCTATAGCAACTCTAATGGGTCTTGAATGTGTTAGTATTAGTGGATATTCAAAAGGCTATGGATCTTATGAAGGTGAACGCTTTACAAAAAGTAATCATGCTTGGAATGCCATAAAGATAAATTCAACATGGCATCTTATTGATGCAACTTGGGGCAGCGGATATGGTAAAACTATCAATGGTACATTGGTAACCGTTAAAGAATTTGATGATTATTGGTTTATGACCAACCCAGATGCATTTATATTTTCTCACTACCCGGAAGACCCCCAGTGGTGTCTTACATCTATTAATGTTCAAAAACATGCTTTTGAAACGCTAACAAACGAATTTACTTGGCTTTTAAAATTAGGAATTAATCCCACAGCGGTATTAACTGCCGCCTTGCAAAACCATCAACTAAAATCGCCCAAAGTATATAGTGTAGATGTTCCCATTAAAATACTAGATGCCCCAATAAGTTATACCCTTAATGAGGGCCGCTTACATTTTAAATTTCAATGTAAAAAACCTATAAGCATATTTGCAACAAATAATAATGAAACGATTGAATTTACAACAAATCAATATATGTATGCATTAGATTTTAAAGCAAAACCGGGCCATTTAAAAATTAATGTAAAACTGAAACCAAACGATACCAGGTACTGGACCCTACTACAATATTATATTGAATAAGTATGAAAGTACTTTAATGCATTGCAATAAATTACTGTTTTAATTTACCAATCATACAGGAAGTATAACTTTTTAATTTTAATAATAATCCGTTTTCTGCTGTTGCTTCAGGATAACCTAATTTTAAAAGCGTTTGCACCACTTCGTTACGACTAACCTGAGGATCGGTTTCTAATTTAACAGTATCCGCATCTAATAGTACATTAACCGATTTTACACCCTTAATTTTTATTAATGCGTCCGTAATGGATGCCGAACAGCCACTACATTTTAAATTTGCAATTACTACTTCCATTTTTTTACAAGTTTACTACTACCAAAATGGAATTTACAAGAAGTGAGGTAATAAAAATATAAAATACCCAACGGGTTGGAGCTTGTGCAATGCTGGCAATTAAATTAGCCATTGAAATTGTTAACCCTAAAACAAATTGCCAAAAAGGAGCTCCACTCATAAATACAAACATGGAAGCAATACCTCCTATACAACTTCCAAGCAAAATAGAAATACTAATTAAGGCAAAATGCGAAAATTGAAGCCGTTCAAAAAACCCAATTTTATGATGTGACACTAAATGTTGCATATTTTTTAATGCAAAATTGAGTGATAATAAAATCTATCATTATGAGGTTGGTCACCTTTTTAAATGATATGTATCAGTTACATGTTTCTGCGGTACTGCCCCCCTACTTCGTAAAGGGCATGTGTAATTTGTCCTAAAGTGCAATATTTAACGGCTTCCATAAGTGCCGAAAACATATTTTTATTTTGAATAGCCGATTGCTGTAATACATGTAATGAATTTGCAGCTTCATCGGTGTATGTTTTCCAAACCAAATTACGTGTTGCTATTTGCGCTTGCTTTTCGGCTTCTGTAGAGCGAATAACCTCTTTGGGCAAAATGGTGGGGCTACCTTTTGAACTTAAAAACGTATTTACACCTATTATAGGATATCGGCCATCGTGCTTAAGCGTTTCATAATATAAACTCTCCTCTTGAATTTTACTGCGCTGGTACATGGTTTCCATAGCACCTAAAACGCCCCCGCGTTCTGATATGCGATCAAACTCCAGTAAAACCGCTTCCTCAACCAAATCGGTTAAAGATTCAATAATAAAAGATCCCTGAAGTGGGTTTTCATTTTTGGCTAATCCCAATTCGCGGTTAATAATTAATTGAATGGCCATGGCTCGTCGCACAGATTCTTCTGTAGGAGTCGTAATGGCTTCATCATAAGCATTGGTATGTAAAGAATTGCAATTATCATAAATGGCATAAAGCGCCTGTAGTGTAGTGCGTATGTCATTAAAATCAATTTCTTGGGCATGCAACGAACGGCCGGATGTTTGGATGTGGTACTTTAACATTTGACTGCGGGCATTTCCACCATATTTATTTTTAATAGCTCGTGCCCAAATTCTACGAGCTACGCGGCCAATTACACTGTATTCAGGATCTATTCCATTACTAAAAAAGAAGGATAAATTCGGAGCAAAATCATCAATAGCCATCCCCCTGCTTAAATAATACTCAACAAAAGTAAATCCGTTTGAAAGCGTAAACGCCAATTGCGAAATTGGATTTGCCCCGGCTTCGGCAATATGATAACCCGAAATAGAAACCGAATAAAAATTACGAATTTGATGATCTATAAAATACTGTTGCACATCGCCCATTACCCGCAAACTAAATTCAGTACTAAAAATACAGGTGTTTTGAGCCTGATCTTCTTTTAAAATGTCTGCTTGTACAGTGCCTCTAACTTTTCGAAGCGTATCGGATTTAATAGATTCATAAATATCTTTTGGCAGTACCTGATCACCACTAACGCCCAGTAAGAGCAATCCTAAACCACTATTGCCTTCTGGTAATGCCGCGGCATTATAACTGGGAACTGTGGTTCCGCGTTGTTTATAAAGTGCCTTTATTTTAGCTTTTGTTGCATCAACTAAGCCCTGGGCAATAATATATTTTTCACATTCCTGATCAATAGCAGCATTCATAAAAAATGCAGCCATAGTTGCTGCCGGTCCATTAATGGTCATAGAAACGGACGTACTGGGATTGGTAAGATCAAATCCACTGTATAGCTTTTTAGCATCATCCAAACAACATATACTAACACCGCTGTTTCCTATTTTTCCGTAAATATCCGGACGTACATCCGGATCGTGACCATACAATGTAACACTGTCAAAAGCCGTACTTAAACGCTGGGCGGGCATTCCTAAACTAACATAATGAAAACGTTTGTTGGTGCGCTCGGGTGCACCTTCACCGGCAAACATACGTGTAGGGTCTTCTCCTTCTCGTTTAAAAGGGTAAATGCCAGCCGTAAATGGATAATAACCGGGTAAATTTTCTTTAAGATGCCACTGGGTTAAATCTTTCCAGCTAGAATAATGTGGCACAGCCACTTTTGGGATTTTAAGATGTGACAGGCTTTCAAATTGAGTGGATATTACCACTTCACGATCACGTACCGTGAATCGGTACTCCTCATTTAAATACCGTTGTTTTAATTGTGGCCATTGTTCAAGCCAATACAAAACGCTTCCATCCATTTGACGTTTGAGCGTTTCGCGTTCGGTTTGTAAAACCAATTTTACAGAATCGGGAAGTTTTGATTGCTGCTGCACAAGCTCTAATGCTTGATATTGTGCGGCTAAATCGGATTGTGCTATAATCCACTGTGTTTCTGTACGTGATTGTTCGGCTATTTCACTTAAATACCGCGTGCGTGCCGGTGGAATAATGTAAATTTTAGTGCTCATTTCATTGGTTATATGAAATGTGGATTGCAGCGGCGCTTTTGTTTTTTCAACTAAAGCATCCATTACCGCTTTATAAAGCCGGTTCATTCCCGGATCGTTGAACTGTGAGGCAATAGTACCAAATACAGGTAATTGCGCATCGGGCACATCCCACACATTATGATTGCGTCTAAATTGTTTTTTTACATCGCGTTCGGCATCCAACGCACCGCGTTTATCAAATTTGTTAAGCACTACCAAATCTGCAAATTCAAGCATGTCAATTTTTTCGAGTTGCGAAGCAGCACCAAATTCAGGCGTCATAACATACAGGGACAAATCGCTGTGATCTGTAATTTCAGTATCACTTTGTCCAATACCGGCCGTTTCTAGTATTATCAAATCAAATTGTGCAGCTTTTAAAATATTAACGGCATCTTGTACATGTTTTGAAAGTGCTAAATTACTTTGACGTGTTGCCAAAGAACGCATAAAAACACGTGCATCACGTATTGCATTCATACGAATGCGGTCGCCTAATAGGGCACCCCCTGTTTTTCGTTTACTGGGATCAACTGAGATAATACCCAAACGTTTATCCTTAAAATCACTTAAAAACCGACGTACCAATTCATCTACCAATGAAGATTTGCCGGCACCTCCGGTACCTGTAATACCTAAAACAGGGGTTTTAGATTTTTTTGCCCACTGTTCCAGTTGTTGCAGCTGTTCTGAAAATTTTGATCCATAATTTTCTGCAGCGGAAATGATGCGGGCCAGTATTTTATTGGGCGTATGTAAATTAAGTTCTTTTAAATCCGGCCACACATTACCCAAAGGATAATCGGATGACTTTAATACATCATTTATCATACCCTGTAAACCCATAGCCCTGCCATCATCTGGATGATAAATGCGTGTTATTCCGTAGTGGTGTAACTCCTGTATTTCTTCTGGTAATATTGTGCCACCGCCGCCACCAAAAATTTTAATATGGCTGCAACCTTCTTTTTTTAATAAATCATACATGTATTTAAAATACTCCATATGCCCACCCTGATAACTGGTAATGGCTATAGCATTGGCATCTTCCTGAATAGCACAACGCACAATTTCCTCAACACTACGGTCATGCCCCAAATGAATAATTTCAGCTCCTGATGATTGCATAACGCGACGCATAATATTAATGGCGGCATCATGACCATCAAACAGCGCTGCAGCGGTTACTATTCTAATTTTATGGGTACTTTGGTAGATTTGATTTTCCATGTTGATTTACAAAGTTAATGAATAAGCTTAAAGGTTTTATATTGTAACCAGGGGTTATAAGAACGCTACGCGGTTTGATGAAATACTTAAATATTTGTATTTTAGCTATGCTCCATAAATCTGCGCTTATACACCCAAATCGGTGTGCTTGGGGAAGGTTTATAGCGCCTATAAGCTAGTTAGCGGGCAGCCTAAAGGACGACACAGTAATAAAATGACAGACTTCAAAACATATTACAATTCAAGATTTCGAGAAGACATAATTCGGTTTTTCTCGACAATACCAGATGCGAGCAGGTTTCACGAAGACAAAGAGAACAAACAGACTTTTTCAATTCAATACGAAAGACTAACGCCTGCATTTGACCATTTAAATTTTATGGACAAGGACGGAAAAGAATTATTTGCTGTCGCTCTATTTCTGACAGTCATGACAGATATGGTTTGCTTCTCTCACTTCAAGACACATTACAGCAAATTCAGAAACCTAACACGATATCCAAAATTTATTGGTAACTGTCCGAGTGGTTGTAATTACCATTATCATCCAAGCGACATTTTTTTTGCAATGAATAAGGGTCGTTCGGCAACTGAACAACATTTGGTTTTTTACGACAAGTTTATACGAGCCATTGAAACTATGAAGGAAGAAACGATTAATTTTTTTAAAGAACATTTACACGAAGTGAACGGAGATACTTTTTGGGAAAAATGCCAAAAAGAATTTCCATATAGACCCTAAACAGAAAAAGTATGATACCAGACTACCAATCCTTAATGCTTCCATTGCTCAAACTTGTTTCGGACGGACAAGAACACAAATACAGAGACTTGATTGAAAGTTTGGCTATTGAATTTGAAGTTACTGACGAAGAAAGAAAAGAACTTTTGGCAAATGGCAACCAAGCCATTTTTGACAACAGAGTTGGTTGGGCTCCCCAAACATAATTCAACATAAGTAAATTGCGCTCAAAAAAATCAAATAAAACTGCCCTTTATTACAATTTACTTTTAAAAATTATTGAATGTATACTTGCAAAATAATCTATTATATAATTTAAATAACTGCATTTAAAATACTGGTATACAATTATTTAAAAAAAATTAAAGATTATAATTTACACGAATCTATTTAATAAATGCTAATCTTATAAATTACGTACTTTTGAGCCTTGTATTATGAAAAAGAAAGCTACCAAATCGATTACCAAAACTGGTTCTGTAAATGCTGTTTCAAACACCAAAACCGGACTAATTTCAAATATGCACGATGTTCAAGAACTGATTAAATTTGTTTCAAAATCAGGAATTGAGGCTCTGGAATTGGAATCAGGCAACATAAAACTTAATATCAAAGTTCATTCCAGCAGCACCATACACACGACCCCTGCGCCTACCCATCAGGTACCTCAAAACCCTGTATCAATGCAGCCCGTAACCATATCTGTTCCTGTATCGGAAACTAAAAACCAGGCTGCGCCGGCAAGTGATTCTAAATTACAAACTATAAAATCTCCCATGATTGGTACTTTTTACCGATCACCCGGTCCTGATAAACCAGTTTTTGTAAATGTAGGTGATAGTGTGCAGATTGGTAAAACCGTTTGTATAATTGAAGCCATGAAGCTTTTTAATGAAATAGAAAGTGATATTAAAGGTAAAATTGTTAAAATATTGGTTGATGATGCTACGCCGGTTGAATACGATCAGCCTTTATTTTTAGTTGATCCCAGTTAAAAAACAACGTATGTTTAAAAAAATTCTGATTGCCAATCGCGGTGAAATAGCACTTCGTATTATAAGAACATGCCGCGAAATGGGTATTAAAACGGTAGCCGTTTACTCTACAGCAGATAAAGACTCATTACATGTTAAGTTTGCTGACGAAGCCGTTTGCATTGGTCCTCCTCCAAGCAAAGAAAGCTATTTAAATATGGCAAATATTATTGCAGCGGCTGAAATCACTAATGCCGATGCCATTCATCCGGGGTACGGTTTTTTAAGTGAAAATGCTAAATTCAGTGAAATTTGCCGCCTTAACAAAATCAAATTTATAGGGGCTAGCCCTGAAATGATAAATGCCATGGGGGACAAAAGCAATGCTAAGGCTACCATGAAAAAAGCCGGCGTTCCATGTGTACCCGGATCTGATGGGTTATTACATTCTGCCGAAGATGCCAAAGCCGTTGCACTTGAAATTGGTTACCCGGTAATTATTAAAGCTACTGCTGGCGGCGGCGGCAGAGGCATGCGTATAATCTGGAAAGAAGATGAGTTAGAAGCGCATTTAGAATCGGCTAGCAAAGAAGCAGAGGCTGCCTTTGGCAATGGCGCTATGTACATGGAAAAATTTATTGAAGAACCCCGGCACATTGAAATACAAATTGTTGGTGATCAACACGGCAAAGCCTGTCATTTAAGTGAACGCGATTGCAGTATTCAACGCCGCCATCAAAAACTGGTAGAAGAAACCCCGTCTCCGTTTATGACACCCGAATTACGCGAAGCCATGGGGGAAGCTGCTATTAAAGCAGCCTTATCCATTCAGTACGAAGGTGTAGGAACCGTGGAGTTTTTAGTTGATAAGCATCGAAAATTTTATTTTATGGAGATGAATACCCGTATACAGGTAGAACATCCCATAACCGAAGAAGTTATTGATTACGATTTAATACGTGAGCAAATATTGGTAGCAGCCGGTGTGCCTATTTCGGGTAAAAACTATACACCGCAATTGCATGCTATTGAATGCCGTATTAATGCAGAAGATCCGTTTAAAAACTTTACACCCTCGCCCGGTAAAATAACTACCCTTCATACCCCCGGTGGTCATGGGGTTCGTGTAGACTCACACGTTTACAGCGGCTATGTTATTCCGCCCAATTACGACAGTATGGTTGGAAAATTAATTACCGTGGCTCAAACCCGCGAGGAGGCCCTAGCAAAAATGCACCGTGCTTTAAGCGAATATGTTATTGAAGGTGTTAAAACCACTATACCGTTTCATTTAAAACTAATGCAAAACGAAGACTTTAAAGCAGGCTCCTACACTACTAAATTTTTAGAAACCTGGGATTTTAAATCGTAGGTAAAAACCAGGAAAAATGTACGGCGCCGTAATGCCGTTCTTTTATAAAATGAGGGTGATTGGCAAATAATCCCTTTTCGCCGTGTTCTATTATCATGTGCCCTGTAGGCTTTAACACTGAAGCATTTAAAATACAATCCGGTAATTCTTTAATAAAATCAAGTGTATACGGTGGATCTGCAAAAACCAAATCAAATTGTTTTGTATTTTTTTTTAAAAAAACCCTAATATCAGTTCCAAATACAGTAATATTTAATTTTTTAGAGCTTGAAAATGCACGAATAAACCGATGTGCTTGCACTTGTTTTTCAACTGCAGTAACAGACTTGCATCCGCGGGAAGAAAATTCAAAACTGATATTACCGGTACCTGAAAAAAGATCTAGCACATCCCATTCCGGCCATATACAATGCTGCTCTAAAATATTAAACAAGGCCTCTTTTGCAAAGTCTGTTGTGGGTCTTAAATCTAAACCCTGTGGGGGGTTAATGCGATGCCCTTTTAAAATGCCACTAATTACACGCATGGATGCAATGTTAAAAGTTCTATACTTACATGGTGCTCCATTTTATGATTTGACATTGCAGAATTGGCAACTGCGCTATGAAACGCTGTATTTTTAAAATAATTTACAAGACTGGATTTTAATACTGTAAGTTCATCACCAAACAAATATATACTGCCAATTGTATACGATTGTAAAACGTGTTGCTTTACAAATAATATATAATAAAGTGCTTCCGTATCATCCTTAGCTTGGTACGAATTGCAAAACAGCAATTGTTGTTTATTTACAGCAGTAAGGGTAAGTAAATGCTCATGCCAAGAAATACTTATAGCCGTTTGCTGTGTAGATTTTGAAGATAAAAAATTTAAATAAAATTCGGGTATACCAATCCAGTGTAGGTGTTTAAAACGCGATGTAAAAAACTGCTCAAAAATATAAGGTACCGCCTGCAAATACATATTGGAAAGTATCGGTTTTGCAAAAACATGTTGGTGCTTAAGCTGGCCCATAACCAGCTCTAAACTCGATACTTTAAGCGCGTCATCGTAAAAAGATGCCGGCACAATTGTAAACAAGGGATTCCATACGTATATATATACCGGTACGTTATAGGCCTGTTCCCATGGATTACCAGATATTACGGCTTCCCATTGCCGCAAATCTTGATGTTGTAAAGGAATTACACCGGATGTTAAAATTTTATTTTCAGTATTAAAAAAAACATACTTAAAGGATTGCGCACTTAGCTGAATATGTACCCTTTGTATGGAATTAACGTTTTGCAATGCAAATAATACAAAAACAAATATAACACCTTGATGTGTATAGTTTTATTATTAATATGTTTGTAAAAGCAAAAAAAGCATTATATTTGAGGCTTATGGTGAAATTACTTAGGTATATTGTTTTAATTTTAACAGGAACCTCCGTATGGGCTCAAATCCCTTTTCAAACATCAAATTGGAATAAGTACCGTAAGGAAGTTTATTTTAATGCCGGTACCTCAGGTTTTTTAGGTGATTTAGGAGGCGCAGAAGGTATTGGTACAACAAATTCCTTTAAGGATTTTAACCCTTCATCCAT
>Ga0255099_1000309_pt1 | contig 19746 bp, 15 predicted proteins | sample Colum_Colum_RepA_2_FD_188451 | JGI IMG/M metagenome (GOLD analysis project Ga0255099, IMG submission 188451) | Freshwater microbial communities from Columbia River, Oregon, United States - Colum_Colum_RepA_8d | ecosystem: Environmental > Aquatic > Freshwater > River | place: USA: Oregon...
TTATATACCTACCCTACGAGTATTCTGTTTAGTGAATACTTGTTTAAATTTTTTAATAAAATACAAAAAAAAACACACCGCACCCAAAGGCTTTGTATACCTTTATGTATTATCTAAATTATGGCTTTATTTGATTTTTTAACACAAGACATAGCTATTGATTTGGGCACTGCTAATACTATCATTATACATAATGATAAAGTTATGGTAGATGAACCAAGTATTGTAGCCATGGACCGTACCAACGGACGTATTATTGCTGTTGGCAAAGCGGCCCAAATGATGCACGGAAAAACACATGAAAATATTAAAACAATTCGTCCTTTAAAAGATGGCGTAATTGCCGATTTTCAGGCTGCCGAAGAAATGATTAAAGGCATGATTCGTATGATTCATCCGGGACGGCGTTTGTTTAAACCCTCATTGCGTATGGTAATTTGCATACCCAGTGGCATAACAGAGGTTGAAAAACGTGCCGTTCGTGACAGTGCAGAGCATGCGGGTGCCAAAGAGGTATATATGATTCACGAGCCAATGGCAGCAGCCATAGGGATGGGTTTAGATGTTGAAGAACCTATGGGAAACATGATTATTGATATTGGTGGAGGCACCTCGGAAATTGCTGTTATTGCTTTAGGAGGCATTGTATGCGATCGTTCAACACGGATTGCCGGCGATGATTTTAATGCAAATATAGAAGAGTATATGCGCCGGCAGCATAATATTTTAATTGGCGAACGTAGTGCAGAACGGGTTAAAATTGAAGTGGGAGCCGCTATGACCGAAATTGAAAATCCACCGCAGGATTATGCAGTTCAGGGTCGTGATTTAATGAGTGGTATTCCTAAAGAGGTATATATTAGTTATGTTGAAATTGCACATTGCCTAGATAAATCAATTTCAAAAATTGAAGAATCAATATTAAATGCACTGGAAATGACACCTCCTGAACTTGCAGCCGACATTTACCGTAAAGGAATTTATATGGCCGGAGGCGGTTCTTTGTTGCGTGGATTAGATAAGCGTATTTCAATGAAAACCAAATTACCCGTTCATGTGTGTGATGACCCACTTCGGGCTGTTGCTCGCGGAACTGGAATTGCATTAAAAAACATCAGTAAGTTTCCGTTTTTAATAAAGTAAAATTTAAATACGGATGAAGAACCTGATTCAGCTTGTTATCCGGTTTCGATTTTTGGTGTACTATGTTTTTTTAAGTTTAATATGCGTGTTTAGTATCGTTCAGTTACGATTATATCAGGGATCGGCCATGTTAAATCAGTTATGGCAAATTACTAACAGCCTACATCAAAAAGAACATGAATTTTGGTCGTATTTTAGTTTAAAAGAACAAAACCGTTTACTTACTCAGCAACTGGATTTAAAATCTGCAAACGATTGGAATTCACCTCATGCGCAAGCACAGCAACATGTTGTATTTGCCCAATCGTATACCTGTATTCCGGCCGATGTGGTTTATGTAACCACGGATATGACACATAATTTTTTAACACTTAACAAAGGTTTACAAGATGGTATTAAAACCGATATGGCAGTGTTTTGCATTGGAGGAATTGTTGGACGCATTATAGGTGCAAGTGCCCACTTTGCAAGTGTTTTACCTTTAATAAATAAAGAAAGCAAGGTCAACTGCCGTTTAAAAAAAGATGGCAGTTACGGGTCCTTGGGCTGGAATATGGAAGATTATAGATTTGCTCAACTCTCAGATATTCCTTTAAATGCCAAAATACGTCAGGGCGATTCGGTAATTACCAGTGCATTGTCAAGCATTTTTCCAGAAGGTATGTTTGTGGGTACTGTTTATTATTACAAGCGTAATCCCAGTGAATCGTTTTATACAGTAAAAGTACAGTTGAGTACCGATTTTAAACGTCTGCAACACGTTTACGTTTTAGATTATAAATTTAAAACCGAACGCGATTCTCTTGAGCTAAAAACCAAATCAGTTTATGATCATTAAAGGGCTTTACGTGTTATTTCGCTGGTGTATGCTTATGGCATTTCAGGTTTTGGTTTTACGTCATGTGCATGTGGGTTCTTGGATTTATTTTTTTCCTTATGTATTATTTATTATACAATTACCATTTGAACTTAATCGTTTTTGGGTTTTAACTCTAGCTTTTATAACCGGTTTTGGCATAGATTTATATTATCATACAAATGGAATACATGCATTTGCATGTATTACACTTGGGTTTGTTAGAACATTTTATATTAAAGAAATTGCATTACGTGAAGGCCTAACCCAAATATACAGGCCTCATGTTTATGAAATGGGAACTGCTTGGTTTATCAGGTATGCAATGGCATTAATATTAGTACATCACTTTTTAATTTTTTCAATTGAACAATTTTCTACTGACCACATTGCTGTACTCGTTGTAAAAGTTATACTGAGCACATTTGCCACACTGTTTATGAGCCTGGGTTTACAAATAGTATTTTCTAAAACGAAATCTATTTCATGAGTCGCAATGCATATTTAATTGGTCGTAAATTTTACATTATTAGTTTTTTTTTACTGATTGCCGTTGTGTATACATTACGATTGGCATATATCCAATTATGGGACGATAGCTATGATTTAGCAGCAAAAAATAACGCCCTACGTCGCATGGTTGAATATCCTTTTAGAGGTTATATAATTGATCGTAACGGAAAACCTATAGTTCAAAACGAACCCTCTTTTGATTTAATGGTTACGCCTAAAGAAATTCAAAATTGTGATACGCTGGCACTCTGTAAACTTTTAGAAATTACAAAAACCGAGTTTTTAAAGCGTATTAAAAAAGCCATTCAAGCCCCCAACTCACCTATTAAGCCAAGTACGTTTGAAAAACAAATGAGTTTTACAAACTATGCCCGTATTTCAGAAAGCTTATTTAAGTTTAAAGGTTTTTATTTTCAAAAGCGATCCTTACGAAAGTATTTTAAACCAGTTGCAGCACATGTTTTGGGATATGTTGGAGAAGTTTCAAAAGAAAAAGCGCTGGCCGATCCGTATTATAAAGAAGGAGATTATATTGGTATTTCAGGAATTGAGCGGAGTTATGAAGCGGAGTTACGTGGTAAAAAAGGAATACAATATCTAGTTACCGATGTTCATAATAAAATAATTGGACCTTACAGAAATGGCACATGGGATACCTTGGCAGTACCTGGAAACAATCTCTATGCTTCACTGGATATAGATTTACAAGAATATGGGGAGCAGCTGTTAAGAGGCAAAACCGGTGCCATTGTAGCTATAGAACCGGAAACCGGTGAAATTTTGGCTTTAATTTCAAGTCCTAATTACGATCCAAATTCATTAATTGGCGGTAAACAGCGCAACCAAACCTTTGCTCGTTTAAACAAAGATTCCACTTTACCACTCCTAAACCGTGCACTTCAGGGCGCGTATCCGCCGGGATCTACTTTTAAACTTCTTGGGGCACTCATTGCACAACATGATGGTTTAATAAACCGAACTACTGTATTTCCTTGCCGAGGGGGCTATCCACCTTTAAATGGTAAACCCAAATGCCATGCACATGGAGTAGTAAATTTACCAGGCTCTGTGGCACAATCATGTAATTCATATTATGCTTATGTATTTAAAACCATTGTAGATCAAAATAGATTTAAAAGTGTATACGACGGTTATAACCATTGGCGCGACATGGTTATGAGTTTTGGGCCCGGACATCATTTAGGTACCGACTTGCCCTATGATAAACCCGGAAATGTTCCGAAAGCGGAATACTATGATAAGATTTTTGGCAAGGGTGCCTGGCGCCCTAATACAGTAGTTTCGCTTGGAATTGGACAGGCAGAACTACTTCTTGTACCCCTGCAGATGGCTAATATTATTAGTATAATTGCCAATAAAGGGTATTATTTTACACCTCATGTAATAAAGGGTATAGGAACAAAACATGCAATTGATAAAAAATTTAAAACACAACACTGGGCAGCGGTTACAGACACTAATTATTACAATATGGTAATTGACGGCATGCAACAATGTTTTGAAAACGGAACTGCGGCTGCAGAAAAAATTTCAGGAATTATAGCTTGCGGTAAAACAGGTACTGCAGAAAACCCTCATGGAAAAGATCATTCGGTATTTGTTGGGTTTGCTCCACGACATCATCCAAAAATAGTATTGGCATGTATTGTTGAAAATGCCGGATGGGGTGGAACGTGGGCAGCTCCAATTGTAAGTTTAATGATGGAGCGGTATTTAACCGGTAAAGTAGTACGTCTTGATAAAGAAAAGCGAATTATGGAAACGGCTATTAAAGTTCCTGTAAAATCTATACGTAAAAAAAGATCCGCATGAGGTCTGAAAATTCATATTTCTATGGAATAGACCGGTTAACTGTTTTAATATACCTGCTACTTGTTGTAATGGGGTGGTTAAATGTTTATGCTGCTGTATATGATGAAAAACACGCAGTCATTTTTGATATTTCGCAAAAGTATGGAAAACAGTTAATCTGGATTTTAGGCGCGTTTATTCTGGCTATTATAATATTAATAATTGATGCCGGTTTTTTTACTTCGTTTGCATACCCTATTTATGCATTGCTATTAATTGCTAATATTTTGGTTGTGTTTATTGGAAAAGAAATTAAAGGGAGTAGATCTTGGTTTAGAGTGGGGGATATTGGCGTACAGCCTGCAGAATTTATAAAATTTGCAATAGGATTGGCCTTGGCTAAGTTTTTAAGCAATCAGGTTTTACATGATGCAAAGTCTGTTAAGGGCATTTTAAAATCCTTTTGGGTACAACGTAATACATGGTTTGCAATGTTATTTTTTGTAGTGCCATTACTGGCAATTAAAATTTTACAAAATGAAACCGGACTGGCTTTAGTGCTTACTGCATTTATAATCGTATTATACCGTGAGGGATTAAATGTAAACTACATTTTATTTGGATTTTTTATAATTGTAATTTTTATTTTTTCCTTGTCATATAGCCCTATTATAATCACATTATCATTAATTGGATTATTTTTATTTTTCTTATTATTTATTCAGCGCAATTTTAAAAATTTAACCCGTTGGGTATTGGCATTGGGATTTTCTATTATGCTGGTATTTGGTTCAAATGAAATGTATAATCGTTTGTTGCCGCATCAGCGTACCCGAATGGATGTGCTGTTGGGACGTGGTTCTGTAAATTTAAAAAAAGAAGGATATAATGTTAATCAGGCTAAAATTGCTATTGGCTCAGGAGGATTATTAGGTAAAGGGTATTTACAGGGTACGCAAACCAAATACCATTTTGTCCCTGAACAAGAAACCGATTTTATTTTTTGCACCGTAGGTGAGGAGTGGGGCTTTTTAGGCAGTATTATTGTGATTGCATTGCATTTTACATTAATTATCAGAATCATTACGCTCGCAGAGCGGCAACGCTCTGATTACAGCCGAATTTATGGATACGCAGTAGCCTCTATATTATTTTTTCATGTAACTGTAAATATTGGAATGGCATTAGGCTTACTGCCGGTAATAGGCATTCCTTTACCTTTTTTTAGCTATGGTGGTTCTTCCATATGGGCCTTTACAGTTTTATTATTTATTTTTATAAAACTAGACGCCAGCAGACTTCTCATTTTAAGATAATGACAACGCAAAAATCAAACCAACCTTTGCCGTGGTATAAACGCCATTTTCGTATTTTAATTTGGTTGGGCATAACCAGTCCGTTTTGGTTACTTATGCTTGTTATATGCGGCATCATGGTATTTGGCGATTTACCCGAAGTGGAAGACTTATTAAATCCAGAAACCAACCAAGCCAGTTTGGTGTATTCTATGGATGGTAGAGAACTTGCCAAGTATTATAACGAAAACCGTGTCAGCGTTTCCTTTAAACAATTAGATTCTAATTTGGTAAATGCACTCATTGCCACCGAAGATGTTCGGTTTTTCAGTCATTCAGGAATAGATTTTCAAGCCTTATTCAGATCGGTATATGGCGTAATTACTGCTTCAAACAAAGGTGGCGGAAGCACTATAACGCAACAGCTTGCTAAAATGATGTTTCCCCGTGAATCACTGTCGCGGCCAGCACTTGTATTCCGAAAATTTAAAGAATGGATCATTGCGGTAAAACTAGAGGGCATTTATTCTAAACAGGAAATTATTGCACTGTATCTAAATAAATTTGATTTTTTAAATCAGGCCGTAGGCATTCGATCTGCAGCTTATATTTATTTTAATACACGACCGGACAGCTTAAGTTTAGAACAATCGGCAATGTTGATTGGTATGGCAAAAAACCCATCATTATTTAATCCCATTCGAAAACCTGAAAAAGCAAAAGTGCGCCGAAATGTTGTGCTGGCGCAAATGAAAAAGTATGGTTTTATTACAGAGTCTGATTTCATGACGGCCACCAGAAAACCCCTTGGCATTCATTTTAATTCTGAACTAAATCAGGATATAAAAGCTTCATACTTTAAAGAATTTTTAAGAACCCACATGTTATCAGATTGGGCAAAAGCTAACATAAATCCAGAAACCGGTAAGGCGTATAATATTTACCGTGACGGACTCAAAATATACACAACATTAGATTCACGCATGCAGCATTACGCAGAACAAGCCGTTACAGAACATATGCGTGCACTACAACAAACGTTTTTAAAAGAATGTAAAAATAAACGAAACGCCCCTTTTGCATATGATGTTACACCCGAACAGATCCGCTCAATTTTATGGTCTTCACTACGTCGTACCGATCGTTACCGAGTATTAAAAAAAGAAGGCCTAAGCGATACTTTAATATTGCATGCATTTAAAGAAAAAGTATCTATGCGTATTTACACAAAAACTGGTGAACGTGATACCCTCATGTCACCATGGGACAGTATCCGGTATTACAAATCGTTTTTACATACAGGATTTGTTGCACTAGAAAGCTCTACAGGATTTATTAAAGCCTGGGTTGGAGGGATTAACTATAAGCATTTTAAATACGATCATGTAGGTGTCGGCCGTCGTCAAGTGGGTTCAACGTTTAAACCTTTTGTTTACGCGCTAGCCATTCAAGAAGGAAAATCACCATGCTATAAAGTACCTAATGAGCCTATTTGTATTGATAATTGGTGTCCTGACAATTCGGATGGTTCTGGAGGTGGTAGGCTTACATTAAAAAGTGCCTTGGCACGTTCTATAAATCGTGTATCGGCTTGGTTAATTAAGCAATATGGACCAAAGGCAGTAATACAATTGGCACGTCAAATGGGTGTTACCTCCCCCTTACCGGATTACCCCTCAATTTGTTTAGGTACGCCAGAAATTACACTTTTAGAAATGGTTGGTGCAATTAATACGTTTCCCAATCAAGGTACTTATATTATGCCCGAGTGTGTTTTACGTATTGAAGATCGAAATGGCCGTGTAATTTATAAATCCGAAACTAAATCAACGGAGGTAATGAATGCTGGCCGCGCGTATACCATGGTGCAATTAATGCGAGGCGTTGTTGACATAGGTACGGGTACCCGTTTGCGACATAAATACAGGCTTATGAATGAAATTGCCGGAAAAACCGGTACAACACAACGAAATGCCGACGGATGGTTTATTGGCTATACGCCTGAGTTAACCGCTGGTGTTTGGGTGGGCGGTGAAGAACGCAGTATACATTTTAACTCTACAGCTGATGGTCAGGGGGCTAGTATGGCCTTACCAATTTGGGCTTTGTTTTTTTCAAAAATTTATAATGACCCCGAATTAAAAATGAGTAAAGATGGTTTTGTAAAACCAGCTTCACTGGATCCCAATTTAGATATGGACTGTTCTGATTATACCGAAGAATTAGAGGCCTCTGAACAGGCTGAAACCGACTTATTTTATTAAAACATGATAGATAAAACTGTACATTCTGTTGAAACGGCTCTTGCAGATCTAAGCCACAATATGGTTATTATGGTGGGTGGATTTGGTTTATGTGGTATCCCTGAAAATTGCATAGCCGAATTGGTTCGTAAAAAGGTTAACGGCTTAACCTGCATTAGCAATAATGCCGGTGTGGATGATTTTGGATTGGGATTACTTTTACAAACCCGTCAAATAAAAAAAATGATTTCCAGTTATGTGGGTGAAAACGATACATTTGAGCGTCAGATGTTAAGTGGTGAACTCGAAGTAGAGCTCATACCGCAAGGCACATTGGCCACGCGTTGTTTGGCAGCGGGTTATGGTATGCCAGTTATTTATACGCCTGCAGGTGTTGGCACCGAAGTGGCCATGGGCAAAGAAATCCGGCGCTTTACATACAATGGAGAAGAAAAGGAATATTTAATGGAATCAGCCTTTGAAGCCGATTTTGCTTTGGTTAAAGCATGGAAAGGAGATACGGCCGGTAATTTAATTTACCGGAGCACGGCACGTAATTTTAACCCTTTAATGGCCATGGCCGGAAAAATAACCGTGGCTGAAGTAGAAGAGCTGGTTCCCGCAGGAACTCTGGATCCTGATCACATTCACACCCCCGGGATTTATGTGCATCGCATTTTTCAGGGTAAAACCTATGAAAAACGTATTGAACAACGAACCGTTTTAAACCCTAAGGGCAGTTAAGTTTTTGCGAAAGCCACTTTTAATATTTGTACTTGGTTTGGTAACCTTAAGCGTGGTTGCATTGTTTTCATATTATCAAAAAATGATGTTTTTAGGCCCTTCAGGCATGCACCAGTGGCGGCAGGCCGATTGCTACTCCATTGCAAAAAATTATTACATGGAGGGTATGCAATTTATGGAACCAAAAATTCATTATCAGGGGGGCATGCAAGGGCATGCCGTTAGTGAATTTCCGATTTTAAATTATACAGCGGCCTGTTTATGGAACGTATTTGGAGAATCACCATTTGTGTACCGATGTTTAAATTATACAATATTTTGTGTTGTGCTGTTAATTATATCATGGCAGCTATACAATATTTTTAATTCAATTTTTAAATCCTGGTTTGTAATGGCTTTTATGGCAAGTGCACCATTATTGGCGTACTATGCTCCAAACTTTATTGCCGATGTGCCGGCATTTTCATTTGCTATACTGGCTTTTGTATTGGTATGGCGTTTTAATTTAAAACCAAATTACTTATTATTTAATGCTGCACTTATATGTTCACTTTGTGCAGTATTGTTAAAAGCCAGCAATGTTGTGCCTTTGGGTATATTATTGCTGCAGGTTATATGGTCGTGGAAAAATAATAACACAGCCGTATACAAATGGCTTTACACTAAACGCCGCTATGTACTTATATTTTTAATTACGGGCATTTTAGCTATTGCCTGTTGGTACCGATTTGCATTACAGTACAATCAAAATTTTGCAAATAATGTATTTCTACTTACTATTTTACCCATTTGGAAAATGCAAGCCGCAGATATGGCAGATAATTTTTCAGCCCTATTATACCAACATGCGCCCGTTATGCTAAATCCATTAATGTGGTTGGTGTTACTTTTACAACTTTTATATTGTATATGGCACTGCAAACGCGCCAGTGCCTTTTTAAATTTAGCTCTTGTATGTTCAAGCCTTTACACACTCTTTTATATTTTGGCCTTTTTTCAGGTGTTTAAGCACCACGATTATTATCTTATAACGTTAATGCTGTGGCCGTTTATAATTCAAGTTCATTTTTGGTCACTGGTTCAATTTAATACGCCACGTTTAAAATGGGGTATGGCATTGGCTGTATTATTCTTTTTATTTAATGCATTGCATGCGGCAGCTATAGTTCGGTTGCGTTTAATTAAAGACGATAAACTGGTTTCTTGGTATCCGTGTATTTCAAAAACCGAAAAAGATTTGGCCCAATATTTACATTGGGATTATGAACGGCATATCGGTAGTATTGAAAAACTGGAACCAGAATTACGGCGCCATTCCATAACCCGAAACGAAACCATAATTGCCATACCCGATCAGAGTTTTAATATTGCTTTAAATTTTTTAGATCAAAAAGGCTGGACCATTGCATTAGATCATTTACAAAACGATTCAAATGTTGTTTTAGAAGTGATGCATCGTAATCCCAAGTATATAGTACTTATGGATACGCATTTACTGGCTTTACCTGCTTTAAAGCGTGTTCAGCAACAATTGCAAGTGGTATTTAAACCCGGGCATGGTGCCGTTTATAAAATTAAACCCCATGCTCTTTAATTCTTTTGAATACCTGCTGTTTTTGCCTTTGGTTTTAGGCTTGTATTACGCATGTCCCAATAAATGGCGTTGGATTAGTGTATTTGCTGCGAGCTGTTTTTTTTACATGCAATTTGTACCAGCTTATATTTTTATTTTGTTTTTTATCATTTTACTCGACTTTACAACAGCCCATATTATTTGGCGAAGCACAGGTTTAACAAAGCGTCTTTGGTTAATAATTAGCTTAAGTTCAAATATTTTGCTTTTAGCCGTTTTTAAATATGCAGCCTTTTTACTAAATAATATTTTTGCTTTTTTTCAAATGGTACATTTTACCAATGCAAGCGCTCCGTCTATAGATTTTATTTTGCCCATTGGATTGTCGTTTCATACGTTTCAATCTATGAGTTATACCATGGATGTGTATCGCGGGCAGCAAAAACCCGAAACCCATTTGGGCTACTTTGCCAATTATGTTTTATTTTTTCCGCAAATGGTGGCCGGCCCCATTGAACGCTATAAGCGTTTAGGAGTGTCGCTTAAAGCACCGCAAGCGCTAAGCTTTGAATCATGGCGTGCAGCCCTGTGGCTTATTGGTTTTGGATTATGTATTAAAATGGTAATTGCCGATAATTTAGCACCTGTTGTAAATCAAATTTATGAATTAGAGCAACCAAATATTATACAAGCGTGGACGGCTGTGCTCTTTTTTTCAGTTCAAATTTATGCTGATTTTTTTGGGTACTCTACAATTGCCATAGGGTCTGCTAAACTGTTGGGTATAGAGATTATGGATAATTTTAAATCGCCCTACCGTGCAGCATCCATTACAGAATTTTGGTCACGTTGGCATATATCGTTAAGTACCTGGTTTAAAGAATATGTGTATATACCGCTTGGGGGAAATAAAAATCGCTATGGGCCCTGGGTAATTTCAATTCTTGCGGTATTTGCACTTAGCGGTTTTTGGCATGGTGCCAGTTGGACATTTATAGTTTGGGGCCTCTTACACGGTATAGCGCGCATTACAGAAGGACGACAAAAGCCGCCAAGAACTATTTTTTTTAAACGCGTAATTATTTTTTTAATCGTTTCATTATTTTGGATTTTTTTTAGAGCTCCCGATTTTAAAACTGCGTGGGTTATGTGCAAAGCATGTTTTGGTTTTACCGATAATACCATTTTTACAAATTATAATTTAAGCCTGTGGTTTTGGTTTTTTTTATTATGGTTAATAGAATGGTTTTTAAACGATCAGCGCTTTGATATACGAATGTTACAAGTATCGGTTTGGAAACGTTGGTGTGTTATTTTGGCCATGGTATACTGTATTTTGGCATTTGGCGGTACCCAAGCCTTACCCTTTATTTATTTTCAGTTTTAATGCGGCACGTAAAAACCATAGCCATATTTTTTGCAGCACTTATACTAATGGAAGTATTGTATCGCATAACCAGCTTTACTTCAGATTTAAAAAAATTTAGTCCGGAGCAATACCGTCTTTTACATATTTCCGATTCAGCAGATATTTTATTTTTTGGTGAATCGTCTAACACCACATTTGCACCCTATGACAGTATACCGTATTCTATTGCAGAACTTGCGGCACAGCAAATGCCTGCATGGCGCTGGAAAAGTATTACCAAACATGCCAGCCACGCAGGAATTTATAAACAATGGTTAAACGCATTAAATCCCAAGTCTTTACCAGCATGTATTGTTATTACCGTAAATCTCAGATCTTGTAATGCCGATTGGCGTTATTCAGCACTTGAACCGGCTTTGCAGCAAGCACTGGTTATGGGTAAAGCCAGGCCTAGACTGCTTAACCGTTTTTTATTGGCTTTGGGTTTTTATCCCCATCTGTCAGAGCGTTTGGCGCAAAAAGCAAAACTTACCGAATGGGATACTACCTGCTTGCCGGTGTCAAAAAACTATCCTTATAAAACGGTTCGTGCCTGGGATGATGCTTTTGCCAACGGCTATTATTGCAAGCCGGACGGTTCATGGGATATGGATAAAATACAATTGGCTTGTCACTACATAAAAAGCTATGCCTTTGCATTACATGCTGAAAATAGCCGCATTAAGGATCTTGATGCTATTGTGCAATGGGCGCAAATTAAAAAATGCACACTTGTATTTAATATTATGGCCGAAAATTTAAACTATGCAGAAACGCTGGTAGGACCTGAACTTACACGTTTAATGCGCTTTAACCGTGATTTTATTGTAAAACGGTATTCCACTAAAGGCGTTTTGGTTATTGATCATCTGGAGTCTGTAAAAGGAGCAGATTACATCGATCAAAACTGGACTACCGAACATTACAATCAAAACGGCCGAATAGCCATTGCAAAAAAACTAAGCCAAGTACTTTTAAAAAACCTGTTAAACCCCTAAATTCATTGTTTGTATGCTTGATAAAAATGGAATAGCGCGCCGCATAGCTCAAGAGGTTAAAGACGGCATGTATGTAAATTTGGGTATTGGTATACCAACGTTGGTCGCAAATTATATTCCTGAAGGTATTCGTGTGGTATTGCAATCAGAAAATGGTATTTTAGGTATGGGACCCTTTCCTGTTATGGGTAAGGAAGATGCCGATTTAATTAATGCCGGTAAGCAAACCATAACCCTATTAAACGGTTCAAGTATTTTTGACAGCGCTATGAGTTTTGGCATGATCCGCGCTCAAAAGGTTGATCTTACCATTTTGGGCGCAATGGAGGTAAGTGAACAGGGCGATATTGCCAATTGGAAAATTCCGGGTAAAATGGTAAAAGGCATGGGAGGGGCCATGGATTTAGTTGCCAGTGCAAAACATATTATTGTTGCTATGCAACAGGTTAATAAGGCCGGGCAGTCTAAATTATTACCACGTTGTGCATTACCTTTAACCGGTGTACGTTGCGTTAAAAAAATTGTAACCGAATTAGGTGTATATGAAATTGCCGAAGGGGGTGGCTTTCGTTTGCTTGAACGTGCCCCCGGTGTAAGTGTAGATTACATTCGCGCATCTACAGCGGGCACCTTAATTGTTGACCACGAGGTATGCGAAATGCATGACTAACGTTGACGTTGTTTTACCCTGTTATCAGCCTCCCAGTCAATGGCAAAAAGGGCTGATAGAGTTGTATTACAACTTAAAAGCCACATATAAGCTGCATTTTATTGTAGTACTGGATGGTACGCCAAAATTGCAAATTACAGAGGCACTTAATGACCTAACAGCCCTTGAAATTACACATACCTGTATAGAACTTAGTACAAATTTTGGAAAAGGCCATGCGATTCGCCAGGGTGTTATGCGGGCAGAGGCACCAATAATTATTTATACCGACATTGATATACCTTTTACTGTACAGAGTTTTAATTTACTATTACAAGTCCTGGTTCATCAAGAAGCTGATGTGGTTGTAGGCATTCGGGATGTTACCTATTATCAAAACCGCATGTCGGGATCGCGTCGGGCATTATCTAAAGTATTTAGAGCCTTTATAAAAACCTGCGTAAAAATGCCCATTAGTGATACCCAATGCGGTTTAAAAGGCTTTAACAGCAATGCAAAACCACTTTTTTTAAAAACCCAAATTAAACGCTACCTATTTGATTTTGAGTGGATTTATATTTTATCGCGACAAAAGGAATTACGTTTAAAACCGGTGGTGGTTGAATTAAAGCAAGGGGTTAATTTTAGACGGATGCCGCTTTGGGTGTTAATGCAAGAATTTTGGAATTTGATGCGTATTTTTATTAATGTTTAATTTAAAATAACACAATACATACATGCCTTACTGTAATCTTGTTAAAATACTAATGGTATGTATGTGTAATGCTTTTAGCGAGCCCGGCCGAAGGCATCGCTCTATTTTCTGTATTTATTTTTTGGGCCTTACCGCTTTGCGGTCGCCGTCTTTCGGGCTTCACAGGTTCGGTTTTTTAACCTAAAGGTTAAAAGAACGCTACGCCCCTACAGCCGGCTAAGGCAGTTGAGAATATTTACGCGATAGGGATACGTAGGGTTTGGTTCGCCGCAGGCAACCGAGCTTTAGCGAGTTCGGAGTAGCCCGGGCCGAAGGCATCGCCCAATTACTACTAATTATCCAAATAAAAAAATTCTAATCAGAAGGCATCGCCCTATTTTCTGTATTTATTTTTTGGGCCTTACCGCTTTGCGGTCGCCGTCTTTCGGGCTTCACAGGTTCGGTTTTTTAACCTAAAGGTTAAAAGAACGCTACGCCCCTACAGCCGGCTAAGGCAGTTGAGAATATTTACGCGATAGGGATACGTAGGGCTTGGTTCGCCGAAGGCAACCGAGCAAAGCGAGCCCGGAGTATCCCGGGCTGAAAGGCATCGTCCAAATACTACTAATTATCCAAATAAAAAATTCTAATCAGAAGACATCATCTTAATAATAAATTACTTCTACCAATACCTGATTTAAATTTTCTCTTGTTCTTTTAGCTTGATCTAAAAGAACCAAAACATCAAGGCTACGATGTTTTGGCTAAAACCTATTACATCCTAAAGCGCATGCAGAGCGCTTCGCGAGAGGCACCGCATGCCACCCACCAGCTTTTGTATTTTAGGATGCAACATGTTTTTTAACGCCAAAACCATCGATGCCAATTTCAAGACGTAAAATTTTGTAAAATACGCGATAGGGATACGCAGGACCCGAAGTGGAACCATCCGCAGGATGTTCTGAAGCGTAGCGTAATCCGTAGAAGCCCGACCCGTAGGGACGCGCCCTAATAATTTTAACAATAAAGGCATCACCCACATAAAACTTCAACATAAAATTATCGCGATAGGGATACGTAGGGTTTGGTTCATTGCGCAGCAATAACCGAGCTTTAGCGAGCCCGGAGTAGCCCGGGCCAAAGGCATCGCCTATAAAATAATTCCACCAAAAAAATATCTCAATTAAAAAAATAATCCCACAAAAAATAACACCAAATAAAAAAATAAATCACCAAAAAACTAAATTAACACCCAAAACAAAAAAATCGCGATAGGGATACGAAGGGCTTGTTTCTTTGCGAAGCAAAAACCGAGCGAAGCGAGCCCGGAGTAGCCCGGGCCAAAGGCATCGCCCTAATTATATTCTTCATGTTACTTTTTATTTGGGCCTTTCTGCTTTGCGGTCGCCGTCTTTCGGGCTTCACATGTTCGGTTTTTTAACCTAAAGGTTAAAAGAACGCTACGCCCCTACAGCCGGCTAAGGCAGTTGAGAATATTTACGCGATAGGGATACTTAGGGCTTGGTTCTTTGAGAAGCAAAAACCGAGCGAAGCGAGCCCGGAGTAGCCCGGGCTGAAAGGCATCGTCCAAATACTACTAATTATCCAAATAAAAAATTCTAATCAGAAGACATCATCTTAATAATAAATTACTTCTTCCAATACCTGATTTAAATTTTCTCTTGTTCTTTTAGCTTGATCTAAAAGAACCAAAATATCAAGGCTAAGATGTTTTGGCTAAAACCTATTACATCCTAAAGCGCATGCAGAGCGCTACGCGAGAGGCACCGCATGCCACCCACCAGCTTTTTTATTTTAGGATGTAATATGTTTTTTAACGCCAAAACCATCGATGCCAATTTAAAAACGTTACTATTTTGTGAAATACGCGCGAGGGATTCGCAGGACCCGAAGGGGAACCATCCGCAGGATGTTCTAAAGCGTAGCGTTATCCGTAGAAGCCCGACCCGTAGGGACGCGCCCTAATAATTTTAACAATAAAGGCATCACCCACATAAAACTTCAACATAAAATTATCGCGATAGGGATACGTAGGGTTTGGTTCATTGCGAAGCAAAAACCGAGCGAAGCGAGCCCGGAGTAGCCCGGGCCGAAGGCATCGCCTATAAAATAATTCCACCAAAAAAATATCTCAATTAAAAAAATAATCCCACAAAAATAACACCCAATAAAAAAATAAATCACCAAAAAACTAAATTAACACCCAAAACAAAAAAATCGCGATAGGGATACGCAGGGCTTGGTTCTTTGTGAAGCAAAAACCGAGCGAAGCGAGCCCAGAGTAGCCTGGGCCAAAGGCATCGCTCAAATTATACTACAAACAAAAAAAACTAATCAGAGGGCATCACCCCAAACATTAATCACTTTTAATTTATGATTTTAGATATAATAAAGTTAAACTCCAGTAGCTACATCAAAAAGTAATAAAAAAAACCAAAATACTGATCCTAATAGCCTAATATTTTCATCATACTTTTATGACTTTGCTCTTTGGCAAAAAGTCGGGTTGTAAATTCGCCCTCTTCATCAATATCAATTAGCACATGTTTAGGAGCGGGTATTAAACAATGTTGTGTACCTCCGTATCCACTTAAAGCTTCTTGATAGGCGCCGGTATGAAAAAATCCAATGTACAAGGGTGTTTTGTTTGCAGCGGGCAATACCGGTAAAAATACCTGATTGGTATGGGCCTCGGTATTATAATAATCCATGCTGTCACAGGTTAAACCACCCAAGTTTACCGGTATATAGGGTTTGTTCCAGTGATTAACAGCCAGCAAAATAAATCGCTGGTTTATGCCCCAGGTATCGGGTAAGGTAGTAATAAATGAGCTGTCAATCATGTACCAGGTTTCGCGATCGTTTTGTTGTTTTTGATCTATTACCGAATACAGTGATGCGCCACTTTCACCAACCGTATAAGAACCAAACTCAGTAAAAATGTGAGGTTCATCAATTTCATGCTCTGTACAAAACAATTTAATTTGAGCCACAATTTCTTCTATCATATATTCATAATCATACTCAAAACCTAAAGAAGTACGAATGGGCATGCCCCCCCCTATATTTAAACTGTCCAGCTCCGGACAAACGGCTTTTAGTTCTTTATAAATATTTAAGCATTTGTTTAATTCGGTCCAGTAATAAATGGTGTCTTTTATTCCGGTATTTATAAAAAAATGCAAAAGTTTTAATTTAAACCGCGCATCGGCTTTTATTTTTTCTTGATACAGTTTAATAATTTCACTGTTACGTACACCCAGTCTTGATGTGTAAAATGCAAAAGAGGGCTCTTCTTCGGTACTAATGCGAATACCAACATTTATAACATCAACTTTTCCGTGCTTTTTATAATACTCAATTTCATCTAAATGATCTAACACCGGAATAACGTTAAAACCCTCGTTAATAAGCTCAATAATATTATGTTTATAGGTATTGCGTTTATAACCGTTACATATTATATATGTATCTTTGCTAAGCTTATTTTTACGGTACAGTTCTTTAATTATGGGAATATCAAAGGCAGAAGAGGTTTCCAAATGCGCTTTGTTTTTTAATACCTCATCAAGCACAAAACTAAAATGGGAACTTTTAGTACAATAACAGTAATGGTAGTTTCCTTTATAATCGGTTTTGGCCATGGCAACATTAAACAAGCGTCTGGCCTTTTGTATTTGATGCGTGATTTTTGGTAAATAGGTAATGCGCAAAGGGGTACCATATTGCTTTATTATTTGCATTAATGGTATTTTATTGAAATACAGCTCGTTATCTATAACCTCAAAATCTTCTTGTGGAAAATTAAAGGTTTGATGAATTAATGTTGAATACAGGTTATCCACGATTTTACATATTTTAAGAATTTACAAAGTAAGCGATTTAGATTATATCAAAAACATAAATGTAAGTGCTTTACTTATGATAAAACCAATTAAAATAGTTGAAATTAAAAGTGAAATTGGAGCCGGCACGCGAGGTTCAAGTTTGGGGGTAGATGCCATTAAAATTGCAGCCCTTGACTTTGGCAGCCCCTTTTTTAAACGCTTTAAATCGGTTGAAATACCTCACGAAAACAACCTTTTACTGGAGCCTATTATACACGATTACGCTAAACGTATAAAGGGCATATACAGTTTAAACGATCGTTTGTCAAAAGAAATAGCCAAAATTATTAAGGCTGATCAAATACCCATTGTACTGGCCGGCGATCACAGTTCGGCATTAGGAACCATATCCGGCATTCGCATGGCCTATCCAGAAAAGCGGCTTGGTGTAATTTGGATTGATGCCCATGCCGACCTTCACAGTCCCTATACCACCCCAAGTGGTAATATGCACGGCATGCCCCTATGCTGTGTGTTGGGCGAAGATAACCGTGAACGGCAACAAAACAAACCCGATGATGAAACCCTGGAATATTGGGAAAAATTAAAACATATGGGCGGAATTTATCCTAAAATTCAGTACTCTGACCTGGTGTATATTGCCTTACGAGACCTGGAAACGCCTGAAGATCACTTAATTAAAAAAAATAAGGTACGGGTATTTAATTTACAAGAAATACGCAAAAAAGCTGTTGAGCGCATTGCTATTGATTCACTTAACTACCTGGAACACTGCGATTTGATTTATGTTAGTTTTGATGTAGACAGTATGGATTCACGAATTTCAAGCGGAACCGGAACACCTGCCCCAAACGGCATAACCGAAAAAGAAGCCGGCAACCTTATTTACTATATTATGCGTAGTAAAAAAATATGTTGTTTTGAAATGGTTGAAATTAACCCCACACTAGATAAAGAAAATTTAATGGCCGAAAACGCCTTTGAAATTTTACAAAAAGCCACCAATCAACTGAGTCATGATTTTTAAACCTTTTTTTAATTATCTTAAAATCAATTACTTAAAAAATGCATAAATCAATTTCAGTTAATTTTTGGGTTTGAAATCAATTTGAAATTGACTTTATAGAGCCATTGCATTTATTTGTTGCCTTTACTGCCCTCCCACTATGAAATGGATAATAAGTTTTTTGTTGCTGGCAAGCCTTGGGTATAGCCAAATTCTTAAACCTAAACAAGAAGCGCTTATCCGAAAAACCATTGCAAATCAGTTTGGTAACGAGATTGCCAACAACTGTGTTTTAAATTTAGGAAGGGGGAGCTTTTGTGAGGTGGGCGGCGATACCTTGTATAAACTACCAGGATATCATTATGTGTTTAAACTACAGGGGGATAGTGCGTTACGGTTAGATAAAAGCATGTATCATGGAATTGATCATTACAGTTACATTTTTAATTGGGAAAATAAATTGTATTGTATTGGTGGTTATGGCATGTTTTTAAGCCATAGTACCCTTAAATACTTTAATGTATTAACCAGTGAATGGACCTCAGTAGCTGTAAAAGGTGATTGTCCTGCAGCTATAAATGGTATTTGTTTTGTTAAGGATAGTATTCTGTACTCTTTAAATAATTTTATTTCGGGTAATAATACAATAAAAGATGTAAAGATACCTGGTTTGTATAAATTGAACTTACATACCATGACTTGGCAGCATTACGATTTAGATAATGAAATTGAAACGCTATTAGATAATGACTTTAAGATGCAGATTTTTAATCTAAACAACTATGTAATTCATGTGATTTATAATAAACTAATTATTATTAGGAAAAATGATTTGAAGTTATTTTCTATACCTAGTGAATATCTAAACTATAAATTTGGTTCTTTAAAATTTAAAATCAACAACAATATTTTGTATAGAAATAATGATTCAATTGTAATAGAT
>Ga0255099_1000311_pt1 | contig 19713 bp, 18 predicted proteins | sample Colum_Colum_RepA_2_FD_188451 | JGI IMG/M metagenome (GOLD analysis project Ga0255099, IMG submission 188451) | Freshwater microbial communities from Columbia River, Oregon, United States - Colum_Colum_RepA_8d | ecosystem: Environmental > Aquatic > Freshwater > River | place: USA: Oregon...
CTTTACGGGTATCGAACTGGCCACCGAGATGCGGCGTCGCATCGCTGCTCACGCCGGGGCTGCGGTCGCCGCTGCGGCGCAGGTCAGCTTGCTGGAACGCAGCGGCACGCTGGGCCCGGCGCTGGGCGCAGGTCCGGCGCCTGCAATCGCGGCCGCGACGAGCGCAACCGGCGTCACGGTGGAAACCGGCGTGACGGTCGCCGGGATCGGCGCCGAGTCCGTCACGCTGACCGACGGCCGTCGCCTGCCAGCCGATCTGGTGGTGATCACCACCGGGCTTCGGGCGCAGGCGCTGGCCGCCAGCCTGCCCGGTGATTGCGACGACGCCGGCAGGGCCGTGGTCGACGCGCAGCTGCGCCTGCCTGCCGCGCCAACGGTGTTTGTGGCCGGCGACGTGGCCCGTGCGCAGGTCGACGCCGATCACCTGGCCTTGATGTCCTGCCAGCACGCCGTGCCCATGGGCAAATGCGCCGGCTACAACGCGGCCCACGACCTGCTGGGCCTGCCGATGCGCGACTACGCGCAGCCGGACTACGTCACCTGCCTCGATCTGGGTGATTACGGCGCGGTCTTCACCATGGGCTGGGAGCGCGCGATCCAGCAGTCTGGCGCCGAGGTCAAAGCGCTCAAGCAGATGGTCAACACGCAGTGGATTTATCCGCCGGTCGGCGACCGCGCGGCGCTGCTGGCCGCGGCTGACATCGACGCGCCCTGGCCGCCGCCGACCTGAGGCAGCGCGCGGGAGCCCTCACTTGAGGGATGAAATGCGGACGGTCGCGGCGTTCAATGCGGCGAAGCGTCCGCGTTTTGCAATCACATCAATAAAAAGATTTTCAGGGGAGTGCGCGCATGGATTTTGGTATCTCGGTCATGACCTCCACGCATTCGTGGAAAGCGGTGCAGCGGGCTGAAGCGCTGGGTTTCAGCCACGCCTGGTTCTACGACAGCCAGCTGCTATGCGCCGATGTCTACGCCGTGATGGCGCTGGCCGCCGCCAACACCAGCCGCATCAAGCTGGGCACGGGCGTCGCCATTCCCAGTAACCGCATCTCGCCCGTCACCGCCTCTGCGCTGGCTACGCTGAACGAGCTCGCGCCCGGGCGCGTGCTGTTTGGCGTGGGCACCGGCTTCACCGGTCGGCGCTGCATGGGGCTGAACGCGGTCAAACTTGAAGACATGGCGCGCTATGTCGACGAGGTCTACGCGCTGCTGCGCCACGAGACCGTGGAAGTCGAGATGGAAGGCCAGCACCGCAAGATTCGCCTGCTGCATCCCGACCGCGGGCTGATTAACACCCGCGATCCCATCGACCTCCACATGTCGGCCATGGGGCCGAAAGCGCGCGCGGTCTGTGCACGCATGAAGGCCGGCTGGATCACCGTTGCCGGCAACGAGCACGCGGCGGTCGCCGACCTTAAGGCCATGCAAGAAAGCTGGGACGCGGCCCACACCGCGCCTGCAGATCGCTACAGCACGGCGCTGAGTTTGGGCTGCGTGCTGGCCGAGGGTGAGGCCGCCGACAGTCCGCGCGCCATGGCGCAGGCCGGGCCGCTGGCGGCGATCGTGTTTCATAACCTGGTGGAAGCCGACGAGCGCGGCAGCATCCTGCCGATGGACCCGGCGTGGGCGCCGGTGGTCGCCGCCTTCAAGACGCTGTATCAGCGTTACGAGCCGGCGGATGCGCGCTACCTCGACCTGCATACCGGGCACCTGCTGTACGTGCGCGACGACGAGCGCCCGCTGCTGACCGCCGAGCTCATCCGCCAGCTCACGTTCACCGGCACCGAGACCGAGCTGCGCGGGAAGATCGAGACCCTGCGCGATGCCGGCTACAACCAGTTCGTGGTGCAGGTGGTCGAAGGCCAGGAACACGCGCTGGACGCCTGGGCGCGGGTCATCAAAGGGTTTTAGGCGCGTCGGGTGTTGTTGTCTTGCCGGCGGGGCCGCGACAAGGGGCTTGCAGTCGTGCGGGGAAGCATCGCGGCGCACGCGCCGCTCCTACACGGCCAGCGGCACCTCGTTGCAGGTGCCGCACCAACGGCGCGTGCGCCGCGATTAGGGCCGGCAATTGCGCCCGAAATCCCGCAGCACCCGCCACCCTGTAGGAGCGGCGCTTGCGCCGCGATGGGACTGGCAATTGCGCCTGGAACCCCGCGACACGTTTCCCTTCCGGCACGGGTACAGGTTTAATTCGGTCACGGCCGCATGAGCAGCGGCCACCCGCAGGCAGAGGAGCAAGACCGCCATGATTATCGGGCATGAACTCTACGGGCACGGTGACGAAGGCGTCATCGTGATGCATGACTTCTACGGCTGTCGCGACACCTGGGCCTTCGCGCGGCAGTTTTTTGATACCGCGCGCTTCACCTACGCTTTTGCAGAAATCCGTGGCTACGGCGAGTCCCGCAACCTGCCCGGTGAATACACCCCGCGCGAGGCGGCCGCCGACATCCTCCGGCTGGCCGACAACCTCGGCTGGCAGCGCTTTCATGTGGTCGGACATTCGCTGAGCGGCATGCTCGCGCAGCGGGTGGTGCTGGACGGCGGCGAGCGGATTCTCTCCGCCGTGCTCACCACGCCGGTCGCTGCTTCAGGCCTGTCGTTCACCCCGGAAGGTCTGGCGCTGATTCAGGGCTCGATCGACAGCGATGACCTGCTGGGGCAGGCCTTTGCGGCGCTTACCGGCAATCGCCTCGGGCCAGAGTGGGAGCGCTTCAAGATTCGCCAGCAGCGCGCCTCGCGGCTGCGCGAGGCGAATATCGCCTACCTCAAAAGCTCGGCAGAGCAGGGCTTTCTCGACGACGTGCGCGGCAATCAGACGCCGATGCTGGTCATCATCGGCGAGTTCGACATGCCGCCTTTTACCGAGGTCATCGCCCGCGAGACTTTCCTTAACTGGTACCCGCGCGCGGAACTGGCCGTGTGCCGTAACGCGGGGCACTACCCGCAACAGGAAGCGCCGGTGTATGTGGCTAGCGTGATGAATGCATTTCTCAATCGTCAACGCGCTGCAACGCGCTCGTCGGGAGTTGGCGCATGAAAAAACTGATTGCCGCGGCCACGCTGGTCCTGCTCACCGCAGGACCGTTCGCATCTGCGCAGGAATCCCCGGACTGGGCCGGCGATCTGTCGCCCATCAGCGCCGCCGACTGGAACCGCGAAACGGCCCGCCACCTGCTGGAGCGCGCCGGCTTTGGCGGCACACCGGCAGATATCGACGCGCTGGCCAAGCTCTCCCCGCAGGCCGCGGTGCGCCGTCTGGTCTACTTTGAAGGCGCGCCGGCGGCGGACCTGCCGGCGTTTGATCATTCCGGCATTTTCGACGAAGGCATCGATCCTTTCCCGCCCAGCCGGCCGGCGACCACCGCGCTGGCCGAAAAAAATGGCGAGGCGCTGGGCATCAAGGTGAAGGCCTCGGGCAATCGCCCGCAGCAGGCCATCGTCAATCAGTTCTTTTACTGGCTGCGCGCCAGCCGGCTCGAAACTGAACGTGTCGCCGTGTGGTGGGCCAACCGGATGGTCGCGACGCCGCGACCCTTGCAGGAAAAGATGGCGCTCTTCTGGCACGGGCACTTCGCAACCAGCGAAGAAAAAGTCCGCGACTACCGCAAGATGCTGCAGCAGGTGGAACTCTTTCAGCGCGAGGGTCTGGGCAATTTCCGCAGCCTCTTGATCAACGTGGCGCAAGACCCGGCGATGCTGGCTTTCCTCGACGCCGGCGTGAATGTGAAAGGCTCGCCCAACGAGAACTTCGCCCGCGAGATCATGGAACTCTTCACCATGGGCGTCGGCCAGTACAGCGAGCAGGACATTCGCGAGGCGGCGCGCGCGTTTACCGGCTGGAACTTCGTGGGCCTCACGTTCCACGTTGACGCAGACAAGCACGATGCCGGACCCAAAACGTTCCTCGGCCAGACCGCCAACTACGACGGTGTGGGCATCATCGACCGCATTCTCGAGGCGCCGCCCACGGCGGGCTATATCAGCGGCAAGCTCTATCGCTTCTTCGTGCGCGACGAGATCTCGCCCGAACTTAAAGCCGCGCTCGGCCAGCGACTGCGCGAGGCGCATTACGACATCGCGCCGCTGCTGGAGACGATCTTCCTCTCGAAAGACTTCTACGCCGAGGCCTCGCGCGGCACGCGCATCAAAAGCCCGGTGGAGTTTGTGGTCTCGACCTATCGCCGGCTTGGCCAGCCGGCCCTGCCCGGCGTGCCGGACTTCAACCGCGTGACCGAAGCCCTGGGCCAGCACCTGCTGTTCCCGCCGACGGTCGCCGGCTGGACCTACGGACGGAGTTGGATCACGCCCAGCCTGCTCATCGAACGCGGCAATTTCGCGCTGGATTTGGCGTTCCCGGACATCGAATTCATTCCCGAGGACCGCTATCCGGTGTATCCAACGGGGGCGGAAATTCGCGCCGTGCACCAGCGGCTGCGGGCGGGTGAAGACATGATCTCCGCCACCCGGCCGGTCGATGAAAAAGCCGGCGACGACATGATGGCCATGTCGAACAAGGTCGACCGCGCAGAGGCCTTCAATACCCGCTATGCCAGCTACCGCGGCTGGCAGATGGCGATTGAGCGGGTGAAGCCCATTGTGCGCAATCTGCCGCGGCTCGATCTGGCGCAGATGGTACTGATCAAAGAATTGAAAACGCCGCTGGAAGTCGTCGACTATTTCGCCGCGCGCTTTCTTGCCGTGCCGCTGGCCGACGAGACACGCCGTGCGCTCGCGAAAACCCTGGAACACGAACTGGGCAGCGCCGATGTGCTGGCGTCCGCTACCGTGCTGGAAGAGCCGCTGCGCGTGTTGCTGCACCTGATGTTGAGCCGACCGGAGTACCAGCTGGGATGATCACTCGCCGCAAATGGTTGAAATACGCCGGCGCCGGACTTGTCGCCGGCAGTCTCCCGCTGAGTCGCGTGGCCCAGGCCGCCGCCGCAGAAGCTGCGCGCGCAGGCCGGATTCTGGTGGTGCTGGAATTGTCCGGCGGCAACGACGGGCTCAACACCATCGTGCCTTACGGCGACGACGCCTATTACAAGCTGCGGCCGACCATCGGCATCAAGCAGAAGGCGCTGCGGAAGCTCGACGAGCACTGGGGCTTCAACCCCGGCCTGCTCGGTTTTGAGCGGCTATGGAAAAACGGCGAACTCGCGCTGATGCACGGTTGCGGCTACGAACAGCCCTCGTTCTCACACTTCACGTCCATGGCCTACTGGCATACGGCGACCCCCAACAGCGGAGACGAATACGGCTGGTACGGCCGTCTGGCCGATGCCATCGACTCCGACAATCGGCCCAATCTGCTGGTCAACATCGACACCTCGCAGTCCTTGGCCGTGAAGAGCCGGCATCACACCCCGGTGGTGTTTGATGATCCCGAACGCTTCCAGCGCCGCACGCTGGCGCAGGAGCATGGGCTGATCGAGCAAGTGGCTGCGGGCGCGCGGCCCAATGCGGCGCTCGATTATCTGAACAAGGTGTCGGTCAGCGCGGCAGAGGCTTCGGCGCTGGTGCGCGAGGCCTGGGCGAAATACAAAACGCCGGTCGACTACGGCATCGCGCCCCTGCAGCTGCCGAAGGTCGCGGCCTGCATCAACGCCGGCCTGCCGGCGCAGCTGTATTACCTCGCGTTCCGCAACAACGCCTTCGACACCCACGTGCAGCAGCCGGATCTGCATCAGCGCCTGCTGAGCTATATGGCGGATGCGGTCCACGGCTTCACCCGCGACATGGAGCGGCTGGGGCAGGGCGACCGGGTCAGCGTGATGGTGTTCTCCGAGTTCGGCCGCCGCGCGCCGGAAAACACCAATCGCGGCACCGACCATGGCACGGCGAACTTCATGTATTTCGCGGGCAAGGGCGTGAAGGGCGGGCACTACGGCAAGCCCTTAAGCCTGACCGCGCTGGACGAGGGCGATAACCTCATCCACACCACCGATTTCCGGCGGGTGTATGCCACCGCCATCGACGGCTGGCTGCGGGGCAACTGTGCGACGCAGGTGCTGAAGGGCGAGTTCGAGAGCTTCCCGGTGTTTGCCGCCTGAGGCCGTGAGGGCGCGATTGGGTTTGGCGAAAGCGCCGGGGAATATCGCGGCGCACGCGCCGCGCCTACAGGCGACGGCCTGGTTGGCGGCGATTGGTTACCACGAGCGGCGCATCCCGGCGCCACGACGACGGTTTAATCTAGACGCGGGCATACGGATAACGCCGCCGTGCTGCAGAGAGGATTTTTATGACCTACCGCATCTCAATTGACACCGGCGGTACTTTCACCGCCGCCGCGCGCGACTGAGAGCGGTCGCACGGATGTTCTACAACCCGCTCGACGGCAAGCCTGAGCGGATGCAAATCGGGGCGCGGGTGCTCGATCTGGCGCAGTGGATTGAGGTCGACGCTGACTACGCCGCAGATCTCGCAGAGAAACGCCGCCTGCTGCGCGAAGCGCCCACGCAGGTGCTGGCCTGTTTGCCGCAGGGGCTGGCGGGATCGCGCGAAGTGCTGGCGCTGCTGGAGTCGCATCTGCCCCGGTATTTTCCGGCGCTTACGCCGTCGGTCGAATCGGCTGGCGAGACCCTGCATCCCATTGCGAAGGCTGCGCTCAAGGTGCAGGAAGATCTGTGCGTCATGTCGCTGGCGCAGGGCGAGTGGGTGTTAACCGCGGCGGCGGTGTGCTTCCCCAACCGCTGGGACCTCACCAGCAAGATCGGCCGTAGCCTGATGGGCATTCATCAGCCAGTGCCGCATTACGCCGAGAAAATTGGCGCCGCCACCGACAGCCTCTTCCACAAGCTCAGCGCGGAGCGCCCGCTGTGGCGGCTCAACTGGTCGATTGTCGATACGCCCGCCCTGCATCAGCCGGTGCCGGTTCCCGTGCCGGACGCGCTGCGCCTCGTCAACGAGCATCTCGCCGACAACCTGTGGTTTCGTCGCGAGCGTCAGACGCTGCGCAAGCTCCCGCAGAGCGGCGACATCCTCTTCACCATCCGCACCTATGTGCATTCACTCGCCGAGACCGTGCGCCGCGTGCCGGACTTCCGCGCCCAGCTCGCCGCCAGCATGACGGGGCTAGATGCAGCGATGGTGGACTACAAGGGTTGGGTGGGGATTCGGGAGGCGCTGGAGCGGTGGGCGCAAGCCTAGCGAGCACCGCGCGAGACCAGAGACGGTCGTCCATTCAGGCATTTCGGTAGACCTCAAGCAAGGTCTTTTCTTCGATACCCCAATTATATTTGTCGCGATGAAGTGCCCGAATGCGCGCACGGAGTTCTGGCGTCGGACGAGTGTCGATCTGCGACAGGGTCTTATAGATCGCATCCTCAGTGAAGTCCGCCGTGGTGTGGCCTATACCTTCTTCCTGAATCAAATTCTGCATGTCGTACAGCGGGGTCGTAACGATTGGGAGCCCGCAGACGATGTATTCAAACAGCTTATTGGGGAGGCTATAGAAATAGCTAAGGCAGTTGTTGGGCGCGAAAATGGTGCCGTAGTCTGCGGACGAACTCACTTCAGGAATGCGCTCCGACGAGATCGATGGGTGAAACAAGATGTTGCTGTGGGTCTGCGCTGCGGATTGGATTTGGTACGCCATGTTGCCAAAGCCCATAAAGACGATGAAATGCCGGGTAAATCCAGCCTGGCTTAACCGTATAAAACAGCGAAGTGTTTCTTCCAGACCACGCACGTTTTTCATGAGCCCGCCCTGGTACAGGAAGATGATATCTTCAGGAGCTAGCTGATATTTCTCCCGAAAATACTCGTTTTCGGCTCGATCTGGGGTAAGAGGTGGGCAATTGCGGACGACATGGACTTTCTGTAGGTCGTAGAGGCGTTGGTATTCCCCTGCGATTGAATCGCCAACCGTGATTACTGCATCAGCCGAACCAATATTGTCGCTTTCCAATTTCTCGAAAAGCAGTTTTTTCTCTGGCTTGCCTATCAGGCCAGCTGACTCAATCTGATATTCGTGAGAGTCGTAAATTAGCTTAAGCCCGGGTGCTCGCGCTTTCATGGCGCTGGCCAGCGGAAGTGGCAAAAGGTCGTTGCAATGGATGAAGTCGAATTCGACGAACGCGCCCTCGCTTAAGAGATGTTCAGTCTGCGTATTCAAGGTAGAAACTATGCGCCGTGCGGGGCGTTTGGCTGGACTATTAGCGCGCATCAGAAGGCGTTCTACGACGATGTACCTGTTTTTCAGTAGGTCGTGAAAACGCGGTGTTCTATGCTTCAGATGCTTTGCGCTCATGCGCAAGCTTTCGCGAATGATCCGACCGGCTGAAGCGATCGCGGCAGACCTAAAGGTAGGAACTATGTGCCGTGCGGGGCGTCTGGCTGGCTTATTAGCGCGCATCAGAAGGCGTGCTACGACGATGTACCTGTTTTTCAGTAGGTCGTGAAAACGCGGTGTTCTATGCTTCAGATGCTTTGCGCTCATGCGCAAGCTTTCGCGAATGATCCGACCGGCTGAAGCGATCGCGTCAGACCCAAAGGACCTAACTACCGAAACCCACGCCAGCTTGCGCTGAGCATCCCGCACCTCGTTCCCAGATGTCGGTTGAGACTGTAGGGAGACCGTCGGTTTGCCAAATTTTCGCCAGACTTTGAAGCCGCTAACGATCTCATGCTCGGGCAGATCGGCACCGTAGCTTGCCCAGAGTTCGACCTGATATCCTGCGTTTGCCAACGACGTGCAAGTCTTGAGAACCCGGGAGTCGTTGGTAAACCGGTTGTAAAGGAGCACTAGAACTTTTTTTGCGCCCACGGATTTCTTTCTAGTAATCTTCTCCATACGACCTTTCCAAGGTTGGCTTTCGGTGCGCGAAATGCCGCAGCATCTCTAGAATAGTTCTTTAACTAAGCCCCGGGCTCACGCCGAGAGGCGTGTACCAATTTCATCAGACCGACGCTACCAGCGATGTGCATATGATCAGCGTGAGGCAACTCCTCGACTTTATAAAGGCGAACCCCTTGGTAATCGAGGTTCTTCTCAAGGATGAAGAGACTGCCATAACAGGGGTTGCGCCGAATAGTGAAGCGGGCCCGAACGATATGGCATGGATTTCGGCGCGAAACCTCAACCGAAACCCCAATTGCTTGCGGCAGTTTGCAGGGGCTGTTCTTCTTGTGCCGGAAGCGGCAGTTCTTGATGCCCCCCCGCTGTTCACGGTACTCAAGACGCGTAACGCAAAATTGCTGTTCACCCAAATTGTCGACCGGTTCTTCGATGCCTTGATCCGGACCGATCTCCCCGCGCTTGGGGAAAACCCAATAGCGTCTGATGCAGTGATAGGTGAGCACGTACGCCTTGGTCATGGTTGTGTCATCGGTCCACGGGTCGTTCTGGGGGCTGGGGTGACAATCGGAGCAAATACGGTGATAGCGAATTGTAGGGTCGCGCCGCTGGTGACCATTGGTAACAATTGCACTATCGGGATGCCAGGATTTGGCTATGAAAAAGACGACGATGGCACGTACTGGCGGTTCCCACATCTGGGTGGCGTTTTAATTGAGTCGGGTGTGGAAATTGGATCCAACACCTGTGTGGACCGTGGGTCGCTGGGAGACACGGTGATCGGGCGAGGCTGCAAGATAGACAATCTCGTGCATATTGCCCACAACGTGGTGCTGGGGGCTAATACCATCGTTATCGCGAATGCCATGTTGGGCGGCAGCGTTCATACGGGAGACGGGGTATGGATTGCCCCCAGCGTGACCATAATGAATCAGACCCGGATCGGTTCAGGGGCGACGTTGGGGCTTGGGTCAGTGGTGCTCAAAGAGGTAATGGATAACCAAACGATAGTGGGTAACCCGGGCAAAATGCTCGAGAGAAAGGCTTAATAAATATGCTTTCTTTTCTTGGTGGCGTGCGGCGGGCGTTGGTGCTGTGTGCCCATACAGATGATGAATTCGGCTGTGCCGGAGCCATGGTCCGTCTCGTTGAGTCCGGTGTTGAAGTGCGGTATCTCGCGCTTAGCCGCTGTGACGAGTCCGTGCCGACCGGATTTGCGAAGGATGTCCTCGAAAAGGAGTGCCACGCATGCGTCGCGGCAATTGGCGTTGCTCCCGATGCGATCGAGGTCGCGCGCTTTCCGGTACGCTATTTCCCGTCGCACCGGCAGGAAATCCTTGAGCACTTCTATCGACTAAACAAGGAATATCAGCCGGAACTGGTCTTGCTTCCCAGTTCCTTCGATAACCATCAAGACCATGCTACGGTTTACGCGGAGGGCTTCCGCGCCTTTAAGCGATCTACGCTGCTGGGCTATGAGTTACCGCAGAACGTCACATCCTTCGAGAACTCGGCGTTTGTGTGTCTTAGTGAAGAGCACTTAACCCATAAGATAGCCGCTTTGGCTAATTACCGATCCCAAGGGTTCAGAAGCTATGCCGCGCCTGAGTATATTGAAAGTCTGGCTCGTGTGCGTGGGGTTCAATGCGGTAGTTCGTTTGCCGAGGCCTTTGAGGCGGTACGAATCATCGTGCGTTGATGTTGCGCGGGCCGCAAGGAGTCTCATTATTCCATTCCCTAAGTTACGACTAGGTCGCAACCGCTCTTTGGGCTTGCATGATATTCAAGATCTAAATCGCAAGGTCATTTCCATCTGCGGCTAGATTCCCGTCAGACTGCGGTCATGAGGTATTCAGGGTGTGTGGGATCACAGGTTTTGTGTTGTTGCAGCCCGGAGAGCGCTTGGTAAGCGAAGACTTCGCGAGCATCCGGGCGATGACCGCCACGCTGCGGCATCGTGGTCCGGATGACGCTGGGTTTGTAACGGGAAATTGGCAAACAAGCATCGCAGTCGCTGGGTTTGGCGCCGACACCCCTTGTGAGATCCGGGAAAGCGCGTTCAGTTTCTCGCCGCATACCTCTCTGGAAACCTTAGCGAGTGAGCCGATAGAGCACGGCTACAACTTCGCGCTGGACCATCGGCGTCTTGCAATTCTCGATCTGTCTGCCGCAGGGCATCAACCGATGGCGGCCGCCGATGGCGGAATATGGCTGGTTCATAACGGCGAGATTTATAACTTTGAGGAGATAAGGTCAGAACTGGTCGCGCTTGGGCATCGTTTTGTTTCCAGAACCGACACAGAGGTCATCATCGCCGCCTACGCGCAATGGGGTGAGGGCTGTTTATCCCGATTCAATGGCATGTGGGCATTTGTATTGCTCGATTTGCGGGCGAGGCGTCTGTTCTGTTCGCGGGACCGGTTTGGGGAAAAACCCTTCTTCTATTACCTCGATAGGGAGGTGTTCGCCTTCTCTTCCGAGATCAAGGGACTCCTTCAGAGCCATCGCGTATCCCGGACCTTGAACGAGCAGACGATTTTTGAATACCTGACCACGGGAAAAACAGATCGGCGAAGCTCCACATTTTTTTCCAACATTGCACAGTTGCGTGGCGGAGAAGCACTCATCGTTTCCCTCGCCTCAACGCTGGCACCGCCGCAACCACGTCGATATTGGGACATCGATCCGACCATCCCGCCCGCAATTTCCCGGCGCGCGGCGTGTGCCGACTTCCGTGACCTGCTGGAAGACTCCATCAGGCTAAGGCTGATGAGCGATGTGCCTTTGGGCGCGTGTCTTAGCGGCGGTCTCGATTCGTCAAGCATCGTATGCCTGGCCGACCGGATGCGGCCAAAAATCAATACATTTTCGGCCCGATACAAAGACAGTCCGCACGATGAAGGCGAATACATTGACGCCGTATTGGAAAAAACGAGCGTTACGCCGCACTTCACCTATCCGTCAGTTGCCGATTTGATCGAGGATGTCGAATCGCTGGTCTACCATCAGGACGAACCGTTCGGGTCACTGAGTATTTTCGCGCAATGGTCGGTATTCAAACTGGTTCGGGAAACCGGCGTGGTTGTCACCCTTGATGGTCAGGGGCCAGACGAAATGCTGGGCGGGTATCACGCTGCGTTTCCTTTGTTTATGGCCGGCTTGTTACATCAACGGCGTTTTTTTTTCGCTGGCCAAAGAGGCGTTTTTTATCCAGCAGAACCATCAGATCGACTGGGCAGAGTCGCTGTTTCAGGCCGCGCGATATGCCAAGGTCTTCGGCGACAAGTCGAAATTCACAGAAGATGTTTTCCAGTATTTCGAGCGCCGAAAGTTAACGCGGCCGACGGTGCCACTGCGCCCCAAGCTGCGGTGGCTCACGCTTGATTTCATCAAAAAGCAGCCACGAGCGCCGGAGTCTTATGCGCCGCCGTTTCGCGGAGATGTCTTTGTTAACTATTTGTATCTGTCGCTGGTCAATCCAGGTATGCAGGCCATTCTTCGCGTAGCAGACCGTAATTCCATGGCGCATTCCGTCGAATCCCGTGTCCCGTTTCTTGACCACCGAATCGCAGAGCTCGCGTTTCGATGCCCTGACAGCCTCAAGATTCTTAACGGTAGCACCAAGCGGCTATTACGAGAGTCCACAAAAGGAATTCTGCCGAACAAGGTTCGGCAGCGGCAGGGCAAGGTCGGATTCTCGGTTCCGCAGGACCAATGGTTCAAGCGGGAGCTTGGGGATTATCTACAAGGTCTGTTTGGTGCAGGCTCGCTGCTCAGCGAGCCGTACCTTGACCCGGCGGGCGTGGCGTCCTTGCTGGAGCACCACCGAGGCGGGCAAGGGAACTACAGCCCGGAGTTGTGGCGGGCAATCAATCTTGAGGTCTGGTTGAAAAACATCGGCACGCACACAACTGCGTCCGCCGCCTGAAGGCGGACATCCGCCAAGGTGTATGGGTTCCGTGTGTCGTTTTGTCAGCGCTCCGCCCCCATTCCCGCCAACACCTCTCGCATCACCCGGTTGTTGTAGTCCTGCACGATGAGCTGCGAGCGGAACAGGCAGTAGAGCTCGGTGCCGAGCAGCGCCAGCAGCAAAACGACACCCAGCGCAAACCAGGGCGTCACGAGCAGCACGATGCCCAGCACGCTCAGCAGCAGCTCGAACAGCCACAGCCCGTAGCGGCGCAGATAGAGGTGATGGATGCCGCAGATCAGCGAGAAATTGAGCACCGCGTAGGTGTCCGGGTCGCGCAGACGTTCGCCGGCGTCAGCGTAGAAGCGGGCCCGGGCGGCGTCCGGCAGGTCACGCACACGCTGGCGTAGCGTCTCCTCCTCGGCGTTCAGCCGGTGCTGATCAAGCATGCTGGCCGGCCGCGCTTGGGGGCTCGTCTGCTTGTGTACCGACCGCATCGCGGTCCGTGCAGCGGCGCAGGCGCGCCCAGCCGAGCCGCAGGCCCTGCGTAAGCCCGAAGCGCTCAACGCAGCAGGCGGTGTAGGCCGAGCAGCTGGGCGTGAAATTACAGCTCGCGCCCAGCAAGCGCGCGCCACCGCCGTGCCGCTGCCAACACGCAATCGCCGCCAGCACGGCGCGCGCGGGCAGCGAGGCGCGCATGTCTAGCGACCTAGCGTGCAGATCACGGATTCCCGCGCCCAGAACAGCCAGAAGCGCTTGCGCTCGATCGCCTGAAACACCAGCTGCCAGCCCTGCGCGGCTTCCTGGTTCAAGGTCGTCTCCAGCTTCTTCAGGGGAATGCCCGAAGCGCCAAAGAAGATCGTGCCGCAGCCGCCCTCGGCCACGTGGATGACTTTGTATTCTCGGAACGGTCCCATGCAGCCGGGCTCCTTCTATCGTTTAAGGCGGGGGCTTTAGCGCGCCAGATGCTGGTACACGGTGGTTTCAAAGTTCACATAGCCCGGCCAGGAGGAGACATCCAGGAACGGCAGAATCTGCGTGTTCCACATGCCGCCGAGGCCGGTCTGGCGGTCAATCCAATAGAAGGAATTGGCGATCCCGGCCCAGCTCAGGCTGCCCGCCGGGCGGCCGGTGGGCAGGGCGGTGTCGTTGACCTGGAAGGTATAGGCCCAGGATTTGGAGAAGCCGGGGAAAAAGTCACCGCTGTTGGCCAGATTGGGCATGGAGGTGGTCCAGCCCGGCGTTTTCAGCGCGCCCAATCCGTTCTGCGACAGCGCGGCGACGGTCTCCGGCTTCAGCACGCGGCCGTAGGTGCCGTTGCCGTCGTTCAGGATCATGCGGATGAACTTGAGGTAATCGCCGGTGGTGCCGTAGAGGCCGTGACCGCCCATGTCCATCACCGGCGGCTGCGGCAGCACCAGTTCCGGCACCGGCACGATCTGCCCGTTTGGCTGGCGCTGGTGAATAGTCACCAGCCGCGAGCGCATGGAGGGGCTTAGCTCAAACGAGGTGTCGTTCATGCCCAGCGGTCCGAACAGGCGCTCGCGCAGCACCTCGCCCAGCCGCTTGCCGCGGAATTTCTCCACGATCAGCCCCAGCCAGTCGATGTTCGAGCCGTAGCACCAGGCGTCGCCCGGGTCGAACAGCAGCGCGCTTTTGATGGCGTCCGCGTTGCAGGCGAGGATGGTGGGCACGCCCTTCACCTGCCGGTAGCGGGCTTCGTCGGCGCTGAAAAACTCATAGCCCAGCCCGGAGGTATGCAGCATCAGGTGGTTGATGGTGATCGGGCGCACCGGCGGGCGCATTTGCGGCTGGCCATCGGCATCGAAGCCGGTCAGCACTTGCAGCTGGCCGATTTCCGGCAGGTGACGGGCGGCTTCGTCTTCGAGCTTGATGAGGCCTTCTTCCACCAGCTGCATGACCGCGATGCCGGTAATCGCCTTGGTGCAGGAGGCGAGGAAGACGATGGAATCGGTCGTCATGGCGGCGTTGCCGCCCGCCTGTCGCAGGCCCGCCGCGCCTTCGTAAACCGTGCCGTTCCGGTCGGTCGCCATGGCAACCACGCCGGGCACGCCGCCGGCGCTGGCAACGGTGTTGGCCAAAATAGAATCGAGCGCTTGGGTGAGGGCAGCGGACATGACGAAGGCTCCGAGGCTTTGAAGGTGGCGAGAGCTTGCCATCGCCGACGGCGCTTCGCCATCCCGGATGGCATCGTGAGACGTATACGGAGCAGGCATAATCCCCGCCCGGCCACGCCGCCGCCCTTAAGCCCGATGAAGGACATCCGCATGGCCGAGACCTGCACGCTTGAACTTGCCGACCCGCCGCTAGAGCTCGACTTCGAGACGCTGCGCTCGGCCCCGCTGGAAGTGTTTTTTGTGCTGGGCTATCGCCCCGCGTTGGCGCCGGAAGTGGTGCTGGTCGCCGCGGTGGGCGAGGCCACGCCGGGCGAACGCCAGCCGCTGGTCTGGGCCAAGCTCGATCCCTTCGCCCAGCGCGTGCGCCAGATTGGCTGGTTTACGCCGGGCGAGCGCTGGAATCCGCTGCAGGTGTTCGCCCCGCTGTTGCAAGGTCTGGGCGAAGACGTGCCGGCCTTATTACTGCTGTCCGAGCAACTCGACGACGCCCAGCGTCCGGTGTTCGCCGCGCGCGTGCTGGCTGCCTGCGGCCTGCCGGCCGAACGCGCCGCCGCTGAGGCCGAACGCCTGCTGGCTTCAGACACCCTGTGGCCGGGGCTCCGCGAACTGCTGGCCGACTGGCAGGCGGCCGGTGAGGCCTCGGCGTTTCCGCCCGACTTCGACGTCGAAGCCTTTCGCAGTTTTCTGACCGACAGCCTGGTCGCGAGCCTCTGGTGGCCACCGCCGCCGGGCGAAGCGGAGGACGGTCCGGGCCCCGACGAATGGGCGCCGGCGTCGGCGCATGAAGTGCGGGTCTATCTGCACGGCGGCGACTGGCGCCAACTCGACGGCGCCGCGCTGCTGAACGTGCTCCGCCACAGCCTGATGCTCTACGGCAAGGAAGTGAACGAGCGCGACATCCTGCCGCTGGCCGAACTCTACGCCCAGGCCGCGGCCCACAGCACCGCCGCCGAGCGCTGCGCGCTGGCCGGCGAAATTGCCGGATACGCCGCCCAGCACATCGTGCATCCGGTGGCGCTGCTGCCCATGGTGGTCAAGGACAGCGACCCGGCGGTGGTCGCCAGCGCCAGCGCGCAGCTCTTGGCCCTGTCGCCGCGCAGCGAGGCCGGCGAGCGTTACGCCTACGCCGAGCTGCGTGAACTCTTCCGTCATCGCGGCGTGGCCAACCCGGGCAGCGTGTTTGCGGCGCTGATTGCGGCCGCCGACGAAGACGACTGGGAGGTGCTTGGAGAGCTGGGCGCCTTGCTGGCCGCCGAGCACTTGCAGGACGCCGCCGCGCAGGCGGCGGCTGCCGGTTCGCGTCGCTACTGGCTGGCGTGGAGCGCGCGGCTGACCGCCGCCGACGGCAGCCTGCGTCAGGCCGTGCAGCGCGCGCTGGCCAAACTGCCGCCGGCCAGCGGCCACTAGCGCCGCTACCCGGATGCCTGCGCCCGATCAGGGCGCGGGCGCTTTATTCCGTCATCCTCGGCGGCCCGCGTGCGCACCCCGCGCACGACAGTTTTTAACGCAGCCCGGGCAGGATGCCGGCGCGTAACCCGAGGACCGACCGCCTGTGAATCAGATGCTGCTGCTTGCTCCCGTGCCGCACGCGGGGCAGCCCCCTTTACCCGCGCTGCCGCCACGCGATCTGCTGGATTTATTCGACGTGCTGGAGCAGGACCTGCGCACGCGCGCTTGCGCCCACGGCTACAGCGCCACGCTGCGATTTCTGCTCGCGCGCGGGCTGCCGGTGCCGGCGGCGCTGGCGTATTTGAAAGCGCACGGCGGGTACTGCGATTGCACGGTGCTCTCGCGCGTGGAGCGCAACTGGTGGCGGGCGCCGTCGGCGCAGGAAATTGCCTAATCGCGCAGGCGACGCCAGACCTGTTTCAAGTCGAGGACAGCATCGTTGGCCGGTGCCATTGGCGCGACGCCGTCCATGCGCTTCAGCTCGAAGCGTCCGTCCAGATGCTCGACGATGGCCGAGCAGTTATCTACCCAGTCGCCGCAGTTGAGATAGCGTACGCCGCCGTCGAGCCGGCAGGCCGCCGCATGAATGTGGCCGCAGATGATGCCGTCAAACCCACGCTCGGCCGCATGCGTCACCGCAAGGGATTCAAACTCGGCGATAAACCGCAGCGCGCTACCGATGTGCTGCTTCACGTAGGCTGCGAGCGACCAGTGCCGCGCCAGCCCTAGCCGCTGGCGCACGCGGCAGACCATGCCCTGCAGCCACATCATGAATTCGTAGCCGTGATCGCCCAGCGCTTTAAGCCAGCGCGAATAGCGCGTGGCGTCGTCAAACACATCGCCATGCAGGACAAGATAGCGCCGGCCATCGGCGGCGGTGTGGACGGTTTCGCTTTCCAGCCGGATATTGCCGAAGGAAAGCCCCACGTGCTCGCGCAGCAGTTCATCGTGGTTGCCTGGCACCAGCACCACATCAACGCCGTGGCGGGCGCGCTTCAACATTTTCTGCACGAAGGTGTTCTGTTCCGCCGACCAGGCGACGCCGCGCTTCATCGACCAGAAATCGACGATGTCACCCACCAGATAAATCTGCTCGGCCTCGTGATCGCGCAGGAAGGCGAGCAGCCGGCCGGCCTGACAGGCGCGGGTGCCCAGATGGATGTCGGAGAGAAAAATGGCGCGTACGCGTTCCATCAGCCGGCGCCCAATTTACGGCCCACAAACACGTAGTAGGGCACGCGAAGACCCGGCAGCCACGGCAGGCTGCCGCGAGCTTCCTGCAACACCACCGGCGCGAGACGTGTGCGCAGATACGGCAGATGCGCCGGCGACAGGCGCACGCCGTCGTGGGCAAACCAGCGCGGCCACAGCCAGCGCTGCCAGGCCGGATGCCGCGCAAGGCCGGCCGCGGGCTGGGCCTCGGCGATATAAAAGTCGACCACCCCAAGGAGCCCGCCGGGCTTCAGCATCGCGATGGCGTTCTCGATCGCCGCTTGCCAGGACGGGATCATGGTCAGGGCGTAGGAAAAATAGACCTTGTCGAGCGGCGCTGCGGGCTGCCACTGCGTGACGTCGGCCTCGATGACGTGCGTGTTTGCCCAGTCCGCGGCGCGTGTACGGGCCTGCGCCAGCAGGGCAGGGCAAAGGTCGACCAGCGTCAGTTGTTGCAACTGTGCGCGACGGTCTGCGTACCAACGCACATTGCAGCCGGTGCCGGCGCCGAGTTCCGCGACCCGCTCACGGGGCTGAAAATCGAGCGCATTAATCAATGTCTGCCGCCCGTGCAGCAGGCGCTCGCGAAAGCTGTCGTAGCGCGCGGCCTGCGGCGCGTAGAAGCGCTCGAGGCGTTCGGCGTGGCTGCCGGCCGCCGGCATGCCGCGCAGCAGCTGCCAGAGCACCCGCAGTTCAGCCAAATCGCGCATTCACACCGCCACGTCGGCAATATGGAAACCCGCATAGGTATGCACGCGGTCCTGCCGCGTCAGCGCACGCGCGCGCTGCGGATCAAAGCGTAGAAGGTCGCGCACCGCGGGTCCGTTATGGGGCAACTGAATGTTCGCCAGGTAGCGCGGCTCGGCGTGCGCGCTGCGAAAAATGATCCGCGCCTCGGGCGTGGCGCGCGCGAAGATCGCCGCCCATTCTTCCGCCAGCGCCTGCGGCAGGTAGGAGCTCATCCAGTCCATATGGTCGAGCAGCACAAAGCGTGAGATGGGCGTGGGGTTGGACTCGAGGAACGCAGTCACCGTACAGGTATGCGGCTCGATGCTATCGACCAGCCCGGCTTTGAGGCGCGCAAACTGGGCGGGCTTGAGGTATTCCGGGCAGCAGTCGGGTCGATAGCGGCCTTGCACATAAACGGCGTAGAAATAGTTGTCGCGAAACGGCAGGTGATGCGCCAGAAAATCCAGCGAATCCCGCACAAATCCAGCCACGCCGGCGCTGTGCTGCGCCACCACTTCGCGCCGTTGGGGATGCGGCACGCCGAGCAAGGACAGCGTCAGCTGCCGCGACAGGGCCCAGTTGACCGGGCGGGTCCACAGGCGCGGCGCGATGCGTGCATCGTAGATCTCGCGCTGGGCGTCCAGCGTCGACGCCTCGAACAGTTCGTCAATGTGACGCGCCAGCGTGGGCCGCAGGCGCAGATAGCCGCGAAAGAGTCGCGCGACGATGCCCGACAGCCCGTGAAAGTAAAAACCGCCGTGCTGCCCGGAAAACCACGCCGTGCGCGAATCCCAGCAGGCGCGTGCGGCGGGCGAGAGCACCGGGCGCAGCAACTCGTGGTAAATGCTGTTGAACTCTGGATGATGGCCGTCGCCAAAAATGCGGAAGAAGTCGCGATGCGCAAGGCGCCGGATGCCGGCCATTTTCAGCTCCAGCAGCGCGTTCTGCCGGGGATTGGCGTCCACGGCAAAAATCTTGCGCACGCCGGTCAGCGCGTAGTCCAGCACGTTGCAGCCGGCGCTGGTGATCACCAGCATCGTGTCGTCCGGCGTCAGGGTCAGCGCCTGGCGGTCGACTGCCGGATCTTCCCAGCAGGTGTTGTAGACCAGCGATCGCGAGTAGATCGCGTTGAAGACCGACTGATCAATGCGGTCGCGAACAGTCAACGGCGTCACCGGTCTGCGTTCCTCTCTCGCGTGCCGCCGCGCGGTCACTTCAGGGGGCAACGCTAGGGCTTTTGCGTGACATCGGCGTGACGGGGATGCGTCGCCGACGTGACGGCAAAGTCCCTGCGCTGTCACGGCCATGCAACACCGACCACGGAGCATTTACGCCCATCTGATGCAGAGAACGCCCGCATGAAAAAACGCTTGTTGATGGTGCTCGATTTCGACGGCTTTCTGGTGAATTCCTACGCCATCCTGCGCGACACCATGGCGAGCTTCGGGCTGGATGTGGGCGACGAACTGCGCTTCAAG
>Ga0255099_1000327_pt1 | contig 19340 bp, 18 predicted proteins | sample Colum_Colum_RepA_2_FD_188451 | JGI IMG/M metagenome (GOLD analysis project Ga0255099, IMG submission 188451) | Freshwater microbial communities from Columbia River, Oregon, United States - Colum_Colum_RepA_8d | ecosystem: Environmental > Aquatic > Freshwater > River | place: USA: Oregon...
GACTTACCACACCCCATGTAACCTAACAATACTATTTTCATACACAAATAATCCTCTATAAATTAAAGAGTTAAGAAATTAATTATAAAAAAAGACAAATTTATAATAAATTCCCATTGGAAAATAAATAAATGTTTATATATTTGCACCCGCATTCAAGAAAAGGAAATGACTTGGTAGCTCAGTTGGTAGAGCACATCACTTTTAATGATGGGGTCCTGGGTTCGAGCCCCAGCCAGGTCACAAAAAAACAATATTTTTATGAATGCTACGACTTGGTAGCTCAGTTGGTAGAGCACATCACTTTTAATGATGGGGTCCTGGGTTCGAGCCCCAGCCAGGTCACAATAATCTAAAGACGTTGCAATGCAACGTCTTTTCTTTTAAGGCCATGTGGAGAAACGGTAGACTCGCCATCTTGAGGGGGTGGTGCTCTTAAGGGCGTGAGGGTTCAAATCCCTCCATGGTCACTAAAAATCCTTCCTAATCAAACCCTCTTCACGCATCAAAAAACTCTTTGTTTAACTTATTTTAATATTGTGTAAACATTTTTTGTTCTAAAAATGATTTTGTTTACTTTTTTTATTACTTTTGTTAAACAAAATAAAATAAAGATGAACAATGTTAAAAATGTTTTCAGTATCAAAGATTTAGAAAATCTTTCTGGTATAAAAGCACATACGATTCGTATTTGGGAAAAACGCTATAATGTTTTAGAACCCATGCGCTCGGATACCAACATTCGTTCTTATGATATTAAAAATCTTCAAAAATTATTAAATATCGTATTACTGCATAACTACGGTTATAAAATCTCAAAAATTGGCACACTCAATCAAGAACAAATTAATAAGCTAGCCAACGAAATTATATCAGAGAAAAGCGCAAAAAATCATGCCATAAGTACCTTTAAAATGGCGATGATGAATTTTGATCAATCACTGTTTTTTAACACCTATAATCAATTACTGAACGAAAAATCATTTAGAGAAGTTTTTTACACAGTTTTCGTACCACTAATGCAAGAGTTAGGCTTTTTATGGCAAACCGAAACTATTTCTCCTGCGCATGAACACTTTATTACGTACCTAATTAAGCAAAAACTTTTAATTAATACTGAAAAAGTTCAAATATTAGAACCAACAAAAACTGACAAAGTATTCGTTTTATTTCTTCCGTTAAATGAAATTCACGAGCTTGGCTTAATGTATCTGAACTACGAAATTTTACTTCAAGGTTATCAGACAATATATTTAGGTGAAAGTATTCCAACAGAAAGTTTATTAGATTTAAAAAAATCGTTCGAGAAAATAACCTTCGTAAGTTATTTAACTGTAGAGCCTAATCAAGATGAAGTTGATGCATATCTTGTTGATATACATACTAAATTATTAGAAAACACAAACCATGAGCTACTTTTATTAGGTAGAATGACACAGTTTATTACATCCAAAACAATACCAAACAACATACATATTTTTAGTAGTATAGAAGAGCTTTCAAATACTTTGTAAAAAGATTTGTTTTGTTTAACTTTTTTACTATTTTTGTTAAACAAAATTAAAATCAAGTGAGTAAAAAAATCGCCATAATCGGTTCAGGATTTTCATCTTTATCTGCAGCTTGCTATTTAGCAAAACAAGGTAATGAGGTAACAGTCTATGAAAAAAACAGTACTATAGGAGGAAGAGCGCGTCAACTTAAAAAGGAAGGCTTTACTTTCGATATTGGCCCAACATGGTATTGGATGCCCGATGTGTTTGAACGTTTCTTTGCTGATTTCAATAAAAAACCGTCTGATTATTATGAGTTAATTAAATTATCTCCTGCTTATCAAGTGTATTTTGGGCACTTAGATTTTGTAACAATTGCAGATAATTTAACGGAAATTGTATCCACTTTCGAATCTATCGAAAAAGGAAGTGGAAAGCAATTGGAACAATTTATGGCGGAAGCTAAAAGCAATTATGATATTGCCATTAAAGATTTAGTTTATCGTCCTGGAGAATCTCCAATGGAGTTAATTACTCTAGAAACAGCCAAAAAAGTAAATCAATTTTTCAGCAACATTAAAAAAGATGTTCGAAAAAGATTCAAAAACATGAAACTGGTTCAAATTTTAGAATTTCCAGTTTTGTTTTTAGGAGCTAAACCAAGTGATACGCCTTCTTTTTATAACTTTATGAACTTTGCCGACTTTGGACTAGGAACTTGGCATCCAAAAAACGGAATGTATTCGGTTATATTGGCCATGGAAACATTAGCAAGGGAGTTAGGTGTAAAAATTGAAACAAATGCAAATGTAGAAAAGATTGATGTTACCAATGGAAAAGCCACAGGTATATTAGTCAATAATAGAATAGTAACTTCTGATATTGTTTTAAGTGGGGCTGATTATCATCATTCGGAAACTTTATTAGATAAAAATTACCGTCAGTATTCCGAAAATTATTGGGAGAGTAAAACATTTGCGCCATCTTCACTCCTATTTTATGTTGGGTTTGATAAGAAAATAGAAAATGTAGAACATCACTCCTTATTTTTCGATGTTGATTTTGATATTCATGCCGAAGCTATTTACGATCATCCAAAATGGCCTGAAGAACCTCTTTTCTACGCAAGTTTTCCGTCAAAAACCGACGAAAACTGTGCACCAAAAGGAAAAGAAGCAGGTATCTTTTTAATTCCATTAGCACCCGGTTTAGAAGACACAAAAGAGTTAAGAGAATTATATTTTGAAAAAATAATTACGCGTCTTGAACGATTAACTGACCAAAAAGTAAAAAATAATATTATCTTTAAAGAATCATTTTGCGTAAATGATTTCATTAAAGATTATAATTCGTACAAAGGGAATGCGTATGGTATGGCAAATACACTATTGCAAACTGCTTTTTTAAGACCTAAATTGAAAAGTAAAAAAGTAAAGAACTTATATTTTACTGGACAATTAACCGTGCCAGGACCAGGAGTTCCACCTTCCTTAATTTCAGGAAAACTAGTTTCAGATTTAATAGAAAAATATCAATAAGAATGAAGGCATTATTTGACAAAGTTTCTAATGATTGTAGTGTAAAAGTCACTAAGGCTTACAGTACTTCTTTTTCCAGTGCTGTAAAGATGTTAGCACCTAGTATTAGACAAGATATTTATAATATTTATGGTTTTGTTCGCTTTGCTGATGAAATTGTAGATTCGTTTCATGATTATGATAAGGAATTCCTTTTTTCAAAATTCGAACAAGATTTGGCTGATGCTTTGGGACATAAAATAAGTTTAAATCCAATTTTAAATTCATTTCAATACACTGTGAATAAATATAATATTCCACAGGAAATGATTGATGCTTTTATGAAAAGTATGAAATTAGATTTAAGTAAAAGCGAATACAAAACCACAGAAGAATATCAAGAATACATTTATGGTTCGGCAGATGTAGTGGGTTTAATGTGCTTAAAAGTTTTTGTAAACGGAAATGAAGAAAAGTACAATGAGTTGAAAGATTCAGCTATGCGCTTAGGTTCGGCTTTTCAAAAAGTAAATTTCTTACGCGATTTAAAAGCAGATTTTGAAGATTTAAGTAGAACTTATTTTCCCAATACCGATTTGAATCATTTAGACGAAAAAGCTAAACAAGAAATTATTGCTGATATTGAAAGTGATTTTGAGGCTGCATTTGAAGGAATTAAAAACTTACCTTTAGAAGCTAAATTTGGAGTTTATACCGCATATAGATATTACAAAAAGTTATTAAAAAAGCTTCAAAAAACACCTTCTTTAGAAATCAAAAATACACGCATACGAGTTTCTGATTATCAAAAAGTAGAATTATTAGCAAGATGCTATGTCAAATACAGATTAAATATAATTTAATACCATTGTTATTATGTGGTTACACGTTTTAGTTTTTTTTACAACATTTTTCTTTATGGAATTTATGGCTTGGTTTAGTCACAAGTACATTATGCACGGATTTTTATGGAGTTTACACGCCGACCATCACAAGAAAGACCACGACTCTTGGTTTGAGCGTAATGATGCGTTTTTCATTTTTTATGCAGTGGTTAGTATTGGTTGTTTTTTATTATGGCAGAACAATATTTTAGAAATTGGATTAGCTATTGGATTGGGAATTTTCGCATATGGATTAGCTTATTTCCTAGTTCATGACATCTTTATTCACCAAAGATTTAAGTTGTTCAGAAATGCGAATAATCGTTATGCTAAAGCCGTAAGACGCGCTCACAAAATGCATCACAAACACATTGGAAAAGAACATGGAGAATGCTTTGGAATGTTAATAGTTCCATTAAAATATTATAAAAACTAAAAAATCCCGCTGAAGCGGGATTTTTTTAATTCATTAATTGTTGCAAAGGTTTGAGTTGTTCTAAATCGACATTCGATTTTTGGAGTAAACTTAGCATATTCATTATATGAGTTGGATTCATATCGTTTCCTAAAACTCTAACTACTGCAAAACCATTTTCTTTCTTTCCAGCTAAAATGACAAATTCTTCTATATGCTCGTCATCAGCACCTACGAAATAAATTGCAGCACCATCATTACCAGAACCTGCTTTCATTAATTGCTGATAACTTTCATCTTTTAAAATTGATTTTACTTCTTTAATTTCCGTTTCATAACCAGACGTATTAGTTGAATCCGTTCTAAAAGCCAAAATATTCATTTTTTCAAACGATTCTAAAGCTGCTTTTTCAGTTTCAGACAATGACATTTTATCGGTTTTAATAATACTTGGAGCTAAATCAATCGCAATAAACTTAGAGGATTCTGTATTCTCTACAAAATACTTTTGAAGTGAAGGCTTGTCTTCACAACTGCAAAGTAACATCACAACCGAAACTAGCAATAATAACTTTTTCATGGCTTATTTTTTAGAAGCTTTTTTCAAATCATCTCCACCTGGTAAACTCATTTTTTCTGTTAACATAGAAATTTCATCTAAACTAAAATTCCCTGTTAATGATAAGACAACTGTATTGGCATCTTTCATATTAGCGCCTTCGATATACATTAAAAGTTCTTTAACGATATTTTCATTTGCTCCTGATTTTACGTAAATTTTCACGTTTTTCCCATCGCCATTCACACGCATTAATTCTTCTAACGGATTCAATTTTAAGTAACTATTGACAGTTGCTTTCATATCGGCACCTAATTTTGCATTACTTGTGGTAAACACTTTTAGGTTGTCTAATTTTTTAAGCAAGTTCATGTATTGTTGCATTTCTTTATCTTTTGCATCTACTTTAACTTTACTCATCATTTCGAACATCTTTTTATTTACAATAACTGATGCTACTCCATCTTTATCTTCAAATTTATCAAAAGCGCCTTGTGCAAAAGAAACTGTTGATGCCATTAAAAATGCTATAACTACTACTAAATTTTTCATTGCTTTTATTATTTAAAAATTGTTTTTTTTGTTTTTTCGTATTCCTCTAAATATACTACACTTTCCATGCCAATTTTTACTTGTTCTGAAACCATTAACAATGCTTTTTGTGTAGCTGCAAAGGCTTCTTCTGGATTATCATACGTTCCTAAATCTTCTTGTTTAGGTTCGGGTGTGTTAAAATAGAAGGTAGCCAATCCAAAAAGTACTACAAAACTTGCTGCAATACCCATCCATTTTACAGTACTTTGTTTTCTAGGTTGTAATGGAAGTTTTTGCTCGAATTGTGTTCCTTTTTGCGTTTCAAAGTAACCAAACAGCGCTTGATATTTTGCCAAATGTGGCGCCACATCGTTTGAAGAAAAATAGGCCTTTAATTGTTTTTCTTCCGCTATTGTAGTTTCTCCTTGAAAGTATTGTTCTAATAATTGTTCAACTAACTTGAGTTCCATAATTATGTGTTTTTTCTATTTTTTCTCTTAAGGTTTTTCGTGCTCTGGACAAAGCTACTCGAACCGCTGTTTCATTCATTTCTAATACTTGAGCTATTTCCGAAAATTCATATTCTTCAATTTCTCTTAGTTGTAATATCAATCGTTGTTGTTCGGGTAAATCGTTCATTAACTTTTCGGCCCATTGCAACGTATTTTGATGTTCTATTTGTGTTTCTACACTAGCTTGCTTGTCTTGATAATTGTTATGTACAATTTGCAAATTAGTCGCTCTTTTGCTTTTTAGTTGATCCAAACAATAATTCTTGGTCATCGTCATTGCCAAAGCTTCTAAACTATTATATTGTTCCAAAGCACTGTTTTTACTCCACAACCTTACCAAAACTTCCTGAGTAGCATCTTCTGCTTCCTCCGTACTCACGAGCATTCGTTTCGCTAAACGAAATAACTTATCCTTAAAAGGAGTAATTATTTGTACAAACTCGTTTTGATTCATTTTAGTTAGTTGGTTTATAATGAAGACGAATGTAATTTAATTTTGTTACAAAATGAAAAAAGGTTTTGATAAATAAACACCAAAACCTTTTAAAATCAAATAATTAAACTTTATCTAAAACAGAAAATTCAAACCTAATTTAAAGTTTCTTCCTCTTGTATTATAACCAATTACTTCTTGAAAATCGTCATTCAAAATATTAGTTACGGCTCCAAAAATTTGCAAACGATTTGGTAATAACTCATACGAAATATTTGAATTTACTAACTGATAAGCTGCTAAATTAACGGCTTGTGTTGCCCAAATATTTGAGTCATAATAGGCATCGCTTCTTTTGTCTACAAATTGATAATTGATTCCAAATGTTCCTCTTTTAAATTTATAATTCAAGTCAACATTTCCTTTATGTTTTGGTATCAAACGATTTAATTGTTGTTCTACTTCAGTGAAAGTATAATTTCCACCAATATTGAAACGTTCAGATAAATTATATCGAATACTTGTTTCAATTCCTTTAGCATTATAGGTTCCGTCAATATTAATATAGTTTGATGCAAAAGTTAAAGGATTGGTATAAAACCCAAACGTATTTTCTTCTTCTCTATAAAAACCAACCGCATTTATTGTTAATTTCTTATTCAATAATTGCGATTCAAAACCAAATTCAGCTGTGGCATTTTCTTCTGGTGTTAAGTCTAAGTTTCCGTAAGGTCCGTATAATTGATATAAACTTGGAGTGATATATCCACCACTAATTGAGCCTAAAATCTTTAATGGTAAATTTTTAAAAGTATAGCTTGGATTAATATTCAACATATAATATGTATCATATTCACTGTGAAAATTTAACCTAAGACCAGCATTCAAATTAAAACCGATATTAGAATTATAAACAAAATTTGCATACGGATCTAATAAATTAAACTTCGCACCTTCTCTAGCCACATCAGTATACGCATCTTTTTGCGTCATATCGAAATATTGATATTGCGCCCCTAAAACTAAATATACTTGCTTACTAAAACTGTATTTATTGAAAGCGTCAATTGAAGCTGTTCTTCCTGAATAATTGTAAATATCAATGGTTCCAGACCAAGAATTTGAAATATTTAAAACTCTATCAATCGTTGAAGCACCCGCATTGATTGCAAATTCTCCTTTATTATATTTGTACTTAGGCAAAAATCCGATTCTGAATTGTTCTGAAAAACTATTGTTGTTCAAATCATCAGAATTCGCAATAAAACCATCAAATGAATTGTCAAACGTATTTTTGATGCGGTCGTAATTCCCAAAAAATTCAAAACTTAATTTATCATTTGCTTTGAATCCAATTTTCTGTAACACATTGATTCTTGAAAATGAATCTTCTTCAAAATCATCTCCTGCGGCTTCCGACATTCCTTTGGTTTCTGTACTATTTAAAGTGGTCATGTACGACACTTTATTGATAGTTCCATTTACCGATACACCTTGACTGAAATCTTGTGCACTTGTTTTTGAAGTTTCCGAAGTATTTTGCGTTCCCATATTGATGTACGCATTACCCGAAATTTCCTTTTTAGCCGATTTTTTCAACATAATATTGATAACTCCAGTTGCAGCTCCAGTTCCATATAATGTACTCGAAGCGCCTTTCATTACTTCAATTTTCTCAATTTGTTCTACTGGAATTAAACGCAAATCGTACTCTAAATTAATCCCAGATGCATCTGTTACTGGAACTCCATCAATGTAAATGGCAGTTTGACGATTACGACCACCACGTATGTAATATCCTAAATTTTTTCCACCAAACGATTGATTTCCGTTGATTTCCACTCCAGCCACCAGACTCAACACGTTAGCCAAATTTTGACCTTTTTTAGCTTCTAAGTCTTGCGCCGTAATGACTTCAATAATTTTACCTGATTTTTCTTTGTTTTGCGCGAATTTAGTGTCGGAAACGACTACTTCTTTAAGATTGTTTACTTTTAGCGTATCTGATTCTTGAGCATACGCAAAAGCAGTAGCTAGTGTAAATACACTTAAGCCAATAAACTTTTTGTTCATTTTAGGGTTAATAAAAAATTTAATAAATTGGGGAGAAAAGCACAGAATTTACCCATACTCAAACTTTTTTTCCCGAAAGTTTGTTACTCAACGAATGTGGCAGGTCTCCTGGCTTGCGTCTTGTTATCAACCTTCTCATTCGCCAAGGCGAACAATGGTATTGTAGATAATAACAAGCTTTGTAGCTTACAGTTGCGGGTACAGCTTAGGCATTACACCTAATTCCCTTTTAATGTTGTTTTGAAAAATTCAGAAACAACAACCAAAATTCGAGGGCAAAGGTAAGTGTTTTTTAAAAGTTTACAATCTTAATTTATATCTTTGAATTTCATATTTTTAAATAAATTCAAAATGAGAATTTTAGTTTTAAGTTTGTTCATCTTTAGTTTTACATTTACACAAGCTCAAAAAATTGAAGTACGTGAAGTTAAAGTTTCAGATCCTCAAAATGTTTTAGTCCAAGAAGCAGATACAGTTAGAGATTTAGAGTTTGAAAATACGGCAATCCCTTTTGCAGTAGTTGAACAAGTTCCGCTTTTTGGTTCATGCGAAAAAATTGAAAAAACCTTGCAAAGAGAATGTTTTCAAAAAGAAATTAAAAAACATATTGAAAAACATTTAAAATATCCTGAAGAGGCGAAAGAAAATAAAATTGAAGCTCGAGTAATAACAGTATTTGAAATTGATAAAAATGGTAAAGTAGCTAACTTAAGAGTTAGAGGAAAAAAATCAGAATATCAATCACTTTTTGAAGCAGAAGCCAAGAGGATTATTGAAGCATTACCTCAATTTTCTCCAGGTTTACAAAGAGGAAAGCCTGTTATTGTAGCTTATTCAATACCAATAACTTTTAAATTATAACTTACTTCTTCTTATTTATCTTACGCCACAACCAAATAAAGCCAATTACAAAGTGTGCTAAAACAATTGTTGCTACTGCATAAAGGAAAGCATTTGAATCTGTTCTCATGTTCTTTTTTTGGCAAATTTAGTGGTTTTTGATAAATCGTTTGGCATCATTTGTTGCAGATAATCTGTTTTTGAATGCAAAGTACTACTTTTGCAAAAAAAATTCATGCGTCATTATTTCTTATCAGTAGTTTTATTTTTAGGATTTATCCAATGTAAAGAATCGAAAAGTTCTTCAAATCTGAATACTTCTGCACAAAATAGCATCCAACATGCGAAAGGATTTTCTATTGAAAAATATGATGGCTTTTCGGTTGTAAAAGTTTCTAACGCATATCCTGAAGCTAAAGATGATTACACTTATATACTTCATAAAAAAGGAGTTCAAATTCCAGATAGTTTACAACAATTTACGGCAATTGAAATCCCAATTAAAAAAGTAATTGTAACCTCAACAACCCATATTCCAGCTTTAGAATCATTAGGTGTAGAAAATACTTTAATTGGTTTTCCAACCACACAATACATTTCATCTGAAAAAACTCGAGCTTTAATCGATGCTGGAAAAGTGAGAGATTTAGGTTCCAATCAAGGATTAAATACCGAAGTTATTTTGGACATTCAACCTGATGTAATCGTTGGTTTTAGTGTGGATGGCGATTTGAAAACCTACAAAAACTTAGAAAAAAACGGTCAGAAAATAATTTTCAACGGCGATTGGACCGAAAAAACACCTCTTGGAAAAGCAGAATGGATTAAGTTTTTTGGGGCTTTGTACGATTTAAACGAAAAAGCAACCGAGATTTTTAACTCGATTGAGAAAGAATATAATTCGGTAGTAGCATTAGCGAAAAACACAAAAACCCAACCTACCATTTTTGCTGGCGCTATCTACGAAGACCAATGGTTTTTACCACAAGGCGATAGTTGGGCAGCCTATTTCTTAAAAGAAGCTAACGGAAATTATCTATGGAAAGATTCCAAAGGAACTGGAAGCTTAGCTTTATCGTTCGAAAGCGTTTTAGACAAAGCCAAAGATGCTGATTTTTGGATTGGCCCAGGGCAATTTGGTTCGATAAAAGAAATTTTGGATAGCAACTCAAATTACATTCATTTCAAAGCGGTCAAGAATAAAAATGTGTATTCGTTTAGCACCAAAAAAGGCAAAAAAGGTGGTGTTATTTACTACGAATTAGCGCAAAATCGTCCCGATTTGGTTTTGAAAGACATTGTGAAAATTTTACATCCTGAAGTGTTGCCAGATTATGAGTTGTTCTTTTTCGAGAAGTTAAAATAAAATTGAAACACATAGTCACATAGCTCAACTATATATAGATTTCAGGCGTTTCACTTTACATAGTTAACATAGCTATGTGCGAATGAAATGATTTCAAAAGAACTTTACTTCATATTTTTCTATGTGCCTATGTGTTTAAAAAACCAAAAAACGTAATTTAGCCAAAATTTCAATTCATGCAATTTACAAAAAAACAAAACCTTCTTTTCATCCTCTTGCTTGTAGCGATGGTGTTTTTGTTTTTGGCGAATATTAGCCTAGGTTCCGTTTCTATTCCTTTAAAAGAAGTGGTTAGCGGACTTTTATCGCAAGAAATGAGTAAGGAAAGCTGGGAAATTATTCTTTGGAATTTCCGCTTTCCAAAAGCTATTACCGCAATTTTAGTAGGAATTGGCCTTTCGATGAGTGGTTTATTAATGCAAACTTTGTTTAGAAATCCGTTGGCTGGACCTTATGTATTAGGATTGAGTTCGGGAGCAAGTTTAGGTGTAGCTTTCATTATTTTAGGAACCGGATTTTTACCTGCATTTATTTCTTCATTCTTTTTATCGAATTACGGATTGATTCTAGCTTCGAGTTTAGGAAGTTTATTGGTTTTTATGGCAGTTTTATTAGTATCGAAAAAATTAAAAGACACCATGGCAATTCTTATTGTCGGATTGATGTTTGGAAGTTTCACTAGTGCTATAGTTTCGGTTTTATCTTATTTTACTTCGGCTGAAAAATTACAGAAATTCACGTTTTGGTCGATGGGAAGTATTTCAAATTTATCTTGGAATGAAATTTCACTTTTATCGCTTTTTGTTTTCATCGGAATAGTTATTAGCTTTATGGTTATCAAACCTTTGAATGCTTTATTATTAGGAGAAAAATACGCTCAAAGTATCGGAATCAACTATAAGAAAACTCGTTTTTTAATTATTATTGCCACTAGTATTTTAGCAGGAAGCATCACCGCTTTTGCAGGTCCGATTGCTTTTATTGGGTTGGCAGTTCCGCATATGGCAAAATTGTTGTTTCAAACTAGTAATCATTTTGTATTGTTTTGGAGTACACTTTTACTTGGCGCGATTGTCATGCTTTGTTGTGATACTATTGCTCAAGTTCCAGGAAATGATATAACCTTACCAATAAATGCGATAACCTCTGTAATTGGAGCGCCAGTAGTGATTTGGTTGTTAGTTAGTAAGAAAAGATTTTAGGAACACTGATTTAAGAAATGTAAGAAATCGACTTAAATGAACTTTTATGTAATTTTATAAATACTTTTAACTTACATGACTTATATGTTTAAAAATTAATTCGTGGTAAAAAAATAAAAATGACCCAACAAAATTTCACCATACAAACCCATAACCTTTCGATTGGCTATAAGTCAAAATCGGAAACGATTACTATTGCTCAAAATATCAATCTTGATTTAGAAAAAGGTAAATTAATCGCTTTAATTGGTGAAAATGGAATAGGGAAATCAACATTATTTAAAACAATAACGGGAATCATTCAACCTTTATCAGGTGAAGTTTCTTTACTCCATAAATCACTTCAGAGTTTTAAACCAATTGATTTAGCGCAAGAATTAAGCATTGTTTTAACCGAAAAATTACCACCAAGTAATTTAACGATTTATGAAATTGTTGCCTTAGGAAGACAACCATACACCAATTGGTTAGGTTCTTTGTCTCAAGAAGATACAATCAAAATTGAAGAAGCAATCGCATTAACCGAAATTCAGCATTTGATTCATAAAAAACACGACGAAATCAGCGATGGTCAGTTGCAAATTGCTTTGATTGCACGTGCTTTGGCACAAGATACTTCGATTATTATTTTAGACGAACCAACGACTCATTTAGATTTGGTTCACAAAGCAACGTTATTAAAATTGTTGCAAAAACTCACCCACGAAACAGGAAAAACCATCCTCTACTCTACGCATGACATCGATTTGGCAATTCAAATGGCTGATGAAATGATTGTGTTTACTCCAAATCAAATTGTTCAAGACCAACCTTGTAATTTAATACAAACTGGGATTTTTAATACGCTGTTTGATACCGAACATTTGACTTTTGATGCTTTGATTGGTAAGTTTAAAATCAAGTAGATTACACATCAAAATCGATAACTTCGATAACTTCTCCCGCTTTTAAATCATTCAAATGAATATTTCCTACACGAACTCGAACTAATCGCAACGTAGGAAAACCAACAGCTGAAGTCATTTTTCGGACTTGACGAAATTTGCCTTCGGTTAAAGTTATCGAAACCCAAGAAGTTGGACCGTGACGCTCATCGCGAATCTTTTTACCACGTTCGCCTAAATTAGGAACAGATTCTAATTTAAAAGCTTTGCACTTTTTGGTTTTGTATTTTTTTCCGTGTAAGCCAATTTCAACACTGTTTCTTAATTTTTCAACAGCTTCTTCTGTAATGATTCCATCGACTTGCGCATAATATTCTTTTTCTACTTTTTTACTTCGGACAATTTCACTCATCATGCCGTCTGTTGTTAACAAAAGTAATCCCTCTGAATCTTCATCTAAACGACCAATTGCCATCGTGTTTTCGGGAAAATCATATAATTCGCCCAACAACTTTTTCTTGCGTTTTAATTGGTAAATAAACTGCGATAAATAACCGTAAGGCTTATGAATGAGGAAATGATGGTGCATACTAAATATTTGTTGCAAAAATACATTTTTCAAATTTGAAGTTTGATTTAATTCCGTATTTTTACATTTTACAATTCATTTATGCCAGAATCCATGCTTATTTTAATCACTTTTGTTGTTGCACTTGCCATTGGAATTTTCCTTGGAAAGTTGTTATTTACTGCCCAATCAAAATCTGAAAAATCAGGTTTAGAAGAAAAAATTAATGGCCTTTTAAATCAAATTGAACAATTAAAAATCCAGTTTCAAACCGAGAGAAATCAGTTTGAAAAGTCACTTTTACAACTTAGTTCTGAAAAAGAAAACCTTCAAAAAGAAAAAGAATCGTTAGCCATTCATTTAGCCAAAAAAGAAAATGATTTCGATAATCTTTTAGAACGTAATAAAGAGCAAAAGCAAGAAGTGGAGCAACTTCAAGAGAAATTCACCAAAGAATTTGAAAATTTGGCTAATAAAATTCTAGAAGAAAAAACAGTGAAATTCACCGAGCAAAATAAAGAGAATCTTAAAAATATTCTTTCGCCTCTACAAGATAGAATTCAACTTTTTGAAAAGAAAGTCGAAGACACACACAAAGAGAGCATTGATTATCACGCTGCTTTACGCCAACAAATTTCGGGACTTCGCGAAATGAACGAACAAATGAGCAAGGAAACCATCAATTTAACCAAAGCGCTAAAAGGCGATAGCAAAATGCAAGGAAATTGGGGTGAATTGGTTTTAGAACGTGTCTTAGAAAAATCAGGTTTAGAAAAAGATAGAGAATATTTCGTGCAACAAAGTCACGTTACTGAAGACGGTAATCGTGTATTTCCAGACGTTATCATTAATCTTCCTGATGGCAAGAAAATGATTATCGATTCGAAAGTAACGTTGACAGCTTACGAACGCTATATTAACGAGGAAGATTCGGAACTAAAAAATCAACATTTAAAAGAACATATCGTTTCTATTAATCGTCATGTGGAACAATTGGGTAACAAAAATTACCACGATTTATACCACATGGAAAGTCCGGATTTCGTTTTGTTGTTTATTCCTATTGAATCGGCTTTTGCTGTGGCCTTAAATCAAGATACAACTTTATATAACAAAGCTTTTGAAAAAAACATTGTGATTGTGACGCCTTCAACACTTTTGGCTACTCTTCGCACAATTGATAGTATGTGGACCAATCAAAAGCAACAAGAAAATGCGATTGAAATTGCTCGCCAGGCTGGAGCTTTGTATGATAAATTTGAAGGTTTTGTTTCTGATTTGATTAAAATTGGCAAGAAAATGGACGAAGCCAAGATAGAATACGGAAACGCTATGAACAAATTGGTTGATGGCAAAGGAAATTTGGTAAACAGTGTTGAAAAACTAAAAAAAATGGGAGCCAAAGCTAAAAAATCACTTCCGGAAGCTGTTTTAAAAAGAGCTGAAGAAACAGACGAAATCGCATTACTTTCTAAAAACGAAAACGACTAAAAAAGAATAATATGTTACGATAAATATCGCTTTACATCGCCTTATCTCTTACTTTAATCTCAAGGATTTGTTGTGAAAACTTGGGAAGGCGAATTGAGTCAAGGAATATCAGGAGCTCAAATTTTTGCATTTTCAGTAATGGAAAATGAAGATGTAGTAATAGCAGAAATGAAAAAATGGTAGGGCAAAAAAGTTACTTTAGAATTTGAAGAACGCTATAAAACTTTCTTTTGGTGGGGGCGACACTCGCTATTTTATTACCAAAGTTACTCTAAAAATTAAACATATATGGAAACCGTAAATACAGTTGAAGCATCAAAAATTACCTTGTCGGAATTAATGTTACCCTCGCATTCTAATTTTAGTGGTAAAATTCATGGTGGCTATTTATTAAAATTAATGGACCAAATTGCTTTTGCATGTGCTTCAAAATACTCGGGATGTTATTGCGTAACTGCTTCTGTTGACACGGTTGATTTTTTAAATCCAGTAGAAATTGGAGAATTAGTAACTTTAAAAGCTTCAGTTAATTACGTTGGAAAAACTTCAATGATTGTTGGTATTCGAGTTACATCAGAACACATTCAAACTGGAATAAAAAAACATTGCAATTCGAGTTATTTTACAATGGTCGCGAAAGATGAAAACGGAAATAATGTTAAAGTACCTCGATTAATTTTATCTAACATGAATGAAGTTAGACGATTTTACGACGGAGTCAATCGAATAAATAACAAAAAAAAGCATCAAGAATTAGAAATTAATTTTGATTATCAATCGGCTCAAGCATTAGAAAACCTTAAAAATTATAATGTTGAAATTGCTGAAAAGCTGATTAACAACACGTAACGTTTAAGAAAATATATTGTCATTTTAAAAAAAAAGTTATATTTGTAATAACTATAAACAAATAAACTCTTATAATATGACAAAAAAATACGCTTTTTTATCATTTTTTGCCATTTTAATTATTTTAATTTTTTCTTGTACTGATAATGATGATAATGAATATATTGCAGTTTCTCCTGTTACTGTCGATTTAACACAAGTTCCTTATCAAAATCTATCCGATTATCGTTTTTTTGAAGGTGAAATAAAAAATCAAATCCCTTCCCTAGATGTTATTCCTTACGAACCAATTTCTTCATTATTTACTGATTATGCCCATAAAAAAAGGTTTATTTGGTTACCAAACGGAACCAAAGCTACTTATAATGGAGATGATGAAATTTTAGAACTACCTTTAGGTGCAGCAATAATTAAAACATTTTATTATGATAATGTTCAACCTTCAAACACAACTAAAATAATTGAAACACGCATAATGATTAGAAAATCCTATGGTTGGATATTTGCTGATTATGTATGGAATGAAGACCAAACAGAAGCCTATTTAGATTTAAATGGAAGCACAAAAAGTATTTCTTGGAAAGACGATAATAATGTGACTAGAAGTGTTAACTATCGAATTCCAAATGAATCACAATGTATTGTTTGTCATAAAACTAAAAGTTATGAAAACGGAAATTATGTTCAAAAAAATATTCCAATTGGAATTAAACCACAAAATCTAAACATGTTATTTAATTATGGTAATGACACCAAAAATCAATTAACAAAATGGATTGAATTAGGTATATTAGAAAATAATTTCAATTTACCTACCGAAGAAAGTACTACTGTAAACTATAACGATGTTAGTAAGCCTTTAGAAAAAAGAGTGCGGTCTTATTTTGATATAAATTGTGCACATTGTCATAAAGAAAATGGCCATTGTGATTACAGACCAATGCGATTCGCATTTTCAGAAACAAACAACAATTTAATAAATATGGGTGTTTGTGTAGACACACAAGATATGCAAGATTTTTCTCCAGAATTAAGCAAAATTATAACTCCAAGGAGAGTGGATCAATCCATGCTATACCATAGATTAAATACCGTTGATGAAACCTACAGAATGCCACTTCATGGACGAACAATTATTCATACAGAAGGAGTAACACTTATAGAAAATTGGATTAACTCACTAGACGATTGTCGATAAATAATTATTAATTATATGAAAAAAATTTACTTTTTAATAGTAATTGGGTTTGGATTTGGAACACTTTTAGCACAAGACAATTGTGCAACTGCATTACCTATTACTTCAGCAGGAACTTTCACTATTAGCACTATTAATGGAACAGAGTTACCGCAAACAGCTTGTAACAACATCACAAACACAACAACAACTGCTGCAGAATGGTATGCGTATACCCCAACAAGTAATTTTACTGTTACTGTATCCTCTGATTTGCCTGAAAATATTTGTAAAGATACCCGTTTACGAATTTATAGTGGCACTTGTGCAGCTTTAACTTGTGTAGTTGGTGATGATGACTCTGGAACTATTACTTGCACTACAAATAATTCATCTTGGTTATCACGCGCAACATTTAATGCTATTGCTGACACCACCTATTATATTGTTTGGGATAATCGATGGGCTTCTACAGGGTTTAATTTTCAAATTAGCGAAATTCCTGCTGGCTATAACCCATGTGCTAGTGCAACCGCTATAACTGCTGGTACTACAACGGTTAATGCAATTGACCAAACCAATATTAATACAGCTTGTTCCACAACTACTTTATCTAAATGGTATATTTATACGCCTACAATTAACGCTACTGTAACTGTTTCTTCAGACCTCATGACTAATATCTGTAAAGACACTAATTTTAGTGTGTATACAGGTAATTGTACAACGGGATTAACATGTATGACTAATGATGATAATTCAGGAATAATTGCTTGTAATTCAGGTAATACTAATTCTAACCTTTCAGTAAAAACATTTGAAGTAGCTGCTGGAGTTACCTATTATATTGTATGGGATAACAAATGGAGTGCTACAGGATTTGATTTTACTATAACAGAAATTCCTATTGTCTTACCAATAACATACACTACTCAAAACATTGGAACAATTAACAGTTCTTATAACATTTGTGTTGTTGATATGAATGGAGATTACAAAGATGATATCGTTGGTATAAATACAACTTCTATGCGTGTACACTACCAAGGAAATACTGCTGGAAATTTTACAATTACAGATCATAATTTTACCTTTTCAGGAACTAGTAGTGCTGCTTTGGCTCCAAACTGGAGTTTGGCTGCAGGCGATTATAATAAAGATGGCTTTAATGATTTAGTCTTAGGTAACACAAGTGGTGCTTCAATAATTACTTCTGTAAATTCTGGAGCAAGCTATTCGGCATTTGTTCCAGGTTCAGACCAATATATTTTTTCGCAAAGAACTAATTTTTCAGATTTAAATAATGATGGTAATTTAGATATTTTCGTATGCCATGATATCGCTCCAAGTTGTTATTATCTAAATAATGGAAGTGGTGTTTTAACTTTTTACCAATCAACAGTGACTCCAGGATCTATGAGCATAGCAACCACAACTGGAAATTATGCTACACTTTTCACAGATTTTGATAATGATGGGGATAGTGATGTATTTGTATCAAAATGTTCTGGGCCTCCTTGTGAATTATATCGTTATGATGGAAATAACACCTATACCAACATTTCTGCCATTGCAGGTATAAATGTTACTCCTATACAAACTTGGTCTTCTGCCATTGCAGATTTTGACAATGATGGAGATATGGATATCATTATCACAGCTAGTGCAAGTTTACACAAATATTTCAGAAATAATTTAGATACAACTAACTCAACTGAAGAAGCTTTTTCAAATATAACTGCAGGATCTGGTTGGGATACTAATACATCTACTAATATTGACAATATTGCATACGATTTTGATAACAATGGTTTTGTTGATGTTTTAGGTGGAGGAAATAAAATTATGTTTAATCAAGGAAATAGTACTTTTTCACCTGTTAACTATACTGGAATTAGTGTTGGCGCTGTTGGAGATTTGAATAATGATGGATTTTTAGATATTCAAAACGGTACAACAATACGATACGCGGTACCAAACGGAAATAATTGGATTAAATTTTCTTTACAAGGGATACAAAGTAATAGAAATGGAATTGGAGCTAGAGTTGAAATTTATGGTACATGGGGCAAACAAATTAGAGATATCAGAAGTGGTGAAGGATTTAGATACATGAGTTCGTTAAATGCGCATTTTGGCATTGGAACAGCAACTAGTATCTCACAAGTAATCATTAGATGGCCATCTGGAGTAGTTGATGTTATAAATAATCCTTCAATCAATCAATCACTACATATTCTTGAAGGTTCAAGTCCATTAAGTATAGAAGACAACGAGAACTCAAAAATTATTTTGCATCCAAATCCAAGTAGTGAGATAATTACTCTCTCAAATATTGAAATACTAAATATTAAAAATATTTCTATCATCTCTACATTAGGAAAGGAGATTAAAAAAGTTAAACTTTCTAATTCTACATTTTCAGTATCTGATTTATCAGAAGGACTTTACATCTTACTTATTGAAACGTTAGATGGTAAGAAATACTCTGAAAGTTTTATAAAGAAAAATTAAATGTAGAATTAACCGAGCCAAGCTCGGTT
>Ga0255099_1000332_pt1 | contig 19227 bp, 10 predicted proteins | sample Colum_Colum_RepA_2_FD_188451 | JGI IMG/M metagenome (GOLD analysis project Ga0255099, IMG submission 188451) | Freshwater microbial communities from Columbia River, Oregon, United States - Colum_Colum_RepA_8d | ecosystem: Environmental > Aquatic > Freshwater > River | place: USA: Oregon...
GGGCAAACGCGGCTGAACCGGCTCCGCTGGTCGCCGGGCAGCCGCTGATCGTCGGCAGCGAGCTGGATTATCCGCCGTTCGCCCTGGTGAACCAAGACCAGACGGCAGGTGGATTCACGGTGGAATTGTGGCAGGCGGTGGCCAGGGAGGCGGGCCTCAACGCGACGATCCGCACCGGGCCTTTCCACGAGATCCTGAACAATTTCAAGTCGGACAAGGTTGACGTGATGATCAACTTGGCCCAGTCCGAGGCCCGCAAGGAATTCGCGTCCTTCGCCGTGCCCCACGTGACGATGTATGGCGCAATCTTCGTGCGCAAGGGCGACACCCGCATCCGCACCGAGCTCGACCTTACGGACAAAACCTTGATCGTGCTCAACAAAGATCTGGCGCATGACTACGCTATAGGGCGGGGCTGGAAGAAGCTGCTGCTGGTGGACGATACTGCCGCCGGCATGACCAAGCTGGCTGCGGGGCAGGCCGACGCGATGCTCGTGGGCAAGCTCGTAGGCCTGAACACCCTGCGAGAGAAGGACATCAAGGCGGTCGAGCCCGTAGGTGCCCGGCTTGAGTTCTTCCAAAAGTTTGCCTTCGCGGTGAAGAAGGACCGCCCCGGAAGCTCGGAACTGCTCAGCAAGCTCAACGAGGCACTCGCGGTGGTAAAGGCCAGCGGCACTTACGATGCACTCTACGAAAAGTGGTTCGGCATTCTGGAGCCCCGGCGGCTCTCCTGGACTCAAGTGCTGAAATACTTGCTGCCCGCGCTCGGCTTGCTGCTGCTGGCCATCGTGGCCTACTTGCATGAGCGGCGGCTCCGCATGCGACTGGATGATTCCAACTCTCTGCTCAACGCCACGCTGGAGTCCACAGCTGATGGCCTGCTAGTGATTGACCAGCAGCACACCATCCTTGCCTACAATCAAAACTTCGCCAACCTCTGGCAGGTGCCGCAGGCGATGATGGCCCGGCGCAACAGCCATGAAGTGATGGGGTTCGCAGCCTGTCAGGCGGCTGAGCCGGATTTGTTCCTGATGAAGGTCCGTGAACTCGGCGACCTGGCCGAGGCCGAAGGGTCCGACTTGGTGCGGCTCAAGGACGGGCGATGCTTGGAGCGCTCCTCGAAGCCGAAGCGCCTGCACGGGCCGCCCACCGGTCGCGTCTGGAGCTTCCGCGACGTCACCGAGCGCGAAGCGGCGGCCAACCGCATCCTGCGCTTCAACCAGGAGCTCGAAGAGCGCGTCCACGAGCGCACCCGCCAGTTGGAAGATGCCAGCCGGGATCTGGAACGTCTTTCTTACGTCGCCTCCCGCACCGGCAACGCGGTCATCATTACTGATCCGGAAGGCCGGATCGAATGGGTGAACGACAGCTTCGAACGCATCAGTGGATGGCCCAAGGCCGAGGTGCTTGGCAAGCGGCCTGGAAGCTTCCTGCAGGGCAAGGGAACCGATCGTGACACCGTTGAACGTATTCGAGCGGCACTGCGACACCGGCAACCGATCCAATTCGAACTGCTCAACTATAACCGCGAGGGACAAGGCTACTGGATCGAGGCGGAGATCTGTCCCGTTTTCAACAAAGCCGGGGGGCTGGTCAATTTCATCGCGGTTGAGGCGGACGTCACTGAGCGCCACCAGACCGCGGCCAAGCTCCGCCAGCAAAGCCAAGAACTCACAGAGTTGAACGCAAACCTTGGGAAGGCCGTCAGCTCGCGCGACCAGTTTCTCGCCGCCATGAGCCACGAACTGCGCACGCCCCTCAACGGCGTGCTCACGCTTTCCGAATTACTGCTAGAGGGCATCCACGGCCCCCTTACCAGCCGGCAAGACGCCTCCCTGCGACAGATCCAAGAGTGCGGCCACCACCTCCTCGAACTCATCAACGACGTCCTCGACCTCGCCAAGATCGAGGCCGGCAATGTGACATTGGAGCCGGTCCAGTGCGACGCCATGGATCTCTGTGAGGCCAGCGTGCGCCTGGTCCGGGCCACCGCCCAGAAAAAGTCCCAGCAAATCCAGCTCTCGGTCGAACCACCGGGCCTAACCGTCCGCGCCGACGCACGACGGATGAAGCAGATGCTCGTAAACCTGCTGAGCAATGCGATCAAGTTCACCCCTGAGCGCGGAAACCTTGGGTTGCAGGTCTCCGCCACCGGCCAAGAAATCCGTTTCGAAGTGTGGGACGAAGGCATTGGAATCCCAGGCGACCAGCTCGACCGCTTGTTCAAACCCTTTGTTCAGCTCGACAGCCGGCTCTCGCGTCAATACTCGGGCACCGGACTTGGGCTGGCGTTGGTCCGGCAGCTTGCCACCCTGCATGGCGGTCGCGTGGAGGTGGCGAGCGAACCGGGGAAAGGCAGCCGATTTGTCGTGACCCTGCCCTGGGATGGCACCCTCACGACCACCAAGCCCCGAACCAAACACGAGCCGCCGCTGCAAGCCCCCGTGTCCACCCAGCCGCTCGTCCTCGTGGCGGAGGACAACCCCACGAATTACGAGGCCGTGCAATCCTACCTTGAGGCCACCGGCTTCCGCGTAATCCACGCCGAGGACGGCGTGCAGGCGCTGGCGCGCCTCCAGGCAGACCGGCCCGACATCGTGCTTATGGACATTCAGATGCCGGAGATGGACGGGCTCGAAGCGACCCGCCGCATCCGCCAGCTAGCGGACGAGCAGCTCCGTCAAATGCCCGTGGTCGCTCTGACCGCCTTGGCCATGCCCGGGGACAAAGAGCGGTGCATCACGGCCGGGGCCACGGCCTACCTCACCAAGCCGATGCACATGCGCGAGCTGGTCACGCTGATGCACGCCTTGATTCGCAGCCACAAGGGATGACTGGGCGTCAGCCAGTGCCTCCCCGTCTCCCGGAGAATCTGAAGCCTGTCTAATCCCTCAACCAACACTCCCTGCCGTATGTCTGCCCAGCCCTCCTTAGTGCGATACATGCTTCATCGTTAATGAAGATGCCGCACTTTTGAACCGCCCTGTCACATCCGTGACCCCGCCGCACTTTTCAACCGGCGTTTACACGGATCCCTTTTCTTTAGCTATCAGCAGCGATATGGAGCTTGGTCCAACCTGCCGAAGAAGCACGTCTGAGGCAATTCAGCAGGCCCAGTCTGTCTCGCTCCGCTCGGCTCGCCCTCTGCGGTTGCTCCGATAAATGGCGCAGCGCCCGCATCCACTAGCAGCTCGGTTGGGGACGCTTGGTCAGGGCAGTGGCATCCGGTCCACCGCCAGGCCGGCCTTGGGATCGGCCCGGCGGATGACGACGGTGTGGAGGCCGTTGCCGCTCCCGCCCCGGTAGGCCCAGGCCACGGCTACGAGCGCATCTTCGTTGCCGTCCCGGTCCAGATCGCCTCGGGCCAGTTCGGTGAGCACGAACTGCTGCGTCGCGTCTTCGAAGTGCAGTTCGTGCAGCTTATGCTGGAACTGCTTGAGCTTCCCCGCCTGCTGGTAGTCGCCGAGGGTCTTGCCTTTGGCGGTGTCAGCCTTGAGGGCTTTGCCGGCCGCAGAACCCACGAGCCCCAAGATCTCAACCGGAAGCGCGGGTAGCAGCCGTTCGGGCAGGTGAGTGCGCTTGGACTCGACGCAACGGCTGACGAATTTCAGCACGGCGGTGGGCCGGACGGCCCAGCCATCCATGGCGATGTCGAAGGTTGTCATCGGATAGGCCCCGCGCTTCATCGCCGCCAGATACTGCTCCACGTTCTCGACCCGGATGCGCTGCTCGGCCGCCTTGGGGTCCTTCGACTTTTGGTCGGCGGGCACCATCAGGAATTCGTAGGCGTCGGCCTCGGGGCTGCCGAGCTTGAGCTTCTCCTTCATCAAGCGCAGCGCCCCAGCCGGGGTGATCGCTCCGACCACGGTGAAGTCCGCGAGCTCCAAGGGCGCCATCAGGCGGACCGTCAGGTCCGGCGGTTCGGCCGCCTGCAGAGACCCTGCCGAAGTCAGCGCGATGGCGATGAGCTTGAGCAGACGATGCATGGAGCAGTCTCGGGCCGGCGGCGGTTTGGCGTGGTCACGTGGTGGGTTGATTGGTTGCGCGCTCTTCCGCCGCAGTGGCCGAGATTATCTTATCGGCCATGCCGGGATACAAATGGCGAATGCAAGCCGGGCACAGGCTGTGGGAAACGCTGGCCAGCCCGTGCTTGACGATGTAGGCATCCACCGCGTCCCAGTAGCCGCTGTCATCGCGGATCTTTTTGCAGGAGCTGCAAATGGGCAACAGCCCCTTCAATGTTTTGATGTTTTCGATCGCCGACTGTAGTTCCCGGAGCAGCCGGTCGCGTTCCTGTATGAGCTGGTCCCGTTGCATCCCGTAGTGAATGGCCCGGACCAGCATCGCGTGCGTGAACTCCCCCTTGACCAGATAATCTTGTGCGCCAAGCGCCAGAGCCCTGAGTGCCGTCTGCCGGTCGTTGAGCGTGGTCATCAGAATCGTGGGAGGGAGACGAAGGCGGTCTGCTGTAGCGGCGGCCAGCAGTTCCAGGCCGTCACCATCCGGCAGGCGGAGGTCCAGCAGCACACAATCGAAGTGTTGAGCCTGCAACGCCGCCATGCCTTCAGCCTTCGAGCGGGCCATAACGAAGCTATAATTCCAGCCTTCGGAGTCCGACTTGCCGAGCATCCGTTCCACGTTCATGCGGTCGATGTCGTCGTCATCAACCACCAGCAATTTGAGAGGAGTAGGCTTGTTCATGACCAGTTCTTACGACTGTTCTCCAAGGGATGCGCGGGACGGGCAAGCCAAAGGTGGCACAGCGCGGCAGTCGGCCATCCGGGCAAGGCGGGCTTCACAGATGAGTGCATGGATGGGAGAGGCTGCGGCGGGGGCCTGGTATCAACCGGCTCCGTTCTCGATGGAGATGGTCTTTGGCCAAGTGAAGAAAAATCGCGCCCCGCGCGGCAGCCGGTTTTCTATCCCGACGATGCCTCCGTAGTATTGCACCAACCGCCTAATCAGGGCCAGTCCGATGCCGCTGCCCTCGACCTTGTCACGGGGCTGCAGCGTCTGGAACATGCCCCAGATCCGTTCATGATGCTCGGGCGGGATGCCGGGGCCGTCGTCGTCCACCCGGAACTCGTAAAAGTTCCCGCGCTCGTGGACGGAGATCTCAATGTTCCCCGCCTTGCGGTCATGGTGTTTGACAGCATTGTTGATTAGATTCTGCAACACGGTGCGCAGGGGGGTCGCCGCCGTGGTGAAAGGCTCCGGATCGCCGAGCAGTCGCACCCTGAAGGCCAGCGGCACCTCGATGAGGGCGGTGATTTCGTCAATCATCTCGCTGACTTGCACGAGCTTGACGACGTCTTTCACCTTTCCAGCCCGCGAATAGGCCAGCAGGTCATCCAGCAGGCGCTCCATGCGGCGGACGCGCTGACGCATGAGCCGCAAGTTGTCCCGGATGGCCTGTGACTGGCCGTCGCCCAGATCCTCACTAATCCAGGCGGCCAGCGTGTCGATCGCGCGCAGCGGGGACTTGAGGTCGTGGGAGGCGATGGAGGCGAACTGGGCCAAATCTTGGTTGGAGCGCCTGAGGATTTCGTTGGTCACCTCGAGTTCCATGGAGCGAGCGTCCACCCGTTGTTCAAGCTCAGCATTCAGCCGCAGAATCTCCTGGGCGGAGGACCACACGGCGAGCACATCTTCCATTCGCCGGGCGATGGCGGTCAGCAGCCAGCGCGCCTCGGCGTCCCAAAGCCCGCTTGCTCCGTCCTCTTTGAGCCACAGAATCCAAGGTGAAGCGCCCTGAATCCGGAGTGAGATGGCGAGACCGCCCTTACCGCCCAGTGCTTCCGCCAAGGGTGTTGGCACGGGCGCTGGCTCCGCCGGCCCGAAAGCGATCGGTTCGATCGCCGCGTGGATTTGGCTAAAGACCGCCGCTGCTGCGGGTGTCATCGCCACTCTCAGTCCTTGCAGCGGGCGTCGGCGCGTGCGGTCAGGATTGGAATGGGTGGTCACGCCCCATTCTCCGGCCGAGGGGTCGGAAGGGGCTAGGAGAAACGCAGTTTCGCAATGGAGCATGCTGGCAATCTCGTCCAGCGCCACCTCCAAGGTTCCCTCACGGCTGCTCACGCGGCGGAATGCCGCGTTAAGTTTATCGACGCATTCCAGCGTCCGCATATGCCGGATCCGGACAGCGTCGGCTTCGCGCAGCTCGGTGATGTCCGAGTTGGTGCCCAGCACCCATTCCGGTCTGCCCGCAGGGTCGCGCAGCAGCGTTTCCACTGACTCAAGATGCCTGATGCGGCCATCGCAGATGCGGCGAATCCGGAATTCGCGCTTCCCTTTTGGCAGTTGGCCGCTGGCGACGGCCTGCACCTGCGCCAACTGAGCCGCCAGCTCCTCTGGCAACACGGCTTTGCGCCACACGGCGAAATCGACATGGCCATCAGCCGAAGGCGGCAGGCCGTATAGTTCGAACATGCGGTTGTCCCAGCGGACCTGGTCCGTGGCGAGGTTCCATTCCCAGATGCCCACCTTGGCGGCGGCGAGGGCAAGTTCATTCCGCTGCTGGGCCGCGCGCAGCGCCGCCTCTGCGGCCTTGCGCGGGGTGATGTCTTGGATTGACGTAAGCACCAGCCGCCCCTGGGACGTTTCAATGTTGGTTAGGGCGATATCAGCGGGGAATTCGCTGCCGTCTTTACGTCTCACATGCAGTTCCAGCTTCGCCCCCATGAGCCTGGGTTTTGGCGATTCTGCATAGCTCTGCCGGTGGGCGGCGTAAGTGTGCAGGTGGCGAACCGGCACAAGCACGTCCACATACTGGCCGAGCAACTCGTGGCGGGTGTAGCCCGAGTCGCGCTCTAGTTGGGCATTGACCATGCAGATGCGGCCCTCGGCGTTCACCATGACTTTGCCGCTGGGGGCGAACTCCACGAGCGTGCGGAACTGCTCCTCGCTTCGCCGCAAGGCCGCCTCCGCCTGCTTGCGCTCAGTTACGTCCCGCGTTGCGCCGCAGAACAAGGTCTTGCCGTCGATGTTCACCAAGCGGCTGGAGATTTCGACCTCGATCAGCGAACCGTCCCGGCACAGATAGCGGGACTCGTAACGCACCCCTTCTGGCTTCCCTGCCAATCTGGCCAGCAGTTGGCGGAACGCGTTGGGCGTCGCCCCGGGATCCCAGTCTTGGATGTTTAAGTCTTTGATTTCATCCCTGGGGTAACCTAGCAGGCGAGCGAAAGAGTCGCTGACCCGCTGCACATTGCCTTGTTCATCAAGAATGTGGATGCCGTCGGAGGCGGTTTGCAGGAGCAATTGATTGTTCAGGCTTTCCTTGCCCAGCGCCCGCAGACCGGAGCGCCAGCTCACCAGAGCGAAGGCCAGAGCTCCCAACAGGCCGGCGGCCAGCCCCAAGCCCAGAGCCTGGGACAACGAGCGCCACCCGGATGTCGCCTCGCGCGGCCACGCCGCTACTTCAACCCCCAGGCCCATGCTGCTGATGCTAGTCAGGACCCGGCGGGTGCGGCTTTCACCGGGGGGCTGGTCCGCCCGCCCCCATACTCGCGTCATTGGCCCGGCGCCATTGGCGATCCACACCCCCAGTTCGTGCTCCGGTCTTTCCGCAACAAGGCGCCGCATCAGCAGGGACACATTGACTAGGCTCGTGGCCACCCCTTCGAAGCTTGCCTCCGTTGCAGGGACTCCGTCCCGATAAACCGGCATGCGCAGCACCATGCCCACTCCCCCTTGGCGCAGCTCAAAGGGGCCATCCCAGTGTGCCTGACCAGACTGAATGGACTTGTGCAACAATTTCCAGATCCGGGCATCCGCGCGCAGGTCGTGGCCAATGGCGGGCTCGTTGCCGGCCAGCGGGAAGATATAACGCACCACTCCCTTGGGCGACCATTGCAGCGTGACGCCCGGACCCGCCTTGCCGGCCAACGGTGCGATGCGCCGCGCAAACTCCTCCTGCGTGGTGATGTCCCTCAGGGGCAGTTGCCGCAGGGCCTGCACGACATGCTCGGAGTCATCCAGCGCATCGACCACCCGCTCGATGGCGATCGTGGCCGCTGATTCGGCCTGCGAGCGGGCGAGTTCGGCATCCATTTGGCCGAGCAGAAACAAGGCTGTGCCGCCGGCCAAAAGTCCCATCAAAGTAGCGAGCACGCCGGCTTGCAGGGCACCCCGCTGTTCCACTCCGCTGCCCAGCTGCGGAACCGGGTCGCGGGTGGCCTGGGTTCGGCGGCTTGTGATGAAGAGCAGGGTTGCCAGCACTCCCAAGCCGGCCACCAGCAGCCCGCCCATGGCCGCTCCCAGCTTCAAGCGGTCGGCCAGTATGGCGCCAATGCCCTTCTGAACGAACGCCAAAGGTATTATTTGCCACAAGCGTAACGTGTCGCTGCTGGCCGCCCCGCCGAGATAGATTTCATCCATGCGGGCGAGCCATATGCTTCCGTCTCGGGCGGTCAGCGCCTGAATCCCACTGGGTAGTGGCCTTCCCAGCCCGGCCACAAGATCATCGGCCGGCGTAAAATCATCTTCCCACTTGGGCATCTTGGCCTGGTCCCAGGTGATTGATGTGGCCAACTGATTGGGCCGAAGCAGGTAACGTCCCTGATGGTCCGTCAGATAGGTTCCATGCCGGATTGCGCCGGGAGTCGAAAGAGGCGCTCCAAGCCGGGTTAGTATCGGACCCAGATCACCATCCATGGCGAGAATTCCTGTCACGTTGCCAGCCCCGTTCCTGACTGGTTTCAGAAACCGCAGCTGCGTTGGCGGAGCTGTTCGGGTCGGATCGTCCGCCTGGTCGCCCTGCGCAAGCGAGAGCAGGATTTCGTCCGGGCTCAGCGCAAGGGCACGCTGCATGTCCCGGTCGGTGACGGTTGCCTTCCGCTCGTTCTCCGGTGTGACCCGCAGCAAGCGGTCCGCCGGATTTCGGTCCACGCACAGCAGTTCCCGTCCGCCCTCCGCCACCGCGGTGAAGCTCAGCCGGGCAAGGTCATCGCCGTGCTGGATGGCAGCCATAAAAACCTGTTGCAGCCGCAGCTTTACGGCATCCCGCCCGCCGTCGGAGCCGGCGTCGACCACCGCGGGCAGTGCGGCAAAAAGCCGCGCGTTGTCGGCCATTTTATGGATGCCATTTTCCAACTGCTGCCGGTCGAAATTCGCCTCCTCCGATAAAGTCAGCACCGCGTCCTCCAACGCCGTCGCCGTGGCATTCCGGCGCTCCGCGCGCCAAAAGAGCGCCCCCAAGCCGACCAGCAGTCCCAGCAGGCCCGCCGCAACCAGCAGGTAGGGTTTTCTCCGGGTCAGGGATTTCATCCGGCTGCAGGCCGCGCGAGCAGGTTGGCCTTACTGGACCGGGCCCGGGCGGGCAGCGCGGCCGTCCGTCCGGAACGCACGCAGTTGGCTCCATCCGGCAGCGGGACGAAGGGCATCACGAAGCGCACCTTATCAACAGGGCAGGAGGGCGTCGATGTCTTGCTGATGCCGGCAGCCCTCACCCTGTGGCGGGCGGCAGCGCAGGAGCGCGTTTCCCCTAGATCACTGGGCGGGGAGGTAACCGGGCGATGCCCAGCCACCGGGAGTTGCAGGGGCTGCGGCTGGCGCTTGGGCCCGACCCCCTGGGTGCTGATGTGGGACATGCGACTACGAGTGAATTCTTTGCATGGCCGACGCAAGCTCGAAGGCCGTGAAGGGTTTGTTGATCGTTACGTTGACCTTGAGGTTCTTGAGCTCTTGCAGGGATGCGCCGTCGAATCTTCCGCTCATCGCAATGATCGGGATGTGGGGCAAGACTCGGCGCACGGACCGGATAAAGCCCATGCCATCCATGTTGGGCATGTGCAAATCGGTCAGCACGGCGTGCAGTTCAGCCTTGTGGCAGGCCACCTCCATGAGCCCTTCGGCACCGTCGCAGGCCACCATGGGCGTGAAATTGAGTCCCTCAAGCAAGGCTGAACCGATGTTCCGGATGGCGGCCTCGTCGTCCACCAGAAGCACCTTCTCTCCGTTGCCGGCGAACGCGACGGCCTGGGGGGGCGGTGGTGCCGGTGCAGCGGCGGTGCCCGAGCGCTCCGGCGGCAGGTGGAGGGTAAAGCAGGCACCGTTGCCGGGCTGTGAGTAAACTTGGATGAACCCGCCGTGGCCCTTGACGATGCCCATGACCGTGGAGAGCCCGAGACCGGTGCCTTTGTCCGGGGACTTGGTGGTGAAGAACGGGTCGAAAATTTTGTCGATGATCCCCGCGGGAATACCTGCGCCGGTGTCTCGGATCCGCACCCGCACATAATGCCCGGACTGGGCCCCGGGCACGGAGGCGGCATAGAGGGCGTCCACGTCCACCTCTTCGGCGTCGATGCTCAGCTTGCCGCCTAGCGGCATGGCGTCGCGGGCGTTTACGCAGAGGTTCAGCAGCACCTGATGCAGCTGGGTGGCATCGCCCAGCACGGGAGCCAGGTCGTTGGAGTAGCGCACACTGATGTCGATGTTCTTGGGAAAGGTGCCCTTGATGATGCCCTGCATCTCCTTAATCAAGTGCCTCAGGTTCACGGCCACCCGCGCTCCTTCGGCTCCTTTGGCGAAAGTCAGCAACTGCCGCACCATATCCGCAGCGCGGTGCGTGCTGCTCTCCATCGTCTCCAGTATGGCCGAGCCTGAGCCCCCGCCGGCCTCCTGCCGCAGAAACTCCATGCCCATGAGGACGGGGGACAGGGCATTATTCAAATCGTGGGCAATGCCCCCGGCGAGCGTGCCAAGGGATTCAAGGCGCTGGGAATGCTGCAGTTGGCGCTGCGCATCCCGTTCCTTGGTGATGTCCCGCAGCAGATACTGGGTGCCGGTGAGGGTTTTTCCGTCCAGCACCGCCGCGATGCTCATTTGCAGCCAGATGCGCCGGCCGCTGGGTTGACGGCACTCAAATTCGACGCGGGCATCAGTATGCTCGTGACGCGACAGGCGGTTGCGATAGTCGGCCAACTGGCTGGACGCCTGCTGGTCCAACAGTTTGGCCAGTTGAAACTCCTTAAGTTCCGACGGCCCGATGCTGAACAGATCCAGAAACCGTTCGTTCGCATAAACGACCTTGCCTTGCACATCCTCCACCATGAGCGCATCACTGATATGACGGATCACACTTTCATAGCGCTGCTGGCTGGACCGCAAGGCCAGATCAGCTTCGACGCGTTCGGTGATGTCCTGCACGGTCCCGCGCGAGAGCAGCGGCTCGCCCTCGTCAGAGTAAACGACCTGGCACTGCTCTTCGACATACTTGATGCCACCAGCCGGCGGACAGATCCGGTGAACGTGCTGGTAGGGTTCGCCTGTGGCCAAGGCACACTGATAGGCCTCCTTCAAGCTGCTCAGATCCTCGGGATGAACGAGAGCAAAGAATTCCTCCAAGGTCCCTTGGAAGGCCGCGCGATCAACCCCGAAAATTCGACAGACCTCGTCGGACCAGTATAGCCGGTTGGACTTGGGATCCAGCTCCCAGTTGCCAAACTTGGCGATCCGCTGGGCTTCAAGCAGCCGGGACTCGCTCTCTTTCAGCGCCGTCTCCGCCAGCTTCCGCTCCGTGATGTCAACGAGGCAGCCCACGATTTTCACCGGCGTGCCAGAGGCATCCCGTATCAGGCTCATCTGGTCGCGAAACCAACGGGTTTGGCCGTCCACTCCGGTCAAACGGTAATCCAGCTCCTGCCGCCCGGTGAGGGTCAGTTGCCGGCGGGCTGTGGACACCCGCTCCCGGTCCTCCGGATGTATCTGACTGCTCCAGCATCCGACGTCCGCGGGGAAATCCGTGGGGTCGAAGCCAAGGATCCGCCGGGCGTTTTCGCTGACGTAGCTCGGCGCTGCCTCCCGCTGCGTGTCCAGGCTGTAGACGACGACGGGAGCCGTGCTCAGCAATTGTTCCAGTTTGGCCTGGAGGGACAGGATGGCCACCGCGCGCTCCTCCACCCGCCGTTCGAGCGAGGCGTTGAGTTCGTGCAGTGCCATCTCGGCCGCCTTGCGCTTGGTCTCATCGCGGAAGATGCCCCGCGTGGACACGGGCACGCCGTTTTCAAACCGAATGTTGACGTGGCCCGTGAGGTCCAGCTTCTGGCCGTTCTTGCTGACGAACTGAACTTCCACCACGCCCACATCCTCTCCCTGCATGAGCCGCTGAAAAATAGCCCCGCAATGTTCCCGGCAGTCCGGGCTGACGAGCTGGAAGATGTTCAAGGCGGACATCTCGTCCTGCGCGTAGCCGAGCGTTTGCCGCCAGGCCCGGTTTACGAACAGCAGTTTTCCCTCGGGCGACACGATCTGGACCAGGTCATTCATGTGCTCGAACAGATCACGCAGGCGCTCCTCGCTGTCGCGCACGGTCTGCTCGGCCGTTTTGCGCTCCGTGATGTCGTGCATGAGGCCGGTGAACAGCCGTTGCCGGCCGTCCGACCACATTGACAGCGTGACTTCCATGGGGAATTCGGAGCCGTCGCGGCGCAGGCCAGGCAGCTCGATCCTCTTGCCCAGCACGTGGGGTTCTCCCGTCCGCTTGAACCGCGCCATGCCTGCCCGATGGGCCTCGCGAAATCGTTCCGGGATAATGGTGTCCAGCGGTTGCCCGAGGGCTTCGGCTGCGGGATAGCCGAAAATCACCTCGGCGGTGCGGTTCCAAGAGATAATGCTGCCGCCGTCATCTGCGGTTACAATCGCGGAGCCGACGTGTTCGGTCAGGTTGCGGAAGCGGGCTTCACTGTTCCGGAGGGCCTCCCCGGCCGCCAGGCGCTCGGAAATATCCTGCAGGAAAACCACATAGACTCCGCTGCGCAACTGGGAATACTGGGCTGAAATCTGGACGTGGTAAGCCTCCCCGTTTTTGCGCCGGTGCCGCCGCTCAAAGCGCGCATAGCCGCTGCCGTTCTCCTGGATGAGCCGTGCGTCCGCTTGCGGATCAGAGGGTCGCTCGGCGTCCATTTCCCACATGTGCTTTTCAAGCAGTTCCTGCTGGGTGTAACCGCTCATGCGGCAATAGGCGTCGTTGACCTCCAGCAGCCGGCCGGTATGGCCGTCGGCGATCCAGAAACCATCCTGCGCCGATTGCAGGATAATTCGGTGCTGTTCCTCGGCGTGGCGCTGTTCTCGCTCATACTGCTCCCTTGCGGCGATGTGTCCCATCAGGGGGCTGAAGGCAAAGCGTTGCATCAGCGGGAACAGGATGATCGTAAACACGGCGCCATGAACCAAAACCGCCCAGAAGCCGCTGAGATTGACCACTCTTGGCAGCATGTGACACGTGAGCCACGCGGCCAGAATGGTGATGGCCAGCAGCGCCACAGCCACCTGCCAGCGTGGCACCGGGACCATCCTGGGCGGAGGGGACGAGTGGAGGGTTTTAGGTTCGGTCATTAGCTAGGTATTAAAAGGCTGGGGTTGGGAACGCTGGAACTTGTTCAAGCCCCATGCTGCGGATGTGGGTGGGATACAACTATGGGTTTAGTTTGGTGACTCAATTGTTTGCAGGCAGGTAGCGCCCGGGGACCAGTCCGGCATCCGCCAGCGCGAGAATTTTGGCGGCGATGCCCCACATGCAGCTTTCGCAGAAGAGGGGTCCGGCTGCATCCTCGGTCGTGTAAAAGTCGCGCTCCGGACCGCACACTGCAGTCAAGCCGCAACGGAAACAGCGGCAGTGGTGGCCCAAGCGAGCCTTGCCACCGTGGGTTATTGGGTGTTGGAGGCTGCCGGTGCCTGGGAGCGAGAGGCACTCATTGGTTCTTGGATGGAGCGGAGCATTCATGGGCTTAAAGGGGCAAGGATTGGCGGGCTTAGACAGACAGGAGGCATTCACTAACCAGCCTGCCCTGATAACTGGCATCGGGGAATCGGCGCTGCGCTTCGCTCGCCCAAGCCACGCAGTCTTGTTCAATCCGGGCGGCGATGGCCTGGCAGATCTCATCAGCCAGCCGCCATTTCATCCAGAGCCTGCCCGCTTCCGAGCACTCGCCCTCCAGTTGCAGCCGGCGTTCCCGGAAGCCGTGCAGGGTAAGCCCGGGGATGGGCTGCCATTTGGGATCCAAGGTTTCCCAGATTTTTTCCCATGATACCGCCTGCAGTTGCATACGTCGCAGCTCCCCGGCGTTGGAGAAGGCCCGGTTGACCAGTTTGATCCGATTGGCCTGGCCAGGAAACGCCTCCAACGCGGCAGTCAGACACTCTTCCACCACGGCCTTTTGCCCCCGCAGTGCTCCGCTGACCTTGGCCTCCTCCGTTTCCAGTTGCCTCGTGGCCGCTTCCAATTCCCCCAACGCGTGTTGTAGATCCTTAATGCTATTGGCCAATTCCGCGTCGGTGCGCTTGGCACAGGTCCACACTGGCGCCAGTTGGAGCCGTGTGTCCGAGAAGCGTTGGGCTTTATGCAGGATACGACGGGCGTTGAGCCGTAATTGGGGATTAGGCTGATGGGTCGTCATGATGGATAGAAGGCTGTTTGAAGGTGGGTTAGGAAGCTTTAGGCATTCTTCTCAGATTAACATGATCTGGGCGGCGGCCGTAAATCCTCAAAATGGAGTGTTTTAAGGGTCAGGCTGGCGATGGGCCAACTGGGGTGGAAGTGGGAACAGCTAGGCTGGAACGGCCGCGACGCCGTTCCGGACGGGGGCTACTACGGTGGTCTGGCCCCCGGCGATCCGCTAGCTGTGGGCTGAAGCGCAGCATGAGTTCGGCGCGGCTGGAGACGTCCAGCTTTTTGTAGATATTGCGGATGTGGGTGCGCACAGTCTCGTCGGAAATGCCCATACTGGAGGCGATTTGTTTGGCCCGCCGGGCGCGCAAAAGCAGGTCAACGATTTCGTATTCCCGCGGGGTGAGTTCGGACTGCCCAATGAGCGCGGGCGGCGGCATTCGAAGGTGTTGGAATAATCCGGTGACAGCGCGTGGGCAAAGGGCGGGAACGCCCCGCAGGATGCCATCCAGCGTTGCCAGCAAGGCGTCCCGCGGCAGTCCCTTGATCACGTATCCATCCGCTCCCTGGGCGACCGCCTTGTGCACCTGCTCGGCATCCTCGTCGCCGCTGTAGATGGCGATGCGGGCGTTGGGCAGAAGAGACTTGAGCCGCGGCAGATGGTCGAGCGCGTTGACGCCCTGCAAATGAATATCCAACAGCACCAGATCCGTGCGGAGCCGCGCGAGCGGCCCCAAATCAGGCGGCAGAGCAGTCAGGGCGGCACAGCATGTGAACCGTCCGGAGCTCTCCAAGGTCAGGCGCAGTCCCTCCAGCAGGTCGGCATTATCCTCCACCAGAATGACGCGCGCCGTTCGGTCCTGGAGGGCCGGACTTGCCGCTGCCATCTCGCTGGTCGCGGAGGCGAGTGGGTGGTCGGGCGCAGGGAAATCGATGGCTTTTTGCCCCGCTGAGAGCGCAGATTCGTTGGATCCCATTTTTGTCAGTCAAATTTCACCCTGCCCATGCAGAAACCGCGCCACCCGGATTAGGGGGGTGAAAACTAAACCTTTTGGGTGATCCGCCAATTTCTCCCGGCAATTTCGCTTTGCCCATGCCGGTGTTTGTTGGTAATAATTTCAGTAATACGAAATTTTTTCCGTCAATTATTACAGCCTCTCAAAGACAGTCGGCAGTCAATCTCACCAGATCGCCTCCAAGCCTTCCAGCAACGCTCCCGGCAGGCGAAGGGCATCACTAAGTTCATCAACGATTATGAAGGGGATCGTCTTTAACCTGCTCGAAGAAGCAATTACTGCCGCGCACGACGAGGCGTATTGGGATGCCATCCTTCAGGATGCGAACCTGCTCGGAAGCTACACTTCCCTAGGTAATTATGCCGACGCGGAGCTGGTCCGCCTGGTGGAGGCCTATGCGTTACGACGGGGTTGGCAGCCGTCGGAGGTGCTGCGCTGGTTCGGCCCGCACATGATCCGGGCCTTTGCGCACCGGATGCCCGGGCTGTTTGCCGCGCACAGCAACCTGCGGTCATTTCTGCTGAGCCTAAACAACCTAATCCATCCGGAGGTGCGCAAGTTATACCCGGATGCCCAGGTGCCGGAATTCGAGTTCGAGGAGCCGGCACATGATCGATTGGTGATCCGATATTGTTCTCCGCGGCGGCTGTGCGCTTTGGCGGAGGGACTCATCGTCGGGGCGGCGGCCCATTACCACACCCCGATCCAGCTGGACCATCCGGAGTGCCTGCATCGTGGGCACAACAAATGCCGGCTCGAAGTGCGCTGGCAGCAGGGAGTGAGCCACTAACATGCCCTTGGTCGTTTCGGAGGAACAGTTGAACTTGCTGCAGCGGCAGTTGGAACGGGAACGCATCGCGCGACGCCAGGCTGAAAACATCGCCGAGCAGGGCATCCTGCGGCTCTACGAGCGGCAGCAGCTCGACCGCCTGCTGCGCACCAGCGCGGAAGCCAGCGCTCTGGCAGAAACTCCAGTTGACGCTCTGCGGACGGTGATGGACGCCTTGGGCAGTTATTTGCAATGGCCCCTAGGTCATGCCTTTCTGGTGGCCGACCTTTCGGCCGGCAAGCGGCTTGCCCACGCGCACATCACCTGGGGCACTGCCACTGCGGAACTGGCGGACTTTGACCGGCGGCTGAGCGCCGTCAAACTCCGGATGGGCGAGGGACTGCTGGGTCGGGTCTGGAAAACCGGCCGCACCATTTGGGCGTCCGACTGCGCCCGCAGCCATCCGGAAGACCCGGTCCGCGGCTCCGGGCTGGAGACGGTCTTTGCCTTCCCGGTCTTTGTCCAAGACGAAGTTGTCGCGGTGCTGGCGTTTCTCCATCGGGCTGCCTTGGCTCCGGACGAAACAGTTATTGATGCCACGACACAAATCGGCCAACTGCTCGGGCGGGTCTTCGAGCGGCAACGTTCGCGGGCGGCTCAGGTGGCCACCCACGAGCTCTTGGAGGATAAGGTCGCAGAACGGACGGCCGAGTTGGAGGAGATGACGCTGAAGTTGGCGGAGTCAGCCCGGCTGAAGGATGAGTTTCTCGCGGCCATGAGCCATGAATTGCGCACCCCGTTGACGGCGATCCTCGGCTTCTCGGAGGTCATGCTCGCCAACACCCATGGCACCTTGAACGAAAAGCAGACCAAGGCCATGTCCTTCATCGATGAGGGAGGACGCCACCTGCTGGAACTCATCAACGATCTGCTGGATCTCTCCAAGATCAACGCCGGACGCGAAGTGCTCACCGCGACGTGGGTTGAAGTTGCGGAATTATGCGGGGCCACCGGGCAGTTGGTGCGTCCGCTGGCGGTGGAGCGCAAGCTGAAGTTGGAGGTCATTATCGACGAAAACCTGCCCCGAGTCTGGGGCGACGAGCGGCGGTTGCGGCAGGTGCTACTTAACCTGCTCGGCAACGCCATCAAGTTCACTGAACCAGGCGGCCACGTGAAACTCGTCGTCAATCCCAGCGCGGCACAGGATGCGATCCACTTGACTGTGACTGATACGGGCATCGGGATCCCGCAGGATTTTCTGCCACGGCTGTTCGCCCCGTTCTCACAGGTGGACGGCCGCCTAGCCCGGCGGTTTGGAGGAACCGGCCTCGGTCTGGCATTGGCGCACAAGTTGGTGCTTCTGCACAAAGGAGAAATCAAGGTAACGAGCGAAGTTGGACAAGGGAGCGCCTTCACCGTGGTTTTGCCCGTCAAAGGCCCCGGCGGGTTTCCTTCCGCCCCGGCTGCCCGCCCGGGCTGATGTCGACCCCCGCCTTCCCGCCGTGGGCCGGTCCGCACCTTGCTTAATCGCCGCTAGGCCTGATTCTCCGCCCGGAAGCGTTTGAACTTGTTGTAAATCGTTTTCTCGCTGATGCCTAGGCGGCGGGCGGCCACCGCCTTGTTACCCCCGCAGGCTTGGATCGCATTCTCGATGATGGTGCGTTCCTGTTGCTCCAAGGGGATGATCTCCTCCGGCGTGGCAGGAGCTGGTGCCGGCGTTCCGGATGGGGGCGGAGATTGAGTCTCGAAACCGGAGAAAGTCTGGGACCGGCGGGCGATTTCGCGCAGGCGCAAATCCTCCCGGCGAATGACGCCGGCCGTGCAGAGTGCGGAGGCGCGCTCCATGATATTCTCCAGTTCGCGAATGTTTCCCGGCCAGTTATGGCGCAACAGGGCCTCCCGAGCGTCCTCCGCTAGGCTGGCCGCCGGCATGCCCCGCACTCGTGCGATCCGTTCCAGCGTCAGCTTGACCAGCGGCAGGATGTCGGCCTGCCGTTCGCGAAGCGGCGGGATCAAGATGGGAATGACGTTCAACCGAAAAAAAAGATCCTCCCGGAACTCACCGGACTGAACCTGCTCCTCCAGATTGGCGTTGGTGGCGGCAATGACTCGCACATCGGCTGTGATTTCATTGCTGCCGCCGATGCGTTGGAAGCGCCGGTCCTGGAGAAAGGTCAGCAGCTTGGGCTGGAGATCCAAGGGAAGCTCGCCGACCTCATCAATGAACAGGGTGCCGCCATCAGCCAGCTCGACGCGGCCCAGACGACGCTGGTGGGCGCCGGTGAAGGCCCCACGCTCATGGCCGAACAGTTCAGCCTCAAGCAGTTCCCGGGGCAGGGAGGGTGCGCTGACGGATACAAGCGGCCCGGACCGCCGCCTGCTGAGTTGGTGAATGGTTCGGGCCAGGAGACTTTTGCCCACGCCGCTTTCGCCGGTCAGCAGCAGCGTGGACTCGGTGTCGGCGACTTTCCTGGCCATGGTGAACAATTCCTGGCCTGCGGGCGACTGGCTTACGAAGCCGCTCGACTCGGTGACTTCTGCCAAACTCGCCTTGAGTGTGCGGTTTTGGTCGAAGGTGGCCTTCATCCGGCTGGCCTGCCGGACTAGGCCCAGCAGTTCATCGGCTTCAAATGGCTTTTGGATGTAGTCAAAAGCCCCCAATTTCATGGCACGCACCGCGTCGCGGACATCACCGTGGGCGGACATGATCAGCACCGGCAGGTCTGGATGCCGTTCGCGAATCACTTTCAAGGTTTCCATCCCGTCCATGACCGGCATCCGCAGGTCGAGCAGCACAACGGAAAAGTCCTCGTTCACCATTTCCAGCGCCGCCTTTCCATCGGCGGCGGCGCAGACATCGAAGCCTGCCTTCTCCAGCATGAAGTCAACGAGGTGCCGGATGGCATCTTCGTCGTCGGCTACCAGCACTTGGGGGTTTTCGCGCCTTGTCATCAGTTGGTGGAAATCATGCACGACGTCCCGGCCGCGTCAGCTGCAAAAACTTTTTCTGCCGACGGCAATCCTGCCCCCGGGATTGAGCGATTCATGCGCAAGAG
>Ga0255099_1000344_pt1 | contig 18979 bp, 24 predicted proteins | sample Colum_Colum_RepA_2_FD_188451 | JGI IMG/M metagenome (GOLD analysis project Ga0255099, IMG submission 188451) | Freshwater microbial communities from Columbia River, Oregon, United States - Colum_Colum_RepA_8d | ecosystem: Environmental > Aquatic > Freshwater > River | place: USA: Oregon...
GTGCTGGTATCCCACTGCACTTCAAGTTCACGCTTGGCCTTGATGGCGGCCCAGGTGCTGGTGGCCACGATGGCAACACCACCGAAGTGGGTGCCGCTGTTGGCGCTAAAGAAACGTGCGTCAAGGAACGGCTCGACGATGAACGCATCGACAATGCCATCCAGCGACTTGATATGGGCTTCGTTGAAGGAGGTGGCTTTGCCGGCAATCTGCGGCGACTTGGTGAAGGTGGCGTAAACCATGCCTTCCATTTGCGTGTCGGCGCCGAAAAGCGGCTTGCCGGTGACAATTTTGAGGTTGTCGACGCCGGTGAACCGGCGACCGAGCAGCTTGAACTGGCTCTGGTCTTTCAACGTCAGCGATGCCACTTCCGGTACCGGCATCGTGGCGGCCAATTCAGCGAATTCGCCGTAGGACCACGAACGGTTCGAGGCAGCGTGCAGTACCTTGCTGTCGGCAGTGGTGAGATCCGCTACCGGCAGTTTCAGTTGTTTGGCGGCTGCGGCAAGGATCATTGCGCGCGCGGTGGCACCTGCCTGACGCATTCCCATCCAGTTCATTGGAGTGGACAGCGAACCGCCAGCGAACTGGTTGGCACCGTACTTGGCGGCATCAACATCAGCCTGCTCGACATCAACGTCAGCCCAGGCGCAATCCAGCTCTTCCGCGATGATCAGCGGCAGGCCGGTTTTGATACCCTGGCCACACTCGGGATTTTTCGAGAACAGCGTGATGCGGCCATCGGGTTTGATCTGTACATAGGCACTCAGCGTCGAGACGTCGGCGGCTTCTTGTGCAAAGGCTTTCTGGCTGCTGATGGCGCCGAAGCCACCGAGTACCAGACCGCCACCGACCAGGCCCGACAGTTTCATGAAACTGCGGCGTGACACTTCGCTGGCAACACCAGCAGACGTGGTGTCTGTAATAGCGGTGGTGGCGTTTGTTTTGTTGCTGCCTACGAGCTCGTGAAAGAACGAAGGCAGTTCGGGCGGCAGATGCGTGTTGTTCATGTTCATGCGCGTTCTCCGTTGACAGCTGCTGCGTTGTAGAAAGCCGTTGCAGGTTGCTGACCAGCAGCCACCTTGATGGCGCGTTTGATGCGGGTGTAAGTGGCGCAGCGGCACAGGTTGCCGGACATGGCGGCGTCGATATCGGCGTCGGTTGGATTCGGGTTGCGTTGCAACAGCGCAGTGGCGCTCATGATCTGGCCGGCCTGGCAGTAACCGCATTGCGGTACGTCTTCGGCAACCCAGGCTGCTTGCACCTTGGTCAGCGAGCCATCTGCAGCAGCGAGCCCTTCGATTGTGGTGATGGCTTCGTTGGTAAGGTTGCCCACCGGAATCTGGCAGGAGCGCACTGGCGCGCCGTTCAGATGCACGGTGCAGGCGCCACACTGGGCGATACCACAACCGTACTTGGTGCCGACCAGGCCGAGCGTATCGCGCAGAACCCAGAGCAGCGGGGTGGAAGGATCTATCGTCCCGATATCCATTGTTTGACCGTTGATTTGCAAAGTTGCCATGACAACTCACTCCCCCATTCAGTTGAAGACTTTATGTTTGTTACAGAAAAATCACGAGATGCCGGCCAATATGCCCGCAAAAAGTGGTTCAAAATAATCCAGCGCCATTGCCCAAGGCAAGCTCTATCTTGGGCTCTTGCCCCGCCAGTATACTGACCGTACCTGGCTGTTTTGCCCTGCAGGCCGCCGATAATATGATCCTTGGTTGATGAGCAACGTATTTACAACACCGTTTCTGACCCCGTTCTTACGCCGGATTGCCCGGGCCGGACTGCACTTGGCGGGCTGGCGGACCAACCTCTCCGAGGCACCTCCCCCCCCCTTTGTCTTTATCGGCGCCCCCCATACCAGCAATTGGGATTTTCCGCTGATGTTGGCCGCGGTGCTGGCACTGGAACATGATGCCCGCTGGCTCGGCAAAGACAGCTTGTTCCGTCCGCCTTTTGGGGGGCTTATGCGCTGGCTGGGCGGCATTCCGGTCGACCGCTCATCACCCCACAACCTGGTGGGCAGCATGGCGACCTTCTTCAAGCAGAATCCTGGCCTGATCCTGTGCGTCCCGCCGGAAGGGACCCGCAAGAAGGTAGGCCGCTGGCGCACTGGCTTTTATTACATCGCCCTTGAAGCCGGCATTCCCATCGTAATGACAGTACTGGATGCCGAGAAGCGTCAGATCCGCATTCTGGGGCATCACACCCCGGCAGGCGATGCAGAGCGCGAGATTCGCGAAATTCAAGGACGATACCGGGGTTTTCGAGGGCTTATTCCGGAAAATGCTTTCGAATTGCCTGACTAGCCCCGCCCGCCAGCAGCAAGCAGCACCGCCCTGAGGCTCTCTGCCACCACCCGATTACGGTTCAACGTGCAGATGTCCCATCATGCCGACTTCGGCGTGGTCAAGTATGTGGCAGTGATACATCCACATGCCCGGGCGGTTGTCGAACTGCACTGCCAGTTTCAATTCGGTATGCAGCGGCACGTCGACTGTGTCCTTCCATTCGAGCACGCCTTCGACCGGGTCCAATACCTGGAAGAAGAAGCCGTGCATATGAAACGGGTGCGAGAAGTCGGTGTCGTTGCGCACAGTCCATACCTGGGTTTCACCCACCTTGGCGATGATCGGTACGGCATGTTCGTGGTGCACACCGTTGATGCCCATGCTGACGTCGTCGTTCTTGTCATAGCCTATAGTCAGGTTGAGTGTTTGCTCTTTGGCACCCGTGATGTCGAGCGGAGCGATGTCACTGCGCAGTAGTTCCGGCACTGCTTCCGGCGTCACCGCGGGTTCGTCGACAGTCACCATGCGTACCAGATCCTCTGCCAAGCGGTTGTAGGTACTGCCGTAACCGCGATCGGTCGGGTACCACTTGAGGACCCCCTCGGTGCCGGGATCATCCGGCGGCGTGAATACGAAGTCGAACCGCTCACCTGGCACAACTTTGAGCTCATTAACGGTGCGGGTGCGAGACGCCATACCCGCCTGACCACCCAGAATCACCAAGGGCGAGCGGCGATAGCGCAGCGTGTAATAGCGTGTCCTTGCCGCATTGATCACGCGCCAGCGCTGCTGCTTGCCTTGCCGCATTTTCAACGTGGGCATCACTTTGCCGTTCACCAACAGCACATTGCCTTCACGTCCGAACAGGTCGCCGAAACGACCGCCGACCTTCGGATCCTGCAATTGGCCGTCTTCAGTGAGGCTCATGTCAGAAAGCAGCAATATCAACTCATCGCCCGGTACTGCTTTCGCTTGCGGGTCGTCCACGACCATCGGGCCATAGAGGCCATAACCCACCTGTGCCGCCGAATCGACATGCGGGTGGTACCAGAAGGTGCCGGCATCAGGCACCACATAGTCATAAGTGAATTCTTCGCCCGGATTGATCATGGCCTGGGTGAAGCCCGGCACGCCGTCCATCGCATTGGTGATGCGCAGTCCGTGCCAGTGAATGCTGGTGGGGGCCGGCAATGAGTTCTTGAAATGCACGATCAGCCGGTCGCCCACTTTCAGCCTGATCAACGGCCCCGGCAGATAGCCGTTGTAGGTCCATACCTGCGTCTTCTTGCCCGGCAGGATTTCCATCTCCTTCACCACAGCCTCCAGATTGAATTCGAGGATGCTGGGGTCGGCGTTAAGGTCTTGCGGCTCCGGCAATAGAAGATCAGCATTCCAGCCATCAGGCTGATTCACTTGCGCGGCGGTTTGTTGCTGCGCCTGCGCAGTGGTTACCCACAGTAAAGGCACCAACAGTGCAGCCAACCGTGCAGCCAACAACGCAAATCCTTGCATCCGCTTGTTCATAGCCACTCCACACAAAAGATGTTTTCTATTTACATTGATAAATGTAAATCCAACCCGGGTGCCAATACCAGCTCAACTCCAGGCTTTTCACCACGGTTTCTCGCTTCTTGCTTGATTCACGACAGGTTCGCCAAAGAGAATGCTGGCCCGGTATTCCAACAACAACTACTCCAACAGCAGACGCCGCCATGACCACTGCCACTCCCATCGCTTTTGCCACCCGCTACCTGATGTGGCCACTCATCGCCTTGCTCGGCGCCGGCGCACTCGGCGGCATCGCCTTCAATCGTGGTGAATCGATCAACAGCCTGTGGCTGATCGTTGCCGCCATTTGCGTGTACGCCCTCGGTTACCGTTTCTACAGCGCTTTCATTGCCGCCAAGGTGCTGGCACTCGACGCCACCCGCGCCACACCCGCTGAACGCCTCGCCGATGGCCGCGATTTCATCCCAACCCATCGCTGGATCGTATTCGGCCATCACTTTGCCGCTATCGCCGGCCCTGGCCCGCTCGTTGGCCCGACCCTGGCGGCGCAATTCGGTTATCTGCCGGGTACTTTGTGGATATTGATTGGCGCAGTGCTTGGTGGCTGCGTGCAGGACTTCGTGATCCTGTTCTGTTCGATCCGCCGCAACGGCCGCTCGCTGGGCCAGATGGCGCGTGATGAACTCGGTGCGATCGGTGGTGCAGCGGCGCTGGTCGGCGTACTGGCCATCATGATCATCCTGATTGCGGTGCTTGGCCTTGTTGTGGTCAACGCGATGCGTCACAGCCCGTGGGCGACTTCTACAGTAGCTGCCACGATTCCGATTGCGATGCTGATCGGCCTCTACATGCGCAACATTCGCCCAGGCCGCGTTATCGAAGGTTCCTTGCTCGGTTTCTCCCTGCTGTTGCTCGCTGTGTTCGGTGGCCAGTGGATAGACGCCAGTGAAACCCTGCGCACATGGTTCGACTACGACGGCCCGCCACTGGCGTTGATGATCATCGTGTACGGCTTCATCGCTGCAGTGTTGCCGGTGTGGTTGCTGCTGGCGCCACGCGACTACCTCTCCACTTTCATGAAAATCGGCACCATCTTCCTGCTCGCCCTGGCGATACTGGTACTGCGCCCGGAACTGCAGATGCCGGCATTGACGCAGTTCATCGACGGCACCGGGCCGGTGTTCGGCGGCAAGATTTTCCCGTTCGTATTCATCACCATCGCGTGTGGTGCCATCTCCGGTTTCCACGCGTTGATTTCGTCGGGCACCACACCGAAACTGCTCATGAACGAAAAAGATGCCCGTTTCATCGGCTATGGCGCAATGGCAATGGAATCGTTCGTCGCCATCATGGCGATGATTGCAGCCTGCGTGCTGGAACCCGGCATCTACTTTGCAATCAACAGCCCGGCCGGTCTTGTTGGTGCGCAAGCCTCTCAAGCGGTTGCCACCATCAGTGGCTGGGGCTATCCAGTCACTGTTGAGCAAATGCAAACGCTGGCACAGCAGATGGGTGAAAGTTCTCTCTTCGCACGTACCGGTGGTGCACCGTCGCTGGCGGTTGGCATGGCCAGTATCTTCGCCAGTGCCTTCGGCAGTTCGCTGCTCGCGGTGTGGTACCACTTCGCGATCATGTTTGAAGCCTTGTTCATTCTCACCACTGTTGACGCCGGCACCCGCGTGGCGCGCTTCATGTTGCAGGACCTGCTCGGCAACATTATCCCCGCGATGGGCCGCACCTCGTGGTATCCGAGTGTGTTCCTCTGCAGTGGCCTGGTTGTGCTCGGTTGGGGCTACTTCCTTTACAACGGCACCATTGATCCTCTCGGCGGCATCAACAGCCTGTGGCCACTGTTCGGCATCGCCAACCAGATGCTGGCGGCAATTGCGCTGTGTGTGGCTACCGCCATAATCGTCAAATCCGGTCGCGCGCGGTATGCATGGGTAACAGCGGCGCCACTGGTCTGGCTTGTCATAGTTACCAGCGCAGCAGCGTGGGAGAAACTGTTCAGCCCTGAACTGCGCATTGGCTTTCTTGTTCATGCCGATGATCTGAAAGCACAGATTGCCAGCGGCAGCATCACCGGCGATGCAGTCGCACAAACCGAACGCCTGATCTTCAACGATCAGCTCGACGCCGCACTCACTGCCTTCTTCCTCATAGTCAGCTGGATCGTGGTTATCGAAACTGCGCGCATCTGCTTGGCGTTTTTGCGCGGAAAGCAAACGCCTGCCGCATCGGAAACTCCCTACGAACCAACACAGCTGGCAGAAGGTTGAGATGGAATCGCTGTTGAAAGTGAAACAGGCAGGAATTGCCGCATGGGCCGCGCTGCGTGAACTCAGTGGCGACGATGCGTTTGAGCGCTACCTGCAGCATCACGCGTCAGCGCACCCGGGCGAAGCACCACTTGATCGTGCAACTTTTTTCAAAACAGAACAGCAACGCAAGTGGGATGGTGTACGCAGGTGTTGTTGATCTGCCAGATCAGGCAGCCACATCAATCACTTCTACGCCAGAGCATGGCAGGGGAACGTTGTCCCCCTTGAGACGCAGCCCTTCAATATGGAAAGCAATGGCCTCACGTATGAGCGCAACTACTGCTTCCCGGGTCTGCGCAGTTGCAATGCAACCCGGGAGATCAGGCACGTAAGCACCAAAGCTGGCTGGGCCCTGCTCAATCACGACTGCATACTTCATATATCACCCCGACTTTTTGAGCCCTGCCGATTTCAGGATGCTGTTCAGCGTTCCCGCCGGAACATCATCACCTGGATGACCAGCAACGGTCACAGTGCCGGCTTTCCGTTCATGGTGGAACTGGCGATGGCTGCCTTTGCAGCGCTCCAGATACCAGCCGTCCTGCTCCAGCAATTTGAGCAAATCCCTGACTTTCATGCTTCATCCTTGAAGTATGTTGCGAGCTACTGCTACTCAGTGTAGCCCTTCGCTGCCTTCAGTATAGTCCCGGCTTTTTATCCGACCAATAATCTTTGCGCTTCTACTTGGTGAGCTGGGACCGCAGTACCGTTTGCACACCTTTTCTTGCTGTTGATTCGTAGGTCCACTTGCTTATTGCGGTTAGCGCAGCCTCATCGAACAGGTCACTCTTCTCATCGCAATCCTTGCCACTCGTGCCCTGTGAAAACACGCAATGATCGAGAACTTTTGGTTCGTATACCGCTCCGGTTGCATCGATCGAAAACTCAAGCTGTACCCAGGCTCCTTTCTTTTCGGCCAGCCCCTGTGCCGGATAGTTGGGCGGAACTCTGGTCAGGGGAATGATGTCAGGCTGACTTTGCGTAGCCTGATTGCCATTTGCCACGCATCCGGCTTCTACCAGCAAGGCAGCGCCAATCAACAAGCTGTAACAAACTGATTTCGAGGTTGAATAGGTTCCTTCTGTTTTCATGAGCATGAGAATTCTCCTTCTCAGTTGCTGTTGGTTGTTCTGCCAGAACGAAAACCTCGGCACCATGTTGGAGGGGGCCAGCAAGGTGCTTACTTTCGCAGCGCTTGCCACTTCCAACAGACAGTTGCCATAGCCGCTTCTGCTGACTGGACGCTCATTGACGAGCACTTCGTCACAAGCAAACTCCTGCAAGCAGTCGAACTCGTTATGCCAAAGCCATACCGCAGGGTTCCAGCTGCACATTGCTTTTAGCGCCTCAAGCAGAATCAGCCATTCAAGATCATGGTTACGCACATGCTGCAGTTCATGTTTGATGGCAAGCTTGAGATTGTGCGGCGATACCAACAGGTCAGACGGCAGCACAATCTGCTTGCCTCCGAGCGCCCGGGTTGAGAATGGCGTGGCCACTGTGCTTGAGATCAGCAATTCAATGCCACTGATCTTTTTCTATGGCGTGGCATTGGAGACAGTGGCCTGTAAATGGCGCAGTTGCCTCAGGACTCTGCCGGTCTGCAGCAGGGAACACACGGTAAACAGCACGAAAACAACCATGAGAGTATCAAAGCCAAACGCACTCAACAGGCTTTGTTGTTCTAGTGTCTGCTCCAGTGCAGAAGTCACTATGTATTCCCTTCCGGCGACAATTCCGGCAACAGCAGTGATCCCAGCAACAACAACCTTGCCATGTTGAGTTGCAGAACCTGACTGGTTTCAAAGCCCAACCATGTTGTGCAGCGCTTGATTGCGCACCACAGCACCCAGGCTGCCACCAGCAGAACATTCATTTTCAGATACACGGCCAGCAGAATTGTTCCCATCTCACTTGCCTCCTTTTTTCTTGGGGGAGTTCTTCGGTTTATCTTGCGACTTGCCTGGGGGTGAACCCGTGCGTGAATCCAGCAGTTGTTTCAACTCGGCAATTTCCTGTTCCGATAACTCGTGATCATTTATCAGCCTGGCGACAAGAGCCACGGGCGTGCTCTCAAACAGTCGCCCCATCACATGGCCCAGCGTTCGACTCTCATAATCTTTTTTGGCAAGCGTTGGAGAGTACAAATGTGCTTTGCCTTCCTTGCGACTTTCGACGAAACCTTTCTTCTCGAGAATGCGGATGATCGTTGAGGCCGATGTATAGGCCATTGAGCGGTGCTTTGGCAGCGCGGCGATCACGTCATGCACCGAAGCCTCATCCAGTTTCCACAGGACCAGCATCAACTCGAGCTCGGTTTCGGTTAGCAGAGATTTGCGGGAATCCATGAAAAGACCTAAGTCAAGAGGTTTTTGATTGGTTTCGTATTTATAACTAATACGTTAGTTTATTCTCAACTAAGGAATTAGTTTTAAAAGTCGAAAAAAAAGCGGCTGGTTTCCCGGCCGCTTTTTTTGATGCAACGCCTGTTGCTTACATGAATTCGAGCAAGCCCATGATCACAAACGCCAGCACGATGCTGCTGGTGATCACGCCTTTGACGGTGGTCAGTACGCTCTGCTTGCCGAACAGCGCATTGGCTTCGAGTGCAGCGATCAGTGCAATGACAATCCAGCCGCCCATTGTCAGGCTCGGATGACCGTAACCGGCGGCAGAGCCGATGAAGTGCGGGCCGGCCAGCATGCCGAGCGCCATCGGGCCGGAGAAGAGTACGTTGTGGCGTGAAGCCAGCGCTGCCTTGGCGCCAGCGGCGGCAGCATCACCGCCCTGCACGATGCCGAGGGCGATTTTCTGGTTGGGCCAGATCACCAGCCACACGTTGAGGAACATGATGGTGGCGAGCAGCGCACCCATGATGATGTAGCCGTTGAGCTGGCCGTTGGCGTGCACATAACCAAGCAGCACCAGACCGGTAATGAAGGTGAACATGGCGCCCCAGCGGAACCACCACAGCGCGCTGGGCGCCAGCTTGGCCTTGGCGTCCTTGAGGGCTTCCGGCGTGGCTGCCTTGAAGTAGCCGCCCTGTACGAAGTTGAAGTAGTAGAGCATCCCGATCCAGGCGATACCGAATAACAGGTGGCTCCAGCGTACAAGAATCATGAGCAGCGATAGCAGGGTCATAGTGGTTCCTCTTTGTCTTGATGTGTTTTGGTTATGCGTTTTGCTGGTGTAACGGTTGAGTGGCGGAAGAATAGTGCGCCTGCGCGGTTGATAGCAACTGCACAGGAAGTGTGGGTATCACGGGAAAGCGCCTTCTGTTGCTGAGCGATTATCAGCGCGGTTCGATCGCGCGCAGATGACGTATCACTGAAATGGCCGAGCCGAGCCAGCCCAGCGCGCCGGAGGCCACCACCACCAGGAAGCCACCCTGCAGACCAAGACCACCAAGTTGGAAGGCAGGGTCGTAGCTGGTCAACAGTCGCGTCAACGGACTCCCAAAAGTCCACAGACTGATCTCCACCAACACCAGCGCAATCAAGCCACCGCCAACGCCGTACCAAAAACCGGTGTAGAGAAAGGGCCGCGCTACATAGGCATCGGTGCCACCCACCAGTTTGATGACGACAATCTCGGCGCTGCGGTTGGCGATCGCAAGTCGTATCGTGTTGCCAATGACCAGCACCACACCCAAACCCAGCAGCGCGGTGAGCCACAGCGCCAGCTGGCTTGCCAGTTGTACTGCGGCCTGCAGACGCTGCAGCCATTGCAGGTCGAGCTGCGCTACATCGAGGCCGGGCAGTGTCTGCAGGTATTCGTACAAAGCAGTGACTTCAGCGCCATCATCGGATGCAGGCTCTACTGTGATCACTGGCGGCAGCGGGTTCTCGTCGAGCCCGGCCAACGCTTCGCCAAAGCCCGATTTCTGCTCGAACTCCTGCAGGGCTTGTTCGGGCGTGATCAGCGTAGCTTCGGCGACATCGTCGCGCGCTTTCAGCTGCGCCACCAGGTTGTGCAGCGCGGCTGGGTTATCTTGCTGCATGAAGAGCGAGATGCTGCCGGTGCGATCAACGCCGGTACCGAGCAGCGTTAGATTCTGCAACAGCAGCCATAGCGCCAGTGGCAACGCCAGCGCAATTCCCATCACGGTGCAGGTCAACAGTGTACTTACCCTGTCGATAAGCAGCTTGTGCAGGCTGTCGACAGCCGCGCCCTGATGCTGCGCCAGTGCTGCTGCAAACATGCCGAGAGGTTGAGCTGCTGTTGCCGGCCGCGGCTCAGTGCGCGGGCGGTGGTCGCGTTGCGCTGCCATCAATGCGTTCCCTTCACAGGACTCTTGACCTGACTCTGCACAGGACTGCCGGCAATGAGACGACCTTGCTCAAGCTGCAGCCGACGATGGCGCATGCGCGAGATCAGATGGTGGTCGTGGGTGGCAATAAGTACGCTTACGCCGACCTGACTGAATTGTTCAAACAGTCCCATCACTTCAACAGCAAGTTCGGGATCGAGGTTGCCGGTTGGCTCATCCGCCAACAGCAAGGAAGGTTTGTTGACGACCGCGCGGGCAATGCCAACACGCTGCTGCTCTCCGGCGGACAGCGCCAGCGGATTCTGGGTTTCCTTGCGCAACAGTCCCACCTTGTCGAGCGCGGCACGTACGCGGCGCGAGGCTTCGCGTGGATCGTAACCGGCGATCTGCAGCGGCAGCGCTACGTTGTCGTACACGCTGCGATCGAACAAAAGCTGATGGTCCTGGAACACGAGGCCGATGGTACGGCGGTAGTAAGGCAATTGTTCGCGCGCGATCTTGTTGAGATTCTGGCCGTTGATGACAAGCTGGCCGCTGCTCGGCAATTCCATGCGCATGATGAGTTTGAGCAAGGTGCTCTTGCCGGCACCGCTGTGGCCAGTGACGAAGGCGAGCTCGCCATCGTCGAGCGCAAAGCTGACGTGGCTCAGCGCTTCGTGGCCGGAGGGGTAGCGTTTACTGACATCATCAAACTTTATCATGGTGAAAACGGTCTACTTGCTTTCATCGTCAGTTCCAGCAAACAAGGCGCTGACGAATTCAGCCGCCACAAATGGCCTGAGGTCTTCGGCTTTTTCGCCAACGCCGATGAAGCGCAGCGGCAGGCCCAATTCTTTGGCGATGGCGAACACCATGCCACCGCGAGCAGTGCCATCAAGCTTGCTGAGGACGAGACCACTCACATTGACGCTGTCGGTAAAGCTGCGCGCCTGGCTAAGCGCGTTTTGGCCCGTAGTCGCATCAAGCACCAACAGGGTTTCGTGCGGAACAGCCGGGTCGAGTTTCTTCAAGACGCGCACTACTTTTTCCAGTTCCTGCATCAGGTTGCTTTTGTTGTGCAGGCGGCCGGCAGTGTCGGCGATGAGGATGTCGATTTTTTTGGCGAGTGCGCTTTGATAGGCATCAAAGATTACCGAGGCACTGTCGGCGCCGGTGTGCTGCACGACAACCGGCACGTTGTTGCGGTCGCCCCACACCTGCAACTGTTCCACTGCCGCCGCGCGAAAGGTGTCTCCCGCAGCGAGCATTACACTCCTGCCCTGAGCCTGGAAGCGCTTGGCCAGCTTGCCTATGGTGGTGGTTTTGCCGACGCCGTTGACGCCGACCATCAATATCACGAACGGCTTGCCGCTATTGGCGGGGATATGGAGCGGCGCTTCGGAAGGTTGCAGCATCACCTGCAGCACTTGTTTCAGCGCTGCGTACAGCGCATCAGAATCGGCCAGTTCATTGCGTTTCAGCTTTTCAGTCAACTCACCAAGGATACTTGCGGTGGCCTTGGTGCCCACATCAGAGGTGAGCAAGCGGGTTTCGAGTTCGTCGAGCAGCTCCTGGTCGATGGCCTTTTTGCCGAGCAGCAACGAACCGAGACTGTTTGCCAGCGTATCGCGCGTGCGGCTGAGGCCGGCCTTGAGGCGACTGAACAAACCGGCTTTTGGTGATTCAACAGCTGAGGTAACAGGTGCTGCGTTCCGGGCGTCAGCGAGCGCTTGATCCGGCGTTGCATCAGGAGAGGCGGCGGCGGAAGCTGCGGCGGACTCTGCTTCGGTTTTCGGACGTTTTCCAAATCCAAACATAAGAGGTACTGCACTCTGGTGACAGGGCAATGCTAGCATGATCTCTATGTCTCGCCCCCTCCCCAACCGCAATCCCCCAAACCGAAACCGAGTGCGCATCATCGGCGGCGAGTGGCGTTCGCGCTTGTTGCAATTTCCCGACGCGCCCGGACTGCGCCCGACACCTGACCGCGTGCGCGAAACCCTGTTCAACTGGCTGCAGTTGCGCATTGTGGGTGCGCACTGTCTTGATCTGTTCGCCGGTAGCGGCGCACTCGGCTTCGAAGCGTTGTCGCGCGGCGCCTCTGGTGTCACAGCGCTCGAAACAGCGACGCCCGTCGCTGCAGCGCTGCGTCAGAATGCCAGTCTGCTTGGCAGCGATCGCTTGCAACTGCTGCAACAGGATGCGCTGCACTGGCTCGACAAACCGGCGTCGCAGCTCTTCGATGTGGTGTTTGTTGATCCGCCGTTTGCCGACAACTCACACGCACGCTGCTGTGAGCTGTTGCAACAGCATGGCTGGCTGGCGCCCGGTGCGCTGATTTATCTGGAAGCCGGACAACCACTGACGACACTGGCGCTGCCCTCCGCATGGCAACTCACCCGCCACAAGCAAGCCGGTGATGTGTACTACGGACTGGCTGAGGCGACCCGTTTCATCGCTTAATCTTCTTTGTAGAACGTAAACTCGATTTCCACTTTGCTGCCAAGCGGCAGCGCGGCAACACCGACCGACGTACGTGCCGGCGGCGCATGCGGAATGTTGTTGAACACCTGCTCCCATGCACCATTGATCTCGCCGAACTTGTCCATATGCGTGGTGAAGATGCGCGCCATCGCCATATGCTCGAAGCCGAGCGAGTATTCCTGCATCAGCAGCTGCACGTTCTCGAGAATCCTGCCAGCTTGCTCGCCGACACCATCTCCTGCCAGTGCGCCAGTCTGCCGGTCCTGTCCCAGCAGTCCGCTCAGATAATAGTGCGGGCCTACTTTCACTACCTGGCTGTACTTGAACGCAGGTTTGGGGAGAACTTTGGAAATCGTGGCCTGACGCATAGGATGTCCTGACAAGAAATGTGGAAACAGCAGTTTACCGCGCCGCCGGGGCTGCAGCACGGCTGCGCTATAATCGCACCACACTCACTGTCGAGTTTCCTGCATGCGCACTATCGTCTACCCCGGTACCTTCAACCCGATCACCAATGGTCATACCGATCTGGTCGAGCGTGCCGTCCGCATTTTCGATCGCGTCATTGTTGGTGTTGGTACCAGCACCCAGAAAGCCAGCCGGATGTCGCTCGACAGCCGTGTGGAGCTGTGCAGAACCGTGTTGGCACACATTCCGAATGTTGAGGTGTGTGGATTCACCGGCCTGTTGACGGAATTCATGCAGCAGAAAGACGCCACGCTGATCCTGCGCGGTTTGCGCACCGTGGCTGACTTTGAATACGAGTTCCAGATGGTCGGTATGAACCGCGTATTGGCACCGGAAATCGAAACCGTGTTTTTGGCGCCGGCAGAGAATCTATCCTACATCTCGTCCACGCTGGTACGTGAAATTGCAGCTTACGGCGGCGACATCAGCAAATTCGTAGCCCCGGAAGTGTCGGCTGCAATGCGCGCTGAATATGCCGGCAAGCAGTAAGCGGCGTCCGGTGTAACGCCATGAGCCTGCTGATCACCAGTGAGTGCATCAATTGCGATGTGTGTGAACCGGTGTGCCCGAACCAGGCGATTTACCTGGGTCCGCTTATTTACGAAATAGACCCCAGCCGCTGCACTGAATGCATCGGCCATTTCGACAAACCCCAATGCGTTGCCGTGTGTCCGGTAGCCTGCATTCCGAAAGATCCTGCCCACGACGAATCCGAACAGCAGCTGCGGGACAAGTACACCCACCTTACCGGCAAACTCATTCCGTAGCGTCGAGATCGCCGAACGACGGATCGCACTCGTAGGGCCAGATATAGTCGTTACCCTTGCGCCAGGTCACCAGCCGCGCGGCCTTGCCGGCAAACACCGACGGATCTTCTGACAACTGCGTGGCATACAAGGTGTTGCCATCAGTGCTGAGACGGAAGCGCTCGATCAGGTGCAAGTCCTCGCTGTGCGAGAAGCCGTTGTTCATGAATGAGCCGGACGCCAGGTGGGTGGTATCCACCACCAGTTCATCGCCTTCCCAATGCCCCACCGAATGCCCGGCCTTCGAATGCGGCGCGTCGGCCGGCGGATGCGGGCGCCCATCCATGAAAATGATGCGCACCATGTCGAAATACTCCAGCCGCATCACGATCAACTTCTGGTCCTGCAGGATCTCGAACGGAAACGGCGCCTGCATGTTCAACACCACCGATGGCACGTTGCAGGCGAACTCGCGACTGAGTTCGTCCTTGAAATCGTAGGCGGCTACTTCAGCCTTGGCGGAATCGCTGAGTTCAAGGCCGCCGAAATCACCTTCGCCCAGCTCCAGCCCGCCGGCGTCGTTGATAAGGATCGCATCCGCCGGCAGCTTGCTGCGCAGGATGTCGGCTTCGGTGCCCGGCGCGAAGCTCTGGTTCCAGAAGCCTTCCAGCGAGGGCACCGCGTCCGCAGCGTAGACAGACGCCGACAGCAGCAGGGTGGAGATGGCAACCGACAGTGTGTGCAATTTCATCGTCATCATTCCTTGTCGTTGTCCGGGCTGGGTGCCGCCAGGCCTTGCCCGATCAGCTCGTGGCCATCAGCAAACGTTATCTTGCTGATGCGCATGTAGGGGGTGCCATCGCGAGAGGGGAAACCGACAATCCTGATGCTGTCGCCCGCCTTCAACGAATCCTTGGTCCAGCCGCGGCGGCGCAGCACACTCGGTGAATTGGTTTCGGCCCGCCATTGTTCTACGGTGCCGTCGTCCTTCTTCACGTCAAACGACAGCACCCCGTGCGGGTTGCTGAAGCGGAACGCCGAGACAGTGCCATTCACCTCAATGGTCCTGTCATCGACAAAGTGCACGGCGAACGAGTGGTGGGCCAGCGCGGCCGGCGCGCCGAGAGCCAAACCGATTGAAAACAGTAACTTGCGCATGGAGTGGATCCTCTTCGCTGGAGGCTGGGTTTGCCGCAGTATAGTGGCTAACTCTGGCAGCGGGGGCAGTAGACCGTGGTCCGTTGCCCCTGCCGGGTTTCCTTCAAGGGGGTCATGCAGTTGACACAGGTCTGGCCGCCACGGCCGTATACCTGCAGCGTTTGCGCGAAATAACCGGGCTTGCCGTCGCCGCCAACAAAGTCACGCAACGTGGTTCCTCCTACATTGATGGCACGATCGAGCACGGTCTTGATCTCGCGCACCAGCGCTTCGCAGCGGTCAATGGTCAGCGTGCCGGCTTTGCGGGCAGGGTCGATGCCGGCGGCGAACAGGGCTTCATTGGCGTAGATGTTGCCGACGCCCACCACCACCTGGCTGTCCATGATCAGCGCCTTTACCGGCGTGGTCTTGCCCTCGGCCTTTGCCAGCAGGTAGTCGCCGGTGAACTCGCTGCTGAGTGGTTCCGGTCCCAACTCGGCCAACAGCGGATGCCTGGCCGCATCATTGCCCTCTACCCACAGGATACAGCCGAAGCGGCGCGGGTCGTGGTAGCGCAGGCAGCGGCCGCTGGCGAGTATGAAATCAACGTGGTCGTGCTTCTTGAGGGGTTCACCCACCACGGCAAGCCGCAGGCTGCCGGACATGCCGAGATGGATCAGTACAGTGCCTTTACGGGTCCGCATCAGCAGGTACTTGCCTCGCCGGTCGACCGCAGTAACGGTCTGGCCGGCGAGTTCGGGGGCGAGTTCGGTGGAGATGGGCCAGCGCAGACGGGGCTCGCGCACCACCACCTTCATGATTTTCTTGCCCTGCAACCAGGGCAGGATGCCGCGCCGGGTGGTTTCGACTTCGGGTAATTCAGGCATCAGACTCCCCCTTGCTGCAGTATGTTGAGGCCCGTTTGCCACCGTCTGTGATTCAGTTCGGGTTAAGGGCTGGCCGCCTAAGTTGGCAGTGCGGGAATCCTGTGGCTCGATGCTCGGCCGGGTGCTCCCGTCGGGTGTTGACCTGGTCTTGCCGAAGGCAGAGCATAGCTGACCGGGTCTGTTTTTCTGAACCAGACTTTACACATATCCGTATGACACCCATAGCGTACTGATCAACAGGTCTGAAACGAACACGGAGACTGCCACCATGTCTGCTCTTTCGACTATCGGTTCCCTGCGCTGGCGCCCGCTGGCTCTGGCGGTATCGCTTGGTTTGCTGCTGGGTGCCTGCGAGGAACAGCAAAGCTCGTCCAGCAGCTCGTCTTCGTCGATGCCGACAGCATCTTCGTCCGGCTCGCCGTCCTCCCCTTCGCAGCCCAGCAGCAGCTCGTCGTCCTCGCGTTCGACGCCTAGCTCCAGTTCTTCAAGCTCAAGTTCTTCAAGTTCCAGCTCGTCCAGCTCGAGCTCTTCCAGTTCAAGCCCCTCCATGCCCAGCACCAGCAGTTCGGGCCAGAGCGGCTCATCGACGCCATCGTTTCCCGGCTCCACCAGCTCCAGCCAGGGCGGCAGCACCGCCAGTATGCCGAGCGCCAACCGGCCGGGTTCGCAGTCGTCGACGTCCAGCTCCTCCAGCAGCTCTGGCAGCAGCAGTGACACAGACGGCGATGGCATTCCGGATTCGCAAGATTCGTCAGTCGGCAGCTCGGCGGGTGGCCAGCCCGGCGGCGACCAGGGCCAGCAAGGCGAAAACGGAGGCGTCGACGTCAACGTGTCGGTCAACGGCGTTCCGCTGCCTTCTATTGATCCTGCCACCGGGCTACCCATTCCGGGAAGTATGCCGGGCATGCCCGGATCGACCGGCACCGGCAGCCAAAGCGGCAGCTCCAACGATGTTCTCGCCGGCGGTGGCTCGCAAGGCACTGGCGCCCAAGGCAATGCGGGTAGCGCCCGCGCCGAGGGCGGCCAGGTCGGTGCCGATGGCACCTTCAATGGCAACGATCCCTTTGGCGGCCTCGGCCGCGCCGGCAGCAGCGTGATGACCGCCGCCGAACGCCGCGCCGTGCTCGATGGCCAGCTCGAGAAGAGCTATGGCACTTTCGACGGGATGATCATCGGTGAACGCCAAAAGGCCGAAGCCGAAGCCAACGAAGCCGGCAGCCAGGTTATGGGTACTGGCGGTGGAGGTGGCGGGGAAGGAGCTGAAGGCGGTGCAGAAGGCGCCGACGGCGCGTTCGGCGAGGGCTCCATTGTGGTGGCCTCCGCCAGTTCCGGTGGCTCAGGCGGCAACGGCACAATGCCGGGCGGTGGTGCCACCCGCGAGGGTGACTTTTCAACCGCGAGCCAACCGACCTTTGCCGCCCCTGCCGATATCCCGAGCGGTGATGACGACGATGTCGTCGCCCGCCAGCTGCGCGAAGCTGCCATGCACGAACCCGATCCGGTATTGCGCGAAAAATTGTGGGACGAATATCGGAAGTACACCGGTCTGAGCCAATAGCACTGCCGTCATTTGGATGTAGTTATGCAAGCCGTTATGCAAGCCGTCATGAAAGCCGCTACCGAAGTCTGCCGCCCCCCACACCAACGCACGCTGTTGGCCGCTGCACTGCTGCTGGCCATTGGTGCCTCGGCCGGGTGTAGTACGCAAACAGTGAAGTCCACCACGGTGACGGCGATCGTCACCGAAGCCGCCAGCGTTGCCGAAGAAGAGCTGCTCGATGTCAGCATCGGCATCTTCGAGCCCGGGCTGGATGAGATCCCCAACAATCGCGAAGAACTGACCTTCGCCGATGTGCGCATGGCAGAAACCCAGTTCATGTCGTACCAGCTGGCGCAAACGCTGCAGGGCAGTGGTGCCTGGGGCGTCGTGCGCGTGAACCCGAACGACTTGACCAGCGCTGACGTCGCCGTCACCGGCACCATCCTCCAGAGCGATGGCGAGACCATGCTCGTGCAGGTGAATGTGAAAGATGCCACCGGCAAAGTGTGGCTGAACAAGGAATATGAAGAAGTCGTCAGCAAGTACAGCTACGACCCGCGCCAGCGCAGCAGCGATGATCCGTTCCAGGGTCTGTTCAACCGCATCGCCAACGACATGCTTGAGTACCGCCAGCAGAATCTGGACCGCCAGCAACTGGTGAATATCCGCACCGTCTCACGCATCCAGTTCGCCAAGAGCTTCGCGCCACAGGCGTTCGACCAATACCTCACGACCAATCGCAACGGCCTGCTCGAACTGACGCGGATGCCAGCCGAGAACGACCCGATGCTCAACCGTATCGACAATATCCGCGAGCGTGACTACCTCTATATCGACGCATTGCAGGATTACTACGGCAACTACGTACGCCAGATGCAGGGCCCTTACACCAGCTTCCGTCGCGAGAGCTATGCTGAAGTAATGAAGTACGACAAACTGCGCGCGCAGGCCACCCGCAACATGGTGTTGGGAGTCGCCGCCATCGTCGGCGGGCTTGCGGCCACCCAGAGCAACAACGCGGCCGTGCAGTACTCAGCCTACGGTGGTTTGTTTGGCGGCGGATTCCTCATCAAGGATGCTTTCAACAAGCGCGATGAAGCCCAGTTGCAGGTGGAAACCCTCGCCGAGCTTGGCAACTCACTCGAATCCGAAATCGCTCCGCAAACCATAGAACTTGATGAACGGGTGGTAACGCTGACAGGCAGCGTGCAGGAGCAATACACGCAGTGGCGCGAAATCCTCGCCGACATCTACGCCGCCGAAGTGCAAGGCAGTGTCCCCGCCAGCGACCTGAACACGACACCGGCGCCAGCAGCAATTCCAGACAGACAGTGATGA
>Ga0255099_1000357_pt1 | contig 18636 bp, 14 predicted proteins | sample Colum_Colum_RepA_2_FD_188451 | JGI IMG/M metagenome (GOLD analysis project Ga0255099, IMG submission 188451) | Freshwater microbial communities from Columbia River, Oregon, United States - Colum_Colum_RepA_8d | ecosystem: Environmental > Aquatic > Freshwater > River | place: USA: Oregon...
GACAAAAAAAACCGGGGGCAGAAGCCCCCGGTCTCAGAAGAGGCTCAATGCCTCTCCAGTGTCGAATGATCGCTCAGGTCGTGCCGACGCCGGGTCGACCCGGGCGCTCAGGCCGCTTTCTTGTGGCCATCGAAAAACTGCTCGTCTTCGGTGGACCCCTTGAGCGCTGCAGTCGACGCCTCGCTCTCGATGGTCGTGGTGACGGCATCGAAATAACCCGTTCCGACCTCCCGCTGATGTTTGACGGCAGTGAACCCGCGCTCGGCGGCAGCGAACTCGGCCTCCTGCAGTTCGACGAAGGCCGTCATATTGTCTCGGGCGTAGCCGTAAGCCAGGTTGAACATGGAGTAGTTCAGGCTGTGGAACCCGGCCAGCGTGATGAACTGGAACTTGTAGCCCATGGCACCGAGTTCGCGTTGGAACTTGGCGATGGTGGATGCGTCGAGGTTGCGCTTCCAGTTGAACGAGGGCGAGCAGTTGTAGGACAGCATCTTGCCCGGGAACTGCTTGTGAATGGCTTCTGCAAACTGACGCGCGAATGCGAGATCTGGCGTGCCGGTTTCGCACCAGATCAGATCAGCGTAGGGTGCATAGGCCAGACCGCGCGAGATGGCCTGATCAATGCCATTGCGGGTCCGGAAAAAGCCCTCGACAGTGCGCTCTCCAGTGATGAAGGGCTTGTCGTTCTCATCAACGTCCGACGTGACGAGATCAGCTGCTTCAGCATCCGTGCGGGCCAACAGCACGGTGGGCACACCCATCACATCGGCGGCCAACCGCGCAGCCACCAGCTTGGCTACGGCCTCACGACTGGGCACCAGCACCTTGCCACCCATGTGACCGCACTTCTTGACGGCAGCCAACTGGTCTTCGAAGTGCACGCCCGATGCGCCCGCCTCGATCATGGACTTCATCAGCTCGAACGCGTTGAGCACACCACCAAAACCCGCCTCAGCATCAGCCACGATCGGCGCGAAGTAGTCGGTGTAGCCCTCATCGCCCGGGTTTTTTCCTTCCATCCACTGAATCTGGTCGCAGCGGGTGAGGGCGTTGTTGATTTTCTTGACGACCGAGGGTACGGAATTGATGGGATAGAGCGACTGGTCGGGGTACATTTCACCGGCCAGGTTGGCGTCGCCCGCAACCTGCCAGCCCGACAGATAGATCGCCTTGAGGCCGGCCTTGACTTGCTGCATGGCCTGATTGCCGGTCAGTGCACCCAGCGAATTCACGAAAGGTTCGGTGGTGATGAGGTTCCAGAGCTTTTCGGAGCCCCGCTTGGCCAGCGTGTGCTCAACCTGTACGGATCCGCGCAGGCGAACGACATCGGCTGCGGTGTAGCCACGCTTGATGCCGCGCCAGCGGGGATTGTCAGACCATTCTTTCTGCAGTTTTTGAGCTTCGAGTTCGCGCGTGGACATGCTTGGGACTCCTGGAGGACTGAGATGAAGACGGAAAGAGGATGCGAAAAGAGAAATTCAAGCTTGGATGGGTGAAAAGATACCGAAAGATGCTGCACGGCAGCACTCAAAAAAGAACCCTTTTTAATTTATGAAATTTGTTATTAAACATATAGTTGAATGCTAAATTCCACGATATGCAATTTGTTCTTCCGCAACGAAAAACGCATCTGATGCGTGGCAGCATTGATTTTCCACAATGTGGGACGGCGATCGCGTGTTCCGAAACGTTCAAGGTCCACTGCGCTTGGGTCATCGGGGTGAACACGAAAGGTCACAGCCGTGGGTGAGCCCAGACGCGGATTCAAGGGGAACAAGCAGAGCCTGCCCAGCAAACCCTGTCTGAGTTGCGCGCGACCCATGACGTGGCGCAAAGCCTGGGCACGTCACTGGGAGGAGGTTCGCTACTGCTCCGATCGTTGCCGAACCCAAGGTCAACGTAAGGGTTCCGAATGACCCGCCCCGACCTGATTCTCATCCTGGGCGACCAGCTGTGCGGTGATCAGGCCAGTCTGAAAGCCTCCAATCCTGAGCGTTCGGTGGTGTTCATGGCGGAGGTTCAGGAAGAGAGTCGATCCCCAAGCAGCAGCGCAATACGAAGCGCGCTTTTCCTCTCGGCAATGCGTCATTTTGCTCAACAGTTGCGCGATGCCGGATGGACGGTCGATTACCTGCGGCTGGGACAGCATACGCATCTCAGCCTGAGTGCAGCATGGGCGCATGCCTTGGCGAAGCATCAACCTGAGCGGGTGCTGTGTACCGAACCCGGGGACTGGCGGGTCGAGCAGCAATTGACCCTGTGCTGCAAGCAAGCGGGGCGCTCGCTCCACATGCTTGTGGACGATCATTTTCTGATCAACCGGAGCGAGTTTTCAGCCTGGGCAGGGAAAAGCCGAACATTGCAGATGGAGCGATTCTATCGACACATGCGAGTGCGGCATCAGGTGCTTGTTCGACACGGCGAGCCCGAGGGAGGCCAGTGGAATTTCGATGCAGAGAATCGGGCTTCATTCGGCAAGCGGGGCCCTGGGAACATGGCCTCGCCCAAGCGATTTGAACCTGACCCCATCACACGCGAGGTCATCTGCGACCTGAAACAGCACCTTCCCGAACTGCCGGGAGCGCTTGACTCATTCGACTGGCCGGTCACACGAGGCGAAGCGCTCGTTGCCTTGAAGGACTTCACCGACACCCGGCTATCAAGCTTCGGTCGAACCCAGGATGCGATGTGGACCAACGAACCCTATCTGCATCACAGCCTCGTTTCAGCTTCACTGAACCTGAAGCTTCTCAACCCCCGGGAGGTGATCGCTGCCGCTGAACAGGCGTACCGGGAGGAACGAGCAAGCCTGGCCAGTGTCGAAGGCTTCATTCGCCAGATTCTGGGATGGCGCGAATTCATGCGTGGGGTCTACTGGCTCGATATGCCAGCCATGCGGCAAGCCAATCACTTCGATCACCAGCAATCGTTGCCGGACTGGTTCTGGACGGGCCAGACGCACATGAACTGCCTGCGCGAATCGATCAAGCAGACCCTTGAGCGAGGCTATGCACACCATATCCAGCGTCTGATGGTGATCGGCAATTTCGCGTTGCTGGCAGGAATTCAACCGCAGGCTGTACAAGACTGGTTCCTCGCCGTCTATGTGGATGCGGTGGAATGGGTCGAACTGCCCAACGTGGCGGGCATGGCGCTCTATGCCAACGGGGGGCGCTTCACGACCAAGCCCTACTGTGCGAGTGGCGCATACATCAAGCGCATGAGCAACTATTGCACGGGCTGCCGCTACGACCCCACACTGCGCACTGGCACGAAAGCCTGTCCGATGAGCACGTTCTACTGGGATTTCCTGATCCGTAACGAGGCCGAAATGACTCGCAATCCAAGGGCTGCCCTGATGATGAAACATGTCGCGGCCCTCAGCGAATCCGATCGAGAGAAGATCACGCAGCAGGCCAGCTTGAAACGCGCTGATCTGGAATCGATCTGAGCAGATCGGCGGTATGACGAATAACCGCTGCTCTCTCGTAATGTTGCTCAAACGCTCGCCGGGCATTCCACCCGATATGCTCTGCTTTCTGCCTATCTTCAATCAGTTCAATCACGGCATGAGCGAACTCGTCCGGCTCATCACGAATCAGGATCGACTCACCCTCATCAAGTAACAGCCCTTCCGCACCCAGACGCGTGGAAACCGACGCGAGACCATGGGCACAAGCCTCGATCAATTTGATCCGGGTGCCGCCGCCGGAACGGATCGGGCAAATTGCGATTGTGGCCTGTCGATAGAGACCCGTCAGATCATTGACGAATCCAAGGAGCTCCACACTGGATCGAACATCTTCAGGAACATGAAGATGTTCGCTGCCTTTGCCCGCCACCTTGAGTTTCGCAGAGGGTTGTTTTTGCAATACCAGTGGCCAAACTCGATCGATGAACCATCTCAACCCATACAGGTTCGGGCTGTACGTCAGCACGCCGACGAAGAGCAACACAGGCGGTGATTCATTGGATTTCAGTGACGGGAATCGTCCCGGGTCAGCGATGGTGTTTGCGACAACGTCGACACGACTTCTGGGGGCTCGCTTCATGAGCAACGCTGCATCCGGATCAGAGCACACAAACAGGCGTGTGCACTTCGACAGTGCAATTTGCTCCCAAAGCCAGTACCGAAGTGTATGTAAATGCAACAAGAACCGGGTTGGGTAGTTCGGCGTCTCCCGCAGCCTGCGCGCGTAGGCGCGGTGCTCGATATCGTCGAGGTCCATGACCATCTCGAACTTCGATCCGACTGCCTTCGCTGCACTGCATGCAAGCTTGAAAGCTTCGATTCGCTGACAGAAAATCCGACCCGAAGTCTGCCTGCGCAGCATGTCCACAAGCAACGCCAGAGACTTTTCCTTCGGGGCCCCTAGAGGCCAGGCAAGGAAGTACTCCAGCAAACGGCGGGGCATCCAGACAGGCTCGTGGGGCGGCACCGAAATGACCTGAACAGTGAACTCCCCGGCCAATCTCCCTCGAATCCAACTTTCAAACGCTTCGGTCTCCTGGGTGGAGCGCACAACACGCGAACGATCAAGAAAGACCAAATCCACACAACCCCAGGCGTCCAGGCAGCCCTGCAACATGACAAGAGCCCGCAGGGTGCCACCGTGCAGATCTTTATCGAGGCCCCATGGCAGGGTACTGGATATGAATATCCCTTGCGGACGAGCCTCACCGGAGCTTGTTGGTCGAATCATCGTCTGTGCAATCATGGCCAGGCGAAGAGCCGGCGCAACTATGCATTGCCAGATTAGAGCCTAAATGCATCCGTTCCAAGATCAAGTGAATTTATTCATGCCTTCCTTGATGTCTTGACCGAACGACCGCAAGGCTGAACGGATACGGGCTTGTCCGCTCAAAAGCTCAGAGTCGCAACGAGCGACTGCATGGATCAAGACGATCCCGAAGCGGCACCCGCGAGAATCTGGCGGGGCGATCATTCCTCAAAGAGCGGTGGGGCTTCGGATCCACGGCCCACTCCCCTCAGCCATCGGTCGATCTCCCTCTCAGCCGCGAGCCAGTCCTCAAGCTCCACCCCGCTTTCGAATCCGCGACGCTGTGCTCTCAAAAAGGCCCCAGTCGCAATCATTTCCCGGCGCTGACGTTCCTCCAGAAAGGTCCGGCCGTCCCCATCGGGCGCAGGTGCGGCTGCGACGGCCTTTGAGCGCCCCCGCGGCGGTTTGAGCGAAGCAGCATTCGAACGCTTCGCTTCCAGCGGAATCCGCGAAGTAGGTTGCTGTGCCATCACGCCTGCCCTCCCCGGTCTTCAGGCCACCCAGTTCACGCGCAACTGGTACTGGCCTTCGGCAAATCCATAGTGCAGCAACCCACCAAAGGCATGGTGAAGCGCCTTGCCGATCGACTGCACCAGATGCACATCGGTCGTGGTGATCCGCAAGCGCCCATCGAGCGCCTCGATGTCCATGATGCGTTCGAGCGGATGCTCGGCTTGAAGGCGCTCAGCCACATGTCGGGCAGTCTGCAGCACTTCACTGCGGCGCTCGTAGGCATAGGGGCCCTCGATCGTGAGTGTTCCGGCGGGATATCGATCGGCGATACGCTGACAGGCCGGGCATCGATGGGTCGTGCCTGTTTCATCGGTGGCCGCATGCTGCCAGCGACCCTGGATGCAAACCAGCCCGCAATCGGGGCAACGCAACACGCCGCGGGCCTTGCGCCTGGCCCGGTACGGGTCATTGCGCGGATCGAGCATGAATTGCAGACGGCGTCCGGGTGAAAATCCCAGTGGACGATTTCCTGCAGCAGCGTGCTTCATCGAGGCTCCGAAGGGGGCAGCGGTTCACCCTCCTCCGGGAGCAATGCGCGTGCCTGGGTCTCAGGCACGGACTCCACCTGGCGAAGCTGACGCTCGATGGCACGACTGCGAACCTCGGCGGCATCGAGCGAGTTGCCCACGCTGCGCAACTGGGCCCGCGTGCGGGCCAGTACCTCGCCAAAGCGGGAGAACTCGGTGCGCACAGCGCCCAACAGCATCCACACCTCGCTCGTGCGTTGCTCGACCGCCAGCGTGCGGAACCCCATCTGCAGACTGTTGAGCAGAGCTGCCAGGGTGGTGGGCCCGGTCACGATGATGCGCGATTCGCGCTGAAGATCGTCCAGCAAGCCGGGGCGTCTTGCGACCTCGGCATAGAGGCCTTCGGTGGGCAAGAAGAGCAAACCGAAGTCGGTGGTGTGAGGTGGCGCGAGGTATTTGTCGCGGATGCGGCGCGCTTCAGTCCGCACGCGCTGCTCAAGCGCGCGATGCGCCTGCTCGGCGGCAGCCGCATCGGCTCGGTCATGGGCCTGCTGCAGCCGCTCCCAGTCCTCTTTCGGAAACTTGGCATCAATCGGCAGCCACACGGTTGCACCCTGTGAGCCAGGCAGACAGACCGCAAACTCCACGCGATCATTGGATCCGGGCACCGTGATGACCTGAGTCGAAAACTGCGCGGGGGCCAGCACCTGCGAGAGCAGACTGCCCAGTTGCACTTCGCCCCAGGTGCCGCGAGTTTTGACATTGGTGAGCACGCGCTTGAGGTCACCCACATCAGTGGCCAGCGCCTGCATCTCGCCCAGGCCACGATGCATCTGTTCAAGTTGCCCGGCCACCCGCGCAAAACTCTCACCGAGTCTGTGCTCGAGCGTGTTCTGCAGTTTCTCGTCCACGGTCTCGCGCATGCGGGCGAGTTGCTGGGCATTGTCACGACTGAGTGCCTCAAGACGCGTCTCAAGCGTGGATCTGACGTCGTTCAGGCGGCTTTCATTACTCTGCGTGAGTTGTTCGATGCGTCGCGAAAATCCCTCGATCTGACCGGTCTGAAGTCGCGCCAGGGCGCTCACGCTCTGGGTGAGCTGACTGCTCAGTCGGTCGCTCGACTGGGCCGCCTCCTCCCGGTCGGCCCGCGCCTGCACCGTGAGTTCATGGCGCAAGGTTTCACGCAGATCCTGGGCCTCACGACGGGCTTGTCTGAGCTGAACCATCAGCTGAACGAGCAGTGCCAGGACAACTACGAGCAACAGAACCAGGCCCACCGTCAGGGCGATCAGGATGAGCGCCGTTGAACCGCCCATCAGCGAGCCGGACTCAACCGGCACGGTTGCGCATCCAGTCGGCCGTCGACGTCAAGGACTCGAGCAGACGATCGAACAGGGGCTGGGGGATGTTCACATCGGCCATGGCTTCAGCCATGCACAGCAACCATTGGTCGCGCTCCTTGCTCGCGATGGGATACGGCAGGTGTCGGGCGCGCAATCTGGGATGACCAAAACGCTCGATGTAGTGATCAGGTCCGCCCATCCAGCCACACAGAAACCAGTAGAGCTTGTCACGCGAGCCCTCCAGGGGGACCGGATGCAGGGCTAGAATGTCGGCAAAGCGCTCATCCAGCGACATGCGATCGTAAAACGCATCGACCAGGGCACGAACGCCTGTTTCTCCCCCCATCAACTCAAACGCTGAATCGCTCATGTTGCGTGCTCCGTCGCAGGCCCAGCCAAGCGGGAAGCGCCAGGCTCGACGGGCCCAGGCTCAAGAAGCGCGCTCAAGACGCGCTCTCTCGCAGGGTCTGCAGGGGAGGCGTCTGGGCCACACTGCGCAAACCCAGGGCCCCCGCGATCGTGGCCAGCAAGGCACCCAGCCCAGCGCCGAGTGGCAGCACGCCCCAGCGCAGGGCGTAGTCGAACTGAAACACCTGTTCGGCCAGCACCACGCCCACCAACGTGGCACCGAGGGCGGCCAGCAAACCCGCAAGCCCGCCCATGGCTGCCAGTTCAAAGACCTGAGCCCTGCGCAACTGAGCCCTTGAGGCGCCCAGCGCCCGCATCAGGGCCGCCTCGCGAATGCGCTCATCGCGCGAGCTCGACAACGCTGCATGAAGCACGACCACACCCGCGACCAGCGTGAAGACGAAAAGGAACTGAACGGCACTGACCACCTGACCCAGAATGCCCTGTACCTGACGCACGATCACACCCATGTCAAACACGGTGAGATTCGGGAACTCCCTGACCAGTTGGCCCGGCAACTGCGCCTGAGTATCGGGAAGATGAAAGGCCGTGATCCAGGTCTGTGGGCGATCCTGCATGGCGGCCGGGCTCGCCACGACAAAGAAGTTCACGTGCAGGGAGTCCCAGGCCACCTTTCGTGAACCAACCAAGGCGAGCTCGATCGGCTCGCCTGCGATCTCAAAGCGCAGGCGATCGCCAAGCTTCAGGCCCAGGGTCTGCATCAGACCCGACTCGACCGAGATTTCAAGGGCGGCCGGATCAAGCCAGCGGCCTGCAACCAGCCGGTTGTGGCTTTGCATCTGGGCCATGTAGGACAGATTGAATTCCCGCTCAACCATCCTGCGGGCCCGATCGCCCTGCAACTGGGTGATATCGATCTCCTGACCATTGAGACCGACCAGGCGGGCACGAATCATGGGCAGCAGCTCGACGCGAGTGAGTCCGGCCTGGGTCAGGCGCGCCATCACGGGTTCCTTCTGATCAGGCTGGATGTTGATGATGAAGCGGTTCGGTGCATCCGGGGGCGACGCCCGTTGCCAGCTTTGCAGCAGATCGCGTTGCGTGACCGTCAGCAACAGCAGGGCCATCAGCCCGGCAGCCAGCGCCGCGATCTGCGCAACCGAAGCCCCCTGCCGGCGGGCCGAAGAGGCCAACGCCACCCGCAATGCTGCATTGCCTGCCCCCGCGCCCAGCAGGCGGCGCACCGGGCCAAGCAGACGCAACGCCAGCCAGGCCACGCTTGCAAACAGCACGCTGGCCGCAGCAAAGCCCGCCAGAGCGAAGCCGGCGAGGCGAGGCTCCCCGGCGAACCAGAACAGCAGCGCAGCGAAACTCGACACGCTCACACCCAAGGTGGCCCAGGCTGACGCCGAACCCGAGCCCAGGTCGCGCCGAAGGACCCGCAACGGTGGCACGCCTGCAAGCCGGGCCACCGGCACGGCTGCGAATCCCAGCAACAGCACGACACCGGCCACACTCGCCTGAATCGCGGGCCACACCGAGGCCGCCGGTAAATCGACCGGCAAGGATGTACCCGCCAGCGCCACAAGGGCCAGATGGGCAACCCATCCGATCAGACTGCCCGACAGACCGGCCAATACGCCGAGCCAGACCATCTCGGCCATCAGCACACCCATCAGGCGGCCCTGAGTCAGCCCCATGGCCCGCATGACCGCGCAGGCATCGAGGTGGCGCTGCGCAAAACGCCGCGCGGCCAGTGCGATGGCCACTGCAGCCACCAGCGCCGAGAGCAACGACACCAGGGCCAGAAACTGCTGCGCCCGATCGAGCGTGGCGCGCAACTCGGGGCGCCCATTTTCAAGGGTTTCGATGCGCTGGCCAGAGGTGGTCGCCTCCGAGCTCAGGTCGCGCTCAAGCGCCTGGACCGACTCACGCGCCCCGGCCACCAGCAGTCGCCAGGTGACCCGGCTCGCGGGCTGAATCAGCCGCGTGGCCTCCACTTCGTCCAGACGCATCAGCACGCGGGGCGCGAAGTTCACAAAGTTGTTGCCCCGATCGGGTTCAAGGGTGACCAGGCCCGCAATTCTGAATGTCGACTGCCCAAGCTGGATGGCCTGCCCGACCTGGACCTGGAGAGCTGTAAGCAACGACGGGTCGACCCAGACGGTGCCGGGCGCAGGAATGCCCTGGGCTTCGCGCTCATCAATACGCAGCCCGCCCCGAAGCGGATACCCCTCATCTACCGCCTTGACCGAGGCCAGCGCCGATGCGGGCGCGACCGGATGATTCAGCGTGGCCATGCTTGGAAAGACCACGGTGCGTGCGGTGCGCAAGCCCAGCGCACGCGCGCGGGCCAGCAAGTCGGCGGCCGGCTCGGCCCCCGAGGCGATGACCAGATCGCCGCCCAGCAACTGACTCGCCTGCGATTGGAGAGCGCCACGAACGCGGTCCACAAAAAAGCCCACACTGGATAATGCAGCGACCGCCACGAGCAAGGCCAGCGCCAGCAGGCGCAACTCCCCTGCCCGCCAGTCGCGGCGCAGGAAAACCAGAGAGAGTTGAATCAGCGAAGCCCGAGCGGGCATGCCTTATCGTCCGCTCGGCAGCACAGGCGCTACCGGCTGCACAGGTACCGGAGCTGCAGGTGCAGGCGTAACCGCGCCGCCTGCGGGTGCTGCCACACCACTGCCCGGCTGGGGTGCCGCCACACCGCTGGGCTGCGCTGCCACAGCACCGCCAAGACCCGGCAGCCCCGCAGGCTCATCCACGGAATGCACATCGACCACGTAGTAGCGCGTCTCACCCAGACAACTGGTGGGCAGGCCGATCTTCTGTTCATAGGTCAGGGACACGCGCTTACCCATGAGCTTGTTGATGCGCGACGCCACCTCTTCATTCCAGACAGTGAACTGGAATTTCTCGGGAATCGCGCCAGGCATCGAGACCAGCGCGAGCTCTCCCTCCCAGGTCTTGCAGAGCCAGCCTTTTTCGGAAAATTTCTGAACCCAGCCGGCACGGTCCCCTTTGGAATAGCTCCAGTTCCAGGCGAAGGTGAGCCACGCTGCGGGCAGACCAATCACCACGATCAGGATCAGCAGGAGCACACCCACGCCACCGCGCTGCCGCTGCCACCGCGGCTGCCGAGGCGCGCGAACACCGGCCGGCGCACCCAGCAAAACAGGATCCTGGGCGAGCAAAGCGAAGCCCCCGCAGGTCTGGTCAGGACTTGCATGGGCATCGCTCACGGACGCAGGTTCAGCAGACAGGACAACGGGGCGCATAGCCACACTCGACTGGGAGTTGGTGCCGCCTCTCGCAGGCAGCATGGGGGACATCGAAATGCTACCACCCGACCGAAACGGGACTCAGGAAGACCGTGTGAGCATTGGGCTCCAGCGCAGCGTCCAGAGCAGTGCAATGAGGGCCAGAAACACCAGCGCTGCGCCCAGAAAAACCTCCGTCACGGCCAGGGTCTGCGCCTGCTGATCCAGGATGCGCGACAACGAGGCCATCGCCTGCGTGGCGCTCGAGCCCTGCGCCTGCGATTGCTCCATCCAGGCTTGCGCAGCCGGATCGGCCAGGTTGACCCGCTCCGCCATCTCGGCTCGGTGCAAGGCGGTACGATGATCCCAGAGTGTGGTGCACAACGAGGTCGCCACGGCCCCGGCCGTCATGCGCATGAAGTTGTTCATGCCCGCGGCATAGGGCATCAGGTGGGGCGGAATATTGCGATAGGCAAGCGGCTGCATGGGCAGAAAGAAGCAGGCCACGGCAATGCCCTGAATCACGGTCGGGATCGCAATCACCATGAACGGGGCATCCACCGTGAAGTTGGCCCGCATCGCCATCACCAGGGCAAACATGAGAAAACCGAAGCTGGCAATTCGGCGAGGATCAATCCAGCCAACCATGCGTCCGATGAAGGGCGACAACAGAATCGAAAACAGACCCACCGGAGCCAGGGCAATACCAGCCCAGGTGGCGGTGTAACCCAGGGTTTGCTGCAGCCACAGGGGCAACAGCACGATGCTTGCAAAAAAGAGCCCGAATCCCAGCGACACCGTGATCGTGCCCAGCAGGAAATTGCGCTCGGTAAACAGGCGCAGGTTGACGATGGGATTTTTCTCGGTGAGCTCCCAGGCGATGAACACCGCGAATCCGACCAGCGCCACCACCGCCAGCACCACGATGCCGGTGGACTCGAACCAGTCATGTTCCTTGCCGGTATCGACCATGAGCTGCAAGGCCCCAACCCAGATCACCAGCAGGGCAAGGCCAACCGTGTCGAGCGGCACGCGCCGAGGGCCCTGATCACGATCCCGAAAGATCGGCCAGGCCACCATCACCACCAGCAAACCGATCGGGATGTTGATGTAGAAGATCCAGGGCCAGGAGATGTTGTCGGTGAGCCAGCCCCCGAGCAAAGGCCCGACCACGGGCGCAAACAGGGTGGTCATGGACCACCACGAAAGCGCCGTGCCCGCCATATGCCGCGGGTAACTGGCCAGCAGGAGCGTCTGTGACAAGGGAATCACCGGGCCCGCCGCCAGCCCCTGCAGAATGCGCGCGATGATCAGCGATTCGATGGTGGGCGCGGCGCCACACATCCACGAGAAGATCACGAACAACACCACGCACGAGACAAACAGCCGCACCTGGCCAAACCGCTGACTGAGCCAGCCGGTCAGCGGTACCGAAATCGCATTGGCCACACCGAAGGACGTGATCACCCAGGTGCCTTGCGCAGGGCTCACGCCGAGATCGCCCGCAATCGCAGGAATCGAGACGTTCGCGATGGCCGAATCGAGCACCATCATGAAGGTTGCCAGCGCCACCGCGAACGTCCCGAGGGCACGCGGCGTGCCCTCCAGAGGCGGCAGCGGCGGCGGTGGCGATGAAGACGGCCGCGCAGCCGCCGGTGGCGATGGCGATGGCGATGGCGACATCGTCATGCCTGACGCAGGCTTCGTTCGTCCATCGTTCATCGCGTACCGGGCGGACGACGCCCGGCGTGCTGCGCAATGATCGCCTGGACCTGCTCATCGGCGCGCGCAAGCGCTTCGGCATACACCTGCGTGTCCTGGGGCCGCTGGGGCGGGGTGTAGTCGGTGAGCCGCTGACCCTCCTGAACGGTGACATCCACCGTAGCATGCATGGACAGCCCGACGCGCAGGGGATTGCGCTTGAGTTCTTCGGCATCGAGCTCAATGCGAACCGGAATCCGCTGCACGACCTTGACCCAGTTGCCGCTCGCATTCTGGGCGGGCAACACCGCAAAGGCTGCGCCGGTGCCTGCACCCACACCCGCCACCCTCGCCTGATACTCGACCGCGCGGCCGTGCAGATCGGCCCGCAACCTCACCGGCTGACCGACCCGCATCTGACGCAACTGAACTTCCTTGAAATTCGCTTCGACCCAGACCTGCTCGAGCGGCACGACGGACATCAGCATCTGGCCCGCGCTGATCCTTTGACCCACCTGGACCGATCGACGGGCCACCTGGCCCGCAACCGGGGCCGGAATGTCGAGCCGGGACTCCGCCAGGATCGCCTCACGTAACGCGGTTGCCGCCCGCTCCACCGCAGGCTGCTGCTCAAGCCTCAACCCCTCGAACTGCAGACGATGCACGCTGCGCTGTTCTCTCGCGGCCTCAAGGGCGGCGGCGGCCGCCCCCCGAGCCGCGCGTGTGGCATTGAGCAGGGCCCGGGCATGGTCGATCTCCTCCTGACCCACTGCACCAGAGGCCAGTAAGGGCAGACGTCGCGACAAATCATCGGCCGCACGCGCTTCGTCTGCCTTCAGCCGGTCGAGCTCGGCTTCACGGGTTCGTACAGTCGCAAGAAAAACAGCATCCTGCGCCACCAGACCTCGAGCCTCCCGCACACTCTGGGCGAGTTGCGCCTGGGCGCGCTCGCGGGCCAACCGAACCTCGGTCGCGTCGAGCCGCACCAGGACTTGGCCAGCCTGCACCTTCTGGGTGTCCTCGGCCAGCACAGCAACCACCGTACCGGCCTGCTGCGCAGCCACTTGCACCAGCGGCGCGTGGACATAGGCGTTATCGGTTCGTTCGCTACCGCGCAGCGACACCCACCAATAGGCGCCATAAGCGATTCCGACCCCCATGACGGCTGCAAACAACCAGAGCATCGCGTTGCGGCGCCCCTTGCCCCCGGGGTTAGATCCAGCCGACTGACTCATCGTTTCTCCAGGACACTCGAACGCAGGGACACAACCGAACGCTCATCGTCAAACCCACCCCCCAGCGCCCGGACCAGACCGATCCGGCCCTGCCACTGACGGGCTTCGGTCTCGATGATCAGGCGCTGCTGCTGCAACTCGCTGATCTCGGCCTCCAGCACCGGCAGCACATTCACCACACCCGCCTGACGACGTCGTTCAGACACCTGCCACAGCTGATTCGTGGTACGCGCAGCCTCCTGCAAGGCCTCACGCTGACCCTGTAAGGCCTGCAGCCCCTCGAGTTCCTGAGCGACCTCCCGAACCGCCCTCAGCAGCGCGGCGTGATAGTCCGCAATCAGTGCATCGCGGTGGGCCTCGCGCTCACTTTGCTGAGCGGCGCGCGCACCTGCATCGAACAGGGGCAGGCTGATGATCGGGCCCACGCCATAGGAGCGTGCCCCCAGGCTGACCCAACGATCAAGACCGAGGGAGAGCAAGCCCGCAAATGCCGCCAGATTGACATCGGGCAGATGGGCCGCGTGAGCCTGACGAACAGCGCCTTCGGCGGCTTCGATCCGCCAGCGGTGGGCGGTGAGATCCGCGCGCCGTGCAAGCAGCGAGGCCGGCAGATCGTCAAGCACCGCAGGCGCAGCCTGCTTGGGCCAGTGCGCCCGGCCCGCCGGCACGTCAGCCGCAGCAATGCCACACAGCTCGGCCAGGCTCGCCACGGTGCGCAATTCCAGTCTCACCCAGTCGGCCCGATCCGCATTACTTCGGGCCAGTGCAGCCTGGAACGTGTAAAGCCCATCGGGCCGGTCCAGACCCGCTGCGATCCGCTGTGACGCGATGTCGACCTGGCGCGCCTGTATCGAGGCGATCCGCTCTGTCAGGACCCGCAAAGACCGCACGCGAGCCAACTCGAACCAGGCCAGCGCCACTTCGGTATCCAGAAGAATCTGAGCCGCCTGGGCATCGGCGCGCACGGACTGCAGCGCAGCAAATGAAGCCTCCAGTGCGGCCCGCTGCCGACCCGACCAGTCGAGATCCCAGTTGAGATTCAGCCTGACCGCGTTGTTCCAGACCTGTCGGCCTGCCAGAGCTGCCGGCACCGCCCCCACCTCGGAGTACCTCAAACGCGTGGTTTCGAGCGTCAGGCCGGCCTGCAAACCCTGGCCAGCCTGGGTCCGATCCAGGGCCGCCTGAGAGGCACGGACCCTGGCCTGGGCAGCCACCAGGGTTGGGGCGTGAGCGCGTGCGCGCTCGATCAGGGCGTCGAGTTCGGGCAAGCTCCACGCCTTCCACCATTGCGGGTCGGGCCAGGCCTTGAACGGGGCCATCGCCTCGGCAGACTGCGCGGCGAGGGGCCAGCGGGCAGGTTCGGGTGATGAAGGCGCAGCGCAGGCGACCAGCATACTGCAGGCTGCGGCGCAGGCTGCCATGCGGCGCTTTGCGTACCGATGCAAGTCGGTCATGACCGTCCGGGATGTCTCACTCCGATGCGGTTCAGTCTACGACGAATCAGTACGAAAACCGACCCGGGCGTTTCAAACCAACCTGATCGGGCGAGGCAGGCGAACTGAAGCCTCAGGCCAGGCGCCGACTGAGCAATCGCGCCCAGAGCGCGCCCCCAAGGGTCTTGGCCACAAACTGCATCAAGACAATCTCGGGCATGAGGCTGCCAAACGCCAGCGTGGGAAAGATGAGGGAGTCAACAGCCGCACCTGCGGTATTGGAGACATTGGCCCGAAAGAGCCAGGAGCCTCGCACTCGGGTGAAGACCAGCCAGTCGGTGATTGCAGCCGCGCCAAAAGCCACGGCCGAGGCAAGAGCAATCTGGCCAGCCGCCGGATTCAGCAACCACGACAACACCGCGGCGCCCACGATGAGCAGCGCCATGGCTGCTCGGCTGATCTTCACATGCAGCCAGTCGCGCAGGGCCAGGTCCAGACCGATGAACACAAAGGCCAGGATGGGTGACACCTTGGGCCCGAGCGCAGCCACGATGAAGTTGGCCGCCACCATGGCCAGGATGTACACGAGGATTGCAAGGCGAATCATGATCGGTTCCCGAAGCACGAAAGGCCTTGGCCCGGCGCGCAAAAGGGCGCTAGTTTAATCGCTCTGCGAGCGCTTCAAAGGCGCCCTGAGTGGCCTGCAGGGCTTCGTCGATCTCGGCCTCGCCATGAGCCAGCGACAGAAACATGTTGTGCTTGGGATGCAGATAGACCCCGCGCGCCAGGGCCTCGATGCAAAACCGCTCCCCCTTGGCGAAGTCGGGATCGTCGTCAAAGAGCACCGTGGGCATCTGGGGCGGGCCACTCTGACGGATGCCCAGACCCACAGCCCGCGCCTGACGGGCCAGTCCGTGCCGGAACCGTTCGCCCATGGCATGCAGCCGCGCAGGCACCGCCTCGCGCTCCAGCACATCGAGTGTGGCCAGCGCGGCCGCCATCGACACGGCGCTGCACCAGAACGACCCCGTCACATAGAGCTGACTGGCAGCCTCGCGATACCGATCCCGGCCTGTGACCGCCGCAAGGGCATGCCCGTTGGCGATGGCTTTGCTCCAGGCCGACAGATCAGGCTGCACCCCCAGTACATCCCAGCTGCCCTTGAGCGAGAGTCGAAAGCCGGCCCGCACATCATCAAGGATCAGCACAGCGTTTCGATCATCACAGGCCGTGCGGACCGCCTGCGCAAAGGCCAGCGTGGGCATCTCCTGATCCAGCCCGTAATCGTGCCGAAAGGCACTGACCAGAATGCCGGCGAGGTCATCGCCCGCCTGCTCAACAGCCTGTTGAAGGCTCGCCAGGTCGTTGAAATCGAAGGGAATCAGGTGCGCGCGGTCTTCTGCCGTGCTGCCCAGCGGATAGGGCGAGCACCAGGGCAGTGCTCCGTGATAGGCCTTGCGGGCCAGCAGGATCTTGCGTCGCCCCGTCGCAGCACGAGCGATGCTCACGCAGGTGGTCGTGGCATCGGTACCGTTCTTTGAAAACATCGCCCAATCGGCGTGGGTGACCAACCCAGTGAGACGTTCTGCGAGTTGAACCAGGACCTCACCGGGTCCATTCAGCGCATCGCCCAGCGCTCTTTGACGATGGGCAGCCGCCTCGACCTCCGGATGGTGATGCCCCAGGATGATTGGTCCCCAGCTGCACATGAAATCGAGATAGCTGCGGCCATCCACGTCGGTGACACGGCATCCCTGCCCGCTGCGGAAAAACTGGGGGTAACCCCTGGGAAGACCATCGGCCCGCATGTGGCCCCACAGGCCTCCGGGTATCACCGCACGGGCGCGGATCCGAAGCTGATTGTCCTGACTCATGACGGGTCTCCCTGGATATTCTGCTCGATGGTGGTTTGCCGAACGGATGCATGACCGCTCGCCCAGCGAATCCACAAGTTACCATCGCTTGATTGGCTTCCGGAGCGCCGAATGTCCGTCATCGAAAAGCCCAGCGTCTGTACGCTCGACTGTCCCGACACCTGCAGCCTGACGGTCACGGTCGAAAACGAAAGGATCATCAAGGTCAGGGGATCGCACGCCCTGCCCTACACCGCGGGCGTGGTCTGCAACAAGGTGGCCCACCACACGCCCGAGTGGGTCCATGGCCCGCAGCGTGTGAGGTACCCAATGCGTCGGGTGGGCCCCAAGGGGTCCGGACAGTTCGAGCGGATCTCATGGGAGAGCGCACTCGACATCGTGCAATCAAAGACCCGCCAGGCAACCGATCGCTTCGGTCGAGAGACCGTGATGCCACTCAACTACGCAGGGCCGCACGGCATCCTGTCCATGGACAGCATGTCGCTGCGGTTTTTTCACAAGCTCGGTGCCAGCCAACTCTATCGGGGCGCGATGTGCGGCGCGGTCAGGCGCGAGGCGTGGGTCGGTACCTATGGTGCGATCCCGGGCCTGGGGCCCGAGGCGGCAGCCCAGGCCCGGCTCAATATCGTCTGGGGCAACAACGCCACCGTCACCAATCTGCACCTGGTGCGAGGCATCACCCAGTCGCGCCGCGATGGAGGCCGACTGGTGGTGATCGATCCGCTGCGCACCCGCATCGCTGCGCTGGCCGATCTGCATCTGGCCCCTCTGCCGGGCACCGATGTGCTGATTGCCTTTGCGCTGGCCAATGAACTGCAGCGTCTGGGCGCCCACAACCGGGCCTTCATCGAGCAACACGTTCTCGGCTACCCCGACTTCATGGCAAGGGCTGCACAGTGGCCGACTGAGCGGGCCGCACAACGGGCTGGGGTCAGGGCGCAGGACATCCGGCAGATGGCTCAATGGATGGTCGAAAGCGATCCGATGGTGATCGCCCCCGGTAACGGACTGGAGCGCGGGCGCAATGGCGGCAGCAGCATCCGGGCCCTGCTGGCCCTGCCCGCCCTCATGGGCCGACTCGATGCACGCAACGGCATCGTGCTCGGGGCGGGCAATGCCTTTCCAAGGACACCCGCGCGCCTCGCCCGGCCCGACCTGCTGCCCGGCCCCACCCGCACGCTGAACATTCTGGATGCCGGACGCATCATGGCCGAAGACGCCCTCGACGGCCGGGCGCTTGAGCCTCCGGTGCGTGCAGTCTTCATCTACAACCACAATCCGATCGTGGTGCATCCGGATCAGAACCGCATGCGTGCGGGCCTGGCCCGCGAGGAGATCTTCACCTGCGGCATCGAGATCGCCATGACCGAGAGCATGGCCTACTGCGATGTGGTGCTGCCGGCCGCAACGGCCTACGAGTGCGATGACCTCTATGCCGCCTATGGCCAGCAGTGGCTGCAGCGAGCGCAGGCCGTGGTGCCCCCCCAGGGTGAATCCCTGCCCAACACCGAAATCTTCCGTCGGCTGGCCAAGGCCTTCAGTTTCACCGACTCCTGTTTTTCAGATACCGATGCCGAGCTGATGGATGCCGCACTCAATGGTGAGGATGCGCGTCTGGCCGGACAGCAACCCAGCGCATTGCCCCTGGACGCTGCCA
>Ga0255099_1000368_pt1 | contig 18412 bp, 9 predicted proteins | sample Colum_Colum_RepA_2_FD_188451 | JGI IMG/M metagenome (GOLD analysis project Ga0255099, IMG submission 188451) | Freshwater microbial communities from Columbia River, Oregon, United States - Colum_Colum_RepA_8d | ecosystem: Environmental > Aquatic > Freshwater > River | place: USA: Oregon...
CACCGAGCCGCATCAGCCTTCACTTCATCCGAATCGGTGGTCTGATAGACTTCTAATGCAGCCTCAAACCATCCTGCCTTGGTTGTCCAAATCCCGCCCGAAGGAAGGCTCGTTTTAGGTCGGTTGCTCTGAGGTGATGAGAGACGTTTGGTCGGTGAGCCTGGTTTCCGTTGTCCGGGTTTACTGCGCCTTACAGATTCTAGTTGAGTTGAGACAGGAATGTTGCTGCCTGCCTCCCAATTAATGGGGATTCCAGTCAGCGGCAGATCACTGATCAAGCCATCGGTAGCCAGAGATCCCGCCGTGGTCCCCGCATCGGTTCGGCTGACTGGTCGAACAGACTTGGTCTTGCCCTGTCCTTTTATCACTTTTTTTCCCATAGGAATCCGTCGCCTTCGGCCGTCGGCGCCTATCTGTCGCCCCCCCTCCCCGGGTGTCCTTGGGTAGGAAAACGGTCGACCCCGAGGATCACCGTCAACTAAGTCGATGGGATTCCAGATCCACCTAAGCCAGCAAGGCCTTGGTATCCGGTCAGGCTAGCCAAGGCTAGAAACTATCTGTGGAAGTCAGCGGACTACGGTGGATTCCGGAGGATTTGTTAGCACTGGTGTTAGCACTAAACTGAAGAATCATTCGAAAACCGAGGAAAAGGGTATTGGAGCGGGTGAAGGGAATCGAACCCTCGTCTCAGGCTTGGGAAGCCCACATTCTACCATTGAACCACACCCGCACCGGGAAGAATTACTGGTGAAAAATAATCACAGAGGACCGCGGACGCAACGGCGGAGTTGGTCCGGCGCAAGGTGGAGAACAGCGAGCGACGGGAGCCATTCAGCTCGGGCGCAAGCGCCGGCCCGTCAACCCAAACCGTTCAACGTCAACTGATCAACCGATCAACCGGCTAACCCGACTAGGCCAAGCAGACCCGACCCGATCCGACCTGCCTTGACTTCGGAAGTTCCAAGGGGTTCTGCGGATGCGGGCGTGGAATGCCTCGCATCCGCAGACGATCGCTTCTCGCGAGCCTGCCTTGCAGCCAGGGCCTCAGTTCTTCGGCTGGATGCCCTTGGGGGCGTCGGTGGCGGCCGGCTTGGCGTCGGCGCCGATGGCGAAGAGGTGGGTCTGACTGGCCACGTACATGGTGCCGTTGGCCACGATGGGGGTGCTGTACACGGGGGCGCCCAGGTTGGTCTCGCTCAAGACCTGCGCCTTGGCCCCGCCCTTGGCGGCCAACACCACGAAGTCGCCGTCCTCGTCGCCGACATACACCTTGCCGTCGGCCACCAGGGTCGAGCCCCACATGTGGGCCTTCATGTCGTACACCCAGTGCAGTTTGCCGGTCTCGGCGTCGAGGCAGTGCACGAAGCCGGAGAAGTCGCCGATGAAGAGCAGGCCCGTGGCCGGATCGATGCTCACGCTGGAAATCGAGCGCTTGATGCCCTTGTAGTCCCACAAGATGCCGGTCTGGCTGAGGTCGCCCTTCTTGGTGGCATCGAGGCACACCAAGCGGCCCACGCCCTCACCGTGCTCGGGGTCCTGACCCGTGGCCACGTACAAGCGGTTCTTGTAGAAGACCGGGGTGGAGTTGATTTCGCTGGGGCCTTCGGCGGCGGGATATTTGTAGGCCTTGCCCGACTTGTCGGCCTTGTACTCGGGCGGGTTGAGGTCGGCCCAGAACACCTTCTTGAGGTAGTCGGTGTCCTTGTCTTCCTCACGGTCGAGCGGCGCGCCTGGCAAAATGGGGACGATCTTGGAGCCGTCGCCCTTCTGCGGCTTGGCGTCGAGGGCATAAACCACGCCGTCGCCACCGCCGAAGAAGACAAGGTTCTGGCCGCCCACCTTGCCGGTCGAAGGCGAGGTCCACTGGCCGTGGAAAATCCGCGGGCCGACGCCCACGTTGTCTTCACCCACCAACTTGCCGGTCTTGGCGTCGAGCGCGATGAAGCTCGGGGAAGTCGGCGACGGGATGTTGACGTGGGTCCAGTCCTGGCCGTCGACCATGAGCACCGAGCTGTTGGAGGCGTTGTGAGGGAACACGCCCAACTCATCCATCATGTCGTAGCGCCACAGGATGTCGGCGTCCTGCTTGGAGGGATCGACCGGCGCGGACTCCTTCGGCGTGTCCTTGGCCATGTACTTGGCCTCTTCGGTGTAGGGGCCCTCGTTGCCATTGGCCATGCCTTCGGTGTCGAGGCACAGCACTTCGCAGCGGCTGGTGACAATCCAGATGCGGTTGCCCACCACCAGCGGCGAGGCCAAGAGGCCCAGGTTCTCCCAGTCGTTGACCTTGCCCGACTTGAGCTTGGGCACCACGAGCTGCCAGAGGTAAGCGCCGGTCTTTTCGTCGAAGCAGTACAAGATCGAGCGGTCGCCCGTGTGCTTCTTGTCGCGCGGTGACTCGTTGTTGGTGCCCACGTACACCTTGCCGCCAGCGACCACCGGGTTGCCGTAGCTCTGCGAGCCGAGCTTCACGGCCCACTTCACGCCCTTGGTGGTGGACAGGTCGATCTCCTCGGTACCGCTCTTCAGCTTACCCGGCTCGAAGCGATCGGGCAGGCCCTTGGCCGGCGAGAAGAAGTTGCGGCCCGGATCGTTGCCGCCCCATTGGGGCCAATCTTCGGCGCGCGCCAGAAGGCCAGCGCTCAGCAATGCGGCGGAGAGAAGCGGAAGTGCGTTCATGGATGGGGGAATGGAACGGGGTTTCGTTCGGTCAGGCAAAGGTTGTCGAATGGGGGCGATGGCTCGGCGCAGCGGAGAGGGTCAGTTCGCGGTCACCCGGATGTTGTCGATGGCCACGCGCATCTCCTGCGGCGCGAAGCCGTAGAGGCCCGGGGATCCGTTGGCGTGGGCCTTCTTGTGAGGCACTTCGATGGTCCAGGCTTCGGGCTCCGGATCGCCCTTCTTCCAGGCCTTGCCGCGTACCACACCAGAGCCGTCAGCAGCCACGTCGACGCGGGTCTTGAGGTGGTACCACGTCTCCGGGGCCCACTTGAAGGGCACGGCCACCTTGATGCGCTCTTGGTTGCTGTTGACCTCCATTTGCTGCGAGTTGCCCTTGAGGATGATGGCGTAGCGCTGATTGATGACGCCCACTTCGGACATCTTGCGCTTGTTGCCTTCGCTCAAGACCTCGGCCTCGACGGTGTAGTTCTTCATGTCGGGGAAACCGAAGAAGACCTGCCCGCGCTGGAAGAGCTTGTTCTCGATGGTCTTGACCAAGGCTTGGTTGGTGCCGCCGGCCGAATCCTTGCCGCGCACTTCAAAACGGAAGCGGGCGGAGTTCCACGGCAGCGGCGGATACGCGAAGGGCGTGGGCGACTCCACCGTGTTGGTGGTGATGTTGGTCAGGGCGAAGGTCTGGAAATTTTGGACCAGGGGCAAAGCGGGCAATACACGACCCTTGATGTAGCCCGAGATGGGCTTGCCATCGGGTCCTTTCAGCGTGGCCTTGAACTGACCGGCGCTGCCGGCTGGGGCCAGGTCGGCGACCAATTGGCCCGCCGCATTGAAGGATCCCTTGAGGGTGGCCTTGACGAGCGCCGTGGGCGGAATGAACGGCTCCCACTTGAGGGACTTCGGATCGACGCTCTCGGCCACAGTGAAACCGTTGGCATCGAGCACGCGGACGCGGAACGATTGGGTCTGGCCGGGGCGCAGCAGCACCTCGTAGGGGATGGCCTGCAATTGGGCGGCGGGGCCGGGCTTGGGCCATGCGGCCGCGGCCGGGCTGGCTGTCAGACCGGCATTGCGGCCGGCCTTGCCGAAGGCGTAGAGCTTCTTGTCGGTTTGCAAATACACCTTGCCGTTGTAGCCCACGGGCGAGCCGAAGACGCGGCCGGTGACTTGGGTGCGGCTGACTTCTTCGGCGCCGTCGGCTCCGGGTCGCAGCACGAGCAAGTCGCCATTGGCGACACTATCCGCATCGGACGAGGTGGCCGCCGCGGCATCCTTCATCGTGACATACATGCCCACATACAGCAGGCCATCGGCGAAGAACGGCGTGCTCTGGCGCTGTTCGATGCCCACCTTCTTCTTCCACAGCACCTTGCCAGTGCCCGCCTCGACGGCGGCCAAATCGCCCGTGCCGGTGATCTCATAGAGCGTGTCGCCCACCACAACCGGCGAGCTGGCCAGAGAGCCGACGCTATTGCGCCATTGCTCGAAAACTTTGGGCCCGAAGACGTGCGGCGTGGTGGCGTTGGTGGGCTGAACCTCCGCGGGAGTCGGGATGCGGAAGAGGGCCATGCGGCCGATTTCCGAAGAATCCAGATTCTCCGATTCGTGCAAGGCCACGAGGTTGTCTTTCCAGCGGACCAGCGCGGCGTTGATGCCGCCCTTGGCACCGGCCTTGGCGAAGGGGAATCGCCAGAGCGGCTCGCCGGTCCGGGCGTTGATGGCCAAAATGGAACTGTCGCCGCCGGCACTGTAGAGCACGCGCTTGCCACCCCAAAGGTCGAGCCAAGGTTGGGAGAAGGTGTTGTCTTGCGGGCGGTCGCCAGGCGCGCTCGACCACACCAGTTCGCCGGTCTTCTTGTCGAAGGCGTAGAAGCGGTCGCCGGCGGCACCATGGGCGCCCCAGGCGCTGGTGATACCGCGGATGATCACCAGTTCCTGGTCGATGACCGGGGTGGCCGTGCGAGAATTCGGGAAGGTGAGCCGGCCGAACTCTTCCATCATGGAGTGCTTCCACAGCAATTGGCCCTCGGGCGAAAAAGCCATGAGCAGGCCCTGCGTGTGCTGGGCGTAGATGTTGCCGGTCTCGGGATCCACCGTCGGCGACGAGGTCGCGTAGCGCAGGTAAATGGTGTCGCTGAGGAAGTCGCTCTCGCCGTGGCGCCACAGTTCCTGGCCGGTCTCAGCGTCGAAGCAGGCCGTGAACTCCTGGAGGTCTTGGCCGTCGCCTTGGTAGCCGTTGATGTACAGGCGTCCGCCCGAGATCACCGGCGTGCTTTGGCCCGGAAAGTCCACGCTCCAGAGCGGGGCCTTGGCATCGATCTTTTGCGGCAATCCCTTCTCGGTGGACACCGAAGTGCCCAAGGGGCCACGCCAGGTGAGCCAGCCATCGGCGGCCGACAATTGCAGGGACAAGGCGACAACACCGGAAAACAAGGCAGCAACTGAGAAAGCGTTCATGACGGAGAGGCGTTTCCGAACAAGCCACAACGTGGCGGGGCTCCCCGAGACTGGCAAACCAAATTGATACGGGTACGTATCAAATGGCAATGGCGGGCCAGACTCAAGGGTTCCCGTTGGGAGAAAAAAGCAGCAGCGGTCAGACCTTTGAGTTCCGACCGCTGCTGCGCGAGGATTGAATCAAACTGCCCGATCAGGCGACCCGATCAGGGTTTGCGGAGGCGATAGAAGGCCGCGGCTTCTTCGATGACCGCGCTGACATTCTCGTCGCCGACCACAATCGAAGCCACCGGAACCCAATCAGCCGTCGCACTCAAGCTGGCGGTCCGTTCCAAACGATATCCGACCTCGGACTTGGGCCAGAAGACCCGCAGACCTTCGTTCGATCGCCGTACTTGGAGGCTGGGAAAGCCTTGGGGGCGCGGCTCAAGGCCGAAGAGATCGCGACCCTGCTGGCCCCGCTGGAAAATGGTCTGAACCTCGGCCGCACCGAGCGATCGTCGCCAGACAGCAACGTCGTCGATGCGACCATCCCGGATTCCCACCGCACCGTTGTCGGTGTAGGAGCCCAGACCATCCTGGCCGATGTTGACCGAGAGCGCGGCGGCCGTGTCGATGGAATCGAGGTCGCCAGAGATCGAGTTGGTGCTCACTGCGGTGCCATCAAGATAAGTGAGAGCGACACCTTGAAGACGATCGAAGACGGTGGCGATGTGATGCCAGGCACCGTTGTTGAGGGTGCCGCCGGGTCCATCGTAGTCGCGGCGGCTGCGGCCTCCGGCATCGCCGTCGCCCAGGTTCCACTGAAGACGACCGTTGCCTGCAGTGGCGATCACCCAGCCCTGATTGCCGCCGCTGCGCCAATCCTTGTTGCCGATCAAAACCGGGTCGCCGGTCCAATTGGTGAACGCGGTCCAAAGGGAGACCGAGAAGTTGACGTCCTTTCCGAATTGAAGGTCGGCCGGGGCTCCCAGGGAGACGTAATTGAACGAGGAACCGTTGGTGATCGAAGTCACCGCGATCGAACCACCGGAGCGCCCCTCGACAAACCGGGGATTGCCCACGCGGACACCATGGTTGCCGCGGCCGGATCGATCCAAGGTGTCGTAATCCAGGGGCAGCCACGCGACCAGTGCCTCGCTGAGGGACTTCTCCTGCACATTGGAGCCGAATTGCCCTTTACGGAAGATGGCGATGATTTCCTCGGGGGTGATCGACCGGCGCCAAATGGCCACGTCATCGATCAGGCCGTCCTCCATGCTCACGGTGCCGTTGTCGGTATAGTTGCCACGGCCGTCCTGGCCGATGTTGGTCGGCAGGCCCGGGCTGATCGTGGTGCCGGTGGTGGGAAGGGCCTGCCGGTTGACCTCACGGCCATCGACAAAGGTCAACGCCTGCCCCCCGCGTTGGAAGGTCACGGCCACATGGTGCCAAGCGCCATCGCCGACCAATCCGGGACCGCTGTCGTAATCGCGGCGCTCACCCACCTGCTCGGCATAGTTCCATTGGAACCGACCGTCGGCACCGGTCGCCAGCGCATAGCCGACATTGCCGCCACTGTTCCAGTTCTTGTTGGAGATGAAGACAGGATCACGCTGCCAGGAGCTGAACTTGACCCACATCGAGAAGGAAAAGTCCCCGTCGACGCTGAACTCGAGATCCGACGCAGTGCCGAGGGTCACGTAATTGAATTCCGACCCGTCGGCCTTTTGGGAGAACTTGAGGGCTCCGCCACCGATCCGACCCGCCACGATGGATGGGGATCCAACCGGGGTGCCGTTGTTGTTGCGACCCGAGGCATCCGAATAATCCGTGTCGAAGGTCAGGTGGGTCACCAGACCTTGGCGGATGTCGTCGATGATGGACAGAACAGCCTCCTGGCTCACGGTGGACTGGCCGTTGCCAGCCCGAACCTGCACTGTGTAACGACCGGCCTCACCGGACTGGACACGGGGCAGGACCAGGATGGGTTGGGTGGCTCCGACGACGGGTGTGCCGTTGAGCAACCACTGGTAGGACAGCGGAGCAACACCGGCCGCACGCACCGCAAACTGAGCCCGACCGTTGGGTCCGACCGCGACGGCCAGAGGTTGTTCGCTGAGGGTGGGCGCCTGCTGGAGATCCACGGTCACTTCAGCCGGCTCGCTCACCACAGACCCGACGCTGTTGCCCACCACACACGTGTAGACTCCGGCATCCTTGGCCTGCGCATCCTGAAGCACCAGCAGCGCGTTGGTGGCCGATGGCAAGACCACCGAACCCCGACGCCATTGGAAGGTGAACGGCGAGGTTCCCCGGGGCAGCACCCGAAGGGTCAACGCGTCACCCGCCACGGCATTGGCACCGGCCGGTTGACGGACCAGCACCGGGGGTTCCGGCGTCGACACCACGCTGGTCAAGGACTTGCCGGCGAGGCCCGCCTGGTGGATGGCCTTGGCTTCCGCCGCGGTCAGAACCCGTCGCCAGATCCCCACATCATCCATCATCAGGTCGTTGATCTCGACACTGTTGCCGTCGGTGTAGCGACCGGAGCCGTCCTGACCGATGTTGAGCGCCAGGCCCGCTTGGGTATCCACATTGTTGAGGCTTGCGGAGACATCCCGTTCGTCGACCAGCGCGCCATCCAGATAAGTGACCACCTCGCCGGCACGCAGGACCGTGACGGCGACATGGTGCCAAAGCCCGTCGCTCAGGGTTCCACCCGGGCCATCATAATCCTTCCGCTGTCCGGGCGCTCCACCGTAGTTCCACTGAAGGCGACCATCGGTTCCGGTGGCCACCATCCAGCCCTGATACTGACCGCTCAGCCAATCCTTGTTGCCGATGAAGGGCGGGTCGAAGACGAATTGTTTGAACTTGCACCAGAAGCTCACGGAGAAGTCGGTACCGGTGCCGAAGTTGAGGTCGGCAGGAGCCCCCAACGTGACGTAGTTGAAGCTGGTGCCGTCCTTCTTGAATGAGAGTTGAACAGCGCCCGTTCCGACCTGTCCGGGGCCGTACTGAATGTTACCCACGGCGGTGCCGTGATGGCTTTTGCCCGAGATGTCCAGCAACGTGGAATCAAAGGTGAGGTGAGTCACCAATTGGTCGGTGATGGCTGCCTGCAGGACAGGAACCGACAGCAGGACCGCCAGTGCGATGGGGGTGGTTTTCTGGTTCATGGAATGGAGGTTGAGTTGGAATACGGAGAAGAAATCATCGAGGGCTTTCTTGCGGGAGATCGCCGGTGTACCAGCGATAATCCACCCCCTTGCTGTGGCGGATGGTGGACACGTTGCCGGGCAGCCAAAGGGTGGAGCACTGGCGATTGTGGCGGAACCACTCGAACTCCATCCGTACTCCGGGATAGAGACTGGCCAAGCGAACTTTCCATTGGATCAGGCCCTCCTGATAACCCGGAAAAATTCCAAGACTGTCGTCATGTCCCTCCATCCGCTGCTCGGCCGAGTCCTGGGCAAAAACGGTCGTCTGGGGGCTGGGGATTTCGCTGATCTTTCGGGGAAGAGTTGGATCGGCCGTGTAGACCGACCCGGGGTTCAGGGCCACATAGCGATTGATGCCGTAGGTCGAATTGCGCCAAAACTCGCTCGAATAGGCCAAACCGGTTTCCCGCCACTCGTCGACAATCTTGGCGCTGGGACAGCGAAAGGCCCTGCGCGCCCCACCGAAGTAACTGACATAGGCAACGCCCCAATAAGAGATGACCCGCTGATTGGGATTTTGGAGATCGAGCAACGCGTTGTGACTTGGAGTCAGCGTCCACTGCCCATGGTTGGGGACCTGTGGTTTTCCATCCGGATCGATGTAGTAATGCATCGAGTCTGCATTGTCCTGGGCATACATCGTCGTGCCCAAGGAGACTTGATGCAGATTGCTCAAACAAACGGCCTGATTTCCCTTCTGCTTGGCACTCGCAAGGGCAGGCAGAAGCAAACCGGCCAGGATCGCGATGATTGCGATGACCACCAGCAACTCAATGAGAGTGAATCCGCCGGATTGCTTCTGGAGAGGCAGACAACGACCGGAATTCCATGAAGTTCGGGGCACAACATCATATCATTCATGGATGCGTGACGAACAATCGACCATCGGGTCACAACGTGGGAAAAGCCGGATCACATTCCGTAACAGCGCCATCCGCCTGTCACGGGATTGAATGATTTAACCCAGTTTGTGGCCGATGGATTTCAGGTTGTTGACAAGATTGTTTCGCTTCGAGCCACAACCCACACGGCCAGGCAAACTTGAACCCGGGAGGGATCGTTAAGGCAGACCGCGCCCTCGCGGAGGCGGGGCTGTGGCAAACCGGCGCGGTGAAGGGGGTACCGGCGCACCGCGTCTTGGGCGTAGTCGGCGAAGGTGGCGAACCCACTGGCCTTGAGCTGGGAGCGATTGACGAGACGAAAGAGTCCGTGGCTGCCAGGAGCCACGACCCGCATCAGCTCGAGGGTCAGGCGGCCCATGGTGTAGCGCGGATTGATCTCCACCACGGGCTTGAGCCGGGGGCCTTCGGGGGTTTGGCACACCAGCGCATCGATGCCGATGGGCCCACGGAAACCGATCTCGGCCAACCGCGTTTCGAGCGCCGAGGCAACGACTTCGTACACGCGCCGCAGGAGTCCAGGCGCATCTGGCCAGGAGTTGAAGGCCCGCACCGCCCGGGCTGGCGGACGTCGCTCAAAGCCCGGGCTCGCCCCATTGGCCAGGAACTGTCCGCGGTGGTCGTTGAAGAGGTCGGTGAAGCCGATGCGCCTCAATCCGCCGGCGGCCCGCTCGAATTGCACCGAAAAATCGGCCAGGCGTTCCAGCCACGGTTCCACCACCAGGGTCTGACCGGCCTCGAGGGCATCAGCCATCCACCGGCGCTGGGATTCCAAGAGTTCAGGTTCCCAAAGTCGGATGGCATTGGCCCCGGCCAATCCGAGGGCTTGCTTGACGACCAAGCGGTGATGGCCTTGGTCTCGGAAGGACTGGATGGCAGCGAGCGCCGTGGGCAAGTCCGTGACCGGCAGTCCAATCGTTTCGACCGGGCACAGCGCCGGAAAGACCGCCGCGAGTTCCGAGTGGATTTCTCGCAAAAACTGGGCACTCCAGGCCTTGGAATACAGCTCGGCGATGCGCGGGTTGAAGCAGTCGTCGGGGCCCCGGTCGTCGCCAGTCACTTGCGAGAACAGCGGGCTCAGGCGTTCCAAACTATCCGGGGCCCAAGCCCAGGGGCGCAGGCCACCGAGCTTGCGTTCTCCGAGCGGTCCGTCCAGCCGGACGTCGTCCGGGACCACCACGAACTCGGGCAACTCGAAGCCGGCCGATTTCAGGGTCGCCAGAAAGTCCGGGGCGGGGGCTTCGGGCACCACCACCACGTCGTCGCGGCGGGCCAGGAACTGCGGCAGGTGGGCCAGGTCGCGGGCCAATTGACGGGCCGTAGCGGCCGGCGTGAACCCGGGCCCGCGGGCGATGTATCCCTCGGCCAGCGGGTTGAAGAGGAAGACTTGCGGCGTGCGCCCCTTGGAGCGGGCGAAGAGATCCAACTGGGCGATGAATTCCGGCTCAAGACCGGCCGTGCGGCGGGCTTCTTCGTTGAAGTCGACGCCTTTGGCCCGCTGCGGCGACAGCGGAAAGCGCAAGGCGCCGCAGAACGCGTCCCAATCGCTGGAGTTCGGATCCTTCCACTGGCGGAACCACTTCAAACCGTGGGCCACGTGCCCGATCTCGTCGTGCAAGATGCGGCGCAGCAAGGCGGCCGTCTCGAGGTCACCCGCCTCGGCAAACCCTCGGGAAAAGACCCGGGCGAAATCGAGATTGGCCTGCTCAAAGGTGAGGCTCAGCCCCGTGACGAAGTCCATCGGCTGACGCATCGGGGCCACCGAACGCCAGAAATAACCGCTGACAGGCAGCGAACCAAAGGCGACCCCGCAGGCCTTCATGCGGTCGAGGTACAGGCGCACGTGTTCTTGCTCCTCGCGCAAGGTGTGCAAGACACCCCGACGAAAGGCCGGGGGCGCATCGGGGAAGCGCAGGAGCGCCAAGGCCATCAATTCGGTGGCCAGGAGTTCGTGATTGGCGAAGAAGTGCAGGACCTTGCCCCGACCTGCCTCAGTATCCAGGCCGTTCAGGCCGGGAAACTCGGCCTTGCCAGCGGTGCCCGCCTTGTCGGAGCCCGATGGTTTGAAGCGCAGTTCGGCCGGACGACCGGGTTCGACCGCAGAATCCCACGCCGGCCCGGGACGCTCGTCGGTGAGTCGTCCGCCCGGCGGGTCGATGAGCTTTTCCTCCAGCGTCGTCGCGCAGAGGATCCGCTCGGCAAACTCGCGCAATTCCACGTCCCAGTTGTCAACCCAACCCGCCTTTCTGTCCAACCGATAGCCGAGGGAGCCCCGGAACGACGGAAAAGGAACCACCGACGCCGGAACACTGGAGACACGATTGAGGGAGCTAATGAACCTAGCTGTGTGAGAGCCTGTCTGAAAACGGGGAAGAGTCCTGTCAGAACACCTCTCCATTTTCAGACAGGCTCTTAGAGGTGTTTTTTAAGTATTTATTTAACCAATTAAATCGACCAGCTCTGTGGATTGCTGCCAGAGTAGCACCGCAACAGCCCCCGATTGGATCTCGCACCTCCGGCCGCGTGGATCGTCACAGGGGCATCACCTCTCTGAATCATGGATCCACAGGACAACGGTCTTGAAGACCCGGGAGCAGCCTCCTCAGTTCCGGAACCTGCAGACATCCAGGAACCCCCTAAGAACCCGGTCAAGGTGGCGTCGGATGACTATCCTCAGTGGTTGCTCCCGCCGATCGCGCCCCCCGCGCTGACAGAACCTCTTGGCGACACTCCACCCCCATTGCCCGGGAATTTCCCGCCGCTGATGTTCACACCCAAGAAGGTCCCGACCGACCCGGTGTCGCCCTGGGTGGTCGTGGGACTGATAGGCCTGATGGGGGCCAGCATACTAGGATTGTTTTTCGATGGCGAATTCGGGCACCTGCTCAAGGGAAGTTGGGACACCTGCCTATTCACCACATTGGCCGTCTTGGCCTATGCGGGACGGGAACGCCCCTGGGCCCAATGGATGTCTTGGCTGATGCTCGGTGGGATCGTCACCCTGGCTGCATTCTTCAATTTCGCCATCTGCATTGAGGCCTTGGCCGATGACGGTCAGGGCATTTCCCTTCGAGATACCCACCAGGCCTTCGTATTGATGTTGGTGCTCTTCCTGTCGTGGGCCTGCCTGATCCCGGCTCTGCTGCCCGCCCTGCGCCGATCACCCTTGGGAATTGCAAGACTGGAGGAGGCCGCAGGTTGGACGAACATCCGTCTCCTGGCACTGGGCACCACGGTGTCGCTGATGTTGTCCTGCTGCGTTCCCTTGGTGATCCTCGGTGAGCCGCCCATACTGGCGGCCCTGCAGCGATCGGCCCGTTTCGCTGCAGACATGACCGGCAACCGGGGTGCCGCCGGATTGCTTCGTGACCAGCTCTACGGCTTGGTTTGGATCCTCCTGGGGGCGGCACTGGCGGTAGGCTGGGGTATCACCCGTGACGCAGGACAGACTCTCCGTCGACTCGGCCTTGAGCGGATCCCCATCCAGCAACTAAGAATCGCGGTGCTATCCCCCGCCCTGCTGTTCGTCCTTGGGGACGTGTTGGATCGGCTCATCACTTGGATCTGGGGAGCCCTCGGATGGAGAATCACCGACGCTTCAGCTGTCGAGGCTCTGTTCTCCGCATACACCACTCCTCTGGGAGCTATCGTCATCGGTGTGACAGCCGGCTTGGGTGAGGAGATCGCGGTGCGTGGGATCCTGCAACCGCGGCTCGGGATCTTGCTCTCGAACTGCTTATTCACCGCGATGCACGCCTACCAGTACCACTGGGACGGACTGTGTTCAGTCTTCGTCATTGGGCTGGCGCTCGGTTGGATCCGCAAGAGAACCAACACGACCGTGTCCGCCATCGCCCATGGCGGATATGATTTTTTGCTCATTCTCCTGGAGTACCTAGGTGCCCACTAACTCAGATTGGCGGCAGTCCTCCTGTCCAACGGATAGCCGGGGGAGGTCCGTCAGCGGATGCGCTCCGGAATGCTAGCCCTTGCGTTGCGGGGAGGGGTGACGGACGATTTCGGGAGTTCTCAACCACTCCTCATCCATGAAGTCATTTGCATTCTGGAGCCTGGTGGCGGCGGCGGCATTGCCGCTCCTGCCCTCGCGCCTTGTGGCACAAGCCCCGGCGACCGGGCCCATTCGCGGGCCGTTCTGGTCCGGCACCGTCATGCGCGGCAAGGGCGTCGCCGCAGCCATGAAAGGCCTGGCGATCAACCTGGGCACCGATCAACGCAGCCACGTGGTCTATGACCTCGACACGCTGCGGCTGTCGGTGGCTTGGACCGGCGAATTCCTCGAATTCGGCAATACACTGACCAAGATCGAGTGGCCGCCGCCCCCCTCGGTGAAGGGCACGAACATCGTGTTCGACACCGCGATGGGACCGGGTTGGTCCGATGGCAGCGGCAGCCTGACCGACGCCCGCAAAGACCACCAAGGACCGCTGCCCAAGGACTGGGCCCACTACGAGGGGCTCTACCTGCATGGCAACCAAGTGGTGCTGAAGTACACCGTGGGCGGCATCGAAGTGCTGGAGAACCCCTCGCTCGAGGGCACGGCCGACAAGCCGATCATCGTGCGCACGATCCAGCCGCTCGGATCGCTCCGTGGCGGTCAGATCGTCATCGCTTCGGCTCCGGCCGGTGCGGTCGCGAGCAACACCGGGAACAATCGCCTAGTACTGCGCGATGCCGCCAAGGGCACGGCGCTGGCGATCTCGGTGGACCCCGAAGTGCAGGGTGCGTTGCAGGTGCGTGACGGCCAGGTGGTGTTCACGCTGGCCAAGGCCCGCGCTGGCGTCGCCTTCCGCATCGCGATCACCTCCGGGGACGCCCTGCCCCAGTTGGCCGGCAAAGCTGCTGACCTCCGCAAGCTGACCCAAGGTGGGCCGGCTCACTGGACGGAGACGGTCTCCACCCAGGGCAAGCTCAACACCGGCGGCGGCGATGGCACCTACGTCGTCGACACCATCACCGAGCCGTTCCCCAATCCGTACCGGGTGAGCACCTTCCTCGGGGGCTTCGACTTCCTCCCCGACGGACGGGCGGCGGTTTGCACCTTCCACGGCGACGTGTGGATCGTCTCGGGCATCGACGAGAAACTCGAGAAGCTCACTTGGAAGCGCTTCGCCACCGGCCTGTTCCAACCGCTGGGGCTGAAGGTCGTGAAGGGTGACATTTACGTGGCCGGCCGCGACCAAATCACCCGGCTGAAGGACCTCAACAAGGACGGCGAGGCCGACCTGTACGAGAACTTCAACAACGACACGGTCGTCACGCCCAACTACCACGAGTTCGTCCTCGATTTGCACACCGACTCGAAGGGCAACTTCTACTACGCGAAGGGCGCCCCGTGGGAACCCAGCGTGACTTCACCCCACCAGGGAACGATCCTCAAGGTGTCGCCCGACGGGAAGAAGATGGAAGTGTTTGCGAGCGGCCTGCGCGCTCCGAACGGCATGACCGTCGGACCCGACGACACGGTGCTGGTGGGCGACAACCAGGGCCACTGGATGCCCTCCTCGAAACTGAACCTCGTGCGACCCGGCTCCTTCATGGGCATGGTTCCGGCCGCCCAGCGCGAGCTCACGCTCAAGTACCCGGATGGCCGCGAAATCCGCGTCAATCCGAGCGACCCCGAAGCCCGCAAGGCCAACAAGCTCAAGGGCTGGGACAGCTCCATGCCCGTTCCCACTGGCTATGACGAGCCCATCGCGTGGTTGCCCATGCGCTGGGACAACTCGAGCGGTGGTCAGGTGTATGTCACCAGCGACAAGTGGGGGCCCTGGAAGGGTTCGCCGCTGTTCATGAGCTACGGCAAGTGCCTGCTGTATGGCGTGGGCATGGATACCGTCGGCGGCACCACGCAAGCCTCGCTGGTGCCCTTCGGGCTCAAGTTCCAGAGCGGCATCATGCGCGGGCGCTTCAGCCCCAAGGACGGCCAACTCTATCTGGCCGGACTCAAGGGTTGGCAGAATGCCGCCACCCGCGATGGCGGATTCTTCCGCGTCCGCTACACCGGCAAACCGGTTCACACCGCGCTCAAGGCCCATGCGGCCAAGAACGGGCTGAAGATCACCTTCAGCACCCCGCTCAAGCCCGAGGTCGCCAAGGATGCCGCCAACTACGCGGTGGAACTGTGGAACTACCGCTACAGCGGCGGCTACGGCTCCCCGGAACTGTCGATCAAGAACCCCGGCAAGGACGGGCATGACAAGCTGGAGGTGACGTCGGCGACCTTATCGGCGGACGGCAAGAGCGTCTTCTTGGCCATCGACGGTCTCACCAAGGCTGATCAATTCAGCGTGAAGTTCACCCTCAATGCGGCCGACGGCGTGGAGATGCGCTCGGAGATCATCGGAACCATCCACAAGCTGGGGGATTCGATCGTCGCATTCCGCTGAACCCACCGGTCGAAACAGAAGCCGGCACTCCCTTCCCGGGGAATGCCGGCTTTTTCTTGGGAATGCCCCATGCCCGGACACTCCACTCCGTGACCCGCCTCGGATCGATCAGGTCGGTGTCGTGCTGGAGGCGATCATGCGCGGGCGCCGGTCTCGCAACGGGAGCCAGAGCTTGAAGGTCGTCCCCTTGCCCACGGTGCTCTCGAGTTCGATCCGGCCACCGTGGTCGCGGATGATGCGCTGGACGATGAGCAGGCCCAGGCCCGTGCCCTTGGCCTTGGTGGTGTAGAAGGGCTCGAAGATGCGGCCCAACTGCTCCGGCGGGATGCCGGGCCCGGTATCGCTCACCGCCATCCACACCGCCTCCGGCGTGGCACCGCTGCGCACGGTGAGCGTTCCCTGCGGCGGCGTGGCCTGCATGGCGTTCTTGATGAGGTTGACGAGCACCTGCTTGAGCTGGGCTGGATCAAAGAGCACCGGCGGCAGGCCCGAGGCCAGTTCGGTGACCACCGTCAGCCCACGGTCTTCCAGCTCCGGGCGAAGCAACGCCAGCGTCTCCACACCGGTGTCATTGAGGGAACCCGCCTGAAGCTTGGGCACCGACGGTCGAAGGGCCTGGAGGAATTCGGTGATGATGTAGTCGAGCCGGTCGATCTCGCCGGTCGCCACACCTAGGAAGCCATCGAGCCGACCCACCGCCTCCTTCAGCTCCGGCACCCCCTCGATGCGCTGCAGCTTGCGCACCTCGCGGGCCATGAGTTGGAGGTGGATGTGCAGGGCGTTGAGGGGATTGCCGATTTCATGGGCCAGACTGCCGGCCAGCAAGGTCAGGGCGTGCACCCGCTCGGCCTCCACCGCCTCGGAGGTGGCCCGCCGCGCCTCGGTCGCATCGTTGAGCACCAACACGACGCCGGAGCTTCCCGGAGCCGCGCCGTCCAAGGGGCGCACATGCAGGCGGATGAGCCGGGGCCTCGGGTATTCCACCTCGAACTCGGTGCGGAACATGCCGTGGCCGCCGGCCTGATCGAGGCTGGAAATGTGCGCCCAATCCAGATCAGGCAGGTAGCGCGTGACCGGCTCTTCCTCGGCGGTCTCCGGAGGAATACCCAACATACGGGAAGCCATGAGGTTGAAGTACACCATGCGCCCCTGTTCGTTGGTGACGATGATGCCCGAGTCGATGGTGTTGAAGAGACTCTCGAGAAACTCACGTTCCTGGGCCAACCGCTGGACGACGCTCTGAAGACCGCTGGGATCGTAGCGTCCGAGACGCCCCAGAGCCTTGTCCAGGAAGCCGGATTTGACCCGGTTGCGTCGGTTCAGAGCCATCGCTTTTGCCGGAAGTAGATGAACGTCAGCCCGGTGGTGATGAGCGTCAGCACGATGGCGAAAGCGTAGCCATGCGGTTGATCGATCTCGGGCATGCCCTTGAAATTCATGCCGTACCACGAGGCGATGAGCGTCATCGGCGTCGTGATGATGGTGATCATGGTGAGCACCTTGACGATCTCGCTGGTGCGGTTGGCCGACATGTTGAGGTAGATCTGGAGAATGCCCGAGAGGGAATCCATGTACCCGTGGGCCAGTTCGCCGATGTGGAAAAGCCCGTCGTACACGTCGCGGTAATAAGGCACCAGATGACCACGGATGAGCTTGAACTCGCCCCGGGCGAAGCGCTGCAGCACCTCGCGCTGTGGGCCGATGATCTGGCGCAGGTGCAGCACCTCCTTCTTCACCTTGAGGATTTGCTGGAGCGTGGCCGGGTCGGGTCGTTCCAGCACTTCGGTCTCGAGGTCGGCGATCTCCATGCTCAACTCCTCCAAGGCCGGCTTGTAGTTGTCGACCAACGAATCCAGCAGCGCATGGGCCACACGATCGGGCGCACGCGCCACGTGGACCGTGCTGCGCAGGCAACGTTCCTCGATCACGGAAATGCTCCGCAGCGGCACCGTGTGGTAGGTCACCAGGAAGTTCTTCCCGAGGAAGAAGTTCAGCTCGCTGGTGGCGAAGGCCCCGTCCTTGCGACTGTAGTCGACCGCATGGATGACCATGAACAAGTAGGGATTGAATCGGTCGTCTTCCTTGGGCTCGTAGGTCTCGACCTTCGGTGAGGGGCTTTCGTTGATGCAGTCTTCGACGGAGAGCGGATGGAAGTGGAACACGCCCTCGAGCAGCTTGCGGGTGTCGTCCGGGGTGGCGTCTTCCAAATCCACCCACAGGAAGAGATTGGTGTCCGCCAACAGGGTCGGCATCAGGAACAAGTCGATGTCCCGGGAATGGAGCCGTCCGGTGGTGGTGAAGGCGAACGAGCGGATCATAGCGGTCGCTCGGGAAGGTACCGCGTCGGGAGTCACCGGCAAAGCCGGGAAACACGGCAACCCGCAAGAAGTCCCTCCAAGGCACCCTGGCAAACAACCGCTTTTCCTTCCGGGCAAGGGGATTTTTCCACCATTGCAAAGACCCAAAATCGCGGCGCGCCCTAGGCAAGGTAGAACCCCGAGGCAAATCAGGCCGATTGGGGCGTCCAACGATTGGATCCAACACTGTTTACAGGCGTCAATTTTGAAGAGTTTTCTCGGTTTTAACGAAAACGTAGTTTTTTGTGGAGAACCGACTTGTAACCACAAGATATGGGGGTACTTTCTCCCTCCGCCCCAACCCGTTGGGTCGGAAACAACTGAAGAAAGCCCAATTTTTGGTTTAAATCAGCCGTTTTCAGTGGGTCAGATCACCCTGAGTGGGAGTGACTCGAGCCACCGAAGACATCCAACCC
>Ga0255099_1000375_pt1 | contig 18290 bp, 16 predicted proteins | sample Colum_Colum_RepA_2_FD_188451 | JGI IMG/M metagenome (GOLD analysis project Ga0255099, IMG submission 188451) | Freshwater microbial communities from Columbia River, Oregon, United States - Colum_Colum_RepA_8d | ecosystem: Environmental > Aquatic > Freshwater > River | place: USA: Oregon...
GTTGGTGAAATATAAAAAAACTAATATTACGTTAAATCCGGCTTTAATTTTCTTAATCATCATAAATCATTTAATTAAATTAATAAACTATGTATTCAAAAGTACAATTTTTAAAACAAGGCTATACCCCTGAAAATTAGTCACGTTTCAATTACCAATTACGACAATTTGACTTTAAGTTTTTAAAAAACATGCCGTTATAACTGATTTTGGACATTGGAATAAAATTGGCACCAACAGTATTAAAAAAAATATGAATTTAAACGCATTTACTGTTAAAGCTCAAGAAGCCATTCAACAATCGCTTCAAGAAGCCATGCAGCGTAACCATAATGTAATTGAACCGGCACATTTTTAAAGGTATAACCGATGTTGATCAGCATGTATGGCCCTTTTTATTTAAAAAATTACAGGTACAGCCAGAAAAAATTGCAGCTGTAATTGAGCGTATACTTAATCAGATACCAAAAGTAAGCGGCACAAATACACAGCTATCTGCAGCCGGACAAGAAGTATTATTAAAAGCACAAAGCGCTGCAAAAAAACTAAACGACGAGTTTGCCGCCATTGAGCATCTGCTTTTGGGAATAATTTTAGTTAAAAGTCCGGTACAGCAGTATTTAAATGATATTGGCATTTCAGAAAAAAATTTACAATCGGCAATTTCAGAATTACATCAAGGCGAGCGTGTTACCAGTGCAACACAAGAAGAACAATACCAAGCCCTAAATAAATTTGCAGTAAATTTAAATCAACAGGTAATTGCAGGAAAACTTGATCCCGTAATTGGACGCGATGAGGAAATCAGAAGGGTTTTACAAATTTTATCTCGGCGCACTAAAAATAATCCTATTTTAGTTGGTGAACCCGGCGTTGGAAAAACAGCAATTGCCGAAGGCCTGGCGCATCGCATTCGCAGTGGTGATGTGCCCGAAAATCTTAAAAGTAAGCAGGTATTTGCATTGGATATGGGTGCACTTATTGCCGGTGCAAAATTTAAAGGTGAATTTGAAGAACGCTTAAAAGCTGTTGTAAAAGAAGTTATTAAAAGCTCCGGAGAAATCATTTTATTTATAGATGAAATTCATACGTTAGTGGGTGCCGGCGGAAGCGGCGAAGGTGCCATGGATGCCGCAAACATTTTAAAACCTGCACTTGCCCGAGGCGAATTACGTGCCATTGGCGCCACTACGCTTAACGAATATCAAAAGTACTTTGAAAAAGACAAAGCGTTAGAACGTCGTTTTCAAAAAGTACTTGTAGACGAACCTGCTGCAGAAGATGCCATTTCTATATTACGGGGCATCAAAGAAAAATACGAATTGCATCATCAGGTTCGCATTAAAGATGAAGCCATTATAGCAGCCGTTGAATTATCACAGCGGTATATTAACGACCGTTTTTTACCCGATAAAGCCATTGATTTAATGGATGAGGCTGCCTCTAAATTGCGAATGCAGATAAATTCCATGCCAATTGAGCTTGATACCATTGAACGTTCTATTATGCAACTTGAAATAGAACGCGAGGCCATAAAACGTGAACACGAAGACGAAAGGGTAAACACCCTTAGTCAAGAAATATCAAAATTACAAGAACAACGAAATATACTTCGCGCACGATGGCAATCTGAAAAAGAATCCATCCAAAAAATTCAGCTGTTAAAAACACAAATTGAAGATTATAAACAGCAGGCAGCGGTTTTTGAAAAACAAGGCGATTATGGTAAAGTGGCCGAATTACGCTATGGCCGCATTAAAGACACCGAACTGCAATTGCAAGCATTAGAGCAACAACTTGGAACCGCTAAAGCCTCTGGTGCCTTATTATTAAAAGAAGAAGTAGATCGTGAAGATATTGCAGCCGTAATTAGCGCCTGGACCGGCATACCTTTAAAAGGCATGCTTCAAAGCGAAAAAGAAAAATTACTTCAACTTGAAGATGAATTGCACAAACGCGTTGTAGGACAATCTGAAGCAATAAATGCACTTTCAGATGCTGTAAGGCGAAGCCGGGCCGGTTTACAAGATCAAAAACGTCCCATAGGATCATTTATTTTTTTAGGCACAACCGGTGTAGGTAAAACCGAACTTGCCAAGGCACTGGCTGAATTTTTATTTAATAATGAAAATGCCATGACCCGTATTGATATGAGTGAATTTCAAGAGCGTCATGCCATAAGCCGATTAATTGGCTCACCGCCCGGTTATGTAGGCTATGAAGAGGGCGGACAACTTACCGAAGCGGTTAGGCGAAAACCTTACAGTGTTATTTTGTTAGATGAAATAGAAAAAGCACATCCTGATGTATTTAATATTTTGCTGCAAGTTTTAGACGATGGACGATTAACAGATAATAAAGGCCGTACCGTCAATTTTAAAAACACTATTGTAATTATGACCAGTAATTTAGGAGCCCAACGCATTCAAGAACAAATAGGCGACATAGACGATTACAATCGTGATCGGATATTAGCCAAATTAAAGGTGGAACTCTTTGATTTACTCAAATCTACATTACGACCTGAATTTATTAACCGTATTGATGAATTAATTTTGTTTGAACCTTTAAACCGTAATCAAATACATGCCATTGTTGAACTTCAATTACAACATTTGCAACAACAATTAGCATTACAACATTTAAAATTTAATTGGACCTCAGAAGCCCTTGAATGGCTTGCTCAACTTGGTTATGATCCGCAATTTGGTGCTCGTCCGGTAAAACGTGTTATTCAAAAACAAGTGTTAAATGAGCTCTCTAAGGCATTGCTATCGGGACGACTGGATACTCAAAAATCAATTATACTGGATATGTTTGAACAACAATTTGTATTTCGACATGAGCATTAAGATTTTTTTAACTGCTCCCGTTCAAATGCATCCCAACGCTCCAGGCAGGTCTTAAAATCCTCGGGGAGTTCAGCTTCAATGGTAAGTAATTGCTGCGTAAAAGGGTGCTTAATACTAAGGGATTGCGCATGAAGTGCCTGTCTGGGCAAAAGTTCAAGCTGATGATGAACAAACTGCCGGTACGATGCCGTGTTTAAACCCCGTAATACAATATCCCCTCCATACTCAGAATCACCAAATAAGGGATGTCCCATGGTTTTAAAATGCACCCGTATTTGATGTGTTCGTCCTGTTTCAAGACGGCATTCAAGCAATGTTAAATACGAATAACGTTTTAAAACCCGAAAGTGGGTAATTGCAGTTTTTCCTAAATCCGAATCCTCAGCAAAGCCATACATGCGTTTTCTATTTTTTGGATCACGCCCCACGCGGTATTTTAAAGTTCCCGAATTTTGAGGGATAACACCCCAACATAAGGCAATATACCTGCGGTCTAAATCGTGTTCATAAAAAAGTCGTGCCAGGCGCATCATGGCATGTTCTGTTTTAGCAATAAGGAGAATCCCTGAAGTATTTTTATCAATGCGATGAACCAAGCCGGGACGTTCAAGTTTTAAATCTCCACTTACCAGTTGTGAACGCACTGGTAAATTTTGAAAATGAAACAATAAAGCGTTTACAAGTGTTCCTGAATAATGTCCAAATGCCGGATGCACCACCATGCCGGGAGGTTTATTTACCATCAGTAAATATGCATCTTCATAACGAATATCAATTGGAATGGCTTCAGGTTTTAAATCCAATATTCGAGGTGGATGCGGCAAAAAAATACGAATGTCATCACCCGGTTTTATGCGGTAATTTGATTTTTTTGCGTGTTTATTTACCTTGACAAGCCCCTCTTCACAGGCATACTGTATTTTAGTGCGCGAGGTTTGTGACAAGCGTTGAAATAAAAATTTATCAAGACGCAAAGGAGCCTGACCCAAATCAACTTGTAACTCAAAATGCTGAAACAGCTCAGCATCCATTTCATCAGGCTCTAATTCAGGTGCAGACATCAAGGATGTGAAATTATAAAGGTGCCTGTAAAAAAATCTTTATTCTGTAAAATACGATATGCATAACAGCCGTTTGGCCAATTTGTTACAGAAATTGTATTTTGATTTAAATTTCCAGTATAAACCTTTTGACCAATACTATTATAAATATCAATAATACCATCACAAAATTGTGTTTTAAAGCTAATCTGATCATGGGCTGGATTTGGAAAAACAACCCTATCTGATTTTTGATTTTGCATTAGAGACAGCAAAACAGCACTTCCTATTAAAGGGCGCATCATGAGTGCACCATACAAACCCGAAATTTGCCATCCAGCGCCAGCATCTATCCAAAGCCTGTTACTAAAATCGGTGTTTCGATCAAACCCAATAGGTATGCCCTCTGCAACATACTGTTCAATACCCACATAATAACTTCCTTTGGACAAAATCACAGGTGTTTTTAAAAGATATGTGGTAAACGGCATTCGTGTAGAATCTGCATACCTGGGGTAACTTGCACCATTATCGTACAAAACAATGCCAGGTTTGGCATTTACATCAGACCAAATTTTTATGTTAAATCTATAGGATAAAGATTTTAATTTTAGCGCGGCAACCGGGTCAAAACACAATTGAAGGCCTTGTACCGTATCGCTTTGCTGCAATTCAATTTTATAGGCCATTTTTCCCGACTTGGATTTGTTAATGTATCCACATTCGGCGGCACCGTCATCCATGGCAAAATAATTTAACAATTGAATTTGCTGTTGAAGCGAGTCGTTTTCCGAAAAAAAATCAATTAAGACAGCTCCACGCCTAAGTCTGTGTAAAAAGTTTAAACTTATGGATTGGGAAAGCATCCAAGCTGTAGGTGTTAAATTTAAAGGCGGTTGCGCATGCGGCACATAAGAACTGATACCATTACTGGCAAAGGGCAATAAATTTGTATATCCCCCATTATATAATATTGGAGGCTGTGCAGAAAACTGCAGCGTTCGTTCGTACTGCATATTTACTGCTGTTGAATTTAAATTTGAAATGTATACAGATTGTGAATTGCGCAGCAAATCGGGTTTGAAATGGGTAAATGGTAATTGTCGGGCTGTTAAAAATATTGGGCCCGGCATGCGAGTAAAACAAATATCATTATAAACGGTGTCGTTTTTGGCATTTCTAAATCGGTCTAAATACACATAATCGATATGCCATGTATCAAATGCGCCCAATGGGGTGGCTTTATTACGAAATCTAAACTGAAAACTGTCCTGTAAAAATTCTGCAGTATTAAAAGGTATAAATACACGTTTAAAAATGGTGTCATTAACCTGTGGTACCGTTGGTCCTTTCATAAACCATATGCGGTTTTTCCAGGTCTTTAATTGAGGGTTGTAAAAATCTAAAATTATAGAATCTTGTATTTCAGGCATATCGCCTAAAGCCCCCGGAATTATATAAAAACTTAGAGCAACACTATCCGAAAGTAAAATCGGTTGTCCATTGTATAATTTAAGATTAATCGGCTGAGATACAAGTGTATCAGCCGGTTCTGAGATACTAAAATTTGTGCCTTCGGGCTGATACGGTAAACCCCAGCGGTTTAATCCATCAAAGGTAAGCATGCCCAAACTCGGTGCCGATTTAGCCATGCCGTGATTTACATACACCGATGGACCATTCCACAAAAGTAAATGCGGTATATCGGTTTTATATGCATAACTAAAATCATCTTTAAAGGGCAATGCCAAAGTTGCCTGAGACTGCTGACGAGATTCTAAATGTGTTTTTTGAAGAAACGTGTTAGGCCTGCCTTGTAAGGGAACTAAAAATTCCTGTGCCCAAAAATGTAATGGTAATAATACTAAAATACTAAAACGCATCATTTGTAAAAGGTTCTGATAACGCATTTATAGAATCTAAACCTATGGAATCTTGAACAAAAACGGCTGTTGAATCTATTCCAATCATAAGGTTTATAGTGCTTCCTTTTAATACAGAGTCACCGGCATTAACTGTATTTAAACCTATCATTTGAGCAATTACACAGCCGTTACAATCCGCTATAGAGGTTTTTATCCAGCCGGTTTTAAATCCATAACTCTGCATAATGGCTAAAGCCTGTCGTTCAGATTTGTATAATAACGCAGGCATTACAATTAACGGCGGCGTATACCGTATACTATGCAAATAAACGGTTCGGCCGGATTTAATACATGCTCCGGGTTCGGGTTCTTGTGCAATTATTGTTCCCGGTTTTTGTAAAGGATCGTAAATACTATCTAAAATTTTATATGTAAAATCGCTATCAAAACTGTTAATTTCTGTAACAGATCGTGCAATTAAATGCGGTACAGCTTTACTGTTTTGATGATCTGTAATTACATTTAATAATTTAAAGGTGAAGAATAACAACAAAACTAAAGTTAGTATTGCTAATAATGTATGCTTTAGCCAAATAGGCAATTTAAATTTCATTCGGCCTGTTCATGATTTAGTATAAAAGCTAAATAGCGGCTTGCAAATACCAGTAAGGCCCCCATACTCTGTTCAAAAATTTGCCATGATAAATCAATTAACATGTGATTTGCACTTAAATCTTTAGTTAATGATATATGTACAACCGTTGCAGCCATAAATAAACCTAGGCCGGACACCAAACCGGTTATTAGGGTTTTAATCCAAAACGAACGAATTTTAAAAAATAACCGAGAATCAAACAAAACTGACATGCCAAATCCTAGTAACAAATACGTTATGGCCGCAAAAACAATAAACCACGAAATTGGAAACTGAATTCGGATAAAATCATTTAAAAAAATACCATGCCAATAGTAAAATAAGGCAAACATGCCAGATGATGATAAAATCCAACCTAAAAAAAAAGACCAGCCAAACCGTATCACTATTCAAAAATACGCATTTTGTGAGGTAATTATTAACCCGGGGCTATTTTTTAATAATTGTCCTGTAGTATTAGGTATTGAATTATATTTGTTTTAACAAATGATTCGCCCGGCATTATTACTTTTATGGATTATGCTTTTGGGTTGTCAAAAAAACAATCCTACATCCTGGAATCCAACCCTAAATCTCCCTTTACTAAAGGGGCAACTTAAATTAAGCGATCTGGTGGGAGACAGTTTGATTTATGCAGATGCATCAAAGCTATTGCATTTTCACATTGAAAAAGAACTCACACATCTCAAATTAGATACTTCACTGCAAATCCCTGATACGAGCATACAATTAAAATTCAATATTATATTTCCGGTAACGCTAAATCCGGGACAAAATATTCCCATAGGCAATATTAATAACCTTGAATTTAAGTTTGATAATGGCATTCAACTTAAAATGCTTAAAATTAAACAGGGCCAATTACGTGTAAAATTTAAAAACACCATTAGTCAGGCCTTAGATGTAAGTTTTAGTGTTCCGGATGCACAAAAAAACAGTACTGCATTTACTATTTTTGAAACCATACCACCCGGAACAGCTTGGACACAAAGGCTTTACGATTTATCTGGATTTGAGTTAAACTTACATCCCAGCAATAATATTTATAATACTTTACGCCAATCCTTACTTGTTAAATTAAATGCGCAGGCCCCTGTAACACAGGCTGAAAGCGGACAAGGCATAGAACTTGAACTGGAATATGTTAATTTACTACCCGAATACATTTTAGGGTACTTTGGAACAATTTCGAGTTCCTTTAAACAACCCGAAACTAAAATTTTTGATGCCGATTGGTTTAATATTCCGCAATTACACTTGCAAAGCGCCACTGCAACATTTTCAGTGATAAATGCATTGGGAGTTGATTTAAAATTTCAATTGGATAGTTTGTTAGGTAAAAACAATTTTTCACAATCTGCACTTTTAGATGCCCCCGCTTTAAAATCCCTAAATATCAGCCGTGCACAACAATACAATAACCGAATTACTCCAAGTATTTACACATTCAGCTTAAACAGTCAAAACAGTACCATTCATCGCTTTTTATCCTTAATACCTAATGTACTTTATGCCAGTGGTAATTTTAAATTAAATCCTTTTGGCAACACCTCAGGATATAACGATTTTTTATTTTTTAATCAGGGCTTACAAATTAAAGCCCACTTAGATATTCCCCTGGCATATACCCATGATTATATTCAACTTGAAAAAACCTTTACACTTACAAGCGAAGCCTTAAATTCACTTAAAATTGTTACATCCGCTGTGGTAAATTTTGAAACTGAAAATACCTTTCCATTTTCTGTTCAGGCACAGGCGCTTATTCCTAATTCGCAGGGTTTTTATGGCGATTCTATTTTTAATAAGGGACCTGTAGATTTGGTCATACATAATCCCACTTCAAGCGCTTCGAATTTGCAGCGCATGAGCTTTCCATTAAGCAGCACGCAAATCCAAACACTTATTCGAGAAAAAAAACTACATTTTCGCATCAAAATTTATGGCTTAACACCACAGAGTCCAATCGCCCTATTTGAAAATCAAAAATTAAATTTTAATTTATACCTGCAAACCGAAACACATGCAGAAATTCAGTAAAGTGTTATATGGTATTGTGCTTTTTACTTGCTATACGCTGCGGGGACAAATTTTGGACACAAGTGTAAAATCTCAAATACAATGGCATTCGCATTTTGAAGCCGGATTTAACAGTTTATCAGCCCGCTTTTTACAGCCCTGGATTTATGGCGGTGCGCTAAGTTCATCATTCATTCAAAATGAATCTGCATTTTTTAATCCGCTAAATAGCGGAGGATTTTACAACCTACATGAAGTAAAATATAGTTTTAAAACTAAATTAAACAAAGGTTATGAGATTGGAACCAGTTTGGTTCAAACCGGCGCCTTACAATTTTCTAATGATTTTTTTCAACTTGTATTTATTGGAAATACATATAATAAAATATACCACATAGCGCCTCTGCATGTTACATTAAATCAATTTCAAACCCTCTATTACTCTTGGTGTGGCACTACCAAATCCTCATGGCAATTTTCATATGGCGCTGGACTGTGTTTTGGAAACCGCTATATAAATATGTCAGCACATTCCGGCTCAGCCTTTGACAACCGCAATGCGCCTCAAGATGTTACGTTGTATTTAAATACTGATGTTCAGGCTTCCAGTCTTAAGCAAAAATCAGGTTTTAAACCTGAAAACGGAATAGGTATAGAACTTAATGGTTCTTTACGTTTGGCATTGGATTCGGCATGGCATTTTACAACACATGTTCATCATCTGGGTGTAATGCGATGGCAGCGATACCTGTATAAACAACAGTGGGACACCTTATTAAATTTTGATGGATTATCATTTAATGCAGGTAAACTAGAACCCTTTAACAATCCATTACCCGATATTTCCAAAACTGATGTTAATACTGAAACAGCATTTTACACTTTTTTGCCTTTTTCTATACATTCTGAATTTTTGCATGTAAACACGTTTCATACCATAGACACTCGAATAGGTTTAAATTACCTGTATGTATCAGCCTATAAACCCTTATTTTATATTACACAGTATTTTGGTCCTTATCGGCTTAAACCTTCAGCTACTATTGGGTTTGGTGGATTTAGCAAAACCCAATACGGATTAGGTTTGCATTTACATTTAAATTCCCTTCAACTTGAACTTCAAAGTAAAGCCCTGCAGAGTTTTATATTTACAACCAGTCCTTTTGCTTTTCAAATAAACGCCCGAATATGTTACGTTTTTTAGCAAGTTGCATGGTATTAGCTATTAGCGGAACGCTAAATGCGCAGCATTTACGTAATTTTTATAACCGTGTAGGCGGTTCTGGAATAGATGTAGGCCATAACATTGTTTTTTTACCCAATAATGATATTGCATGCGCAGGCACCAGCTCCAGCTTTGGGTCGGGACAAAGCGATGCCTACTTGGTGGTATTTGACAGTCTAGGCAATGAAAAATGGAGTAAAACGTTTGGTGGATCTCTGGCCGAACAAATTTACGATTTCAAATACAATCCCCTTGATTCGTGTTTTATACTGGTAGGTTATTCTAGTTCTAATGCCAATGCAGATTACAATGCCTTTGCTATACGCTATAATGAAAAAAAAGGTATACAATGGCAAATTCAGTTTGGTACTTCAGACTGGGATATGGCCTATGGTTTATATCTAGGTCAAAATAATGTATTGTTTGTTTGCGGATACAGTTCAAATGCCGGACTTGGAAAAGACGATGCCATGCTTTGGAAATTAGATTACAACAATGGCACCTTGTTACAAGCACTAAAATGCGGAGGAAGTGAAAACGATTATTTTTATGGTATCACAGAATTAAATTCCAATCATATACTACTATATGGTCAAACGCAGAGTTTTGGAAATCTTAAAGGCGATGGATACTTAGTTAAAGCTCGCATTCAGGGTGACACAATTAGCAGCCGTGTTATTCATGAAACCCGTGCAGCCGATTTTAAAACCTCCTGCATGCTCGCCAATGGATACATCATACTTGGAGGCTCTATAGATTCTTTAAACAACGGATTATGTGATGCCTGGTTTGTTAAACTGGATACTTTAAGTTTAACTCCATTTTACAAACGATCACACGGCTTAAAGGCTTGTAACGAAAAATGTACTGCACTGATGCCTCACCCTACTTTTTACAGTGAAGCCTATGCCCTATTTAATACCTGCGAAAACGATGTTTCAACAACAGACCCCAAACTCATTTACTTAACCTGGGGTGGTGATTTTTGGGGCGGATATGGAACTGGCACTTTTGGGTTTGATCACGCTGATGATGCGCTTTATGCTATGGCCCAAACACCCTCTAAGGCATTGGTTTTTACTGGATATACCCGCGGACTAAATGCCTCCGATCAAGATCTGTTACTTATTCGTAAAGATTCTGCGTCTTGCATTGCCGAAAGCATCGTTTCATTACCTACTATTGAACTGCAAAAAAAGAAGCTTTATTACAGTTTTATATACAGTAAATCCAAATTAAATAACACTTTACCTACTCTACCTTTTAATCAGCCTCCCCAAGCATTATACGATATTAGTGGCAAACTATTTTATAATGAACAATCTTCGGTATTTTCTGATGAAATTCTAGCTCATGCGCCTAATGGATTTTATATTTTAAAATTAAAAAACGGGCAAAAGCTCAAATTCATTATCTGCGATTAAATGCCATAGGAATTTACTACCTTTACCCTCCATGCGGGATACAGTAAATTATATTTTTGTAACCGGTGGTGTTACCTCATCTCTTGGCAAAGGAATAATAGCGGCATCTATGGCCAAACTATTACAAGCACGAGGATACCGTGTAACCATTCAAAAACTAGATCCTTATATTAACGTTGATCCCGGCACACTTAATCCATATGAACACGGTGAGTGTTATGTAACAGATGATGGTGCTGAAACAGATTTAGACCTAGGGCATTACGAACGCTTTTTAAACGTTCGCACATCCCAGGCCAATAACGTTACTACCGGCAGAATTTATCAATCGGTAATTGAAAAAGAACGTCGGGGTGACTTTTTAGGAAAAACCGTTCAAGTCATTCCACACATTACAGATGAAATTAAAAACAGAATTCGCATTTTAGGTGACTCTGGACAGTATGAATTTATTATTACAGAAATTGGTGGAACTGTGGGGGATATTGAATCATTACCCTATATAGAGGCCGTGCGGCAACTCAAATGGGAGCTTGGGTTTCGCTGCGCTGTAGTGCATCTAACTTTACTACCGTATTTGTCAACCTCGGGTGAACTTAAAACCAAACCCACTCAACATTCGGTTAAATTGTTATTAGAGTATGGCGTACAACCGGATATTTTAGTTTGCCGTTCTGAATACCCCATTTCAAAAGACATTAAACGAAAAATTGCGCTGTTTTGCAATGTTGCTCCCGATGCCGTAATTGAGGCCCTGGATGCTTCAAGTATCTATAAAGTGCCCCTTTTAATGGCCGAGGAACAACTTGATGAAATTATTTTAAAAAAATTTCAAATAAATACTTATAAGCCACTTCAATTAGAAGCCTGGAAAACGTTTTTAAATATTCTAGAACATCCAAAACATCACATAAAAATTGGACTTATTGGAAAATATGTTGAGTTAAAAGACTCCTATAAATCAATATCTGAAGCCTTTATACATGCCGGTGTTGTAAATACATGCCACATAGAACTTATTTGGATACATAGTGAGCAATTAGAGCAAGCTGATTTTTCAGAATTATTTAAAAATATTCAGGGTATACTTGTTGCCCCAGGCTTTGGTAATCGTGGTGTAGAGGGAAAAATAAATGCCATTAAATATGCACGTGAAAACCAAATTCCCTTTTTTGGTATTTGTTTAGGCATGCAATGTGCTGTTATTGAATTTGCACGAAATGTATTAGGTCTTAAAGATGCTCACAGCAGAGAAATGAATCCGGCCACCAATCATCCCGTAATTGATTTACTTGAAAACCAAAAGACAATTAATCAAAAAGGTGGCACTATGCGTTTAGGCTCCTATAACTGTTCTATTGAAGACGGCTCCATTGTACGGCGTATTTACATGAAACAACTTATCAGCGAACGGCACCGTCACCGCTATGAATTTAATAACGAATACTTAAGTCGTTTTAAAACAGCCGGCATGCGTTTTTCCGGAATAAACCCGGAAGCCGGTTTAGTGGAAATTATTGAACTTGACAATCATCCATTTTTTATTGCGGTTCAATTTCATCCCGAATACAAAAGTACCGTAGAGACGCCCCACCCCCTGTTTATCGCTTTTGTGGCAAGCTGTATGAAACATGTTTTAAATGCCTGATTTAACCATTTGTGGCGTAGTTGTAAAATCACATGGTCTGAAAGGCCAGGTTATTATTCATTTTTACCAATTAATACAACAACCACGGTTTTTAACCATTGCATTAGCAGATGGAAATTCTGTACCCTACCGTATTACCTTATTTAAACCGCATCAAAAAGAATGGCTTGTTGCCTTTGAAGGTTTAAACACAGTTACGGATGTTGGGATTTTAATAAAACGCAATGTGCTCATAGATCCACAGTTTTTAAAACCTACAAATGCTGTATCAAGAATTGGTTATCAATGCTTTGATAAAACGTATGGTTTTTTTGGAATTGTTTCTAAAGAAATTAAAAACCAAAATGCACAGTGGTTTGAAATTGAGCCGGGAAATCGTATTATCCCTCAAATTCAAGACTGGATTAAATCAATAGACGCATCGGCAAAAACAATACATTTTGAGCTTCCAGAGGGTATTTTAAATCTTTAATTAATTTGTACATTTGCATGCCCGGTTAGGTGGATGAGTGGCTGAAATCAACGGTTTGCTAAACCGTCGTACGGTGTTAAGCCGTACCGGGGGTTCGAATCCCCCCCTGACCGCAGAAAGGGACTGACCTGATAAAAAAAGGTTCAGTCCCTTTGTCTTTAAAAGCAAATCGCCCGACAGACGGGCGATTTCAGCGATTACAGAATTTATTTTTGGAGTTCGAAATGCCCCGTTTTTTCGATCATAAACAATCCCTTCAGGAAAGACCAATTTTTGTAATTTTTCCTTGAGATTTATGCTTCCTTTTAGCCACAATTTCGTGATTTTCAGGCACAATTGGGCTACCTCATGAAGGCTTTCGCATAGGTTCGAAATCTGAATGGCTGAAGCAGTCAATAATCGAACGTTTTCCTGCTTATCTCCGAGGAGTTTATTCATCAAACGATCAAAAACTTCACGGGTCATTTCGGAGTTAACGTAATATTTCTCCTCCAAATTTTGAATTCCGGCATTCACTTCCTCAAGCCTTTTATTCAGGCTTAATTCACGTTCTGAGGCCTCTTTGGTTGATTCGTGGTAATCATGTTCCAGTTGCCAAACCAAAGGCTCTATAAGGGCTTCTTTTATCTGATATTGCCCTAATACGTCAAGGAAAAGTTTGTGCATTTCCTTTGCACTTTTGTTGCACTTGCATCCAACCCTTCGGCATTTATAATAATAGAGTTGTTTCGCCTTTACAATGTATCCTGTGAATGGATTACCGCAATCCCCACATTCAATAAAGACCTTTAATGGTACTCCTTCGTTTTGTGTTTTATGCGAAACTCCATATTTGGTTGAAGCCAACCTGATTTCATTGATCTTAAAAAAATCTTCCTTACTGACCATCGGTTCATGTTTTCCTTGTACAACTTTACCGTCAAGAATTCCATGTGAAATCAGTCCGCAATAAAATGGGTTTTTGAAAATTTTGAAAATGCGCTGCTTGTAGGTTTTAATTCCAATCTTTTCGAGCATTACAATTATTTGCTCGTTGGAATAACCTTGCAATTTCCACTCCCATGCTTTCCTGAATTTTTTCCCGTAGTCATTAAGAACAATTTTGGATTCGCCATTAATCTTTACTTTATCGTAACCGATAGGTGCAGCTATGCACCATTCACCTTGTTCATATTTTGATTTCAATCCAGCATGAGTTACTTGTTGCCTTTGCACATTATCCCATTTCGCAAAAATCAATTGCATCTCTTGAAATAGAACTCCGTTGCTGTTGGAAGTATCAATCGGTTCAGTAACCGCAATAATATGAATGCCGTATTTAGTTCGCAATTCATCTGCGATTGAAATTGCTTTCCCTCCGGTTCTGCTGAAACGAGTCATTTTGTAAACAAGGATGGTACTTATCCTTCCTCTGCTTCTTTTGCAGAATTCAATCATGCGCTTAAATTCTTTTCGCTCATCGGTTTTTGCGCTTTCATAAGTGTCACCAAACGAAGCAACAATTTCTAAGTTGTAACGATTAGCGAATTCGTTGATTGTTTTATTTTGGTTATCAATCGACTCGTTGGTATCAAATTGTTTTTTACCTGAAACCCGAGTGTACTTGATAACCATTTTGGAATCAACCTTTTTAATTTTGGTTTTACTCGTTCGACCAAACTTGTGATTTAGTTCTGCTTGTAGTTGCGTGTTCATGCTGCCTGCTTTATTTCGTTTGACTTTGATTCCTGATTCTCTCTCAGGAATTCAATTAGCAAAGTGGAAAGTGCTTTTATTCCGAGTAAGACCTCTTCAGCTTCCGCATCACTCAAACCATCCAGTCCTTTAAATTTTTTCAGCCGTTCAATTGTAAGTGGCTCTTTTTTTGAATTAATAAACGCTTTCATTTTCCTAACTTCAATGGAAGTACCGTACTTCCTTTTGAATAAAGAAGCAATACCTGCCTTAGTTTTTCACTTGGGTAATTATTATAAAATAGACTTGCACATTTCAAAAAGAAATGGCATACACATAGCAAGGGCTGCTATGAGTCATCAATAGCCCTGTGTACCGCCACCACAGCGGAGTGTTTAAAATTAGTTGGTTTTTCCCTCATCATCGAAGCAAAGGTAGATGAGGGCTTTGGGAAGGAAGTGGATTTTGGTTAGAGGATGTCCACCAAGTGATTCGTTATGAACTCAAATGCAGTTTTTGACTTAAAAATAACTGCTCACACCAAACTGAATAGCTCCGGTTCTTGCAGCAGGATTTCCTAAAAGATCTTTTTGCCATTCGTAGCGATAGTTTAATCGCAGAACTGTTTGTGGTGATGTTCTAAAGCTAATTGCAGGAACAATAGCAAAAATCTCATCTGCTATATTGCCTCCTGTTTCCTTAAATGTTCCTACATTCCAATCAACGTATTCGGCACGAACTGCTGCATTAAAGCTTGCCTTTTCAAACCCAAACATTTTCTTTTTTATAATCGGTTGCACAATGTCTATAAAACCACCGTGCTGCTTTTTACCGAATTGTTGGGTATAGGTATCCGGCACGTCAACAAAAGTCCAGGCAAATTCAGTGGTGATAACTGTATTCGATTTTGGAATCGTAGTATTGAAATCAACAGCTACAACATCCGCTCTTCTTTTCTTATCTAAGACCAATCCGTCCTCCTGAAATTTATTGTAAATACCTCCCATATAGGACAAACCAAGCTCCCCAATTTTCCGTACTCTCAATGAAGTTTTAGCACTCGTAAGCGGCTCCCCGTTAAAACTCTCTTCAAATCTGTCAGGGTTTAATTTGGTTGCCGGAAGGAAAGTTTTATTTTCTGCATTACCAATGATATTGTCGTTTAATCCATTGGTTAAGTATAGTTCATAAGCCCACACATAATTTGGTTTATAAACCTTTCCATAAAATCCAAACCCAACATTGCTAAAGGTTGATGGTAATAATTGTGTTGCTGAGATTGGTCTGTCAATAAACTCCCAACGTGGGCCATCATGGTTTTGGTTGAACGCACCAATGGGATTCATGATAATCCCTCCTCTGAAATTTAGCAAATGGTGGAATTGAAAATCTAAAGCTGCAAACTCAATGTTGATCTCTTTTGTTCCGTCTTCAAATTCAATCTCGGTCAGAAATTTAATTTTTCTATGGATGGAAGAAGATAAAAACAAAGTCATTCTACGCATCTGAAATGAAAATCCTTCTGTTACGCCATCCGTTACCGCATATTGTGTATTGGCTTCAGCATAACCGCCAATTGCAACAGGTATTTTTCCGTATTGTAAAAACGGACGATTATAAACCGCATCTAAATTCAATTGCATTTTCGATGTATCAGTCGGGGTTCTCTTAACCTTACTCGTGTCAATCTGAGAAAAAGAAATGTGCGCAGAAAAAACAAAAAAAGTAACAGTAATTAAATGCTTCATAAGATTAAAGTTGGATATAAATGTTTTCATTATCTATTGAGGTCAAAAATGATTTTAAATTGGTTTCAGCAGGGCCATTTGTTACTTCTCCTTTAGTATTGAATTCTGCTCCGTGACAAGGACAAACCATCATTGTTTCATGGGGAGAAAGCTCGCAGCCTTGGTGTGTACATTGCAAATAGCATGCTTTGTATTCATTTCCGTTTATCTTATAAAGTGCTATTGGAAATGATAAACTTTCAGGTTTTATAATGAGGAATTTTTGTTCTATCCTTTTCTCCTTCTTTAATAAAATAAATTCAGAGCGTTTAACTACTAATTTGTTGTCCTTAACAACAACATTAGTGAGATATTTATGGTTACTACAACTTTGAAGCAACCATGCAGCACCTATACTGCCTGCGCACGTCAAACATGCCGATTTTATAAAATCTCGTCTATCCATTAAAGGCTTTCTAAGAACTTAATTAATTTTTGTTTATCGCTTTCACTTAAATTTTGAAAATTTGTATTGCTTTGTTGGCCTTCTCCACCATGCAATTGAATCGCAGCTTCAATTGATTGCGCTCTACCGTCATGCATTAAAAAATAACTTCCGCCCTGTGAATTCTTTGATAAACCTAATCCCCACAGAGCAGGTGTTTTCCATTCATAGGTCTTGGCTGATCCTTCGGTATAATTATCATCCAAACCTGCACCCATATTATGCAAAAGCAAATCGGTATAAGGTGAAAATGTTTTGTTTGAAAGTGCTGAAATGGATGATGCTCCTGTTTTTAATTCCGCCTTATGACATTTTTCACAGCCAATAGACATGAAAACTTGTTTGCCTGATTGAACCTCGCCATCATTTTGATTGCGTTGTATTGGTGCTTTTAGGGTTTTTAAATAGAAAACAACATTGTGAACTGTGGCGTTGCTTACTTCGGGATCAACTTCAAGTTTTGAATGGGTGTCGTAAGGTTCAAAAGCGGTGTTAATGCCCATATCCTGATTGTAGGCATTTGCTGTTTGTTGAAGTAAATCATATGCTGCACCTTTTTTTCCAAATCTTCCGATATATTTTCCGCCTTGCGGCATTGCGTTTGGTCTTAACTGGCAATAAGACGTAACATTCACCCAATTTGGAACACCTGAAATACCATCAGCATCAGAATCAAACGGATCGGACATCGCAATAATGTCTGCATCACCTACAGCGTCCAAGAAACCTAATCCGGTGTTTGCGGGAGGTAGTATTTTTGAAAAGCCAACACCACTTGGTAGTGTTTCAGGGGTATAACCCGGAATTGCTCTGTTTTGTAATTGAGGTGCGCCAAAAGAAAGCCATTGATTTCCGGTGCTGTCAATTTGGCCGAAGCGAGTCAATGTAGTAAAAGGATGTCCTTTACCGTCTCCGGCATGACAAGACCCGCAGGAATTAGCTACAAAGATTGGCCCGAGTCCGTTTTGTGGAGTGAAAATATCATCATTGAAGGCAACATCTCCCTTTAAGAATTGTTGTGTTTCTGCCGTTGTTAAACCTTCCACAGGCCCATCCAATAGCTCATCATCCTTTGGGCTTGGCGGCATTATTTTCTTACACCCGATTATCACCAATAGCAAAATTGCTATTGTAAAAAGCGTCTTTTTCATCTTTAAATGTTTTCGCAAAGCTGAGTATAATTT
>Ga0255099_1000382_pt1 | contig 18173 bp, 16 predicted proteins | sample Colum_Colum_RepA_2_FD_188451 | JGI IMG/M metagenome (GOLD analysis project Ga0255099, IMG submission 188451) | Freshwater microbial communities from Columbia River, Oregon, United States - Colum_Colum_RepA_8d | ecosystem: Environmental > Aquatic > Freshwater > River | place: USA: Oregon...
TCTTCGCACTCCAGCCAGTTGGCCTGCGCAGTCACGGCAACTTGGCTGCCGCTGAAATCCGCTGGAATCGTCAGCGGAATCAGCTCGAACACTTCGCCGGTATAGCCGAAATCCACCAGGTCGGCCGGCAGGTTGAAGCGCTCAGGCGTTGGCCACAGGATGTCACCGGCAGTAACCCCGGCAGGCAACTGCCAGCTAATCTCGGTGGCCTTGCCGGCATCGCCGGGATTGATCCAGTAGGTGTGCCAGTGCTCGGCATGCTCAAGTCGCAATGCCACCCACAAGGTGCTGCCGGCCACCGCGCTGGTGGTCTCCGGAACCAGCCTTGCTTTGACGTGTTCGCTGCTTTGTTCTTCACCGGCGACGCCGGCCGATTGCGCCAATGCGCCAACGCTGGCCACCAGGCTTGCTGCAACGCTGAACAGCACCAGCAGCAGCGCAGGCAACATTTTGACTGTTTTATCTATCGGCATTTTCAATTGTCCGTTTGTCTATTGCTGCAAGGCCGCACTGTCGGCCCCGGTTTTTTCCATCGCACTCGTGTGACCGCAAAGCGCTCGCTTGTCTTTCGCCAAGGGCATCATCATTGCGCAGCCAGTACTTCCGGCTTGGTGGCGGCCAGGATGTCGCGGATGGCCGTGCGCTCATCAGCCGGCAATGAGAATCCCGGCAACAAGGCTGTGTTGCCATCCAGTACGGCAGCTATGTCGGCGAACAGCACGCTCTTAACGGGTGCCGGCAGCGCATCTATGGCAGCGGAATACACCAGATAGCTCAGGCGATAACGGAAGGTACGTGTCTGCAGGTCAAGCTGCCGCAGCGATTTGCCATCGGCGCTCAACGGACCGCGCTGCTCGAACCATTCCCGATAACCGGAATTGCCTTCGATTTTGTCAGCAAGCGGTGCTTCTTCTGTCATGAACAAGGCCGCCAGTACCGGCTGCACCAATGTCTGCAAGGCGGTGGTTTCGGTATTCGGATTGACAGCCAGCACTTTGCGGCTCTCGTACTGCAAGCGCACGATACGGTTCTGTACGTCCACCTGATGCTGCAACACCTGCAGCGCCACGATGTCGCTGGTCTGGCGCGGATAGGCTTTCAGATCGACAAAGGCCGACAGATCGCTCTGGTTGCTTACCCCGTGCCAAGGTCGCTCTGCCAGTTGGCTGGCATCACTGACGATGAAGTTGCCAAGATGAATCTGCTCACCGGTGTTGCCGGTCACATACCAACCACCAAAGCGCGCTTCCATCGGCGTTGCCATATCGGTGATCTCGCTCAACTCGTGCGACACGATGTTGCCGTCACTACCGGTGATCACTGAACTCAGCATGAGACGCGGCACACCGCCGCCGGTCATCGAGTAGGTATCGTGGCAGCGCAGACAGCGGGTGGTTTCCTGCTTGAACGGTACTTCGGCGGCGGGGTCCTGCTTCACATCGAAGAATACCGGGCCTTGCACCGGGTCCATCGCGGCAATTTCGACCGAGGTGCTGCCGGGCACAAAGCCCACGTAGATATCGTCGGTGAAGAACAGCGAGCGTGGATTAGTGGGTTCGATGAAGCGCTGCTTCAGGCTGCTCTTGGAAAACACCAAGACCTGCGACGACGGATCAATGTTGAGCGCCGCCAGAATGCCGTCGAGATAACCGCGGCCGGCAGCGTCGTGCGGCAGCTTGGCGCCACTCTGCTGCAGTTGCTGCATCAGCTGGGAGAAGGCATCGGATGGCGCGGTTTTGCCGTAGCCCATCAGCGGGTATTCGGCGTCGTAGACCAACTGGGCGACCGCCGGCATGGCCGTGGTCAGTGCCAATACGCTGATCACGAACGGACGACAGAACACCTGATTGAAGTATGGGATAAATGACATCTAACACCCCGAATTTGTTGGGAAAACCAGCCGCATTATAGCCGAACCGCCCGGTTTTCCTCGCCTGGCAATGGTGCTAGACTGCGGCGCCTTTTACAGTTGCTGCCGGAGTATTCAGCCCGCCCGGTGGTGTACACCAATTCAATTCTCCAACCCAAACTCTACCGAAGAACGAGGAAATTCGTCATGACGCATCTGTCAGATATTGAAATTGCCCAGGCTGCCACCGCCAAGCCCATTATCGAAATCGGCGCCAAGCTCGGCATCCCCACCAGCGCGCTGCAGCCCTACGGCCATACCAAGGCCAAGATAGATTACGGCTTCATCAAGCAACAACAGAGCAACAAAAATGGCAAATTGATCCTCGTGACCGCCATTTCGCCAACGCCCGCCGGTGAAGGCAAAACCACCACGACTGTGGGTTTGGGCGACGGTCTCAGCCGGATCGGCAAAAAAGCCGCCATCTGCTTGCGCGAACCGAGCCTCGGTCCCTGCTTCGGTGTGAAAGGTGGTGCTGCTGGTGGTGGTTACTCGCAGGTTATTCCCATGGAAGACATCAACCTGCACTTCACCGGTGACTTCCACGCCATCGGCTCTGCCCACAACTTGCTGTCGGCCATGATCGACAACCACATCTACTGGGAAAACTCGCTCGGCCTCGACAGCCGCCGCATCTCCTGGCGCCGCGTGATGGATATGAACGACCGCTCGTTGCGTGACATCGCCATCGGTCTCGGCGGCCCCGGCAACGGCTTCCCGCGCCAGACCGGTTTCGACATCACGGTTGCCTCCGAAGTAATGGCCATTTTCTGTCTCGCCACCGACCTGAAAGACCTGCAGCGTCGCCTTGCCAACATCGTTGTTGGCCAGACCCGCGACAAACAGCCGATCACTGCCAAGCAGATCAACGCTGACGGCGCCATGACTGCCCTGCTGAAAGACGCCATCCTACCCAACCTGGTACAGACGCTGGAAGGCACGCCTGCCTTCATCCACGGCGGTCCATTTGCCAACATCGCCCACGGTTGCAACTCGGTAATGGCCACCACTACCGCATTGAAACTGGCTGATTACGTAGTGACTGAAGCCGGCTTCGGTGCCGACCTCGGCGCCGAGAAGTTCATGGACATCAAGTGCCGCAAAACCGGCCTGGCGCCTTCCGCTGTTGTCATCGTGGCCACCGTGCGCGCATTGAAGATGCACGGCGGCGTGCCGAAGGACCAGCTGAAAGGCGAAAACCTGGAAGCACTGAAAAAAGGCTTCGCCAACCTGGAACGCCATCTGCAGAACGTGGGCAAGTTTGGCGTACCTGCGGTTGTGGCAATCAACAAGTTCGTGCACGACACCGACGCCGAACACAAACTGCTGGCCGAGCTTTGCTCCGCTGCCGGCGCCAAGGTCATCCTGTGCACGCACTGGGCTGAAGGCGGCAAAGGCACCGAAGAACTGGCCAATGAAGTGGTGCGCATGTGCGAACAGCCGAACCAGTTCAACTACCTGTACAAGGACGACGCTACGCTGTGGGAGAAGGTCAACACCATCGCCAAGGAAATCTACCGTGCGTCCGACGTGACGGCCGACGCCGCCGTGCGCAAACAGTTCGACGAGTTGCAGCAGCGCTACGGCAACTTCCCGATCTGTATGGCGAAGACGCAATCGAGCTTCTCGACCGATCCCACCAAGATGGGCGCCCCAGTGAACCACACCGTGCACATCCGCGAACTGCGGCTGTCGGCCGGCGCCGAGTTCATCGTGGCCGTTTGCGGCGAGATCATGATCATGCCGGGCCTGCCGAAAGTGCCGTCAGCCGAGAAGATCTACGTCAACGACAATGGACAGATCGACGGTTTGTTCTAGACAGCAGTCGTACGACACCAACAAAAAAGGCGCGAACATTCGCGCCTTTTTTATGGTCCAGAGCCCGGCCATCGGCCCGACTGTTCAGGGCGCCGGCTGAGTCAGCTCGGCTACCGGTGCTTCCGGTACGGCCGCGCCATTACGGGCTGCGCTCAATAACGCAGTGAGCCGCTCTATTTGATAGGACTCGCTGCCAAAACGTTGTTCGTTTATCTGCTGTAACACTGCCAGCGTCTCGGCTGCATCACCGAGCTCGCCGAAGTTGATTTGGGCTTCAATCAGCTCAGCCAAATTGCCGTTGTCGCCACCGGCTTCGTGCGCCATGCGGAAGAACACCACTCCCTGCGGATATTCGCCGTCCAACATGGCGGCTACTCCCTGCAGTCGCAACAGGTAGCCCTGCATCGTCGGGTTTTCCAGCACACTGGCCTGCTGGTTGGCGGCCACCAACAACCGCCCCATGTCTTCGGGACTAACGTGGGTGCATTGTCCGCTGTTGATTACGCTCAGCATGTTGTCCATGGCATTCAGTGCGTAGACGCTGGCGGGATATGCCGCCAGTCGCCTGGCTGCTTCAATCAGCAGCTCTGGTGCGCTCTCCATCAACAGGCAGCGGATGAAAACTGCATGCAGCACAGGGCCGGCATCCTGCTTGTCGATGTCGGCTGCCGCCCGCAGCTGGCTGTAGGCTTCGTCATACTGCCCGTTGGTGGTCAGTACGTTGGCAAGGGTAGTGCGTGCACGGGACGATTGCGGATGGTCAGCGACTGCCTGGGTAAACATCAGTTCCTCGTGGCTCCACTCCTGTACCCGGGCAAAGGTCTGCAGCAGCAGCACCAGCACGAACACCGTCAGCAGCGCGCCGGACAGTCTGGGGTTGCCGTAGGTCGTTGCATGGAACATGACAGGCAGCAACAACCCCGCCAGCGCCAGATAGTTGCGGTGTTCGAACACCAGTTCGAGCGGGATGACAGTGGACTCCAGCAAATGGGCAACCAGAAACCAGACTAGTCCGAATGCCACCACCGGCGCCCGCTTCCGCAGCAAGACAACCAGGCCGGCCAGCGCCAGCATGAACAGCAGCAGCAAGGCTGTCACCGGGTCGAGAGCGCCGGTTGCCACGACATCGTCGTGGAAAAGGCTCATATCGCTCAAACGCGGCAACAAAATCAATTTCATGTAGAACGGCACTACATGCAGTTGGGTGAGCAAGCGCTCGCCAAGCGTGAAGGTACGGGTACTGTAGTCGATGATCTGGTCGAAATGGGACAGCAGATAGAAGCCGCCACCTGCCAGCGGCAACAGCGCAAACACCAGCAGGAACAATTGCAGCGGCCTGGCCATCGTGAAACTGCTGCCCGTTTTACGGCACGCCAGCGCCTCACACGCCAACACGAACAGCGGCAACAATACCCCGGTTTCCTTCGAGAACACCGCCAGTCCCTGCAACAGCGGATACAACAGGAATGCCAGCAACCAGTAACGGTAGCTCCATGCCGTTTCACGCCGTATTGCAAAATAGGTCAACAGGCCGAGCAGCATGAAAAATGCGGCCAATATGCTCATGCGCTGCACGACATAAAGCACGGTGCTGACCTGTAGTGGGTGCAACAACCACAACGCCGCCGTCAGGCCGGCACAGAGGGTTCGCCGCTGCGCGTCCACTGCCGGTACCAGTAGTTGCAATGCGTGCTGCAGCACGCGCAATAACAACACAGCGTTCAGCAGATGCAGCAACAGGTTGTGGAATTTATAGCCCCAGGCCGACAGTCCGTACTGCAGGCCGCTCAGCACGAAGCTGACAATGGAGACACTGCGCCCCAGCATCCCGCTGGTGTTGTGCGTCACCGAGTAGACAAAGGCATCCCAGTCCATTTCTTCCAGATGCACCTTGACGATGTTCTGCCAGTCATCAAGGACGAAAGGCCCGTTCAGGCCGGGCCAGTACAACACACAGGCTAGTACCAGCACACCGACGCAGGCCAGCGGCAATCGCAACTTGACAGCGATATCCATCATAAGCGGGAGGCATCAGGCAGCGCCGTTGGCGCACCAACAAAAAAGCCAGCCTCGTGAGAAGCTGGCTTCTGTTTCCAACCGGCAAGAACCGGCTTTAATAACCAGCAGCTGTATTAGTTGCAGCTGCTTGGGATGAACTTGGTGCCAACAACAGGGCTGCAGTTCCAGGTCACACCGCCTTCTGCAGTTTCGGTGGGTACCATTGCCAAGGTCACTGCGACGCCGCCAAGCTGCGAAGCCTTGCCGACTACCTGGATCTGGGTACCGGTCCAGGTCACACTGCGGGTCATGCCCGAAGAAGTGTTCGGCACCGTGAGCTGAGTGGTGGTAGGCAGCGTGCTATTTATGATTATGTATTCACCGACCTGGTTTTTGGCAGTAGTAGCGGCCAACAGCAGTTCAGATGCTTTGGCACGTACGGTGTAATCCTGGTAAGCCGGCAGTGCGACGGCGGCCAGAATGCCGATGATCGCGATTACGATCATCAATTCGATCAGGGTGAAACCCTTTTGAACTTTCTTCTTCATGTTTTGCATGGAAGTGCTCCTGTTGTTTGCAATGTAGTTGTTGGTCGACATATCGGATTTCCCCTGACGGAGCAGGATCAAGCGTCAATGTTGACCTCTATTTTAGCAATACTTGTGCCACAGAACGGGCTTTTTTCATGTTGTCACCATAGTGTGCGGCCCATCACCGAATGTGGTGAACCAAAGCGCTAACAGGCCAAGAATGCCGGCCTAAACGCCAACCGGGCCCGCAATTCAGCACTGATACGACTGACAAAAGCCGCTTCAGACTGACAAAATTTGTCACTCTATGACAACACCGCTGGTGTCGCTGGCTTTGGTTGCCTTGGCATTTGACCCCTGTGGCAGTCGCCTCTTACCATCCAAAGCCTGTGTTGCTTCTTAATGCCACCACAGTCACCAAAGCGATCCAAGACCCGCTGCAGCATAAATAAAAACAGATTAAGGGGATCAGCATGGCACGTACCAGCAAGACGCAGACCGTCAAAACCAATTCCGCCAAAACCAGGTCCGTCAAGCCCAAGTCTGTCAAGACAGACGAGAGCACCAGCAAGCAAGTCGTCACCAACCAAAAGACCGAATTCCGTTTCTACGACAACCGCCAGAACTACCTGTCGTTCATCAACACCTGTAACGAAAAGTCTGCCATCGCCAAACGCGTCGGCAAGGAATTCCAGCACCTGCGGCCGATACCGCCTGCGCTGCGCTTCTATGACGCAGGCATGGGAGACGCCACCGTACTCAGCGACTGCCTGCGTGACTTGCACCACCGTTTTCCTACGGTGCCGGTTGTCGTTGTTGCCAAGGAAATCAGCATGGAAGACGTGCGCATCGGCCTCGACAAAATGGTCGACCGCTTCTGCGAGCATCCCGCCACCGTGCTGGTACTGACCAACCTCAACTACTCCGATTGCCGCCTGATGCCGTCGAATGTTGCCTCGGCCAATGCGATGAATTGGCAGGAAATCAAACTCGAAGGCACAATGTCGTACGGCTACAAACAACAGCTGGAAAGCCTGCACCCGCTGTTTGCGCACGGCTGGGAAACCCAGACCAGCAAGACCTCCGGTAATCCCTTGTTCAAGCGTCCTTCAGTAGTGGTGATCTACCGTCAGGACCATCAGATACTGCTCGACGCGGTGATTCCACGGCCCGGTATGCAGAACTGGTATTTCGATTTTGTGCTGGCGTCACAGCCATGGCGCGCACGCACGTCGGCAAAATTCAAAGCCGAGAAGATCGTTGCACCGCTGGCGCGCTCTCTGGCCCCGGGTGGTCGCATGATTGTTATCCAGTCGTGCGGCAAGGATCCGGCCGAAGAAGTGATCCACGAATTCTGGCCCGGCGAGCAACCATTTCCGGTTGACCGGCATTCCCTCATCAACGAACTACGCGCCGTGCTCGGCCGCGAAGCCCGCCATTTCAAGATCCGCGAAGAGCCGGATGAAAAAGCCATCTTCAGCTACCGCATGCATACATTGCCGTCGGAGATGGGCGGCGCCAGCATCGGCACCTCAACGTTGTTTGCGGCGTGGAACGCGTCTGTCTACGTCAACCAGATCGAGGACCAGCGCCTGGAAGAAGTGATCCGCGACGGCACTTACCTGAAAGCCACCGAGAAAGTGCTGAACAAATACGGCGGGCTGCACTTCAATGATGAGGCGTTCGTCATCTCGCGGTATCACGACTAGGCGGACTTGGCCTTCGCGTTGTGCGCCGTGGGGGTTCTGCTCATAGCCCGTCGCCGCTTCCTGCCGCCAAAACACGCCGTAAACCCATCCCTGGGGGCTCCCCTCTTCGGCATCCATGCCTCAGACGGGTTTTGGCGGCAGGAAGCGGCGACGGTCTGTCCAGTCCAGAGTTGGCTGCAGGAATTCCAAAGCCCCACGGCCCAATGCTTTCACTGAACCTGAGAGCACGCAGCTGCACCGGGCTGTAAGCGACACCTATGACAAGGAGGCATGAAGCTGCGACGGGCTATGCGCGGGCTATAGGCAACTCCCAAGACAGTGAGGCATGGGACTGCGACAGCCCAAGCGCCGGCTTCGGGTACAATGCCGCCCTCGTTTCAGGGAGCCTCGAAGTCCGATGACCCAACGCAACATCCTCGTTACCAACGCCCTGCCCTATGCCAACGGTCCGATCCATCTGGGCCACCTGCTCGGCTACATCCAGGCTGACATCTGGGTGCGCTTCCAACGTATGCAGGGGCATACGGTGCACTATGTCTGCGCCGACGATGCCCATGGCACCAGCATCATGCTCAGTGCCGAGAAGGCGGGTATCGCACCTGAGACATGGATTGAAGGCATCCGGCAGGAACACCACCGCGACTTCCAGCGCTTCCATGTCGACTTCGACATCTACCATTCAACGCACTCGGAAGAGAACCGCGAGCTGGCATCCCATATTTATCAACAGCTGCGACAACACGGCAAAATCGATACCCGCAAGATCACTCAGTTGTTCGATCCCGAAAAAGGTCTGTTCCTCGCCGATCGCTTCATCAAGGGTACCTGTCCGAAATGCAAAGCGGAGGACCAATACGGCGACAACTGCGAAGTGTGTTCGTCGACTTACGCCGCTACTGATCTGATCAACCCACGCTCAACGATTTCCGGCGCCACGCCGGTGCTGAGGGATTCGGAGCACTACTTCTTCAAGCTGACCGACTTCGCCGACTTCCTGCGCGAGTGGACGCGGCGTGATGGCGTGTTGGCCAATTCCGTCGCCAACAAGCTGGCCGAATGGATCGACGGTGGCCTGCAGCAGTGGGACATCAGCCGCGATGCACCTTACTTCGGTTTTGAAATTCCCGGCGCGCCCGGCAAGTATTTCTACGTGTGGCTCGATGCGCCGATTGGTTACATGGCCAGCTTCAGAAAATTATGCAATGAGCAAGGTCTGGACTTCGACGCCTTCTGGAAAGGCGACGGCAACAACAGCGAACTGTGGCATTTCATCGGCAAAGACATCGTCAACTTCCACGCCTTGTTCTGGCCGGCAATGCTGACCACTGCCGGTTTCCGCTTGCCGACTGCAATCAGCGTCAACGGCTTCATCACCATCAACGGCCAGAAGATGTCCAAGTCACGCGGCACCTTCATCATGGCCGATACTTACTTCAAACATCTGAATCCGGAATATTTGCGTTATTACTTTGCCGCCAAGCTTGGCAGCAATCCGGACGATCTCGATCTGAATCTCGACGACTTCGCGCTGCGCGTGAATGCCGATGTGGTGGGCAAGGTGGTGAACATAGCGAGCCGTTGTGCGGGATTCATCGGCAAGAACTTCGGTGGCCAGCTGTCGGCTACTGACAGCGAACCCGCACTCACTGCCGGGTTCCAGCAAGCTGCCGCCGAACTCGCCTCCCTGTACGACGCCCGTGAATTCGGCAAAGCCACCCGTCTCATCATGGCGTTGGCCGACAAAGCCAACGCGTGGATCGCCGAGAAAGCACCGTGGTCAGTGTCGAAAGCCAATCCACAATCACAGCAAGTGCAGGACATCTGCAGCGTTGGCCTCAACCTGTTCCGCCTGCTGATGATCTACCTGAAACCGGTGCTGCCGGCGATGACAAAACAGGTGGAGGATTTCCTGCAAATCGCGCCTCTGCAATGGAGCGATGGGCAAACACTGCTGCTCGGCCACAAGATCGGTACCTTCTCGCCACTGATGACACGCGTCGATCCGGCAGCCATTGCCGCCATGATCGAAGCCAGCAAGGACAGCCTCGCAGCAGTTGCAGAAGCACAGCCGGTAGTTGCGGTGGATTCACCGCTGACGAAAGAGCCCGTTGCCGCCGAAATCGAATTCCCTGATTTCGCCAAAGTCGACATGCGCATTGCGCTGGTAGTGAATGCGCAGCACGTCGAAGGCGCTGACAAACTGTTGCAGCTGACGCTGAGCCTCGGTCCCGATGACAAAGGTGCCGACGTGCAGCGCAACGTGTTCTCCGGCATCAAGTCGGCCTACAAACCGGAATCCCTGATCGGCAAGCACGTGGTGCTGGTAGCCAACCTCAAAGCCCGCAAAATGAAATTCGGCTGGTCAGAAGGCATGATTCTCGCAGCAGGCGATGGCAAGGAGATCTTCCTGATTGCGCCGCATGACGGAGCGAAGCCGGGGACGCGGGTTACCTGATATCCGGGTTTGGCGAGACTATGTTGCGCCGCTCACGGTGTCAGAACAGGTGGACTTCATTCAGCTGCAGCGAGGCAGTCGGCGCACTCACCGCCACCGCAATGCGGAACACATCAGCATGGGCTATTGAAAAGTAGCTCCAGCGGGCGATGTCGTCATCTTCTGCGTGCAGCAAAGCAGGCGTTGAATTTCTACCCAAGCCAATTGCAAAGCTGTCCAACCCCAACTGCAAACCAAGGCCGCGCGCTTTCACGTAGGCCTCTTTCAGCGTCCACAAGCGGAAGAACAGCTCGTGCAGTTGCAGGGGATCAGCGGCGCGCAACATTGCAACTTCTGATGCAGCGAAATAGCGCTCAGCCAGTGCCAACATCTCGGCCTCGCGCGTGATTGATTCAACATCGACACCGATTTCGTCAGCAGCCGTTACCGCCAGCACCAGCAAACCCCTGGTGTGGCTCAGATTGAACTTCAGCGTTTGTTCCGGAGTTGCTGCGGGCTGCAGCAGTTCCGGTTTGCCGTAATGATTGCAGACGAATTGCAGCGATTCAGGAGCTTGCTGCACACAGGTGCCGAGCACACTGCGCACTAGCGCGCGGGCCAACAGAAAGCGTTGGCGGTCTGCCTCCAGGCGTAAGCGCTGCCAGCGCTTGTGTTCGACGGGACTCAGCCACTGTGAAAAACGTTGGGCAGTTGCGGCCGCCAACGCAGCAGGCTCCGGCAACACATGCAGCTGTACCTGCCCACGCACGGGCAACACCGCTGTATGTTGCTCGGCTGGTTGCATCAAGGCTGCGTGAAACTCTGCAGCGTGAACTGCTGGGCGGCAACATTGGTTAGTTTGAGTTTGACGTTGAAGTAGAAGCTGGCGCCGGCCCTTACCGACGGAATTGTCAGCTCCAGCGTGACTGGGTCATAGGTGGCATGCACCGCAGGCAGACTGGCAATCGGCTTCAGGCTGCCGGGTTTGATAGCGAACACCATCGGATTGCTGGTCACCAATTGCAGAGTGCCCTCATAGGAGCCAACGTTCTGCACATTGACCGGAAAGGCGACTTCTCCGCTGCACAGTTCTGTCAGTGATTCGTTCGGCACTGCCACGCTGCAGTGATACGGCGCAATGGTCTGACCCGGCAACAAGTCGGTGGCGTATGCGCGGGCGATTATGACAAGGTCGCTGCGGGCAACCGTGGTGGCCGATGCCGGTATGTCCACCGGCACTTCGTTGAATCCACTGCCCAGAATGCCAGTCAGGTTGCCGATACGAAAACCGGCAATCCTGTCGATGACATCCAAACCGTGGACGACTTCGGCAAACACGGTAAAGCCGCCGTTCTGGTTGTCGAGATTGCCAGAATTGTCGCCGAGATTGATGAACCACTGGTTGCTGGCGCTATTGGGATCACCACCCAGCTTTGCCATTGCCACTGTGCCGCGCAGGTTGGAGCGCCTGTACTCGTTGACGACGGTCCCGTAGTTTCTGGTGACGCCGAGCAGGCCACTCTGATCAATGCCAAAGCCCCCACCCTGGATTACGAAGCCGCGCACACTGCGATGAATCAGGTTGTTGGTGTAATCACCGGCATTGACATAACGCAGGAAGTTATTGACCGTGTTGGGCGCTGCCGAGCGCAACAATTCAAAGCACCACTCGCCCTTGTTGGATTCCATGCATACATACTTCTGGGCCAGTGCGGGCCGGGCGACCATCAATATCAACAAGGCCGACAGGGTGAAAAAAGCGCGCTTGTGGCTGGACAGCATGGGAGCCTCCTCGGGAAAAGACGCGCAAGGCTATCACAACGACAGGACCGCTACTCCGCACCCTGTTCATGTAGTTTAATTGGAGCTGAACACAGCCAATTCATCGGAGCTTCCATGCGTATCCTGCACACCATGATCCGGGTCACCGACCTCGACAAATCGCTTGATTTCTATACCAACATTTTCGGCATGCAGCAGTTGAGCCGAAAGGACTTTCCGGACGGCCGTTTCACGCTGGCCTTCGTCGGTTACGGCAGTGATGACAGCAATACCGTACTGGAACTGACACACAACTGGGACACCAAGAGCTATGAGCTCGGCAACGCCTTCGGCCACATCGCCATCGCCGTGCAGGATGCCTACAAGGCCTGCGACGACATCACCGCCAAAGGCGGCAAAGTCGTACGCCCGGCCGGCCCGATGAAGTTCGGCGGCGGCGTGATTGCCTTCGTGGAAGACCCCGACGGTTACAAAATCGAACTGATACAACGCGCATGACCAGGGCCTTGGAACCTGCGCTCAGTCAGCAGGCTCCGGCGCGTGCAGGCAGACCTGTGTCATGACTGACATGCTTTTGCTGCTGGTGGGCGCGATACTCGTCAACAATTTCGTGTTGACGCAGTTTCTCGGCCTCTGCCCGTTCATGGGCACCAGCGGCAAGCTGGAAACCGCAGTCGGCATGGCGGCTGCCACTACCTTTGTGCTGACACTGTCGTCGGCCTGCACCTACCTCCTCTATCACTATCTGCTGCAGCCGTTCGAGCTGGTCTTCCTGCGTACCATCAGCTACATCCTGGTGATCGCCGTGGTGGTCAACTTCACCGAAATGGTGATGCACAAGACTGCGCCGGTGCTGTATCGCGTGCTCGGCATTTTCCTGCCACTGATCACCACCAACTGCGCCGTGCTGGGCGTGGCGCTGATCAACGACAACCGCGCCAACACCTTTGCCGAGTCGGTGTTCTACGGCTTTGGTGCAGCGGCGGGGTTTTCGCTGGTGCTGATATTGTTCTCCGCGATGCGTGAGCGTATCGCAGCAGCAGACGTGCCAGAGCCGTTCCAGGGCCCGGCCATTGCACTGATCACAGCGGGAGTGATGTCGCTGGCCTTCATGGGCTTTGCGGCTCTGGCATAGCGATGACTGCCCACTCCCTTTTGTCTTCCCTGCTGCCGCTGCTGACTCCCATCGTGATGCTGCTGGCGCTGGCGTTGCTGTTCGGTGGCTTGCTCGGTTTTGCAGCGACCCGCTTTCGTGTTGAAGGCAATCCCTTGGTTGATCGGGTCAACGCGCTGCTGCCGCAGACACAGTGCGGCCAGTGTGGGCATCCCGGCTGCAAGCCATATGCAGCCGCCATCGCCGCTGGTGGTGCCATCAACAAATGTCCGCCCGGTGGCAAGGCAACCATTGCTGCGCTGGCCGACTTGCTCGGCGTTGCTGCGGAGCCGCTTGACGCAACACACGGAGTTGAAAGCAGTCGCAAGGTTGCGTACATCCGCGAAGCTGAATGCATCGGCTGCACCAAGTGCATCCAGGCGTGTCCAGTCGATGCGATTCTCGGCAGTGCCAGGCACATGCACACCGTCATCGTCAGCGAATGTACCGGCTGCGATTTGTGCGTAGCACCGTGCCCGGTTGATTGCATTGACATGATCCCGGCACAAACCGCACTGCAACGCTGGCACTGGCCCCTGCCTGAACCGGCTGCACTGATCGCCAGTGATCGCCGACAGGGAGTGCACGCATGAACAACGCACTGCCAAAACTGTGGAGTCTCCCCGGTGGCATCCATCCGCCGGAGAACAAGTCGCAATCATTGAGTGGCCCGATCCGTGTGGCCGCACTGCCGCCGCAACTGATAGTGCCAGTGACGCAGCCCGACTATGCAACACCGCAGTTGTGCGTGCAGGTTGGTGATCGCGTGCACAAGGGGCAGGCACTGGTGCGCGCAGCCCAAAGCAGCGGGTTGCTGGCGCATGCGCCGGCGGCAGGGGTTGTCAGCGCCATCGCTGGATATCCGGTACCGAATGCATCCGGACTGCCGGAGTTGTGCGTGGTCATCGACACCGACCCCACCGATACCCGCTGGGCCAAACTCAAAGCACTTGATTATCCGGGCGCAGGCATCGACACGCTGATCGAACGTATTGCCGATGCCGGCATAAGCGGCCTCGGCGGCGCCGGCTTTCCTACCCAGCTGAAATTGCACTCGGCCCTGCAGCAGGTTGATACCCTGGTGCTGAATGCAGCGGAGTGCGAGCCGTTCATCACCGCCGATACTGCGCTGTTATGCGAACGGGCAGCAGAAGTTGTCACTGGCTGTATGATCCTGCTGCAGATCACTGTTGCTGCGCGCTGCCTGATCGGCATTGAAGACAACAAACCGCAAGCAATTGCCGCGCTGCAGCAGCATTGCAGCGACGCCCGTTTGCAGGTGGTGGTCATTCCCGCCAGATATCCTTCGGGTGCCGAGAACCAGTTGATCCATATTCTGACCGGCAAGGAAATCCCCAGCGGCACCTTGGCGGTACACAGTGGCATCCTCTGCCACAATGTCGGCACTGCGTATGCCATCGCCCGTGCTGTAGTGCACGGCGAACAATTGCTGTCGCGCATTACCACGGTAAGCGGCGCTGCGCTGCGCGAACCAGCCAACTACGAGGTTCTGACAGGCACACCAGTGGCGGCGCTGCTACAGCACAGCGGTGTTGATCACACTCAACTGTCGCGGCTGCTGTGCGGCGGCCCGCTGATGGGCATTGAACTACCGCACGCACAGTTGCCGGTGACCAAGACCACCAACTGTGTTGTCGCCACTACCGAAGCCGAACTACCGTCGCCACCACCGGCCCAGGCTTGTATCCGCTGCGGTCTGTGCGTCGACGTCTGCCCGGTGCAATTGCTGCCACAGCAACTGTACTGGTTCGCTCGCAGCAAGGAGTACACCAAGGCGCAGGCACACAACCTGCAAGACTGTATCGAATGTGGTGCCTGCGCGTACGTGTGCCCCAGCCACATTCCGCTGGTGCAGTATTACCGCAATGCCAAGGCCGGCATACGCGAGCAGAGTGACAAACACCAGCGCGCCGATTACGCGAAGCAACGCTTCGAAGTGCATCAGCAACGCGTTGCACTCGTACAGGCACAGAATGACCAACGCCGCGCTGAGCGCGCTGCAGCGGTGAAAGCGCAACCAGCTGCTGCAGCCGGCACCAGTGCGCAGGACGCCATTACTGCGGCATTGGCAAGGGTGCAGGCAAAGAAGGCGGCACAATCGATTGATGCCGGCAAGCAGGACGACAGCAAATGAACAATGCAGCGCCCACCAGTTCACCGCACAGCCATCAGGGTCACAGCGTCAGCCAGCTGATGCTGCATGTGCTGCTCGCGTGCGTGCCTGGCACCGCGGCACTGGTGTTCTTCTTTGGCTTCGGCGTGCTGTTCAATCTCGTGAGCCTGGTGCTGATGGCCTTGTTGAGTGAAGCCGCAGTGTTGCGACTGCGCCGGCGGGCAGTAATGCCGGCCTTGCGTGACCTCAGCGCTACCGTTACTGCCGTGTTGTTGGCGTTGGCACTGCCACCAACCGCTCCGTGGTGGCTCGGGCTCATCGCCATCTTCTTTGCCATCGTGGTGGGCAAGCAGTTGTATGGCGGTCTCGGCTACAACCCGTTCAACCCGGCGATGGTTGGGTATGTAGTGGTGTTGATCTCGTTTCCGGTACAGATGACCCGCTGGTTGTTGCCGCAGGGCGCAACTGATGCGTTACCAGGGTTCAGCGAAGCAGTGACGATCTTCTTCGATGGAGAACTGCTGCAAGGCATCGATGCGTTTACCGGCGCGACTGCGCTCGACAGTTTCCGCCAGCAACAGGGTGCCCAGCTCGTCAGCGAGTTCCGGCAAAGCTCACCGGTAATGGGGCAATGGTCGGGCCTTGGCTGGGAATGGATCAATGTCGGCTTTCTGTTCGGCGGCCTCTACCTGCTCTACAAGCGCATTATCCGTTGGCACATACCGGCAACAGTATTGCTGACACTCGGCTTGCTCGCACTGCTGTTCCATGACGGCGGCAGCTCGGCCAGCCACGGATCGCCGCTGATGCATCTGTTCGGCGGCGCCACCATGCTCGGTGCGTTCTTCATTGCTACCGATCCGGTAACCGCTGCCACCACGCCACGTGGCCAGCTGGTCTATGGTGCGTTGATCGGCATCGTCATCTATGTCATCCGCGCCTTCGGCAATTATCCCGACGGCGTTGCGTTCGCCGTGCTGCTGGCCAATTTCGCCGCACCCTTGATCGATACCTGTACACAGCCGCGCACTTTTGGGCACGCCAAATGACGCAAAACTCCGACACGCTGACCGACACGATGCGCCGGCACAGTCTGCGGCTCGGTGCCTTTGCTGTCGGTACTGCGCTGCTGCTGGCTGTAGTCTATGCGCTGACAAAAGACCGTATCGCCGACCAACGCCTTGCAACAGAACGCGCTGCATTGGCCGAGGTGTTTCCGCTTGCGCTGCACGACAACGACTTGCTCGACGCCGCCTTCATTTTGCAACCGGATACTGCCGGCTTTATGCAAACCCACCTGCTCGGCCTCAGCACAGCACGCACCGCTTATGCAGCCTCGCTGACCGGCGTGGGCAGTGGCGTGATACTGCCGCTGGAAACTGCCGACGGTTACAGTGGCACCATCGTGTTGATGATCGGCATCAATGCCGAGGGCGCCATCACCGGCGTGCGCGTAGTACAGCATGCCGAAACACCAGGGCTCGGCGACAAGATCGACACTGCACTGTCGCCATGGATACGCAGCTTCAACAGCCGCTCGCTGCCGAATACACCGGAAGTGCTGTGGCAGGTAAAAAAGGACGGCGGCGACTTCGACCAGTTTGTCGGTGCCACCATCACACCGCGTGCGGTAGTGGCAGCCGTGCACAACGCTTTGCTGTTTTTTGACGCCAACCGCGAACGTCTGCTGGCAGGAACCACGCCATGAACACCGGCTCTACCGAATCCACCAACTACACCAACTCTACAAACTACGCCGACATCGCCAGCAAGGGGCTGTGGCACAACAACCCGGGGCTGGTGCAATTGCTCGGTCTGTGCCCGCTGTTGGCTGTCAGCAACTCTGTCGTCAATGCACTCGGTCTAGGGCTGGCAACGATGGCAGTGCTCACCGGCTCCAACCTGTTGGTATCGCTGTTCCGCCACCAGCTGCTGCCGGCAATTCGATTGCCCGCCTTCGTCATGCTGATCGCCGCCCTGACCACCTGCACCGAACTGGTGATGCAGGCCTGGGCCTGGGAACTGCATCAGGCGCTCGGCATCTTCATTCCGCTGATCGTTACCAACTGCGTGTTGCTCGGCCGCGCCGAAGGCTTCGCCAGCAAACACCCACCACTCGCTGCCACCTTCGACGGCCTGATGATGGGAGGCGGTTTCCTGTTGGTGCTCGTCATCATTGGCACCATCCGCGAACTGCTCGGCACCGGCGCGCTGTTCGCCAACATGCATCAATTGCTGCCATTCGCCACCGACTGGACACTGCACCTGTTCAACCCGGAGACCCCTTTCCTGCTCGCCATCCTCCCGCCCGGCGCGTTTCTGGTGCTGGGATTCTTGTTGGCGCTGAAGAATGTCATCGACAGGAAACTGACACGTCCTGCTGCCAGTGAGGACGTTGTGCCGGGCAGCAAACGCGTACGGGTAACCGAGCAGGCAAGCTGATTCCGGTTTCAGTATTGGCTTCGGGCTCCCCGCCAAAAGTAACGGTTGGCTTCATGCCATAATCGGCAGCACAGCCCCAATGCTGCTTGCCAATGAACGCCACCAAACGCCGCGATATATTTGAGCGCCTGCGCGCTGCCAATCCGCACCCGACTACTGAACTCGTCTACAAGTCCCCCTTCGAGTTGTTGATCGCCGTTATGCTGTCGGCGCAGGCCACCGATGTCAGCGTCAACAAGGCCACTGCGCGGCTGTTTCCGGTCG